>Ga0208492_1000227_pt1 | contig 55080 bp, 47 predicted proteins | sample Subbioar_CSW14AB_FD_184820 | JGI IMG/M metagenome (GOLD analysis project Ga0208492, IMG submission 184820) | Serpentinite rock and fluid subsurface biosphere microbial communities from McLaughlin Reserve, California, USA - CR12Mar_CSW14AB (SPAdes) | ecosystem: Environmental > Terrestrial > Deep... | reverse complement strand
CCGGAGTTGAGAAACTTCGTGATGCCCTCCAGATCAAGGTTGATAAATTTAAGGACGTAGTAAAGATCGGCCGTACTCACCTGATGGATGCAACTCCATTGACATTAGGTCAGGAGTTTTCAGGTTATGTTTCACAGCTTAACCACGGACTAAAAGCACTTAGAAACACTCTGGATCATTTATCGGAACTTGCTCTTGGTGGAACAGCCGTGGGTACGGGAATCAATACTCCAAAAGGATATGACGTAAAAGTAGCATCCTATATTGCAGAGTTCACCGGACTTCCATTCATTACTGCTGAAAACAAATTTGAGGCACTTGCGGCACATGATGCTATTGTGGAAAGTCATGGCGCACTAAAACAGATTGCGGTTTCCCTGATGAAGATTGCCAATGACATCCGTTTACTGGCTTCAGGCCCGCGTTCAGGTATCGGTGAGATTCACATTCCTGACAATGAGCCCGGATCATCCATCATGCCAGGGAAAGTTAATCCTACACAAAATGAAGCAGTAACTATGGTGGCAGCACAGGTAATGGGTAATGATGTAGCTATCAGCGTTGGCGGATCAAACGGACATTATGAGCTGAATGTGTTCAAGCCGGTCATGGCAGCAAATTTCCTTCAGTCAGCCCGACTTATCGGAGACGCTTGTGTTTCATTTACCGTAAATTGCGTAGAGGGAATTGAACCTAATTACGATGGTATTAAAAAGCATCTTGAAAATTCGCTGATGCTGGTAACTGCTTTAAATCCTCATATCGGATATGAAAATGCTGCCAAAATTGCGAAAACAGCTTTGAAAGAAAATAAATCACTCAGAGAGGCTGCTATTCAGCTTGGCTTATTGACCAATGAACAATTTGATCAGTGGGTTCGTCCTGAAGACATGATTGGCGGACTAAAATAAAAATCTGTACACTCCGTCCTTCGGGACGGAGTGTTTGAAAACCTGACTATGGCAAAATACGCTTATTTACTGATATCTATATTGAGCGTTCTTGCTTTTAGCTCCTGTAAATTCAATCCAAATCTGCAGGGAAAGGGAACAGAAGCCCTGCAGGGAATCTGGGAAGAAGACAGTGTTGATTATCAGAATGAACGACTGCAATATTCCAAACACCGGTTTCGCATTACCTGCGATTCGGTCTATATCACAATAAAGACCTTTGCAAAAGTTAATACCTACCCTGACTCCTGTTTTAATAACGGAAGCTGGACAGAATACGCCAAAGGAACCTATCTTACAAAAAGCGATACGCTCATTTTCAATACGACATTCACAAAGCCCAATTTCAAGCAAAAAATATCGGGTTGTTACCGTATCGGCCAATATTTGCCTGCTTATGTGATCAGGAAAAATACAGCTGACAGTCTGTATCTCGAAAGTACTCAGCAACACCAGCAAATCAGAATGTCGCTAAAGGAAAAAACCATATGCGTGCAAAAGCCATTAAACTAAACCAATTATGAAATACTGTTCATTAAAGAAATTACTCCTGTCAGGCCTGCTGTTCTATATCCCATTTCAGAGTATGGCCTGGGGCCTGCTTGGACACAGGGTTGTTGGTCAGATTGCTGAGACTTATCTGAACAGAAAAACGGCAAATGAGATTAAAAAAATTCTGGGAAATGAAAGTCTGGCAATGGCAAGTAACTGGGCTGACTTCATTAAATCAGAGCCTTCCTATAATTATCTGAATAACTGGCATTATATTAATCTGCCTGCCGGATTGAAGTCTGAGCAATTAAGCCAGGCGTTGGCTCAGGATACGGTTACCAATGTGTATACCCGAATAAACTTTCTAAGTTCTGAACTAAAAAACAAAGCCCTTGAGCAGGATAAAAAGGTGATGTATCTCAGACTGCTGATCCATTTTGTTGGAGACATCCATCAGCCGATGCACACCGGACGATTTGAAGACCTGGGCGGAAATAAAATTCAATTAACCTGGTTTGGACAGAACACGAATCTCCATCGTATCTGGGATAGTGATCTGATCGAATATCAGCAGCTAAGCTATACGGAATACGCCAGTTCAATCAATTTTATTGATAAAAATGAACTCCATAACCTGCAATCACAAAATGTGGCCCATTGGGTAGTGGATTCATACAAGATCAGTGAAAAGTTGTATTCTGATGTAAAATCAGGTGATAAACTAGGTTACAGATACATTTACGATAATATTGAAACTGCCAATCAGCAATTGCTGAAGGGCGGGGTACATCTGGCCGCAATACTGAATGGTATATTTTCTAAATAAAACAGTTCCATGAAAATATTGATGGTTTGCCTGGGAAATATTTGCCGATCACCGCTGGCTCATGGTGTAATGGAAAACATGGCTAAAGAACACGGCCTTGACTGGGAGATCGATTCTGCCGGAACAGGGGGCTGGCATGTGGGTGAGCAACCGGATACCCGTTCGATTGCCGTAGCAAAAAAATACGGTCTTGATATCAGCAATCAGGTCTGCAGAAAATTTATGACCAGCGATTTTGAAATTTTTGATCAGATTCTGGTGATGGATTTTAATAATCTTGAAGATGTAAGAAGGCTGGCAAAAAGTGATTCAGACTATCAAAAAGTCAATTTATTTTTAAAAGAAGGTATTGTCCCTGATCCTTACTATAATGACGATCAGTTCGATGAAGTTTACCAGATGATTGAAAAAAGGTGCAGGGAAATAATTCAGGAATTTAAAGCATCATCCATATAATAAATTAAGGCATGGCAGTGATTAAACCATCTATACCTAAAGGGACCCGTGATTTTTCTGCATCAGAAATGGTGAAGCGCAATCATATTTTCAATACGATCAGTTCAGTATTCAGAAAATTTGGCTATCAGGAGATTCAGACTCCAACCATGGAGAATCTTTCTACGCTTACAGGAAAATACGGAGATGAGGGAGATAAACTAATTTTTAAGATTTTAAATTCAGGAGACTTCCTTTCAAATATTCCGCAAGAAAAACTTGCAGGCCGTAATTCTCAGCAATTAACCTCTGACATTAGTGAAAAGGCCCTGCGCTATGATCTGACCGTCCCTTTTGCGCGCTATGTGGTGATGCACCGTAACGAGATATCTTTCCCATTCAAACGTTTCCAGATTCAACCTGTCTGGCGTGCCGATCGTCCTCAAAAAGGAAGATACCGTGAGTTTTATCAATGCGATGCTGATGTAGTGGGTTCTGAAAGCCTGATCAATGAAGCCGAATTCGTATTGATCTATCACGAAGCATTAAGTAGACTGGGATTGAAAGATTTTACCATCAAGATTAATAACCGTAAAATATTATCCGGTATAGCTGAAATTATTGGAAAACCTGAGCTCATCGTTGACATGACTGTTGCGATTGATAAACTTGATAAAATCGGCTTTGAAGGAGTCACCAAAGAACTAATTGAACGGGGTTTCACCGAATATGATATCGAAAAACTTAAGCCTATTATTAACTTAAAAGGATCGAACGACGAGAAATTGAATGGTCTTCGCTCTGTTCTTTCGGCATCTGATGCCGGTTTGAAAGGAATTTCTGAAATTGAAACTATCTTTTCATATCTGGGTAATTTCTTAATAAACGATACACAAAAGGCAATGCCCAATTTAGAACTTGATATTACGCTTGCCAGAGGCCTGAACTATTATACAGGGGCCATTTTCGAAGTCAAAACCAATGAAGTGGCTATGGGTAGTATCGGTGGTGGTGGCAGGTATGACGATCTGACCGGCATGTTCGGTCTTAGTGACCTGACCGGTGTAGGGATTTCTTTTGGTGCCGACCGCATTTATGATGTACTCGAAGAGTTAAACTTGTTTCCTGAAAGTACAAGTGAAACTACGAAAGTATTAATCAGTAATTTTGATGCGCTGGCCGAAAAATACGCATTGCCGCTTCTTCAGCAAATCAGAAATTCCGGTATCAGAGCAGAAATATATCCTTCATCCGCAAAGCTGAAAAAACAGATGGCTTATGCCGATGATAAGAATATCCCATATGTTATCCTTATCGGAAGTGACGAAATGGAGTCGGGGCTATTAACCTTAAAAAACATGGAAAGCGGAGAACAGCAGAAACTCTCTGTTGAAGAGATCATTTCTCTACTCTCAGACTAAATTTATTTAATATGCTCAGCCAGAGTTTTTATAAACTCTTCAGGAATTTCCAGATGAGGAATATGTCCGGAGTTTTTGAATTCAATAAGTTTAGCACCCGGAATTCTGGCTGCAGTTTGTTTACCTAACTGATCATAAAGTCCGTATTTTTTCTGGTTTTCTGCACTTAATCTCGCTTTTCCAACAATCGTTTTATCCTGAGTACCGATTAATAAAAGGACTGGAACCCTGATAAAAGGAAATTCATGCACAACAGGCTGTTCATAAATCATCTGGGCAGTCAGAGCCGCAACCTTCGCATATCTGGGAAACTCAGAACTTCCATTAACTCCTGCTGCAATACGTACCAGCTCATCATACTCTGGCTTCCATTGGACAAAATAGGAACTCTGATAGTACTTTTTAATACTTTCGGCACTTACCTTCAGTTCAGTCTGATACAATGCCTCATTACTTGCATAAGGAACAAAAATCCGGTAGTCCTCAAGGCCGATCGGATTTTCCAAAACCAGCTGAAAAGTTCTTTCAGGATAAAGTAATGCAAAACGGGTTGCCAGCATTCCACCCATGGAATGCCCCATAACAACAGCCTGCTGAATTTTCAGACTATCCATCAGCACTTTATTATATGAAGCAAGCCTGTGAAAACTGTAGTTGACCACAGGTTTGGAGGACTTCCCAAATCCGATCTGGTCAGGAACCAAAACACGGTATCCTCTTTCGCTAAATGCTTTAATCACATTCGTCCAGTAATAGCCTGCAAAATTCTTTCCATGGAAAAGAATCAAGGTTTTCCCGTTAGGCTTTTCAGGCCTTACATCCATATAAACCATCCGTACATCCTGACCATCAATGCTCAACGGAATATAATTCACCGGGTATGGATAATTCACGTTTTCAAGGGTAACAGATAATGTCTCAGTGGTTTGAGAATACCCTATTAAAGACATAGCCAGTAGTAAAATGGTAAATAATCTTCTCATAATCAATAATTTATAATAAATATAGGATTTTAATTGCAGCTACGATAAACCATTCTGAATAATCAAACGTAACTGATAAAAACAGAATCAAAAATTAAACATTTAAAACTCATTAAAAACAAAGAATTATGGAACGCAAAGATTTTCTTACCGCTTTAGGATTAAGTGCCGGTTCATTGGTTATTACTTCCTGTCTTGGAGCCTGCGGCAAAGGTGATACAGGATCTCCGAGTACACCTAATCCTACTCCATCAAACCCGGGTAGCAAAGTTGATTTCACTTTAGATGTGAGTACAAATTCAGATATTAACACCAAGGGATGGACCATCATGAATAGTGTCATCATCGCTAAAAACGGATCAAGTTATATTGCATTATCCTCAGTTTGTACTCATCAGGGAAATCCGCTTACCTATAACTCTTCAAATAACACATTTCCTTGCTCACTTACCGATGCAGCACATGGTTCTGTTTTTGATTCCAATGGGGCAAAAGTTCAGGGACCGGCAACTTCCAATGTAAAAAAATACAGCACAACATTGACTGGAAATTCATTAAGGGTATACGAAGCCTGATTCTAAATAATCATCCGATATGAGAAAGATCATCTTCATATTATGCTTTATCATTCCTTCTATCACAATTGCCCAGGATGATCTGATGAAGCTTATGGCCGATAGCAATGAAGTTTTTGTCAGAACTGCTACTTTTAAAGCTACGCGGATCATCAATGGGCATTCCGTAGAAACTGTGGGTAAAAACAATATGGATTTTATTATCTCCCATCGTTTTGATCGTGTTAACCGTGGCTTTGAAGAATTTTTCGGTCTCGATGCTGCAACTAACCGGCTTGGCTTGGAATACGGAATCAATGACCGGTTAATGTTGGGAATAGGCCGAAGTTCATTTCAGAAGACCTTCGACTATTTCGCAAAATATAAACTGATTCGCCAAACATCCGGAGCATCGAACGTTCCTGTATCAGTATCCTTATTAGGTGGATATATGATACGCACACAAAATAACAGTCCACAGCTTTCATCCTACGACCGGAGCAATTATACAGCACAAATACTCATTGCAAGAAAATTCAGCGAGGCATTTTCATTACAGCTATCACCAACACTAATCCACAGAAACAGACCGGATATTTTTACTGATAACAAATCTGTTTTTGCGACTGGGATCGGAGGCAGAATGAAACTAACCAAAAGAACTTCAATTAATGGTGAGTACAATTACGTATTGCCTAATCAGATTGATGATTCTTATACCAATAATCTTTCTTTCAGCTTTGATCTTGAAACTGGAGGACATGTATTTCAACTATTGTTTACCAACTCCTTTGGCATGACAGAACGACAATTCATTACGGAAACTAATGGAAGCTGGGGCAGTGGAGATATCCATTTTGGGTTTAATATCTCAAGAACCTTTTCATTCGGGGAAAAAAGCAAATCAAATCAATGAAACGTTGCATCTTAGTAATGGCATTTTTCATGACATTGAATACCGCCATGTCACAAAGCATTTTGTACAATGCTACAAAAAGTGAGTTTAGCTTTTTCTCCAAGGCACCTCTTGAAAATATAGAAGCAAAAAATACACGTGCAGCTTCAATCATCAATACTTCAAACCGTGAGATAGTTGTACGCATCCCCATATCACAGTTTCAGTTCAGTAATAAGTTAATGCAGCAGCATTTCAATGAAAACTATATGGAAAGTGAAAAGTATCCATATGCAACATTCAAGGGAAAACTCAATGAAAACATAGATCCGGGTAAATCAGGAACTTATACCGTCAGTGCAAATGGGGTATTAAGTATCCATGGTGTTGATCAAAACAGAAAACTGACCGGCAAGTTGGTTGTGGGAGAAAATTCCATGGAGCTTGAAACAAAATTTGATGTGATGCTGGCAGATCATCAAATTGAAATACCTAAGCTGGTCTTCAAAAAGATTGCAGAAAAAATCGAAGTGAATGCAAGTCTTAATTATTCGCCTTTTAAAAAATAGTTAATCCCAATAAAAAGAGCCCGGAATTACTCCGGGCTCTTTTGTTATTAATACTTTTAAAAATGATTATTCTACAGGACGAACCATTGGCAATACAATACTGCTCAAACGCGGTCCGCCATGATGGATAGTTTGCTGAGCTACACGAATCCTGTCGCTGCTTCCGAAAGGATCTCCGGTGTTCGGATTTCTGTCAAACTGCGGAAAGTTACTTGAGGTAATATCCACACGAATCCGGTGACCCGGCTTGAACACGTTTGCAGTACCCGTCATTTCTATTTCATATTCATATACCTGATTAGGGGTAAGCAATTTTATTTTATCCAGTCCTTCACGAAATCTTGCTCTTAAAATACCTTCAGAAATTGGCATTGCTCTTCCATCAGGATAAACATCCACCAGTTTGATCATCCAGTCGGTATCCGGTCCGTCGGTTGCTGCAAAAAGTTTCATTTTTACCGGACCGGCAATAGTTACAGCCGATTTCAGGAAGTCAGAAGAATAAACGAGTACATCTTCACGACGCTCCAAAGGACGCTGATCGTATGGTCCGGCCTGAGTTGGAGTACCGCAACAATTATTGCCACCTAAAGTCATAACCGGAGATTTAGGATCATATGTGTATTTATCAGCAGCAACCTTCTTAGGTACCTCAAAAGTCAATTCACCATCTCCGCGAACCGAATTTGCATTTCCATTGCTGGTCAGATACAGATTCTTATACTGAGTACCCGGAATTGGATAATCTTTTTCGCTTCTCCATTTATCTACACCCATGTAGAACAGTTTCACCGGATCTTCAGTTTCAATTCCATTCTTTATCCCCTTCAGATGGTAATCATAGAACTGTAATTCACGCTCAAACATCTTCATATTGGCAGTAGGACCAAAATCAACGGTACCAAATGCCTGAGAAGGGCCATGACCCCAGGGACCGATAATCATACGTGCACCAGCACGTGCCTCAGGTGTAGCGGCTTTGTTCCGCATACCGATATAGCCGTTTATTGTTCCCATCAGGAAAATATCAAACCAGCCTCCATAAGTATGAGCAGGAACATTCATTTTTGAAAAATTCTCTTCATCACTGATGGATTTCCAGTAATCATCATAGCTTTCATGATCAATCCAGTCGCGATAATGCTTAACAGCATATCCTGCACTTTTCAGATCGCCATCCTTTAATGGAAGATGCCATAAAATATTCTCATATTTCAGTTCTTCAGGAGTGTAAGCTTCTGTATGCCAGTATTGAGGAAGCATAATTCGGTTCGGCATACGTACAACACCCCAGCCATAATTGAAGCTCAGACGGAAAGCCCCTCCCATAGTCAGCCAGTTTGCATAAATATTGGTTGAAGCAACACCAGGGAAAGTTGCCACAAGATGCGGAGGTGTCTGACTCATTGCCGCCCATTGATTGTGGCCCAGATAGCTTCCACCCTGCAAAGCAACCTTTCCGTTTGAAAACGGCTGTTTTGCAGCCCATTCTATTATATCATACCCATCTTTACCCTCATCTGCAAACGGATACCATTGTCCCTCACTTTCATATCTACCTCTTACATCAGCAAAAACAACGGCATAACCCTGCTGTGCAAATCTGATTTTATCCTGATGTCCGCCATCACGCTGTACGCCATAACAAGTACGTATGACAATAGTTGGATATTTACCCGGTTTGGCAGGCATATAAACGTCAGCATAGAGCTTAACCCCATCACGCATAGGTACAGGTTTAAACCGCTCAATTTTAATCTCGTTGTTAACCGAACTTTTGAGCAACTCGGGCATTGATTTTTCTGCACTTTGAGGAATTTTGGAAAGCATCTCTGCTTTTTCAGAAACAGGTTCTGAAATTTCGAACCGATTGTTAATACCAAAAGAGTTCTTCAAATAAGAGGCAATCTCATTACCTGTACTGACAAGCTTATCGGCCTGAGCCAAAGCGGTGACAACCACAGAGAAAAAAAGAATTAGAATCAGGGATTTAAATTTTTTCATGTTTTTTAAGATTAATGGCTTAAATAAATATGAAAAAATAAATCCGTGATTCCAATACCTTAAACTCAGGAAATGAGCCTGTTATTTATTTGATCTTCAACGGAAGATAAAGTCCGAAAGAAACATTTCTACCCTGATTGAAATAACCTGCTGTAAGATCTGCCTCATCCAGACGTCCGGGTTTGAAGCGGCTCAGGTGATCATAATAAGCTTTATCAAACAGGTTATTCGCTGAAATATTTAGTCTTACCGGCTGATTTTTCATCATAAAAGTAGTACCAACTCCTAAGCCAACCAGCGTGTACGAACCTGTCCGGGTTTCAAAAGCATCCACCCGATTCTGTTTAAAGACATTATCCAGACTAATCGAAAAATAGGTGCTTTTCAGACCTTTAAAATCAGGCTCAAGCCTGATTTCATTCCTTAAAACTCCTGCCGGAATGAATGGAAGCGGCTGGTCAGTTGCACGGTTACCCCCGCGGGTATAAGAAAAACTATTCTCAAAATGAATTAGTTCAGCCGGATGCAAAGTTAGTCCGGCCTCGATTCCTGAAAGGTTTGCATGATCCTGTACAAATCTATGTACGGGTAAACGATCTGCGTCTATCAGGATGGTTTCATTATTGATCTGACGATTATAAATATAATTATCAATGTAATTGTTAAATGCACCCAAACTTGCACTCACTATATCGTTATTAAACTCGAAAGCAAAATCAGCGTAATAGCTGTTCTCGGGTCTGAGATCAGTATTTCCGATCTCATAACGGAATGTTCCTTCGTGAACACCATCAGAACTAAGCTCTGCGATGTTAGGAGAACGAAATGCAGACCCAAGATTCGCCTTAAAATTAAAATGATCATTAAACTCCTTGGTAAATCCTGCAGCTCCACTCAGATTGGAAAAGCTATTTTTAAAATTACTGAACTTAGGGCTGCCATCTTCCGTCATCTGATCGGCATTGATGCTACGTGCATCGAAACGAAGTCCCATATTAAACGTAGTGCTTTCCCACGATTTTTTAGCATAGGCAAAAAGACCAATTTCCTCGGAGCGATAATCAGGAATCAACAACTCTTCTGCTTTATTTTTATTATTCTGAAACGATCCTGATAAACCAATTACAGGCTCCCAACCTTTATTTTCATTGAAATAGTACTTAAAATCGGTGCTGTAAGTCTTCAGATCAAAAAATAATGAAGGATTACTTCTATCATCTTCAAGCTCTCTGCGCTGATTATTCTGATATGCCATAATAGTTCTCAATCTGCCGTTTCCTAATAAAACATGACTATTTAAAGCAATTTTATTATGACGGATATCCTGAAAAGGCAACATAAGAGTACGGTCTTTTAATTGATTATCTGTAATGACGGTTCCATTCTCATCCTCAAACTGACCATCTGCATTTCTTGAAAAATCAGGCAAACCAACATTACTGTTGAAACTCGAAAGATTAAGATGTGCATAGCCCCATTTCTTGTTAAGGCCCAGTTGTCCGCTAAAGTTAGTTTCATCAAAACCGGTATTGGCAATTCTGCCACCCGGAGCATTATAGCTGTACGCGCTCTTTAAAGACGCACGTCCACGCCAGATAAAGCCTTTACTATTTCCCTGAAGCATTGCTGTACTTGAACTGAGTCCATTATTCAGTTGATAGCTTGATATCAGTTCGCCACGTATCTGTCCTTCAGGCGAAGGCAATGGCTCAAGCACATTGATCACTCCACCTAATGCATCCTAGCCATATAATAAGCTGGCCGCACCACGCAAAACCTCCACACGATCTGCGCTGAACTGATCCACTTCCATCCCATGTTCATCTCCCCATTGCTGACCTTCCTGTTTAGCACCATCTACCAGAGTAACTACACGATTATAACTCAATCCTCGAATAACTGGCTTTGAAATACCTCCTCCGGTACTTACCTGCGAAACTCCCGGAATCCTTGTAATCGCATCAATCAGATTAGAAGAAGAACGATTAATCAACTGATCTTTGCTAACAGAAGATACAGCAGTACTGTTCTTCCTGTTGTCAGAGCTGAATGCAGTACCGGTAACCACAATTTCCTTTGCCTCAATGATACTTGGAAATAATTCAAATATTAGATCCTGTTTCAATGAAAGATCAATCGTCTCAATAAGTGATTTATAACCCACATATCTTATCTCGATCAGAAACTTTCCCTTATCCGGCATGTTGGGAAAGAAAAATTTACCATCAATATCTGTCGCAACAGATATTTTAAGATCAGGAATAGTTACAATAGCAGCAGGTAATGATTCTTTGGTATTGCCATCAATAACTTTACCCTGAACCGGGATCAAATTAGCATAAGCACCTGTAAATGAAAACAATAAAAAAAGATATAGAATAACAGACTTCATTTCTATTTTAAATAAATAAGTAAATAAATTGAATAAAACTGCAGATGCGAATGCACTGCATTAATAATAAAGAAAGGAAATACTTATTCGGTAGGGGGACCCCTTAAACTGATAAGGAGTAATTCTGTGAAATAGGAAGTAACCTCATTATTCAGAAAAACAGACATTACCGGACTTAGTCTGGCTTTTTCATAAAACGATGTTTTAGTAAAAGTTTTATCAATATGTACCGCACAAACCCAGCAATAGTCAGCTTTATTCTGGACATTAACCTTTTGCTGACTGGTAGAATTTAGCTGCTCATTGGATGAAGAAGAAGGAATCGGACTATGGTTATGGAAAAAATCCAATGGCAGAAGTACTGTGGAAAAACTTATTAAAAGTATTACCGCAAAACTAAATCCAAATGTCTTTTTAAATGCTTTCATTATAGTCCTAAGAACAAACTTACAAAAAAACAAGAAGATTTGACAATTCCGTAAATCTGATGTTGTAACAATTTAATATTAACTTAAGCTTGATCAGAGGAATTGATCGTGTTTGAAATTAGTTTATGTGCCCAAAAAATCAGAAGAAATATTCATGCAAAAGAAAAATCTAAATCCCTCAAATCCCGTTAAGGAAATATTGATAATGTTAGGCTGCTGAAATTTACAGCAGCAGCTATCAGGAAATAAATTTCAGATTTTGAATTTAATCTTACTAAATTCAGATATGATATCATTTATATTACTCATAGTCAGTGTCATACTTCTTATTCTACTCACGGCAAAATGGCATCTGCATCCATTTTTATCACTCTTATTTGTTGCATTATTTTTTGGACTTGTTTCAGGAATGGATACAGATACTATTATCAAATCCATCAACGATGGATTCGGTAATACTCTGGGTAAAATTGGAATCGTTATCGCTTTGGGTGTCATCATCGGAGCATTTCTGGAATATTCTGGAGGAGCGTACAAACTGGCAGAAATTGTGCTGAATTTAATTGGCAAAAATCGGGTGCATGAAGCGATGGGTATTTCCGGATTTATTGTTTCTATTCCGGTATTTGCAGATAGCGGATTCATTATTCTTAATCCGCTGAATAAAAGCTTAACTAAAAAGGCAGGGCTTTCAATTGTTGGAACTGCAGTCGCTTTAATCCTTGGCCTGATGATATCTCATGTTTTAATTCCGCCAACACCGGGACCGATTGCCGCTGCAGGAATTATCGGAGCTGATGTAGGTTTAGTGATGCTAATGGGACTCATCATCGGAACATTTTCGCTGGTAGTAGCTATCGTTTACTCAAAGATGTATGCCGCTAAAACTTATATCGATCCCAACCCTGAATTATCTGAAGAAATCATTCAGGAAAAAATCAGAAGTGCACCCGGTGCATTCAAATCATTTTTACCAATTATCACTCCCATTATATTGATTATTGGTAAATCTATGATGGAATTAGTGATTGCCGAAGGGCAAACTGAGACCTGGTGGTTTAAATTGATAGCTTTTATGGGGTCTCCGGTAATAGCCTTACTTGCCGGTATGGGATTTGTTTTCCTGATTCCCAAAAAGCTGGATAAAGAAATACTTTCCACTACCGGCTGGGTAGGAAAAGCCATCAATGATGCTTCATCTATTATTATTATTTCGGGTGCCGGAGGAATTTTTGGTGCTATTCTTCAGAACAGCGGCATAGCTGCTACAATGGCTGATGGTTTATCCGAAGCTAATATCGGAATATGGCTGCCTTTTTTACTGTGTGCTGCGATCAAAACAGCGCAGGGGTCATCCACCGTTGCACTGATCACAACAGCATCTATCATTGCTCCTATGTTACCGGGTATGGGATTTGAAACAGAGATTGATAAAGCACTGATTGTTATGGCTATCGGTGCCGGAGCAATGTCAGTATCACATGCCAACGACAGCGGATTCTGGATCACCACCCAATTTTCGGGAATCGATGTGAAAACAGGGTATCGTACTTATACATTGGGTACACTGGTCGTGGGAGTCTCAACCGCCCTGTTTGTTTATATTGCTACTCTGATTGTTTGATTAACTTGTTTTGTTGGCGGGATTTCCTTATCATCGGAACATTTTTTGAAAGGATACTCCCGCTAATTCTAACTCTCCAATATTCCAATCTGTGCCATTACCTCGAATTCTTTAACCGGGAACGGAGCACCATTTCTGATAGTCTGAACAATACATTCAAAAAGATCCATATATTTTCCAACACTTGATGGAATATACTCCACCGTCTTTTCTCCCTGCTCATTATAAACAGTCAGTTTACCCTCCATACCAGGCTTCTCAACCCCGAAACCTGCATCAGAAGGCTTACCTCCGGCAAGCAGCTGATCTTCCTGAGTATCGCAGAATGCCTTGATAAACGATCCTTTAGTGCCATTGATGATAATTCCCGGCAAAGGATCGGCTACAAGCAGACTGGTAGTAATGAATACATTGGTTTGATTCGGATAAATCAAGTGTATATGCCCGTAATCATCAACTAATGAGTTTTGGCGATACACCCCGGTAGTTTTGATAAACTCTTCCGGTTCACCGAAAATACTTATTGCCTGATCCAGCAAATGTGCTGCAAGGTCATAAACAACCCCGGCAGCAGGAATAGGAGTTTCTTTGAATACCTTTGGACCTATTTCAGCACGATAACGGTCATAACGTAAATGAACTTCGATAATCTGACCCAGTCTGCCACTGTTAATAATATCTCTCGTTACAGTGAAATCACTTGAAAAACGACGATTCTGATAAACCATTACTTTTCTTCCAAGCTTACTTCCCAGATCGAAAATCTCTCTCGCTTCTTCAGCGGTGGGAGCAAAAGGCTTTTCAACCAGAATATCTTTGCCGGCCAGTAAAGCTCTGCGCGAATATTCTACATGCGTATTACTTGGTGTATTTACAATCACCAGCTCAATTTCAGGATCGTTCAGTACTTCATCCAATGTATTATAGCTAATGATGTCAGGATAATCGGCATGAACTTTTTTTGTGTTATGTTCCAGTACACCTTTAAGCTGAAATCCGGAATGAAGGTTTACAAAAGGAGCGTGAAATATCTTTCCGGACATTCCATACGACAAAATAGCGGTAACGATAGGTTTTTGCATAGACAAATATAGTATTTGGAGCGAATTCTGTATCTATACAAACGATGAAGATAAGATCTGAAATGAAAACTTTAAGAATAGAAATGCTCCACCGATATTCCGTTTTTTTACTGACATTTGTGCATGACCCCAGCAGAAATAAATGCAAGATGGAAACAGCTTCAGGAGCGCATAGCGTGCGATTTTGATTCAGATATTCCCGACATGAAAGTGATGCTTTTCCTGATCGGAGTTCAGGAACTTGGCAAGGGCCCTGCTAAATTCAGCAAACGTCAAAAGGAAGAGCTGATGCATATTGCCACCTGCCGTTTGTTCAGCGAAATGGGATTCTATGAGTTGGAAGGAACAGACCAGGACGGATGGCCACACTGGAAACTGATCAAGCCAATTCCGGCATATACCTTGTTAGAGCAGGAAATGATCATGAAATCACTGATGATCTCCTATTTCGATACACTCAACAATCCGGCATCTTAAGAAAACAGTTGATTATTCTTACCGATATTTAACAATGAAGATTATTACCTATAACGTCAACGGCATTCGTTCCGCCTTAAGCAAAAACTGGCTTTCCTGGTTACAGGCAGCTAATCCTGATGTGATATGTCTTCAGGAAATCAAAGCAACACCTGACCAGCTAACGGATTTGTTATTACTGGAGCAAATGGGTTATGAACATTACTGGAATCCTGCAGAAAAAAAAGGTTACAGCGGTACGGCTATCTTCACCAAGATCAGCCCGAAACATGTTGAATATGGCTCAGGAATGGAAGATTATGATCGTGAAGGACGTATAATCCGGGCTGATTTTGAAGGTTATTCTGTAATGAGCACCTACTTTCCCTCAGGTTCAAGCGGAGAGGAACGTCAGGATTTTAAATTTCGATTTCTGGAAGATTTCAGAGACTATTCAGATAAACTAAAACTTGATTATCCGAATCTGGTAATATCGGGAGATTATAATATTTGTCACAGATCAATTGATATTCATAATCCTAAATCAAATGCAAACTCTTCCGGTTTTTTGCCTGAAGAACGCGAATGGATGGAAAATTTTATTAACTCCGGCTATATCGATTCGTTCAGGCATTTCAACTCTGAACCACATAATTATACCTGGTGGAGTTTCAGAGCCAATGCAAGAGCTAAAAATCTGGGATGGCGGATTGATTATAATATGGTTTCAGAAGGATTGCGTGATAAGATGAAACGCGCTGCTATTCTTCCCGAAGCAAGACATTCTGATCACTGTCCGGTATTATTGGAGTTGGACTTGTAGGAAATAATTAATGCCCGAGAAGAAGAAAGAAATCAATTCGGATTTAAAATTCCCAGATCTTTCCGGGGCATATACAAGAGTCCAGTTTAATATCAAACTCATTTAAGCCGCTGATTTCATCAACCGGGTCAAAGAGCGACAAACCCATTTTATGAACATCGTGACGGCATTTACTTAAAAACCGGTCGTAAAAACCCTTGCCATAGCCTGCGCGATTTCCCATTTTGTCGAAAACGACCAGAGGAACAAATACCAGATCGATCTGGTCTGATGAAATTATCTTACCATGAATAGGTTCAGGGATATCAAACCTGTTTCGTCCGAGAATGGTGTACTCATGATCGTAAAGTACATTTTCCATTTCGAGTTTCTCAAAATCAGTTCTTGGTATCAGTATCCTTAATTCCGGGAAATTATGTTTAAAATAATTCAGGATAGAAAAAGTATCAATCTCATTATGCTTTCTGATTGGCAGAAATATATGAACTGTTCTGAACTGCGACCAGTCGATAAGCTTTACCTGCTTCATCAAATCCTCAGTCAACATCCAGTAGCGGGAACGGGATAAATTTTGCCGTTTTTCAAGAAACTGTTTTCGAAGAGTAGCTTTGTCCACAATACGAATGTAAAAAACAATCTTAAATTCGGGTATAATGCTGTCTGATAAATTCGCTGAGAATAAAATATAAATAAAAACGGCCTTTCCACCTCTGAAAAGACCGTCTAATCAACCTAAACTAAAACTAAACTATTTTACTCTTTCTATATAATCCCCGGTACGGGTATCAACTCTGACTTTATCTCCTTGGTTAACAAAAAGTGGCACACGAATTTCAACACCGGTAGATACAGTGGCATTTTTCAATGCATTGGTTGATGTATCACCTTTAACAGCCGGTTCTGTATAAGTTATTTCCAATTCCACACTGGTAGGTGCCTGGGCCATAATCGGCTCATCACTCTCCATAGAAATAATTACGTTCATTCCCTCTTTCAGAAATTTAGCTGCGGGGCCAAACAACTTCTTTTCAACACTAATCTGCTCGAAAGTATTGTTATCCATCACGATGAAATAATCACCTTCTTCGTATAAATACTGATAATCATTAGTCTCAACACGACAGATCTCAACCTGCTCATCTGTTCCTAATCTTGCTTCAACAATCTTTCCTGTTTTGATATTTCGCAGTTTACCGATATAAAAAGCGCCTCCTTTACCGGGAGTACGGTGAATAATTTCATCAACAGTCACTAATTCACCATTGTAACGTAGAATATTTCCGGATTTTATTTCTGAAGCTTTTGCCATAATGCGATGCTGGTTTCGAGCCGCAAAGATAAGGGCAAAAAATAAAAAATCCAACAGTGATTTGAATTTCTGGTATACAGTAAATAATTGAAAGTCAGAGCTTATTTGTAATCTGTCACATTCAAGCGCGAAGTACAGAATTGATATTCATGTTCCTGATTGGAACATACAATCAATAAACGATCGGATGAAAACTCAGAGACCAGGTTAAGATACCATTCAGAGCCTTGTTTATCGAGATTGGATGTCGGCTCATCCAGCAAAATAATGTCTGTATCCGAACAAAAAGCCAAGGCAAGTTTTACCCTCTGTTTCATGCCTGAGGAAAAATTCCTGATTGCCTTAAACTCGGAATTTTTAAAACCGAGCAGATCGATAAGGCTATCTTTATCGATTCCCTGGCGATAATTTTTAAACCTGAAATGAAATTCAATCAACTCGCCAAGACTAAACTCTTCAATCAGCTCAAGGTATGGAGCTGCGAGACTCAGGTAGCTGAAAATATCCTCCTGCTCAATGACTCTTTCCAGATGTGTATACCTGATACGACCCTCAGAACTGCTCAGACTTCCGGAAATGATTTGTAACAGTGTCGATTTACCTGCTCCGTTTGCACCGAGAATAGCATATGAATTATCACTCTCAAATTCGAAGCTTACATTCCTGAAAATCCACTCGCGGTTAAATCGGCGTCCAATTTTATCCAGACTAATTTTCATATCGGCTTCGGGTCTTTCAGGAAAAGGATTTAGGAATTACCGAAACCTTTCATTACCCCTCTGTTTGAGTTTCGGATAAAATCAAGAATCTCATCACGGATCTCTGTTGGTTCCCTGTCGGTTTCAATAATATCCAGTGCTTTGGTAATGTTATATTTCTTAAGGAAAATAGTCCGGTATATATCCTGAATTTCATTGATCTGCTCAGATGTAAACCCTCTTCTTCTCAGACCAACAGAATTTATACCAACATAAGACAATGGTTCTCTTCCGGCTTTTGTATATGGAGGCACATCCTTACGTACAAGAGAGCCTCCTGAAATGATAGAATGTGCACCTATTGAAACGAACTGATGAACAGCTGATGTACCACCTATAAATGCATAATCCTGTACCTCAATATGTCCGGCAAGCTGTACAGAATTAGCGATGATTACATTATTTCCTATGACACAATCATGTGCAACGTGAACATAGGCCATAATCAGGCAATTAGATCCGATTGTGGTTGTATTTTTATCCAGTGCCGTACCTCTGTTCAAAGTAACGCATTCACGGATAATGGTATTATCACCTACAGTTACAGTAGATGGTTCACCTTTGTATTTCATATCCTGAGGTGGAGCAGAAATCACGGCGCCGGGAAAAATACGACAGTTTTTACCAATACGGGCACCATCCATAATGGTTACATTCGACCCAATCCAGGTACCCTCGCCAATGACTACGTCTTTGTAGATGGTCACAAATGGTTCGATCACTACGTTATCAGCAATTTTTGCCTGAGGATGAATGTAGGCTAAGGGTTGGATCATACTTTTGTTTCAGTTTCTTTTACTCTGATAATTTGTGCCATCATCTCTGCTTCTACCACTACTTTTTCACCAACCATACCGATACCCCTCATCTGGCAGATACCTCTTCTGATAGGCTCCATTAAATCGCAACGGAACACAATGGTATCGCCAGGTAATACCTGCGCCCTGAATCTTACTTTATCAATCTTTAAGAAATAAGTTAGATAATTCCTTGGATCTGGTACAGTACTTAAAACCAGAATACCACCTGTTTGTGCCATCGCCTCAATCTGAACCACCCCTGGTAATACCGGTGCACCCGGAAAATGACCTTTGAAAAACTCTTCATTCATGGTCACGTTTTTAACGCCCACAACATGGGTTTTGGAAAGTTCCAGAATTTTATCGATGAACAAAAAGGGTTGTCTGTGTGGTAAAATATTCATGATCTGAACCACATCATACAATGGTGTTGCAGCAGGATCATAAATATGAATATGCTTTTTTGTTCTGTCTTTTTTGATCTGGGCTTTAATCTTTTTTGCAAATGCCACGTTAGCTGCATGACCAGGTCGTGCAGCCATGATGTGCCCCTTTAAAGGAACTCCAACAAGGGCAAGATCCCCGATCATATCCAGTAATTTATGACGGGCAGGTTCATTCTGATAACGCAGTTCAATATTATTCAGAATTCCCTCTCTTGCTATATCAATATCATCACGGTTAAATAATTTGGCTAATCCTTTCAGCTCGTCCTTGCTTACTTCCTTATCAACAACAACAATTGCATTATTCAGATCCCCGCCCTTAATCAGGTTATGCTTTAGCAGCATTTCAAGTTCATGCAGAAAACAAAATGTCCGGCACGAAGCAATTTCCTTCTTAAATTCAGAGATGGTTGTAATTGCCGCATGCTGACTACCTAAAACAGGCGAATTATAATCGATCATGCAAGTAAAGCGGTAATCATCCAATGGCATGGCCACCATTTCAACTTTACGGTCAGGTTCAGAATAATGAATATTGTGCGGAATACTATAACATTCTCTATCCGCATCCTGCATCAGAAAGCCAACCTTTTCTAATGCTTCAACAAATTCGATTGAACTTCCGTCCATTATCGGAATCTCCGGTCCATCGAGTTCAATAAGTACGTTATCGAGTTCTAAACCAACTAAACCGGCAAGCACATGTTCAACCGTATGAACGCTTGCACCATTTTGGGTAAGAGTTGTACCACGTGAGGTATCTGTTACGTTGTCAACATCCGCATCAACAATCGGAGCACCTGGAAGGTCAATTCGTTTAAACTTATAACCATGATTTTCCGGTGCAGGTTTGAAAGTCATTTTAGCCGGTTGTCCGGTATGCAACCCAACTCCATTAACAGAAATCTCAGATTTAATTGTTCTTTGTTTTACATTCATAACATTGCACTGATCAAGTCAGAAACAGATCATTTTAGGCGTTCTTTTAAAAGGTTCTCAAGCTCTTCAACTCTCTTTTCAAGTTCGGGCAGGCGTTTGGTAACGACCAGATACTTCAAAGATTCTCTGTAAGTTGCCAGAGGGTGACCATTCCAACTTTTATTCTCTTCCTTAATTGAATTATTAACTCCTGATTTAGCTCCGATATTACTACCGTTGGCAATTGTAATATGCCCTACTATACCCACCTGACCACCAATTACACAATTTTCACCAATTTTTGTACTTCCGGATACTCCGGTTTGAGCTGCAATTACTGTATTTGATCCTATTTCAACGTTATGGGCAATCTGAATCAGATTATCAAGTTTTACTCCTTTACGAATAATTGTTGAGCCCATCGTTGCTCTGTCAATAGTCGTGTTGGATCCTATTTCAACGTTTTCTTCTATTATAACGTTTCCAATCTGACTAACTTTTTGATAGCCGTTTCCTCCGTTACTTGCAAAACCGAAACCATCACTTCCAATAATCACACCTGAATGAATGATGCTGTTATCACCAATAACGCAGTCAAAATAAACATTCACACAGGCATACAAAGTTACATTTTTACCTATGATCACATTATCTGCCAGGTAAGTATTTGGATAGATTTTACTTCCATCACCAATCTCAACATTAGGCCCTATATAAGCAAAAGCACCAATATATACATCCTTTCCGATTTTAGCGGTTGGATGTATAAAGCTGGGATCTTCAATACCAACTTTCTTGGATTTGGTTAATTCTTCATATTTACCCAAGAGTACAGAAAATGCACTATAGGCATTCTTAACCCTGATTAAAGTAGCATTAATCGGCTGAGCAGGAACAAAATCCTCATTTACAATGATTATTGATGCTCCGGAGTTATAAACGTATTGTTCATATTTAGAATTTGCCAGAAATGATAAAGAACCCTTGGTCGCTTCTTCGATCTTAGCTAGCTTATTTACTGTCACCTCAGGATTACCATCAACAGTTCCTTCGAGTAAAATTCCAATCTGATGTGCAGTTATTTGCATCTGGCAAATTTATGTGTTAAAAGTTAACGAACAAATTTGAAATGTTCGTGTTTCAATTATTAATTTTTAGTTCTTTCACATAGCAAAGTATGTACTTCTGCACAGTACCTGCTAATGCTTCCAGATTAGAATTATCAGATGCCTTGGTAATATCCTGAATAGAACCATCTTTCATCAGGATTTTAATACTTCCGTCACCTACACTGTAAGCGTTATTCTTAATCGTATCAGTAAATACGAAATATGAACTGTCATCTTCTGAAATTTCAAACTCTTTACTCACTTTTTCTGATAGTTCATTAATTCTATCTGCAGAAGGGGGTTCATTGGTAATCTCTACCTTATATAAATTTCGCCTGATGAAATGAGTACAGAGGGTTGAAAGAATCTCATCCTCATCATCTGCCCATACCTTCAGAGAGGTGAAAATATCATTATCATCAAGTAATGTGAACATTTCAATATTCTTCGGATTATTACTGAATTCATTTCTTCCGACAGAATGATTCAAAAAGTATGAAAAATACGGGCTTGCAAACAGACTTCTTCCTTCTAACGACAACTCTTTCGCCCGCTCGAGAATCTTTACAAGCATTTGCTCAGCAGCAATTACTGTTTTATGTAGATATACCTGCCAGTACATCAGCCTGCGGGCGATCAAAAACTTTTCTACCGAATAAATACCCTTTTCTTCAACAACCAATTGATCATCAACGACATCCAGCATTTTAATAATACGATCAAAGCTGATTACTCCTTCTGATACTCCTGTAAAAAAACTATCCCGGTTAAGATAGTCCATGCGGTCAATATCCAGCTGTCCAGAAACAAGCTGATGCAGAAACTTTTTGGAATATCTGTTGTTAAAAATTTCCAGAGCCAGTGAAAGCCTGCCGCCAAATTCACGGTTCAGGTTATTCATTAATAAAGCGGAAATATATTCATGTGAAACTCCATCTACGATAGTGTGTTCCAGTGCATGAGAAAAAGGGCCGTGACCAATATCGTGCAGTAAAATGGCAATGCTGACAGCTTCTTCCTCTTCATAAGATATTGCCTGACCCTTGCTTCGGATGGTTTCGACTGCCAGTCCCATTAAGTGAAGGGCACCTAACGCATGATGAAACCTTGTATGCAAAGCTCCGGGATAGACCAGATGAGTCATTCCTAATTGCTTGATATAACGCAATCTCTGTACATAAGGATGTTGTATCAGGTCATAAACCAATTCAGAAGGAATGGTAATAAAACCGTAAACCGGATCGTTGATTATTTTCTTCTTATTCAAGATGTGAATCTAAAGACACAAAAATTGTTAATTTTAATGACAATTGAACGCATTTATGGGTTTGTAGGTTCAGAATTTGTTAATTTTACATTCAAATGCAGGAAACAACGATATTATGGGCCGATGACGAAATCGATCTGTTAAAACCACACATATTATTTCTGAATGAAAAAGGCTATAAGATCAGCACCGTAACGAACGGTAATGATGCTTTGGAAATTTTCAATAAGGAGCATTTTGATCTGGTTTTTCTGGATGAAAATATGCCGGGCCTGACGGGTCTGGAAACTCTTGCCAGAATAAAAACCATCGATCCTGACATTCCTATTGTTCTGATTACCAAAAATGAAGAAGAATACATGATGGAAGATGCAATCGGTTTTAAAATTGATGATTATCTCATTAAACCGGTTAATCCCCGACAAATTCTTCTGACTATTAAGAAACTCATCGATAACAAAAGACTGGTCAGCGAAAAGACATCTATGGCCTATCGTCAGGATTTTCGAGCTCTGGGTATGACACTCAATGAAAAACTGAGTTTTTCAGAATGGGTAGACGTTTATAAAAAACTAGTTTACTGGGAACTTTCACTTGAAAAACTGGAAGATGAAGGTATGCATGAAATACTGACTGTACAGAAATCAGAAGCGAATGTTCAGTTTTCAAAGTTTATTGAAAAAAATTATCTGAACTGGTGCAAGAAACCTGAAGATGGTCCTGTTACTTCAAATCAGCTTTTTGTAAAGAAGGTATTTCCTGCTCTTGAGCCTAAAAAGCCCACTTTCTTTATTTTGATTGATAACCTGCGCTACGACCAGTGGAAAACGATCAATTCTTTATTGATGGACTACTACCGCATCGAAGAGGAAGATAGTTATTACAGTATTTTACCTACTGCAACCCAGTATGCCCGAAATGCAATCTTCTCGGGTCTGATGCCTTTGGAAATGGAACGTCGCTTTCCGGATATGTGGCAGAATGATGAGGATGAGGGTGGAAAAAATCTGTACGAAGAAAAATTTCTTGCAGACCAGATCCAGCGCGTTATGCGAAGGGAATGTAAATACTCGTACAATAAAATATTGAACTTTGAGCAGGGTAAAGCAATCGTAGATAATCTCAACAACCTGATGGGTAACGATCTGAATGTGATCGTTTATAATTTTGTGGATATGCTATCGCATGCCCGGACAGATATGGCGATGATACGGGAACTGGCAAATGATGAGGCTGCTTACCGATCATTAACACTTTCCTGGTTTGAACATTCCCCTTTACTGGAAGCCCTAAAAAAATTATCTCAAAAAAAGATCAAGCTGATTATCACCACAGATCATGGAACCATCAGGGTTAAACATCCCAGTAAGGTAATCGGCGACAGGAATACAAATTCTAATTTAAGGTACAAACAAGGCAAAAACCTGAATTTCAATGCAAAAGAGGTATTTCATATCAAAAACCCTCATGAAGCAAAACTTCCTAAGCTTCACATGAGTTCAAGCTTTATTTTTGCTAAAGAAGACAGTTATTTCGTTTATCCGAATAATTATAATCAGTTTGTAAACTATTATAACGAAACATTTCAGCATGGAGGTATCTCTATGGAGGAGATGATCGTGCCTTACGCAACTTACAGCCCGAAATAAGCTATTCTGAATATATTGTGTTTATGAAAATTGAACTGAACAGCGAACTTGACTTACCTGAAGCGGCATCTGCACTTTTGAATTTCGCTGATGATGAAAAAGTCTTCCTGTTTGAGGGAGAAATGGGAGCTGGTAAAACCACATTAATCAAAACAATTTGCGGGCAACTTTGTGTTTCGGATACCGCAAGTAGTCCGACTTATTCCATTGTCAATGAATATGAACATTCCGCAGGAAAAGTTTATCATTTTGATTTTTTCAGAATAAAGAATGAAAATGAGGCATTCGATCTCGGCTTTGAAGAATATCTGGATTCCGGGCAATATTGTTTCATAGAATGGCCTGAAATGATCAGTAACCTTTGGCCGCTTCATTACGTCCGAATACGTATTGATCAGGATGAAGAGGGCCATCGGATTATCAGTGCCAGCAAAATATAAGCCTCTTTCTTCCCGGCTTTTTTTAAAAAATTCGTACCTTCCATTTCCTTATTGAAACCTAAATGAAGAGTGAATTTTCTGACATTGCAAAACAGGCCATGATGCAACCGCAGGAGGCGATGTTAGAGGTTAAGAATAAAAAGAATAATCTATTTATCGGTATTCCAAAAGAAACCTCTTTTCAGGAAAACAGAATTGCCTTAACCCCTTTATCGGTTGGATTGCTTGTTCAGAATGGACATGAAGTAATTATAGAGGCCGGTGCCGGAATTGCTGCAAACTTTAATGATAATCATTACAGCGAACAAGGTGCAAGGATTGTTTATGATAAAAAGGAGGTTTATAAAGCCGATCTGATCATCAAGATTGCTCCGCCAACTCCTGAAGAGGTAGGGATGATGAAAATCGGACAGGTTCTGTTCTCTGCTCTTCAAATGTCGACCATGAAGCCGGAATTTCTTCATGCATTAATGAAGAAAAATATTACTGCACTTTCATTTGAATACCTCCGCGATGAAGGTAATGTATTAAGTGTGGTGCGCGCAATGAGTGAGATTGTAGGAGCAACTTCCGTTCTGATTGCAGCCGAATATCTGAGTAATGTTTTCGAAGGCAAAGGACTGATGCTTGGAGGAATTACCGGAGTACCACCAACAGAAATTGTTATTCTGGGAGCCGGAACAGTAGGTGAATATGCTGCCCGAACAGCAATATCACTTGGTGCTGAAGTAAAGGTATTTGACAGTTCAATCTACAGGCTTCGCCGTCTGCAAAACAATATCGGAAGCCGAGTTTTTACATCAGTTATTCAGCCTGTAGTTCTTCAAAAAGCCATTTGCAGTTGTGATGTGGCCATCGGAGCCATTAGAGCATGTCATGGAAGAAGCCCTTGCATTGTTTCAGAAGAAACAGTCAGTAAAATGAAGCCAAACTCAGTAATTATTGATGTCAGTATTGATCAGGGAGGATGTTTTGAAACATCTCAGGTAACCAACCATACCGTACCTACATTCAGAAAGTATGATGTCATTCATTATTGTGTACCTAATATTGCATCCAGAGTTTCACGCACCGCTACTTATGCCTTAACCAACATCTTCACTCCGATTATCCTCGACATTGGAGAAATGGGTGGTATCATGAACCTGATATGGGAAAAGCCCGGTGTCCGCAATGCAATTTATTTGTATCAGGGAAAACTTACCAACAAAGATTTGTCAGACCGTTTTAACATTCCAATGAAAGATCTGGATCTTTTAATAGTTTCCAACCGCTGATGAAAAAACTACTGATCTTATTTTTATTGCTCGGATCTGTTGAAACAAAAGCACAAAAACCAAATCCTTTCGGGCTTCACATTATTAATAATCTGGAAACCTACAGGGAATACGTCAAAACAGATCCCGACAAGGAATTAGTTGAACTCAAAAAATACATTCCGGGAATTAAGCTGGATATCCGTTATGCAACCAAAAATAACTTTACCGAACAAGCTGTTTATAAACAGGCCAGGGCTTTTGCAAGGAGACCGGTAGCGGAAGCATTAAAAAGTGTTCAGAGCGAACTTAAAAAGTCGGGACTTGGACTGAAAGTATTTGACGGATATCGCCCTTATACGGTAACAGTCCGATTCTTCGCCATTGCAAGTAATAAAAGTTTTGTAGCCAACCCCAAAGACGGATCCAGACATAACCGGGGCTGTGCAATTGATCTTACTTTAATCGATCTCAAAACAGGAAAAGAATTGGCAATGCCAACTCCTTATGATAGTTTTGCTCCTGAAGCTGCATCAGACTTTAAAGACCTTCCTGAAGAAGTGCTTAAAAATAGAGAACTGTTACGAACCGTAATGGAGAAAAATAATTTCAGGGTACTTAATAATGAATGGTGGCACTTTGATTTTATAGGCTGGAGAAACTTTGAACTGATGGATATTCCATTTGAGGCTCTCTAAGATTTAAATTCATTAATCAGACCAGCCAGAATCCCGAGTTCCTCATTTGTATGAATACTGCTTATGACAATGCGGTGTAATGACTTACCCCGGGGATCGGGATAAGGAAAAGAGGAAAAGCTTATGCCATTCTTCAAAAGATGGTCAGCAAGCAGATCATCCAATACTAAAAACACTGGAAAGTCAGGTATAAAAAACAACTTTTCCTTAGAAATCAGTAAATCTGTGAATAACCTTAGATTATGACGCAGCTTCTTCAGCTCATTGGAGTAAATAGGCTCAGAGTTCGTAAAAGCAAATAAAGAACCCGGCGATGGAGGTGAACTACCAACATAAATTGGTGTGTTTCGTAATTCGCGAATAGTATTTAGGTCGCTCAGGATTATACCGGCATCAGTACCCAATGCTTTTGCCAAAGAAGAAATTACTATAGTTTTAATCCCGGTTAGATCGAGGAGTTTCTTGAAAACCCCTTCTCCATTTTCGCCTGTAATACCGATACCATGCGAATCGTCTACTAAAAGCACCGTATTACGGGATAAATCTATTTCTTCAAGCCAGTTGAAATCATAAATCTCCGGAATCAAATTATTCACCGAGTTGGTAATAATCATACATGGCTTTGAAGAGCCGTTGACCTTTCGAACTGTTTGTTCAGCCCATTCACTAAATTTCAGCCTTGGTGGATTGGGTATTCCCTGCCACAATGCAGGATGTGTTTCAGGTGCATAAACTAATTCATGAGAATGGTTATAATTCTGAATTACCAGCTGCGCTGCAAGATATCCACTGGAAACCAAAATAGAATCCGGAGCACTAAAACGTCGTGCTGCCTCTTTTTCAGCTATTGAGAAAATGTCAAGGGTTATATTATTGTTTCTGGATGCTCCATGATTTACACCATAGACCTCCATGCCCCTGATAAACAACTTCCTGAACTCTTCGTTATGTGGTATACCCAGATAGGCAGTGCCGCCAAAAAAGAGAGATATATTTTTCTGATGCTCCATTAAAATTTATTTGATTTCGGAATTGCAGCATAGTTTTTTCATACTGTCGGATAATAAGCTCTGTTTTTGGCAATCTCCAGATTAACTTCAAAAAACATCCTTCTTGTCATCTTTATAATACCTGAATGAGTCTTTTTATCTTGATTCTCAATCATTTCAATAGTCCCGATGGATACGGGTAATCACTTTTTCCATCTGTGCCCTGACATCTACTGCAGGAACGGTAAAGTTATTATTCATAAATGAGAAGATCAGTTTCCGCCCTTTGCCGGTAATTAAGTATCCTGTCAGATTATGATTATTGGAAAGACTCCCCGTTTTGGCAAAAACAAATGGTTTCTCAGATTTATATTGATTTCTTAGTGTTCCTGACTTCCCTCCCTGAGGTAAAAGATCAAAAAGTCTGTTTTCATTACCCACTTCATCATAAATTTTTTCACAAAGCTTTATCATACTCCTCGGTGTAAAAAGATTTTGTCTGGAAAGTCCGGACCCATCTACCCACAGAACCTTATCAGGCAAGTCACTGAGATGATTTTTTAAAATATAATCAATTACCGCAGAGGTTTTCATTTCCATTCCCCTTGTGGCGGCAATATTCAGTAAAATCTGTTCGGCTATGAAATTATCACTAGGTAGCAGCATGCGCTTATATAATGTGTCGGACGAAATACTATTCCAAGTTTTAACGTCTGAAGGTACCTTCATGCTGATTGAGCCAGCATAGCCGGTAATATTCCGCTCCAATAAATCGCTAACCAGCTTTGAGTTTACCTTAAAGGGAACAACCTGACTAAATCGTGAAGGAATATCCCCATTGGGCTTAAAAAATTCATTAGTCATTATATCCCGTCTGATGCGAAACCGACCGGAAGCAGGTATACTGTCAGTACTGAGTCTGAATCCCGGATAATCAAGTGAGGGTCTGGCGAGAAGACCTTCGTTTTTATTACTAAACTGAACAATATTGCCATAAACCGGAAGTTCAGACATTTCTGGCTGATAGTATTCATTATAATCATCATAAGTCCAGCCCACACCATAAAAATCGCCTGTGAACCTGCCTGATGCCCAATAAATTTTCTTGCCTGAATTGTTGAGTTTTGTTAATACCGGCTGACTTCCAAAATCAGTATTTAAGAAACTTGGATCACCGGTGCCCCATATAATTAAAGAATCGCCTTGTTCCTTGTAGTTCATGCCGGCTATAGAATCTTTGAGCAACTTTAATCCTGCGTAAAATGTAAATAGTTTGGCATTGGATGCAGGCGTAAAATGCTTATCACTGTTGAGTCCTGCAATCATTCGCCTGTTATCGAGGTCATACAAAGCAAAACCGGTAAAATGAGCATTCAGAACATCCGATTGACGAATCATTTTCAGAATCTTCGAGGGTCTGATTTTCTTTGCAAACAAACTTTCAGAACTGAAAAGTATTATCAGAATCCAAAAAACATGCTTCATTTTCATACTACGAGGATATAAAAGAAAAATCGGTAAGGAGGATAAATTTTGAAACCTAAAATTAGCAAAGAATTATTGAAAGCAATTGATCTTCATATACGTTATCAGAAATATCCGCAAAATAATCAGATTTAACGGCGTAACTTGTTGATGGTTTTTGAGTCTCTTTATTGCCGGTCAGGTTTAAAAGAAGCGAATCATTGAAAAAGTTTATTATATCGATATGCTTTCTTTTGTCTCTCACGCAGGTAAATGCGCAAAAGTTTGAGTTTGACGGAAAGAGGAAGCGCGAAACAATTTCTTTCAGGATGGTCAGAAATCTGATGATCATTCCATTGTCAATAAATGGAAAAGGGCCATATAACTTTGTGCTTGATACTGGTGTGGGACTTATGATTATCTCTGACCCGAAACTAATAGATTCCTTACAAATTTCTAATCTGAGAAGTATTCAAATCATAGGATTTGGAGGGGGCGAAAATTTAAATGCCTATATCAGTCAGGGTATAAATCTTTCTTTGGGGAGAACAAAAGCAAAAAATATATCATCAGCAATACTTAAAACTGACATTTTTGAACTTTCAAACTATGCAGGCATTCAAATTCATGGCCTGATTGGTTTTGAGTTTTTCAACAGCTTCATTGTTCGCATAAATTTCAGGAATCATACCCTAACCTTGTTTCGACCCGAAACCAGCTATATTCCAGGGAAAGGTTTCAAAGTGCCTATCAGCATAGATGACAGGAAACCTTATATTATTTCGGAAATAGTCTTGGAGTCGGGCGAGAAAGTCACGGGGAAATTCATAATTGATACCGGAGCAGGCCATCCTGTTTCACTCGAATCGAATAAAGGGGCTCCGTTTGACTTACCGGAAAATAGAATTAATGGAAATCTTGGAATTGGACTTACGGGTCCGGTCAGCGGACATATAGGAAGGATCAGATCCCTAAAACTTGGGAAATATGTACTTAAGGATGTAATTGCAGCTTTTCCTGATTATAAAGAGCTTCCGGAAGGAATATCTCAGTTAAACAGAAACGGGAATATGGGTATAGCTATACTGAAAAGATTCGGAGTAATATTCGATTACAACAGATCGTCGATATACCTGAAACCTTCATACAGACTTAAAGAACCTTTTGAACATGATATGACGGGGATGGAATTGATTTGGGCTGGCAATAGCTTTGAGAGATTGATTATTAACCGGGTTGAACCAAATTCATCAGCCTCCAGCGCAGGTATTGAAAAGGGAGATGAAATTTTAGCTATCAATTTCAAGCCGGTCAGCGACATGAAAGAAGACGAAATTGCAGAAATGTTTAAATCAGGCGATAAAAAAAATTTTGTAATTGATATTATCCGGACACGTTCAAAAACAATTGAAAGAATTATCCTCAGACTAAAAAAGAGAATATAAATCATGATATATGAATTTTACGCTGTTATGAATGAATTTATATCTATAAGTCAGGGCAAATTATATTTTTGTAGATTCCTAAATAATTAACCAATAATTAAAGCAAGTATGACAAATAACTTACGCAAACTCCGGTTTGCGGCATTAACTGCAATGGCAGTTGCATCCGGCCTGAACAGTTTACAGGCACAGGATCGGGCAAAAAACAATGCTCCTGCTCCGGAAGCAGCGAAGCCCGCAGCGCCAGCTGCACCAAAAAGTGGTATAAAGCCTTACAAGGAAGTTATTACTGATAAGGCAAAAACCGACAAAGGTCTCTTCAAGGTACACAGACTGGATGGTAAATACTTTTTTGAGATTCCTGATTCCTTATTCAACCGCGAAATGCTGGTAGTTACCAGATATGCAAAAACACCAACCATTGATGGCACATACGGGGGTGAAGAGTTAAACGAGCAGATCTGGAAATGGCAGAAGAGAGATAAACAGGTATTCATCAGAATACCATCATACAGAAATATCGCTGCTGAAAATTCAGATATGTCGCAGTCAGTTAAAAACTCCAATCTTGAAGCAGTACTCTCTTCATTTGATATCAAGGCGATTAACAATGATTCAAGTTCTGTTGTCATTGATGTAACTGACCTGTATTCGAAAGATGTACAGTCACTCGGATTACCTCAACAGCTCAGAACTCAGTATAAAATAACCACTTTGGATGAAAGTCGTACTTATGTGGATACAATTAAATCTTTTCCAATTAATATTGAAGTACGCTCATTAAAAACATATCGTGCCACTGACCCTCCGGGTGATAAAACTTTAGGATCGATAACCGTTGAAATTCACAACTCCATGTTATTGTTGCCAAAAGTTCCCTTCAAACCACGGTTTTCAGATGACAGGGTGGGGTTTTTCGGACAAAGCCAGACTGATTACGGTCTGGATGCTCAAAAGGCTCAGGTAACTCGTTATATCCACCGCTGGAAACTGGAACCTAAAGATCCGGAAGCCTATAAACGGGGGGAACTGGTTGAACCTAAAAAACAAATTGTTTATTATATTGATCCTGCAACTCCGCTGAAATGGAGACCATATCTGATTCAGGGTGTAAAAGACTGGAATGTCGCTTTCGAAGCAGCAGGTTTTAAGAATGCAATAACTGCGCTTGAACCACCGGTCAATGACCCTGACTGGTCACCTGAAGATGCACGTTATTCTGTAATCCGTTATTTTGCATCAAATATCGCAAATGCTTACGGTCCGCATATTTCAGATCCCCGTTCCGGAGAAATTATGGAATCTGATATCGGCTGGTATCATAACGTAATGAACCTGCTTCGTAACTGGTTTTTTGTACAGACTGCAGCAATCAATCCTGACGCAAGAAATCCTAAATTCAAAGACGAACTGATGGGTCAGCTGATTCGCTTTGTTTCTGCACATGAGGTTGGCCATACTCTTGGTTTACCTCATAACTTCGGTTCAAGCGTTGCTTATCCTGTAGATTCTTTACGTTCAGCATCATTTACCAAAAGAATGGGCGGAACAGCACCTTCCATTATGGACTATGCACGTTTCAATTATATAGCTCAGCCTGGAGATGAAGGCGTTGTTTTATATCCGGGCATTGGAGAATATGATAAATGGGCTGTTAAATGGGGATACACCTGGTTTGAAAATAAAACTCCGGAAGAAGAGGCTGCAATTCTGAATAAATGGACAATTGAAAGAGCTGGAAATCCGGTGTATTTTTATGGCCAGCAAACCGGAAATCCAATTGATCCGCGCTCTCAGTCTGAAGATTTAGGGGATGATGCCATGAAAGCTTCTGCATATGGTATTGCAAACCTGAAACGAATCCTTCCGAATATTGAAAAATGGACTTATGAAGAAGGAAAACCATACGATAACCTGAAAGAAATTCATGGTGAAATTTTAAGCCAGTGGAACCGCTATATGGGTCACGTACGCTCAAATATTGGAGGTATATATGAAAACGACAAAACCTATGAACAAAAGGGACCGGTTTATACACACGTAGCAAAATCCAAACAAAAGGAAGCACTTAAGTTTCTGAACGACAATGCATTTAAAACACCTGTATGGATGCTTGACGCAAGCATACTGAACAAATTTGATAATGCCGGAATCGTTGACCGTATACGCCGAACACAGGTAGGCGTGTTAAATGGTGTGCTTGATTTTGGCCGTCTAACCCGTGTTATCGACAATTCTGCCAAAAATGGAGATGCGGCATACGATATGATCGAGTTATTTTCAGATCTACGCAATGGAATCTGGTCTGAACTAAAAACCGGAGCAAATCTGGATACTTATCGTCGTAACCTGCAAAGAGCTTATATCGAAAGAATGGAATATCTGTTAACTGCGGATGAAACTCCTGTATCTCCTCAATTTGCAGCTTTTGCTGGTCCTCAGATGGATGTTTCTCAATCCGACATCCGACCAATGGCCAGACAGGAACTTAAAACATTATCTGCTCAGGTAAAAGCAGCACTTCCTAAATATTCAAATCCTGTACTAAAATCTCATCTCGAAGATGTATTAGCCAGAATTGAAAAAGTTCTGGATCCCAAAAAATAAGTCCCATCAAACACAAAAAGCCCTATTCTTCAACCGGAATGGGGCTTTTTATTGGTATCTAATCGATAAATTAGCCGAATAAATATTATTATGAAAACTTTGTTATTCTCTATTTTCCTTTCAGTGGGATTAAGCTCTGGCCTTTTCGCACAATCAGATTCTGTTTCAGTAAGCAATGCGGACTGGAAAAAAGAAAAAATTTCACGTGGAGTATATCTAAAGACATTTTGGTTCAACAAAACTTTATTCAATTCCAATCAGAATGTAAGTATTCTGGAAGTTAAACAGAGGAAAAATCTGGAGTTTGATTTGGGATATGAACCTAAAAAATTGATTCCCACCAGTGAATATGGCAAAAGATCTGGTGCAATTGCTGCATTGAACGGAACATTCTTTGATATGGCAAACGGGGGTTCGGTAGACTATATAAAATCTGATGGCAAACTAATTAATCAAAATCGTCTGAGTACTTCGGGTTTGCGGGCAGTTCACCAAAAATCTGCACTTGCAATAAAAAATGGAAAATTAACCATTGTAAAATGGAACGGACAGGAAAACTGGGAAAATTCACTCGATGCCGATGATATCATGGTTAGTGGTCCGCTTCTGATCATGGATGGTAAAGATGAAAATTTGGACACAGCCAATACGTTTAATAAAACGCGCCACCCAAGAACTGCTGTAGCAGTCACCAAAAGCAAAAAAATCCTCCTGATTACTATTGATGGCAGAAATGAAAATTCTGCAGGAATGAGCCTTTTTGAATTACGGAAATTAATGCAGTGGATTAATGCTTATGACGCAATCAACCTGGATGGCGGAGGTTCGACAGCCTTATGGATTCACAATTACGGCGAGAATGGTATTGTTAACTACCCTACAGACAATAAAAAATGGGATCATAATGGGGAACGTAAAGTAGCTAATGTAGTCTTACTCAAAAAAAAGTGATTCGACACCTTCTTCTGATCTAATAAAGCAGACTTAAATAATAAATTCATTAATTTCATGTTTATAAATGACGTATTCAGAAACTATGAGGGGATCAGAAGCAAACTACGTCTACCTGATACAGAAGATTGACGACTTTATTCGCAAATACTACCTCAACAAAGCTGTTAAGGGTGGTATTTTTATGATTAGCTCTCTCTTTGCTGCTTACATTATAATTGCCATTGCTGAATATCTGGGCAATTTTGACCAAAACATCCGCAGTATTCTCTTCTATACTTTTATCAGTGGAAATCTTTTTGTTTTAATAAGCTATATCCTTATTCCGCTACTTTCTTATTATAATCTTGGTAAAACAATCAGTCATGAGCATGCTGCAATAATTATAGGCCAGCACTTTAATCATATAAAAGATAAACTCTTAAATACACTTCAGCTAAAACAACTTTCTGAACTTAATCCTGATCAAAAAGCACTAATTGAAGCCGGAATTAATCAGAAAGTTGCTGAGCTCAGGCCGATTCCATTCAGCTCAGCTATCCAAATCAGTAACAACCGTAAATACATTAAATATGCCATTGCGCCCCTGACACTTATTGTTTTAATATTTTTTGCGTCTCCGTCAATTTTAAGTGAAAGTACCGAAAGACTAATTTATCACAACCGAAACTTTGTGAAAAAAGCACCCTTTACATTTGAAATAATAAATAAAAACTTAAGTGTAGTGCAGGGAAGTGATTTTGAACTGAGAGTAAAGCTAAATGGCGATGAGATTCCTTCTGAACTCTATCTTGATGACGGATCCAATACTTACAAACTGGATAAAGAGAGTATTCTACAATTCAGCTACAGCTTTAAAAACCTTCAAAAAAATAAAAAAATACGGTTTTCGGGTGGTGGATTTTACTCTGAAGAATTCTTTATAGAAGTAAAACCCAAACCTTCACTTCTTAATTTTGACGTATTTATCAACTATCCTGACTATCTGAATAAGAGTGATGAAAAACTTAGAAATACCGGTGACCTACTAATCCCTGAAGGTTCTGCAATAACATGGAAGTTCAAAGCCGATAACAGTGAACAATTGGATGTTAAGATTGAAAACAAGTCATTTCTGATTGGGGAGTCTGAAGAAAAGCTATTTAGCTTTTCACATCGTGCCAGAAAAGATATCAGCTATACAGTAAGACCGATAAATAAAGATGTCAGATCTTCCGAATCATTTACTTACCAGATTAAAGTAATCCCCGATCTTCTTCCTTTAATCGAGGTATCTGAACGCCAGGATTCAGTAAAATCAAACCTTCTGTATTTTATCGGTCAGGTGAACGACGATCATGGATTCACTAAACTCAACTTCAATTACCGGATACTTTCAGCTGATAACAATAAAACACAAATCAAAAGTGTCCAGTTTGAAAAAAGTGGTTTGCAAAGCAGCTTTTATCATACCTGGAATGCCACTGAAGCCGGGGCAGCTGCCGGTGATCGGATAGAATATTATTTTGAAATATTTGATAATGATGGAGTTAACGGACCGAAAGCTGCTAAATCAGTTGTAAAAACCTTTAAACTCCCTTCACAAAAAGAAATCAGCAGACAGCTGGAGGAGAACGCCAGACAGATTAAAGAAAAGATGGAATCTGCAATAAGGGAAGCATCCAAACTGGAGAAAGAGACAAAACGTTTAAATCAAGATCTTTTTGACCAAAAAGAACTTTCTTATAATGAGAAAAAGCGTCTTGAGAACCTGCTGCAAAAACAAACAGAACTTGAAAAACTGGTGAAGGAAATTCAACAGGAAAATAAGCAGAATATTTCTGAGCTGCAGGAAAACAGTGTACAGAACGAAAAAATTCTGGAAAAGCAAAAGCAGATTGAGGAGCTTTTTAATAATGCTTTAGATGAAAAAACCCGCGAAATCCTTAAAAACATTGAAAAGCTTTTAGAAAAGAATAATAAGAACCTGACACAAGAGGAGCTTTCCAAAATGCAAATGGACAATAAGTCATTGGAAAAGGAACTGGACAGGATTTTAGAACTTTATAAACAACTTGAATTTGATCAAAAGCTTACTGAAGCCATTGAAAAACTGAACAAACTGGCCAATGAGCAGAAAAACCTTTCTGATAAAGTACAGGAGAAGGATTCAGACAGCCAGCAATTGAAAAAGCAACAAAATGAAATCAATGATGCATTTAAAGAGCTGAAAGAAGAACTGAATAAGCTTGAAGAGAAAAATAAAGAGCTCGAACAAAAAAATGATTTCAAAAATCCTGAAAAAGAACAGGATCAGATTGAGCAGCAGCAAAAGCAGATTTCCGAAAATCTTAATAAAAAAGAAATGAATAAAGCTGCAGAAAATCAAAGGAAAGCTTCCGCTCAGATGGAACAACTTTCAAAAAAGCTTGAAAATATGCAGCAGCAAGATGAGGAGAAAGAAAATGATCTGAATGCCAGAGAATTAAGAGAAATACTCGACAACTTATTGTCAAGTTCGTTTGATCAGGAAAAAACAATGCAAACTATCAGGTCAATCAATATAAATGACCCTGGATATGTTTTGCAGACACAGAAACAAAAGGATATTCAGATCAATCTGAAAATGATTGAAGATAGTCTTTACTCTCTGAGTAAAAAAGTTCCACAGATCCAGTCTGTTGTAAATAAAGAAATTCAGATTATTAACCATAACATTACCAGAGCCATAGAAAGTTTAGGTGAACGAAGAACCGCTGAAGCAAACCGTAGCCAGCAGTTTGCAATGACTTCAATTAACAATCTGGCTCTGATGTTGAATGAAGCGTTAGATCAACTTCAGCAGGCACAGCAAAATTCCAAGCCTGGAGGAAAAGGTAAGAAGAAGCAAAGTCTTTCACAGCTCAGCAAAATGCAGGAACAATTAAATCAAAACATGCAGAAGGCCAGAGAAGAAATGCAAAAGCAGGGTAGACAGAACTCCGGACAACAGGGAAACCGGAATTCGTCGATGAGCGAACAGTTAGCAAAAATGGCCAGAGAACAGCAAATGATCAGACAAGCCATGCAGGAAATTAACCGTATGGAGAATAAAGATGGTAAAGGGCGCCTTGGAAATCTAGACAAATTAATGAAAGAGATGGAACAAACTGAAATCGATCTCGTAAACAAGAAAATACAGCAGGAAACTTTAGTACGTCAGAAAGAAATACTAAGCAAATTACTCGAAGCAGAAAAAGCCGACCGTGATCGGGAACAGGATGAGATTAGAGAAAGTAAAGAAGCAAACCAATTAGCCCCTGTAAATTCTCTATTATTGCAGGAATATCAAAAAATTAAGCAAAAAGAAACCGATTTTCTTAAAACTATACCACCTTCTCTTAATACATTTTATAAAATTAAGGTGGGAGATTATTTTAAATACTTAAATTCGGGCAATAAATGATCAATCAGACAGAATATTCGGATAATACTTCGTTGTATACTATTCAATTACCTTCTAAAATTGAAAGTATCACAATTGTCGAAAATTTTATCGACGAGCTTAGTGCAAAGTATAGATTTAGCGACGAGATCTATGCTAATGTACTCACTTGCCTGAGTGAAGCTGTTATTAATGCTATTGTTCATGGAAACCGGCAAAGCCCTGATAAAAAGGTATTTATAAATCTTGAAGTGATTGAAAATAAACGCCTGATCTTCACAGTTTCCGATGAAGGTGAGGGATTTGATTTCAATAATCTACCCGATCCAACTGCCCCTGAGAATATCGAAAATTTAACGGGACGTGGCGTTTTTATAATCAAAAAACTTGCAGATCAATGCATTTTCAATTCCAGAGGGAACGAGCTTGAACTCCATTTTAAAATTTAATGAGCAGCTTACCAATTCATTTCTTTTTCGAAGACATAAATTTTACATTAAAGAAAAAAACGTTCGTCAGAAACTGGATCCGAAATACCATTCTTTCTGAAGGGTATAAACTCAAAGAACTCAACTTTATCTTCTGCAGTGACAATTACCTCTTAACTATTAATCAGCAGTACCTCAATCACGACACCTTTACGGATATTATTACTTTCGATAACAGTGATAAAAAACTGGTTATTTCCGGCGATATTTTTATTAGTATTGATCGCGTTCGTGAAAATGCAGGGATTTTTAAGGTGATGGAAGAGGATGAACTTCACCGGGTGATGATTCACGGAACGCTTCATCTGTTAGGATATCCTGATAAAGGAAAGGTTGCTAAAACCAGAATGACCGAAAAAGAGAACTTTTATCTGCTGGAAAGAAATTTCTGAATTATTTATAAAACTCTATTAAACAAATAGTTAACGATTTCTGTCAGAGCCTGAGATATCTTTTATATAATTATAAAAGGATCGGAACAGTTAGTGATTCGGCAATTTCTGTTTCATAGCACATTAAATTTCTGCAAATAAATGAATCATGTGATCGTTAAAGATATTAACTGGCTTAAATCAGATTTTAAAACGATCATTAGGTTTCAAAACAGCAACTTTTTTTAATCATTCCGAAATATTGGTTTTTCAAAAATATTAACCCGGAAGACAAGTTTAAACCTTCAATATTAATTCCACACCTAATATGCTTACCTTTGTTGATTATTTAGTTGAAAAGAATGTCATATAAAGCCATAGTAATGGGAGGAAGCGGGCTTATTGGCAGCTCTTTACTGTCTGAGCTACGCAGATCCGATCAAATTTCAGAAGTGCTGCTTGTCGCACGCAAGGCATCAGGAATTTCTGATCCAAAAATCAGGGAATTAATCCTGAATTTTGATGAGCTTGACATGCATGCCGATGAACTTAAAGCAGATATTATATTCAGCTGTCTCGGCACAACAAGAAAGAATACACCCGATGAAGTTTTATATCGAAAGATAGATCTGGAATATCCGATAAAGATGTTGGAAATAGGACTAAAGAATGGAGTTAAACAGTTTCATATAGTTACTTCAATCGGGGCAGATGCCTATTCATCAAACTCCTATCTAAGGCTTAAAGGAGAACTGGAAAATAGATTAAAGTCGATGGGAGTACCCTCCCTTCACATTTATCAGCCATCATTTCTTAAAGGTAAAAGATATGAAAAAAGGTATGCAGAGATGTTCCTGAATATTCTTACTGCTATTACCGACCCATTACTTATTGGAACATTAAAAAAGTACAGAAGTATTAAAGCCGAAACCGTTGCCAAAGCAATGCTGAATCAATCCTTAAAAGATCTTAAAGGAACATTTACATATCCTTCCATACAAATACCAAATTTATTGTGAGCATATTATCTACGGAACAATTAGGACATTCATTTAACGATAACTGGCTTTTTAAAGATATTTATTTCGGCCTTGAAAAAGGCGACCGTGTTGCTCTGGTAGGAATAAACGGAACAGGAAAATCAACATTTCTGAGAATACTTTCAGGTATTCTTTCGCCCTCCATTGGAAAAGTAGTTACAGAACGTGATTTAAGAATTGGTTATCTGGAACAGGACCCTCAGTTTCAAAATCAGAATACGATATCTGATTTCATTTATTCTATTGGAAATGAGAAACAACAACTGATCAGAAAATACGAAGAGGTTGTAAATCAGGAAGTTCATGATGAAAAATTGCTTAATAAACTTATGGATGAGTTAAGCAATGCCAATGCCTGGGAATATGAGTACGAAATCAAGACGATTCTTGGCAGAATGGGTGTACATAATCTGGAACAGAAGATCAGTACTTTATCCGGTGGACAAAGAAAGCGTCTTGCTTTAGCTAAATTACTTATTGACGATCCGGATGTTTATATATTGGACGAACCCACCAATCACTTGGATATTGAAACTATTGAATGGCTTGAAAGCTATCTGACTAGTGGTCATAAAACAATTCTTTTAGTAACTCACGACAGGTATTTTCTGGATAATGTATCCTCAAGAATCATTGAACTTGACAGAGGAAAACTTCAGAACTTCAATGGCAATTACAGCTATTATCTTGAAAAGAAGGCTGAAATAGATGCCGCTGAAGATTCCATATTCAGTAAAAACGTCAATCTCCTTAAAAAGGAATTGGAGTGGATGCGCAGACAGCCAAAAGCCAGAACAACAAAATCAAAGTCGCGAATTGATGCATTTTATGATCTTGAAGAAAAAACTAAAGGTCGTCATGTTAAATCCAGTCTTGAATTAAGTGTTAATGTATCCAGACAGGGGAATAAAATTCTTGAACTTGATCATATTAATAAATCATTCAATGGGAAAACTATTATCAATAACTTCTCATACATTTTTAAAAAGGGCGACCGAATAGGTCTTGCCGGCAAAAATGGAACCGGTAAGTCAACGCTATTAAATATTATAACCGGTGTAATTAAACCCGATAATGGTCACGTCAATGTAGGTGAAACTACAGTATTTGGATATTATCGACAAGGTGGACTTGAATTTAAGGAAGATGAACGTGTAATCGATGTGGTCAAAAACATTGCAGAATACATCACGATGGCCGACGGAAAAAACTTAACTGCAAGTCAGGTTCTAACCCACTTTCTCTTCCCTCCTGCCAAGCAATATGGTATGGTAAACAAATTAAGCGGAGGTGAAAAAAAGCGTTTACAGTTAATGAGGGTTCTGATGAAAAACCCAAATTATCTGATACTGGATGAGCCAACCAATGATTTAGATATCGATACCCTTAATGTACTGGAGGATTTTCTGATTAATTTTCCGGGAATTTTATTACTGGTTTCGCACGACAGGTATTTGATAGACCGACTTACTGATCAGCTTTTCATATTTGAAGGAGACGGAAAAGTGCAGATATATAACGGAAACTATACTGATTACAGACTGGAACAGGAAGAGCCAAAAAAGGCATCAAAGGAAAAGACGGAAACTGAAATAAAGAAAAATGAAGCTACTTCTTTAAAACGGAAATTAAGCTTTAAAGAAGAAAAGGAATTAGAAAGCCTGGAAATAAAAATCAAGGAACAAGAGAACCTGATTAATCTTTCAACTGAAGAACTCAATTCAGGCATAACAGATCATACCAGATTATCCAAGATTGCGCAAGAAATTAAAAGGATGAAAAACGATGTTGATGAGATGACCTTGCGCTGGCTCGAATTATCAGAGTTAAAATAAAAATTCAATGAGCCTGTCAGACATCATTGCATCACTTGGAGTTTGCCTGCTTTTAGTAGCCTTCTTTCTGAATCTCAGAAAGTATAAAAAAGTTGAAAGCAGGTGGTATAGTGGCCTCAATGCGATTAGGGCATCACTCTGCTGTTATTCTGCCTGGCTGATAAACTTCTACCCTTTTGTGGTGCTGGAAGCAATCTGGGTTCTGACGGCATTGATGTCTTTTGTTAAGCGTGTTCCACGTGAAACAATTATTAAATAAGTAATGAGTATTTTTGTAAAAAAACAATTGTTCCACGTGGAACGTTTAAAAAAATGTTTGATAAATACGATATAATAGTTGTTGGTGCCGGTCATGCGGGTTGTGAGGCGGCGGCGGCGGCGGCAAATCTTGGTTCAAAAGTGCTGCTGATCACAATGAATATGAGCACCATTGCCCAAATGAGTTGTAATCCGGCAATGGGTGGGGTTGCGAAAGGACAAATTGTACGCGAAATAGATGCTTTGGGAGGATATTCAGGAATAATCTCAGACAAAACTACCATACAGTTCAGAATGCTTAACAGTTCTAAAGGTCCGGCAATGTGGAGCCCAAGAGCTCAGATAGACCGGATGCGTTTTGCTGAAGAATGGCGTTTGATGTTGGAAAGAACCCCAAATGTAGATTTCTGGCAAGACACTGTGACTTCCCTGCTCGTAGAAAATGATAAAGTCTACGGAGTCAGAACTTCTTTAGGCATTAAAATAAAATCAGATGCAGTTGTATTAACCAATGGAACATTCCTTAACGGAATCATTCATATTGGGGAAAAAAGGTTTGGCGGTGGAAGAACAGGAGAAAAATCAGCAACCGGAATAACCGAACAACTTGTCGAGTTAGGCTTTGAAGCCGGAAGAATGAAAACCGGTACGCCACCACGAATAGATGGAAGATCTTTGGATTATTCAAAGATGGAAGAACAATGGGGTGATGAAACAAGAGGAAGATTTTCTTACACTAATATTGATCTTGCAACAGAACAAAGATGCTGCTGGATTACTTACACCAACCCTGAAGTTCATGATACCTTAAAAGAAGGATTTGAGAAATCACCCATGTTTACAGGCAGAATCAAAGGTCTGGGGCCAAGATACTGTCCTTCTATCGAGGATAAAATTAACCGGTTCGCTGAGCGTGAAAGACACCAGATCTTTGTTGAACCTGAAGGGTGGAATACAGTAGAAATTTATGTGAACGGATTTTCTACATCCTTACCGGAAGACGTTCAGTACAGAGCTCTGACACTAATTCCCGGCTTTGAAAAAGCCAAAATGTTCAGACCCGGTTATGCAATTGAATACGACTTCTTCCCTCCTACTCAGTTAAGTCTGACACTGGAAACCAAAAAAATTCAGAATCTATTCTTCGCCGGACAAATAAACGGTACAACAGGATATGAAGAAGCAGCTTGTCAGGGTTTTATTGCAGGTATAAACGCGCATCAAAAGATTAACGAAAAAGATGCATTAATCATGAAAAGATCCGAGTCATATATTGGCGTGCTGATCGATGATCTCGTGACCAAAGGTACAGAAGAACCCTACCGAATGTTTACATCCAGAGCTGAACACCGCTTGCTTCTCCGTCAGGATAATGCTGACATCCGCCTAAGTCCGATCGGTCATGAACTTGGTTTAATTAGCAATGAAAGACTGGAACGCGTCAACCAAAAAATTCAGAATTCAGATGCTGTTGTTTCCTACCTGAAGACAACCTCCGTTGCACCAAAAGCAGTCAATCAGATTTTAGAAGAAAAGGGAACACCAGGAATAAGTCAGAACGTAAAGTTATTTTCCCTGATTAGCAGACCACAAATAAATCTATCAGATATCAGAAACAGCGATCGGGCATTTGACGAACTCCTAAAAAATTTCGATGCTGAAACAATTGAACAGGCAGAAATCAAAGTCAAGTATGAAAGCTATTTCGAAAAAGAAATGGAAATTGTTGACAAGATGAAAAGAATGGAAGATCAGATAATCAATCCTGATTTTAACTATCTCAACCTCGTATCATTGTCTAAAGAAGCACGAGAAAAACTGATGAGAATAAAACCAAGAACTTTGGGCCAGGCATCCAGGATTTCCGGCGTTTCACCTTCTGATATTTCAGTTTTAATGGTACACATGAGTCGATAAGACATAAAGTATTGATAATCAATAAATTAATGGAAAAAAATAGCGACTTTAAATAATTAAATATGAGCGACTTTCTCCCGATAGTTAATCATAATATTTAAAATCGCACTAAAATCTGTCAGAGGGCTTAAAAATGCCAAATTTTAAGAACAATATTAATTTGCTGATTTTGCTTGGTCTATTATTCACTTTTTCACTCTTCAATAGGTGTGCAAGTGTTCAATCTCCAACCGGCGGACCAAGAGATACTATTCAGCCTGCTATTGTAAATGAGACTCCCAAAAATCTATCGAAAAATTTCGCAAGCAAAAAAATCGAAATTGAGTTTGATGAATTCATAAAACTTTCAAATGAATTTACAGAAATCAGTATTTCACCAGCGCTTGAATATCCTCCAAGTTTCAGAGCCAAAAAGGAATTACTAACTATTGAATTCGAAAAAGAACTTGAAAAGAACACAACTTACACGATCAACTTTGGCAAGGCGATCGCCGATGTCAACGAAAGCAACATCTTAAAAAATTATACCTACGTATTTTCAACCGGTAATGAAATTGATTCTTTATCGCTTTCGGGAAAAGTTATAAATGCACTTACCAAAGAAAAAGTAAAGGATGTTACGGTTTTTATACTACCCGTTAGCCAGGATAGTTTATTTGGGAAAAAGAAAGCCAGCTTCTATACTGGCACTGATACTTCGGGCAATTTCAAATTATCCAATCTTAGAGAAGATACATATAGAATATATGCTTTAAATGAACAAGGTGGAGGCGACCGGATCTTTAACAATTATAACGAGGAAATAGGATTCCTGACTGACCCACTTAAATTAAATAAAGATACCTCCGGATTGATTCTGCGATTATTCAAAGAATTACCGGTGACCTTTATAGTCACGGATCGTAAAATTGAGCCCGACGGAAAAATAAGTATGATATTCAATAAATCAATTGAAAAACCTCAGGTAACTATTCTAGAACCGGCTGAACTCAATACAAAGAAGACGGTAGAATTTAGCAATACAAAGGATTCAGTATCTATCTGGCTCCCCGAAATTACATTTGACTCTATAAAAGTTCAGGTAAATTCAGATAAACAAAGTCTGGATACTATTATTCTAAGAAGGAATAAACGTGACACATATAATAAATCCTTAACGATCATTGACAATCTTACCGGCACCAAATTAAAACCAGGCTCAGATCTTACCATACGCTTCTCTGCACCTATTCAAAATATGCAGACCAATCTGATTTCATTGCTTGAGGATTCTGTACAAGTGACGGGTATGCAAATAATAAAAAGCACTACTGACCCCCGTAATTACCAGATCAAGTATCCCTGGAAATTAAAAAAGCAATACATCTTAAATCTTAAAGAAAATGCATTTACCGATGTAGTGAATAATAAATCAAAGCTTTACAACAGAAAGTTTGAACTCGATACGGAAGATAATTATGGCAGTATATCTGTCAAGTTAATCGTCCCGGATACAAACAAAACTTATATTGTTCAATGGCTTGGAGAGAAGAACGATGTAAAACGGGAGGATAAAATAAGTAAGAATTCAACCTTAAATTATACGAGATATCCTACAGCTAAATATTTTATAAGGATTATCTACGATGAAAATAAGAATGGACAATGGGATACGGGAAATGTTAAATCAAAAATTCAACCTGAAAAAAGCTGGACTTTCGAAAAGACGATTGTATTAAGACCAAACTGGGATCTCGAAGAAACGATAACTATTCCTGCTCCGGATTAAACCAGCCGGAATACATTTTATAATTTTCAGGCAATTGCTTTAAAAGGGCTCTTTGTGAATCAGTAACAGGCTTAATCTTCCTTGCAGGAATTCCGGCATACAAATATCCGCTTTCACAAACAGTATTTTCAAGCACAATGGCCCCTGCAGCAATAATACAAAACTCTTCAACAACTGCATGGTCCATAACTATAGCTCCCATACCAATAAGTACATGATCTTTTAATGTGCATCCATGAACCAATGCGTTATGTCCTATTGAAACATTATTACCAATAGTAGTTCCCGCTTTAAGATAGGTGCAGTGAATAACTGCACCATCCTGAATATTCGTGTTATCTCCTATTCTGATATAATTTACATCACCCCTGACCACCGCATTAAACCATACAGAACAATTAGCTCCCATCGTAACTTCACCAACAATGGTAGAATTCTCGGCTAAGAAACAATTTTGACCAAAGACCGGAGAAATTCCTTTTACAGGTAATATTAAAGGCATAATAATGAATTAAAAAACAGTATCATTCGGTTCCAGAGCATGAACTTTATAATCAGTGGTATAATGTAAGCCTCTACTTTCTTTTCTAATCATGGCTGATTTAATAACCAGATAAGCATTCTGAATAACATTCCTGAGTTCACACAATTTGACCGAAAGCCGGGTTTCCTTATAAAAACTTTCAGTCTCTTCATATAGAAGGCCCAGTCTTCTTAACGCTCTTTCCAGTCTGAAATCAGAACGAACAATTCCTACATAATCACTCATTATTTTCTGAACCTCCCTTAAATTATGCGTAACGAGTATGTCCTCATTGGATAATTTAGTATCAGTTTCATCCCACTCCTGAATATTATCTGGTATTACATAATCTTTGAACCTCGCAATAGCATGTTCAAAAATACGATGAGCAAAGACAGGTGCCTCAAGCAAAGAATTAGATGCCAGTCGATTAGCCCCATGTAATCCCGTTGAAGAACATTCACCACAAGCGTATAAACGATGTATAGATGACTTACCAAACTCATCAACCATTATACCACCACACATATAATGAGCTGCAGGAGTAACAGGAATTAAATCCTTTGTCATATCAATACCAATACTTAAACATTTTGCATAGATATTTGGAAAATGAGCAAGTATATCCGATTTAGAACGATGTCTGATATCCAGATATACAAAATCATCTCCAGATTTTTTCATTTCAGCATCGATTGCTCTGGCTACAATATCTCGGGGTGCGAGAGATTTACGTTCATCATAATTATGCATAAATTCTTCTCCGGATCTGGTTCTTAAGACTCCACCAAAACCTCGTACAGCTTCAGAAATCAGAAAGGATGGATATTCACCAGGATTATATAAAGCAGTAGGATGAAATTGAATAAACTCCATATTCCTTACTTTAGCTTTAGCGCGATAAGCCATAGCTATACCATCACCCGTCGCAATAACAGGATTAGTTGTAGCAGAATAAATATGCCCTGCACCTCCAGAAGCCATCAATGTTACTTTTGAAAGAAACTTTTCAACCTTATTCGTTGCTGTATTCAATGCATAGATCCCATAGCATTCAATATCATCAGAACGTTTATCAACAAACTGACCAATATGGTGTTGAGTAATTAATTCAACGGCAAAATAATGCGTTAATAATTCAATATTGGGATTTTTATGAACCTGTTCTAATAAAGCACGTTCAATTTCAAAACCGGTTATGTCTTTATAATGCAGTACCCGACTTTCAGAATGACCCCCCTCTTTTGCAAGGTCAAAAATTCCCTGATTAGTCTTATCGAAATGAGTACCATACTCAATAATCTCATCAATTCGTTCAGGACCCTCAGTTACCACGATTTCAACAATGTGTTTATCACACAATCCATCACCGGCTATCAGTGTATCCTGAATATGCTTATCAAAGGAATCTTCCTTCTTATCCACAACCACAGCTACCCCACCTTGCGCGTATTTTGTATTGGATTCATCTTCATTAGCTTTCGTAACTATCAGAACCTTACCATATTTAGCTGCTTTAAGCGCAAAACTTAATCCTGCCACTCCAGAACCAACTACAAGAAAATCAACATTTCTCATCAAAAAACTGTCTTAATATGAATAATTAATCACATGTTAATAACGTATTCAAAGATGTTAATTTACATGTAATAGTAGTTGAATAATTTATAAAGAGACTTATAAATACTTTAATTACCCTGAATTTAGCTTATTTTTGAATAAGTTTTGAGCATTAAAACACTAGTAATCCACTTTTTTAACACTATAAAAAAATACACAAATAAGATTTGAAAAAAATATTAGGATAATTAAATAGTTTAATTATCAATCTGATAATACAGAATTAGTGTTTAGAATATGTTGATAAATAATTAAAAACAATTAAATAGCTAAAAATCGTTCTTAGTTTCCAACAATACTAACACACTAATAAACTATAAGAATATTACTTAAATAATTAATTGTATTTATTGAACAGTTGATAAATGAATACCTTAGAAGAATTAAATATAAAGGGGTTTATAGATGAACCTATTGATCCGACACTTGATTTATACAGTGAAATAAAACGTTTAAAAGCAGAAAAAAATGCAGTAATCCTTGCTCATTATTATCAGGAATCTGATATACAAGATATAGCAGATTATATAGGTGACAGCCTTGGTTTATCTCAGGAAGCTGCCAAAACTGATGCTGATGTTATTGTTTTTGCCGGTGTGCATTTTATGGCTGAAACAGCTAAGATTTTGTCTCCAACCAAAAAGGTATTATTACCTGATCTGAAGGCTGGATGTTCATTATCAGATAGTTGTCCGCCTAAATTGTTCAGTAAATTTAAGGAGAAATATCCTGATCATGTTGTAATTACTTATGTAAACTGTACGGCAGAATTGAAGGCAATGAGTGATATAGTTTGTACATCTGCAAATGCGGTTAAAATAGTTGAGAGTTTACCAAAAGATCAAAAGATCATTTTTGGACCAGATAGAAACTTAGGGGCTTTTGTAGCTAAAAAGACTGGAAGAGACCTGGTTTTATGGAATGGAGCTTGTATGGTTCATGAAATATTCTCACGTGAAAAGATAACCAAGCTGAAGAACAGACATCCTCAGGCTAAATTTATTGCACATCCTGAGTGTGAAGAACATATTTTGCAAATGGCTGATTATGTGGGATCTACTACCGGAATGTTAAAGTATACAATGACTGATCCGACCACGGAATTTATCGTTGCAACTGAAAGCGGAATTATTCATCAGATGGAGAAAGCCAGTCCGGAAAAGTCTTTTATTCCTGCACCACCAAATAATGCCTGTGCATGCAATGACTGCCCACATATGAAAAGAAATACTTTAGAGAAGTTATATTTATGTATTAAAAATGAACTTCCGGAAGTCACTGTTCCGATGGATATTATTTTAAAAGCACAAAAACCGATTGAGAGAATGCTTGAGATATCCGCTAAGTTTGGACTATAATTTATGAATGAACAGAAATCTGGTTTTTTAAAGAACTACAGCAGTATTATCCAATTGCTGATAGGTATTATTTCCGGAACTGTTTTAGGATTAACATTAGGTAAAAAAGTAGAGGTACTCAAACCGTTCGGGGACATATTTTTAAATCTCCTGTTTACAGCTGTAATTCCCCTTATATTCTTTGCGATTTCTTCATCCGTTGCTAATATAAGTAAAGGGAAGAAAATGGGAAAAGTAATGTTTATTACCGTTCTTGTTTTTGTTGTCACAGTATTTATTTCAGCTTTATTGACAGTTTTTGCAGTCTGGTTATTTCCACTTCCTAAAACTATTGAAACTGCTGTTAAAGTAGTTGAAGAAATACAAACCCAAAGTTTTGTTGAGCAAGCTACGAGTTTAATTACTGTGAATGAGTTTTATGAACTTTTCTCACGGAAAAGTATGCTTGCTTTTATTATTTTCTCATTACTGATAGGTTTCGCGACATCAAGAGGAGGAGAAATTGCCATACCGTTTAAAAAATTCCTTACAGCGGGTGATGAGGTAATGAAGCAATTTCTGATTCTGATTATGAAAATTGCTCCTGTGGGATTAGGTGCTTATTTTGCTTATCAGATAGGTGTTTTCGGACCACAATTATTCGGAACATATGCCCATTCAATGGTAATTTATTATGGTTTAGCCTTATTCTACTTTATTGTTTTCTTCAGTCTTTATGCATTTTTTGCAGCGGGAATTCAGGGAATAAAGGTTTACTGGAAAAATAATATTATACCATCGCTTACTGCCTTAAGTACCTGCAGCAGTATTGCAACCGTTCCGGTAAATCTGACCGCTGCCAGATCAATGAAAATACCCGAGCATATTTCAAGTCTGGTAATTCCTTTGGGTGCACCTCTTCATAAAGATGGTTCAAGTATATCGGCTATTATTAAAATAGCAGCCGTTTTTGCAATAATGGGTAAGGATTTTACTGAGCCCACAACAATTTTAATTGCTTTAGGGCTTACAGTAATTTTAAGTACGGTTGAAGGTGGAATTCCAAACGGAGGTTACATCGCGGAGATTATGATCATGACAGTTTATAATTTTCCTGTAGAGATGCTTCCTGTAGTTATGATTATTGGGACACTGGTTGATCCGATGGCAACTTTACTGAACGCAACGGGTGATACCGTTTCAGCCATGCTGGTAACCCGGTTTACTGAGGGTAAGAACTGGTTAAAAAATGCTATTTCATAATCCGATGATATCCATTATACTTTCCATATTTTTTAGCTTGTTCTTGGATCAGCCAGCTGATTTAAAAACAAAATTTAAAACCGAACAGCTGATTGTTGTAACTTCTGATTCCTGGAATAAGATTGAAGGTAAAATGAATGTTTACGAATACAGAAACAATAAATGGATGCCTGTATTTAACAATATTCCGATAGTTACCGGCAGAAGTGGAATGGCCTGGGGAAAAGGTTTACATGATCACGCACTCAATAAAGGAAAACTGAAAAAAGAAGGTGACGGAAATGCACCTGCAGGTATTTATACACTTAGCGGATTATTCAGCTATGAGGATGTGAGTTCAGGAATGAGTTCTTTGAAGGTTGATGAACGTACTTTTTGTGTAGATGACAGTAAATCAATTTATTACAATAAGATTGTTAAAACAGATACAGTTAAAAAGGACTGGAATTCTGCTGAGACAATGCGTATGAAAAGTGATGTCTATAAATACGGGATATTTGTGGATTGTAATGTTAAACCTGCAGTTCCGGGGTTAGGATCCTGCATTTTTATGCACATCTGGAGCGGAAGCAACAGTCCTACTGCGGGATGTACCGCAATGAAAGAAGAAGATATTCTGAAATTAATAGGTTTTCTGGATAAAAATAAAAACCCGCTTCTGGTTCAGGTACCCCTTGCTGATTATCAAAAAATGAAGCGGCTTTACAAATTACCCTGATTTGATTAACACAATCCTTTAAAATTAGCACCTTTGTATTTTAAAAGGTAAAATCATGTTTGAAAATAAGGGACGTACAGAAATTGAGCAATTAGGTGAATTCGGACTCATCGATCATCTCACAAAGCATTTTACGATTAGCAATAAAAGTACTTTAAAAGGTATTGGTGATGATGCTGCTGTTATGGATTTTGATGGAAAAAGGACATTGATCTCTACCGATCTTTTACTTGAAGGCATTCATTTTGATTTAGCCTATACTCCCCTCAAACATTTAGGTTATAAGGCTGTTCAGGTTAATCTGAGCGATATTTATGCCATGAATGGTACTGCGAGTCAGATTACGGTTTCTATTGGCTTATCGAGTAAATTTCCGCTTGAGGCAATTGAAGAGTTGTATCAGGGAATCAGTATAGCCTGCGAAAAATATGGAATAGATTTAATAGGCGGCGATACTACTTCTTCCAAGCAGGGGCTGGTTATTAGTGTAAGCAGTATTGGTTATGCCGACGAAAAAGATATTTGTTACCGCAATGGTGCAGGTGAAGGAGATCTTTTATGCGTTTCGGGCGATCTTGGCGGAGCATATGTCGGACTTCAGCTTCTTGAAAGAGAAAAGGGTATTTTCTTTGAGAATCCGAATATTCAGCCTGATCTGGAAGGAAAGGATTATATAGTCGAGCGACAGTTAAAGCCGGAAGCCAGAAAGGATATTGTAGAGGCATTGAGATTAATGAAAGTTAAACCTACATCAATGATTGATGTTTCGGATGGTTTGGCATCAGAGATTCTGCACATATGTAAACAATCCGGTAAAGGCTGTAATCTTTACGAAGAGAAAATTCCGATAGACCCGATGACTTATCAGACTGCCCGTGATTTTGGTCTGGATCCAACGGTTTGCGCCCTGAACGGTGGTGAGGATTATGAACTATTGTTTACAATTAAACAATCCGACTACGAAAAAATAAAATTCAATCCGGATATTTCAGTAATCGGACATATGACAGAGGCATCGGCTGGATGCAATTTGATTTCTAAATCGGCAATTGTTCATCCGATTAAAGCTCAGGGCTGGAATTCACTTAAATCTAATCAGGAATAGCATCTTCAGAACGATAGAAAATAAAAACCTATATTTAATTTCTATTGCGTTCTTATGAATACCAAATTCTTTAGCTTATTTACCCTTATTGTGGCTTTTTCATTCTATGCGAAAGCTCAGAATAAATCCGTTAGTGCTCCGGCACCTGTTTATCCATTGCCCACCGCTGAGCAAATATTATGGCATGAAATGGAAACCAATGCCTTTGTACATTTCACCACGAATACTTTTACAGGATTGGAATGGGGTTACGGTGATGAAAAGGAATCTATTTTTAATCCTACAGCACTTGATGCCGGGCAATGGGCCAGAACTCTCAAAGAAACGGGTTTCAAAACCTTGATTTTAACTACCAAGCATCATGACGGATTTTGCTTATGGCCGAGTAAATACACCGAGCATTCGATAAAGAATAGTCCATACAAAAACGGGAAGGGAGATCTGGTAAAAGAAACTGCGGAAGCGGCAAAAAAATATGGTATGAAATTCGGGGTTTACCTTTCACCATGGGACAGGAATCATCCTGAATATGGTAAACCTGCTTATCTGGAATACTACAGAAATCAGTTAAGAGAGCTTTTTACTGCTTACGGTCCGGTATTTGAAATGTGGTTTGATGGTGCTAATGGTGGGGATGGATATTACGGAGGCTCAAGAGAGGTTCGTAAAATTAATTCTGCTCAATATTATGAATGGCCTAAAACACTGGAAGTAGTCCGTAAAATCCAACCTAATGTAATCTTCTTCAGCGATGCCGGTCCGGGAGTCAGATGGGTTGGAAATGAAAGAGGGATTGCGGGTGAAACCAACTGGAACACGATTTCAACAGATACATTGCATGCAGGAAAACCGGGTATAAGCAATTTACTGAACACAGGATCAATCGATGGCGATAAATGGGTTCCTGCGGAAGTGGATGTTTCTATTCGTCCGGGCTGGTTTTATCATGCCAAAGAAGATGATCGGGTAAAAACTCCGGAAGAGCTTTTCGAGATCTATTTAACTTCAGTTGGCCGGGGATCTACTCTGTTACTCAATATTCCTCCGGATCAGCGCGGCCTTTTTCATGAAAAGGACGTTGCATCTCTGAAAGGATATAAAAAATTGCTGGATACTGAATTTGCAGTAAATCTTGCAAGAAAATCAAAAGTTAAAGCCGATTCCTATCGTGGTAATTCCGGGTTATTTGCTCCTGCAAACATAACCGATGGTAATAAGGAGACGTACTGGACAACTAATGATGACCGAAAATCAGGAAGTTTTGAAATTGATCTTGGGCAAGAGAAAAGGATAAAGTATATAGCCATACAGGAGTATATTAAGCTCGGGCAGCGGGTAAAGAATTTTTCTGTGGATGTCTGGAAGGATGGGCAATGGAAAAATATTGCAGAAGCCACTACAATAGGTTATAAGCGTATTTTAAGGACAGATCCCGTCAACACATCAAAAATCAGAGTGAATATTCTGGATTCAAAAGCTTGTCCGGTTATTTCGAACGTTGAAGTTTATTAAACAGCATTCAATAGACATTTAAAATTTATCAAATGAAATATGCTTTTTTAATCTTTTTTATAATAGCTTCATTAGGTTTTTCAAGTGCCCAGACAATCAAATCCGATGCTAAGGCAAAAAGTAAAAATTCGGTTCAGGTTGTTGAGGCTTCCTGCGGACAATGCCAGTTTAAAATGGAAGGTAAATCATGTGATCTCGCTGTCAGGATTAATGGAAAAGCCTATTTTGTGACCGGAACCGGTATAGATGATCATGGCGATGCTCATGCAAAAGATGGCTTTTGTGAAAAGATCCGTAAAGCTGAAGTAAAAGGAAGTATTGTTAATAACCGTTTCCAGGCTACTTATTTTAAGCTTTTGCCTGAGTCGAAATAAGTCTAAAGATCATCGTCGTTAATGAACTTTTGATCCAGCTGTTTACCTGCTCTGGCACCTAATTTTTTAATCTTTTCAGCTGTAATGCTAAGATTTCCTCTTCCGGTAGAAAGCTTATTCAATGCTTTGTCATAAGCATCCTGACTTTGTTTGATATTTTTTCCTATCCCCTCCAGATCGTTCACAAAACCTATAAACTTATCATACATTTCTCCGCTTAATCGGGCAATTTCCATTACATTACGATTTTGCCTTTCCTGTTTCCATATGCTGGCTATGGTACGAAGGGTGGCAAGAAGAGTCGACGGACTAACAATAACGACGTGTTTATCCCAGGCATAATTGAAAAGCTCAGAATCCTTCTGAACTGCTATTCCGAAAGAAGATTCGATTGGGATGAAGAGCATCACGAAATCAGGGGAATTGATTTTATAGAGCTCAGAGTAGTTTTTAAAAGAAAGTTCATTAATATGAGCTCTGATAGAAGCAATATGTTGTTTGGTGTAAAGTTCGCGTTCCTCTTCCGAATCGCTGTTAACCAGACGTTCATAAGCTATTAATGATACTTTTGCATCCACTATCAGATGCTTGTCATCCGGAAGATCAATGACTACATCAGGCTGAAATCGATTACCATCTGCAGATTGAAGAGATGTTTGAATTCTGTATTCGCGGTCTTTAACCAGGCCGGATCGTTCGAGTATCCTTTCCAGAATCATTTCGCCCCAGTTACCCTGCTTCTTATGATCACCTTTCAGTGCATTGGTTAGGTTTTTTGTTTCAAGATTCATTAGATTGGATTGCTCAATCAGTTGATTGATATGACCCTTGAGCACATTTCTTTCATCAGATTCTGTCTTATACACCTTCTCAACTTTTTCCTCAAAAGCTTTGATATTTTCCTTTAATGGATTTAAAATAATATCCAGATTGGTACGGTTTTGCTCGGTAAACTTTTTCGTTTTTTCATCCAAAATACGTGCAGCAATCAGTTCAAAATCCTTATTGAACCTTTCCTGATGATTTAGGATTTCTCTCTTTTGTTCCTCAATTTTTTCTTCTCGTGCTTTTAAGTAAGACTTTGAACTTTCCAGTTCCCGTATGCTTTCATGAAGCTTCAGGCGATCCGAATCCAGTTCTTTTCTTAGTTTATCCAGTTCATACCGAAGATTAACAGCTCGTTCTTCAGCTTTGGCAAGAGCAATTTTCAATTGTTCATTTTCAATCTTTATGCGGTCAAAATCTGTTGTAGAAATGCCATTCCCGGAATTTCTGGTTCTGAAATAGATGAAAATCAACAGAATAATAAAGGAAGCAGCAATCAGGATATAAATTTCCATTTCTAATGTTTTATCAAAAATACGAATATAGAATGCACATTCAGACCTCTACAAGGTCAGCAACCATCTGACCAGATAGGCTGCCCATAGCAATGCCCATACCGTTACAACGAACGGCACAGTAGACTCCCGGATTGAGTTTGCGGATGATCGGTTTCAGTTCTTTGC
>Ga0208492_1000226_pt1 | contig 55095 bp, 49 predicted proteins | sample Subbioar_CSW14AB_FD_184820 | JGI IMG/M metagenome (GOLD analysis project Ga0208492, IMG submission 184820) | Serpentinite rock and fluid subsurface biosphere microbial communities from McLaughlin Reserve, California, USA - CR12Mar_CSW14AB (SPAdes) | ecosystem: Environmental > Terrestrial > Deep... | reverse complement strand
CGTCGGCGACCTCAGCGACATGGACTTCTACGGCACCGTCGACGTCGATCCCGGCGCCGCCACCCTTAACGTGAGCGCGTTCTCCGTGGGCACCAACGCCTGCAACCTGGGCGACGTGCCCGTGCTGTGGATCGACCACAACAGCACGCCCGGCTACCAGTCAAACCAGCACCCCACCATCGCCCAGAACATGTACCGCCTCAAGGACGGCCGCTTCGAGCAGATCGGCCAGTCCTGGCTCAAGCACGGCTTCGTCTCCACCAACAGCCCCTTCTGCTCCAGCAGCTGCGTCTCGCCCCCGATGGGCGGCGATCAGCTGGGCGTCAACTGCTCCGACCTCTACGGCGCAGGTCTCAACGGCAGCCAGGGCAGCCTCGGGCCGCGCAGCCAGGTCAACGCCACCACCGGCGTCTACCCCCACCCCTACACCGCCCCCGCGGCCCCGGCCACCATCGGTCGTCGCCTCCAGGTCCTCACCAATGACGTAACCCCCGCGCTCAATCCCAACGCCGTCTACGTCGTGGACGGCCACTACGTCACGCAGGACGACGCGCAGTGGGCCAACGGCGGGCAGCCCGCCATCAACGCCCTCAACAACCACTCCTACCGCCTCGTGAACCCGGCAAGCCTGACCGGCCCGGGCGACCCGAGCTTCGCCGGCAACACCGTTCGCTACAAGGCCGGCATCCACGCCTGGAAGGACCTTGATCCCACCGTCATCCTCTCCGACGCCACCTACACGGACACGAGCATCCACCCCCAGGGCATCGTCGGCCGCTTCATCGTGGGCTGCAAGGTGACCGACAACGGCAACGGCACCTGGCGTTATGAGTACGCTGTGTACAACGATAACGCCGACCGCGGCGGCGCCGCCTTCTCTGTGCCGATTGATCCCGCTGCCACCGTGACCAACATCGGCTTCCACGGCGTCTTTGCCCACTCCGGCGAGCCCTACCCCAACACCGCACTCGACCCCGCCAACTGGACCGGCGTCAAGTCCGCCGGCACCGTCTCCTGGGCCTGCGCTCCCTACGAAGCCGCGACGCAGGGCAACAGCTCCAACGCCATCCGCTGGGGCACCCTCTACAACTTCCGCTTCGACGCCGACCGCTCGCCACAGGACGGCGCGGCCACCATCGGCCTCTTCAAGCCCGCCTCGCCAGCGAGCCCCGCAACCACGGTCTCGGCCGCGGGTGTCAAGGCCCCGCTCACGCCCCCGAGCCAGTGCGGGAACTCGGACTTCAACGGCGACGGCGACTTCGGCACCGATCAGGACATCGAGGCCTTCTTCGCATGCCTCGGTGGAAACTGCTGCCAGACCTGCTGGCAGGGCGGCGCCGACTTCAACGGCGACGGCGACTTCGGCACCGACCAGGACATCGAAGCCTTCTTCCGCGTTCTGGGCGGCGGCAACTGCTGAGCCGCAGTCCGCTCTGACATGAACAAAGGCCCGGTCACGCGACCGGGCCTTTTCTTTTTTGTGCGTTGCGGCAGACCGGACCCGGTCGATAAGCTGCACCAGCGGGTCACGAGGTCTTGTTCCGTGTGCCGGTCCCTGTTCAGGGCCCCGTTTTGTGTTGCAGCAAGGAGTCTTCGAATGAGCAGTCGGATCTCAGCAGCGGCCCTCGCATTGATTGCCGGCCTCGCCTCACACGCCCACGCCCAGTGCACCGGCTTCTCAGTGTCGCAGTCCACCGGCGCGGCCATCGTCCCCGGCACGACCGACATCGGCAACCACTCCGACGACAACGGCACCCCGCTCCCGCTGCCCTTCCCTGTCACCCTCTACGGCACCACGTACAACACCGCGAACGCCAACCCCAACGGCAACCTCCAGTTCGTGACCAACCTCACCACGTGGACCAACACCTGCATCCCCGCCGCGCCGATGAGCGTCTGCATGATGCCCCACTGGGACGACCTGCGCACCAACATCGCCACCGGCAACAACGGCACCCTCGGCATCTTCACCTCGATCACGGGCACCGCGCCCAACCGCGTCTTCAACATCGAGTGGCGCACCATCTACCGCGGCACCACCAACAACCTCAACTTCCAGATCCGCCTTTTCGAAGACGGCAGCAAGTTCGAGTACATCTACGGCCAGGGCATCCAGCTCGGCGCAAGCGCCACCGTCGGCATCCAGCACACGCAGCTCCCTCCCACGCAGTTCTCCTGCAATCAGCCCGTGCTCTCGCCCGGCCTCAAGCTGACCTTCACCTGCACCAACAACCCGATCCCCCCCGGGGGCACCGGCTCCGCCTCACCCAGCAGCGTGTTCGCCTGCAACTCCGGCGGCTCCACCATCCTCAGCGTGCTCGCCAGCCCGGGCTTCGCACCTCCCAGCACCGGCCTGGGCGTCATCGGCGATCTGACCAGCATCGGCGGCTCCGGCACGCAGACCTTCTACGACGACGGAACCCACGGCGACGCCACCCCCAACGACCTCCGCTTCAGCTTCATGGCCGACATCCCCGCCGGCACCGCCATCGGCACCAAGACCACCCCCTTCACCGTCACCGACGCCGAGCAGCGCTCCTTCAACAGCTCGCTGTCCTTCAACCTCACCCCCTGCCCCACCTCCGGCCCCGATGTGTACGTCGGTGATCTCAGCGACGTGGGCACCTATGGGACCGTCGACGTCGATCCCTCCGCGGCCGTGCTCAACGTGAGCGCCTTCGCCGTGGGCACCAACGCCTGCAACCTCGGCGACTTCCCCGTCCTCTGGATCGACCACAACAACACGCCCGGCTACCAGTCAAACCAGCACCCCACCATCGCCCAGAACATGTACCGCCTCAAGGACGGCCGCTTCGAACAGATCGGCCAGTCCTGGCTCAAGCACGGCTTCACCTCCACCAACAGCCCCTTCTGTTCCACCTCGTGCGTGCAGCCCCCCATGGGCGGTGACCAGCTCGGCAGCAACTGCTCCGACCTCTACAGCTCCGGTCTTAACGGCAGCCAGGGCAGCCTGGGGCCGCGCAGCCAGGTGAACCCGACCACCGGCTACTACCCCCACCCCTTCACCGCCCCCGCCGCAGAGGCCACCATCGGCCGCCGCCTCCAGGTGTACACCGACGACATCACGCCCGCCCTCAATCCCAACGCCGTCTACGTCGTTGATGGCCACTACGTCACCGCCGACGACGCGACGTTCACCACCGGCGCCGCCCCCTCCAGCAATGGCCTCAACAACCACTCCTACCGCCTCGTGACCCCCGCCACGCTCCCCACGACTTCAGTCACCTTCGCCAGCAACACGGTCCGCTTCAAGTCCGGCATCGAAGCCTGGAAGGACCTGGACCCCACCGTCCAGCTCAGCAACGCCGACTACATCGACCGCAGCGTCAACAGCGCGGGCATCACCAGCCGCTTCATCCTCGGCAGCAAAGTCACCGACAACGGCGACGGCACCTGGCGCTTCGAGTACGCCGTGTACAACAACAACGCCGACCGCTGCGCCGGCGAGTTCTCCGTCCCGATCGCCCCCAACGCCGTCGTCACCAATATCGGCTTCCACGGCGTCTTCGCCCACTCCGGCGAGCCCTACCCCAACACCGCCCTCAACCCCGCCCCCTGGGCCGGCGCCAAGTCCGGCTCGTCCGTCGTATGGGCCTGCGCCCCCTACGACCCCGCGACTCAGGGCAACTCCTCCAACGCCATCCGCTGGGGCACGCTCTACAACTTCCGTTTCGACGCCAACGTCCCGCCCCGCCAAGCCGCGGCCACCATCGGCCTCTTCAAGCCCGCGACCACCGGCAGCCCCGACACATCCGTGACCGCCATGGCAGGCACCCCCACCGTCGGCTGCGGCACCGCCGACTTCAACGGCGACCTGGACTTCGGCACCGACGCCGACATTGAAGCGTTCTTTACCTGTCTCGCCGGCAACTGCTGCCCCACCTGCTACGCGGGCGGCTCAGACTTCAACGCCGACGGCGACTTCGGCACCGACCAAGACATCGAAGCCTTCTTCCGAGTCTTGGCCGGCGGCGCCTGCTGAGTTACTGCCGCTCAGAACCCAGGGACTGCAGTCCCTGGGTTCTCTTGTGATTGCTACCGCTTATCCCGCGTGATCTGCGCATACGCATTGTGGTTATGGATCGACTCGAAGTTCTCCGAGTTGATCGAGTACCACGTGATCCGCTCATCCTTCTCGAGCATGATCGCCAGGTCGCGCACGATGTCCTCGACGAACTTCGGGTTCTCGTACGCCTTCTCAGTCACGTACTTCTCGTCCGGCCGCTTGAGCACCGCGAACACCGGGCAGCTCGCCGCGTCCTCGAGCATCTTCACCACGTCCTCGATCCACACCATCCCCTTCATCCGCACCTTCGCCTCGATCCGGCACCGCTGGTTGTGCGCCCCGTACTGCGAGATCTCCTTCGAGCACGGGCACAGGCTCGCCGCCGGCGCCGCGACGGACATGATGAAGTCCTCCTCGCCGTTGGCCGTGCATTCAAACCGCACGCGATAGTCCATCAGCCCCGGCATCTGCGTCACCGGCGCAAGCTTCTTGATGAAGTACGTGAACTCCGCCTCGAAGTGCGCGATCTCCGCGTTCAGTCGCTCGCAGATCGCCCGCGTGATCGACGGGATCCGGTCCGGCGTCACCGGCTCGCTGGTCTGCTCATTGAGCACCTCCAGGAACCGCGACATGTGCGTGCCCTTCTGGTAGTGCGGCAGCGCCACGTACATGTTGATGCTCGCCACCGTCGTCTGATCCACCCCGCACGGCGTCCGCAGCCTCATCGGGTACGTGATGTCCTTCACCCCAACGCGATCAATGGCGATATTGCGGATGTCCTGGGATGCCTGCACATCGGGCATCGCCACCGGTCGTGGATCAGCAGTCATAAAAGCTCCGCGAAAGGGTAGGAGCAGAACAGAGTCGGTGAAAGCCGCTTCACCGGGTCAGACGCCGTGCTTTCGGCCTTCTCCGCCCCGCAGATTCGATCCGCCAACATCCGCGCCGCCGCAGCCCCTCACTTCGCCACAGGCTTCTGCGACGAGTTCGCCCACGACATCCCAAGCGGCACACCAATCAGCGCCCCCGCCACCCAGTCCAGCGACACCGGCCGCGCGATATTCAGCACCGACCCGTCATAAACCCGGGCCAGCAACCGCTGCCCCTCGACAGACTTCACGATAATCGGCGCGACAAACGCCAGCACCGCGATCGACAGAATCGGCACCAGCACCGACAACGCGTAGCTCCGCCCCGCCGACACCGCATGAGACACCGCCCCGGCCGCAATCCCCGCACCAATCGCCGACGCCAGCGTCTGGTTCCTCGCCCCGCTCAATGCCAGCAGCCACACCACCGCGACCGCCACCATCAACCCCGCCCCCAGCCCAATCAGAATCACCGGCAGCGGGTTATCGCGCGACGCATCCCCATCCGTAAACAACCCCCAGGGCGACCGTCCCCGAGCATTCGACGAAGCCACCGTCATCACCGCCCCACCATCCGCCCTCGCGCCACCCGCGGCCCCCGCCGCCACCTTCCCAAACACCACCGCCATCACCCCCGCCAACACCGTCAGCAGGAGCCCCTCAGCCCCCAGCTTGACCAAATCCTCCCCGCCCCCCGCGCGCCGCACGATCGACTCGAGGTTCCCCTCCGCCGTCGCCGTCCACGCCGCGACAAACCCCGCGCACGTGAGCCCGGTCCCAAGCCCAAAGAGCTTCGCCCCAATCAACCCCACCAGCAGCATGCTCCCCACCAGCGCCGCCAGCACCACCAGCGCGCCCGTGAAGTCCCCATTCACCAGGAACGTCACCGCCCGCCCGCCATCAACATCCCGCACGTTCATCATCAGCCGCGACACCACCGGCCCCAGCGCGAGCAGCGACGCCAAAATCAAAGCCCACTTCAGAGTGGCCTTGAGCATCGGCGGCATGGAAGCAGCGGCTGTCGCGGGGGCTGTGTCGGCGGCGGTGGTGGATGCAGCGGTTGACAAGCGGCAGCGTTTCCGAGTGACCAGGCAAACTGCGGGCAACGGCAGGCACCTGCGGGCACCCGCGACCAACCACAACCAACCACACCAACTGCACCGAGCCCGGTGCCCGGCTCAGGCGAGCCGGGCCACCAACCAACAAAGCGGAGAGGGGGGGATTCGAACCCCCGAAACGGTTACCCGTTTAAACGATTTCCAGTCGTTTTCCTTCAGCCTCTCGGACACCTCTCCGGCTGAATGAGGAAGCGAGTTTAGGCCCTTGGGTCGGCGGTTTCCGCCGCTCACTTGAGGACCCCGATCCTCCCCGCCGCCCGCGTGCCCCAACTCCCCGCCATCGCAAGGCTTGCCACCACATACCCCACCGCCAACCCCGCCACCACATCCGTCGGGTAGTGCGCCCCAAACACCACACGGCACACCCCCACCACCCCCGCCAGCGGCATCACCAGCCACCGCAGCCTCGGGTACATCCGCACCAGAATCACACTCAGACACATCGCCGCCGCCGTGTGACTGCTCGGCATCGACCACAGGTCCGACGAAATCCCCCGCCAGAACTCCCACGAGTGCCGCTGCACCCGCTCCCCCTCCACCACCACCTCGTAAGCATCCACCGACGCAAAGAACCGCAGCGGGTCCTCAAACTTCGGCCGCGGCCTCCCAATCAAAATCTTCAGCCCTTGATACGCCGCCGCCGTCGCCACCACCGCCCCCACCGCATCCCACAACCTCCCCCGCCGCCCCCGGTCCAGCAGGTACACCGCCGTCAGCACCAGCACGATGCACACCCCATCGCCCCACTGCTGCACAAACAGCATCTCGCGCCGCAGGTCCCCGCCCAGTTCCAGGTCCCCCCCCTCCTGAAACCTCCTCGCAAACCCCATCACCGCGCCATCAAACGGCAGCAGGCACGCCACCGCCACACACGCCGCCGCCAACACGCCCACAACCCGCCCCCTCAAAGAGCGCGGCCGCCGCCCGCTCGTATCATCGGCCTCGATGCGTGTGGGCGAGTCTGACATGCAGAGTGACGTTCGTGTTCTTCCGGGCTGGATCGGCTCGGGGCTGTGGCGTGGCTGGAAGGCGGGCGTCCTGCTCGTCCTCCTCTGCCTCTCAGTGTACCTCCCCGGCTTCACCAGCACCCCGGCCATCGACCGCGACGAGTCCCGCTTCGCCCAGGCCTCCCGCCAGATGCTCGAGTCCGGCGACTACATCGTCCCCCGCGTGCAGGGCAAGCCCCGCCTCAACAAGCCGCCCCTCATCTACTGGCTCCAGTCCGCCTCCGCCTGGACCTTCACCGCCGGCGACGTCACCAAAGACGCGATCTGGATGTACCGCGTCCCTTCTCTCCTCGCCGCGATCGGCGTCGTCCTCGCGACATGGCGACTAGCCACAACCCTCCACACCCCCTTCACCGGCGTCCTCGCCGGCGCGATCATCGCCGTCGCCCCCGTCTTCTGGTGGGAAGCCCGCCAGGCCCGCGCCGACATGGTCCTCGTCCTCTGCACCCTGATCGCCGTCTCAGTGATCGTGAAGGCGCTCAAACAAACCCACGAAGCCAACCCACAACACCACACCACCGACCACCCGACTCCACTGCCCCGCCCGTCCCTCTCCACATCACTCCGCCCCTTCGTCGCCCCGTCCCTTCGTCTCTCCGTCCCCTCCGCCCTCCTCCTCTGGACGGCCACCGCCGCCGGCATCATGACCAAGGGCCCCGTCACCCCCCTCGTCCTCACCCTCGGCATCCTCACCCTCTGCCTCATCACCCGCCAATGGCGCTGGGTCCTGGGCCTCCGCCCACTCCTCGGCCTCCTCATCATCACCGCCGCCGTCACGCCCTGGGTCTGGTCCGTCGTGAGCGCCGTCGGCTGGGACACCTGGTCCACCACCGTCCTCGATGAAACCCTCGGCCGGTCCCTCGAACCCAAAGAAGGCCACTCCGGCTTCCCCGGCTACCACACCCTCCTCCTCCCTCTCCTCCTCTTCCCCGGCTGCGTCTTCGTCGGCCTCGCCCTCGTCCGCCCCTGGTGGCCCGCCCCTCCGGGCCGGGCTCTCTTCTCTTCACTCCTCCTCACCTTCATCCTCCCCACCTGGCTCCTCATGGAGCTCATCGGCACCAAGCTCCCCCACTACACGATGCCCGTCTACCCGCTCCTCGCCATCCTCACCGCCGCCGCCATCATCACTACCGCCGCCCAGTTCCGCCAACTCATGACCTACGCCATCGTCCGCTGGGCCGTCGCCGCATGGCTCCTCGCCGTGCCCGCCCTCGCACTCATCGCCTCCGCCATCCTCGCCTACTCCTTCCTCAGCCGCAGCCCCACCACCGCCATTGGCTGCCTCATCCTCGGCCTCGGCCTCGCCGCCCTCTTCTGCGGCCTCGCCGCCAAGTCCCTCCGCGCCGCCGACTTCCCCCGCACCGTCCTCGCCGCCTTCCTCACCTTCGCCCTCTCCGCCACCATGCTCGGCCTCGCCATGCCCCGCCTCGACCACCTCTGGGTCTCACGCACCCTCGCCCGCCAGCTCCACCACCTCGACCCCACCCGCCAGATCCCCGTCGTCGCCGTGGGCTCCGACCCCGCCCGCTCCCTCGTCGGCTTCCAGGAAGACAGCCTCATCTTCGAATCACGCGGCCACATCCAACGCATCCCCCCCGCCGACCTCGAAACCTGGTTCCGCGCCAACCCCCACGGCTTCGCCATCCTCCCCGGCGCCATGCTCGTCGACCAGCAGAAGTACATCCCCCTCACTAGCGCCGCCGGCTTTAACTACTCCAAAGGCCGCATCGTCCACCTCTGCATCGCCACCGTCCGCCCAGGAACAAAGCCGTGACTGGAAGAGACGAAGAGACGAAGGGACAAAGAGACGAAGTGACCGGAGAGGCCGCGAACGCTCCTGAACCCACTTCGTCTCTCCGTCCCTCCGTCTCTCCGTCTCTTCCCACTCCCGCCGGCATCTTGCTGGTGGACAAGTCCACCGGCTACACCTCGATGGACGTCTGCGCCATCATCCGCTCCCGACTCCGCAAGGCCGGCCCGCACATCCCCAAGCGCATCAAGGTCGGCCACGCCGGCACGCTCGACCCACTCGCCACCGGCCTGCTCGTGGTGCTCGTGGGCAAGGCCACCAAGCTCTGCGACCGCTTCATGGCCGACACCAAGGTCTACGAGGCCACCATCGACCTCGCGCACTTCTCCACCACCGACGACGCTGAGGGAGCGCTCACGCCCGTCCCCCCGCCCGCGCCGCTCCCCACGCGCGAAGACCTCGCGCGCGTGATCGCCGCGCACTTCACCGGCACCATCATGCAGAAGCCCCCGAGCTTCTCCGCGATCAGCGTCGGCGGCCAGCGCTCCTACGAGCTCGCCCGTGCCGGCAAAGCCGTGGAGCTCGCCGCCCGCCCCGTCCGCATCGACGCCTTCGAAGTGCTCGAATACGACTGGCCCCGCGCCCTCGTCCGCATCACCTGCGGCAAAGGCACCTACATCCGCTCCCTCGCCCGCGACCTCGGCTCCGCCATCAACACCGGCGGAATGCTCACCCAACTCCGCCGCACCCGCAGCGGCGACTTCGACATCACCACCGCCCGCCGCCTCGACCAACTCCCCGCAATCATCATCCAGGCCGACCTCCGCCCCCTCGACGACTAGCGCTTACCGCTCACCGCAGCAGCTGCCGGTCTTCTCCTATGTCCTATGACTCCTCTGAGTCCTATGAGTCCTATCCGACCCACAACCCATTCGACCCACTCCCGAAAAACTATCTCGTTCGCTGCCAACCACTTGCGCCCCCATCGGTCACGTTTGTGCGCAAAATCGAGGACTTACCCCACAAAGCCCTTGCACCCGCCAATCAACTGGTTAGGCTTCCGTCATGGTTGCCGACGCCACCACAACTGACCGTCTCCCCCCCGACGCCCCCGTCGCCGACTCGCGCATCACCGCCGCGCTCGACTCCGAAACCCTCCTCTCCGCCCTCCTCACCAACCACCTCGACGTCCTCAAAACCGCCCTCGAAACCTCGACCCCGGTCGGCCAACTCCTCGCCTGGTCCGCCCGCGCCGACATCCAGCAACTGATCGAGACTTTCCGTCAGCTCCAGTTCGCCAGCGTGAACATGCGGCTCCTCGCACGCACCGCCGACGCCCGCATCGAAACCGTTGCCCGCCTCCACGAGTGCGCGAAAACGATCACCGACCCCATCGAACTCCGCCGCAACTCCACCCTCGTCCTCCGCTACTCCACACCCCTCCGCCCCTGGACGCCCCGTGCCACCGAGATGTCTTCATCTCGGTGCTTCCTGACCCCCGATTCCACCGATCACCGTGCCACCGAGAGGTCCTCATCTCGGTGCTCCCCGATCACCGACCCCACGACTCCCCGTGCCACCGAGATGTCTTCATCTCGGTGCTCCCCGACCCCCGACTGCACCGACCACCGTGCCACCGAGATGTCCTCATCTCGGTGCTCCTCAATCACCGACCCCAACCCCCTCCCTCACTTCACCACCCCTTCCGAACTCCTCCGCCACTTCGAACGCTCCCTCATCAAGCAGCGCCCCACCACACCCGCAACCCGCACCACGGCCACACAAAACCTCCACCGCTACCTCGCCCCCTCCACCTCCCTCGATCCCGCAACCGAAGCGGACCTCATCGCCCACGTCATCAGCGTCCAAGTCAAAACGACGCACTCCGACACCCTCTCCCACACCGCAACTCTCTACATCACCCGCCACCGCCAACCCCTCATCCGCGCCGACATCACGCTGAGCCGATCTTCCGAAGCCGAACCCTGGCGCATTACCGCTATCCGTGGTGTCCCGTCCCTCCGGGCCGGGCCCGCTCCGTCCAAACCGCCCACGGCTCACAACTCCGGCTAGCCACAAAACCGCCGAGCTTCCAGCACTCCGCCGAAGTCAGCAATATCCATCCCCACCCCGCGTTAAGCCGATGACGCGGCCCCGCCGCGACGTGGGGTTTGAATCTCGTGGACCCGCTCTTTCGCGGGTAGAACACACCGAACCAAGGCCGCACCCACCGGCCGAATCTGGAGTCTGTCGAATGAAGATTGCTGCGAAGTTGCTGCTCCTCTCCCTCTCCGTCGGCGCCCTGACCGGCTCCGCTCTCGCCCAGCCAGCCGACAAGCAGCCCGGCGAACAGCGCCGCGAGCGTCAGCCCGGCGGTGAAGGCGGCGGTCGCCGTGGCGGTGGCGAAGGCCGCGCCATGGGCCAGCCCCTCTCCAAGGAGAAACTCGAAGCCGCCTGGACCGCGCAGGCCACCGCCGCCGCCAAGCGCCTGAGCCTCAGCAGCGAGCAGACCAGCGCCGTCGCCAAGGCCTACGTCGCTTCCCGCGAGAGCGTCCGCTCCAAGATGGAAGAGGCCCGCAACGCCGCCGACGGCGAGGGCGAGAACGCCCGCAAGGGTGTGCGTGAAGCCGAGACCGCCGCGAAGGCTGCCTTTGCAAAGGCCCTCACCGACGCCAAGGTCTCCAGCGAGAACACCACCAAGCTCACCACCTCCCTCAGCAGCGGCGGCATGGCCGGCCCCATGTGGGACCGCATGACGGACACTGTCCTGGGCATGAACCTCGACAGCGCCAAGCAGCAGGCCGCCCAGAACGCCCTCGAGGACTTCGTCGTCGCCAACGCCGCGGCCATGTCCTCGGCCCGCGAGAACCCCGAGTCCGCCCGCGAGTCCCGCCAGAAGGCCCGCGAAGACCTCAACACCGCCATGAAGTCCACGCTCACCGCCGAGCAGTACAAGACCTTCGAGGAAGCCATGCCCCGCGGCGCCGGCAACATGCGTCGCGAAGGCGGTCGCCCCGAAGGTGGCCGTCCCGAAGGCCGCCCCGAAGGCAAGCCCGACGGCGAGAAGCCCAAGGACAAGCCCAAGAAGTAACTGAACGCCTAGCTCAAAAACACCCGAGGCGGCGCTGCCCACAGCGCCGCCTCTTCTCTTTCCTGTTCCCTGTTCCCTGTTCCCTGTTCCCTGTCCCTGTTCCCTATTCCTCGTCTTCGGACTCCGGCCCCGCCGCCGCAACCTCCGGCGTCACATGCGTCCCCGCAATCAGCCCCGGCGTCCACAACTCGCCCGAGTCCTGCCCATCGCATACCTGCCGCATGAGTAGGTACAGCACCGTCCCGCCGGAGAACCAGAAGCTCACGACATACGCCCCGACGATCAGCGCCGGCACCGCCACCCAGAAGCTCACCACCCGCACCGCGAACTGCGCCGAGTGTGACAGCGGCTCCGCCGGCACGCCCGCCGCCGGATTCGCCTCCGCCTGCACCGCAGCACCAAGGAAGTCCGGCAGCAGCAGCGACGAGGACCACAGCGACAGGTTGATCGTCGCCTGCGCCAGCGCCCCGATCACCACCGCCACCACCACCGCCTGCACCAGCAGAATCACACTGTACAGCACCAACTTGAACGGCCGCCCCGTCACATACGCGTAGCACCGCTGAATCCCGTCGATCGCGTCCGTCCCTTCGCACGCCACCGCCGGCACCAGCATCGGCATCGCCAGCAGGTACGCCACCAGGATCACGACCCCGAAGAACCCGATCATCAGCACCAGAAAGAAGAGCAAACTCGTCACGTAGTTCGCGTACTGCACCCCCAGCAGCGCGAGCCCCAGCACCGCCATGATCCCAATCAGCACCCCCACAATCAGCAGCGGCGCCGCCATCGAGCTGAACAGCGACCCCCACCGCGACAGCGAGAACGCCAGCGCCCGGGGCCAGCTCGTCCGCCGCTCCAGCGAGAACTCCGTCGCCGCCGTCCGCGCGATCGCTCCCCCGCCCACCGACCACACCAGCAGCGCCGGCACGAAAACCGCCAGCGACCCCCACGGGTACGCCGTGATCAGCTCCCGCGGCGTATTCACGAACAACTCGAACAGCCCCGCCGCCACATCCTGCGGCGCCAAGTCAAACACGCCATGAATCAGCTTGCTCAACGCCCGCCGAGCCAGCTCCGACCCCATCGACAGCGGGCCGTCGTAGGCAACCTCCGTCGCCGGCCGGATCCACAGCCGCGGGATCTGCGCGATCAGCCCGATCAGAACCAGCATGAGCATGCCCAGCCCCAGCCGCGCCGGCCGCAGCGCCAGCCGCGCCGCCGCCAGCAGACGCGGCCACACCAGCGTCACCATCAGGTCGGCAAAGCCGAGACTGCCGACGCCCAACCCCTGCCCACGCCCGCCCGCTCGCTGCTGATCCGCCATGCGTTCTCCCGTGCTCCTTCGGCCGCCGGGAGGTTAGGAACGAAACCCGGCCTGCCAAGCTCCGAACCATTATGATGGAACACGGCGCGGCGTGCACGCCCGCGACAGGAGGCTCTCAATGGCAATCGGCGGCGGATTACTGGTGGGGTTGGTCGTCGTCGGCATCTTCCTGGTGCTGGTCTTCGTCGTGATGGGCATGTACAACGCGCTGGTCCGCCGCCGGATCGACACGGACAACGCCTGGTCGCAGATCGACGTACAGCTCAAGCGGCGGTACGACCTGATCCCGAACCTGGTCGAAACCGTCAAGGGCTACGCCACCCACGAGAAGGGCACCCTCGAGGCCGTGATCCAGGCCCGCAACCAGGCCGTCAGCCTCTCGGGCGGACAGGCCAGCGTCGCCCAGCGGGCCGAGGCCGAGGGCGTCCTTGGCGCAACGCTCGGCCGCCTGCTCGCCATCAGCGAGGCGTACCCCGACCTCAAGGCCAACGCCAACTTCGGCAAGCTCCAGGAAGAGCTGACCAGCACCGAAAACCGCATCGGCTTCTCCCGCCAGCACTACAACGACACCGTCGCCCGTTACGAGGAGTCGCGCCAGGCATTCCCGACCAACCTCATCGCCGGCGCGTTCAACTTCCAGAAGAAGGACTACTTCAACACCACCTCCGCGGTCGAGCGCGAAGCGCCGAAGGTCTCATTTACATGAGCGGACCTGGCCCCAGAGGGACCAACCTGCAGTCGCTGGCCGCGCAGCCGCAGATGCGCGAGCGCATCAAGGCCTACCCCGGCACGGTCACGTACCTCGACCTGATCGCGAAGAACAAGCGCTCCTCGACGCTGCTGATGATCCTGATGATCATCCTGGCGATGCTCATGGGGTGCGTGATCGTCGCGGCCGTGGTGGCCTACGGCGGCCGCTCCGCGCCGGAGCAGCTGATCCCGTCTGCGATTCTGGGCGGCGTCGCCGGTCTGGGCGCGGCCCTGATCGCCGCGGCCTGGTCCTGGTACGGCGGGGCCTCGGCCATCCTGTCCATGTCCGGCGCACAGCCGCTCGCCCGCGAGATGGACTTGGAGCTCTACAACGTCGTCGAGGAGGTCGCGATCGCCGGCGGGCTCCCGATGCCCAAGGTGTTCCTGATCCCGGAGTCGGCGCTCAACGCATTCGCAACGGGGCGCGACCCGCAGCACGCCGCGGTCGCGATCACCTCCGGGCTGCGGATGAAGCTCACCCGCGAGGAGTTGCAAGGCGTCATCGCGCATGAGATGGCCCACGTGCGGCACCTGGATATCCGGTTTTCAATGCTGATGGCGACGATGGTGGGCCTGATCGTGTTCGCGGCGGACGCGTTCTGGCGCATCCTTCGCCACACCCGCCCCGGGCGCGGCAGCCGGAGCAAGGACAGTAGCGGCGGCGCGGTCATGATCGTCCTGCTGGTGCTGGCGGTCCTGCTCTCGATCCTCGCGCCGATCGTGGCGAGGATGATCCAGATGGCCTACTCCCGCGAGCGCGAGTACCTCGCCGACGCAGGGGCCGTGGAGCTGACCCGCAACCCCGAGGGCCTCGCGTCGGCACTCGCCAAGCTCGCCGGAGACAACGAGCCGCTCGTCGAAGCCGCCAACCGCGGCACCGCGCACCTGTACATCGTGAACCCGCTCCGGAAGATGCGCGAAGCACACCAGGCGATGAACTCAATGATGAGCTCCCACCCCCCGATCAACGAACGCATCGCACGGCTGCTGGCGCTGGCTCGGTGACAGACGGCCGCTGGTCTTACTCGACCGTCACGCTCTTGGCGAGGTTGCGGGGTTTGTCCACGTCGTGGCCGCGGATGACGGCGGCGTGGTAGGCCATGAGCTGGAGGGGGATGACGGTGAGCATGGGGCTGAGCTGCTCGGGGATGTCGGGGACGTAGAGGACGTCCTCGGCGTACTTCTTGATCTGCTCGTCGCCTTCGGTGGCGACAGCGATGACGTGGCCGCCGCGGGCACGGACTTCCTGAATGTTGGACATGACCTTGTCGTACTGGCGTCCACGGTTGGCGATGAAGACGACGGGCATGCCGTCGTTGATGAGGGCGATGGGGCCGTGCTTCATTTCGGCGGCGGGCATGCCCTCGGCGTGGATGTAGCTGATTTCCTTGAGCTTGAGGGCGCCTTCGAGGGCCGTGGGGTAGTTGTAACCGCGGCCCAGGAAGAGCCAGTTTTCGCGTTCGCAGTACTTCTCGGTGACCTTGCGGATGATCTGGTCCTGCTCGAGGACGCGTTCGATCTTTTCGGGGATGCTGTCGAGGGCGCGGAGGAACTCGCCGCACTGATCGGGGGACATGTAGCGGCGGCGGGCCATGAAGAGCGTGATCATGGTGAGCACGGCGACCTGGCCGGTGAAGGCCTTGGTCGAGGCGACGCCGATCTCGGGGCCGACGCGGAGGTAGACGCCGGCGTCGGTCTCGCGTGAGATGGAGGAGCCGACGACGTTGATGACGCCGAGCGCGAGGGCGCCGCGGTCGCGGGCTTCGTGGAGGGCGGCGAGGGTGTCGGCGGTCTCGCCCGATTGACTCACGGCGACGATGACGGTGTTGTCCTCGATGATCGGGTTGCGGTAGCGGAACTCGCTGGCGTACTCGGCGACGGCGGGGATCTTGGCGAGGTCTTCGAGCAGGTATTCGCCGATCATCGCGGCGTGGAGGGCGGTGCCCTGGGCGGTCAGGACCATGCGGCGGGCGCGGGTCAGTTCCTTGGCGAGGCCGGCGAGGCCGCCCAGGACGACGGAGCCGTCCATGGTGTTGAAGCGGCCGCGGAAGGTGTTTCGGAGCGCCTTGGGCTGCTCGAAGATTTCCTTCTGCATGAAGTGCGAGTAGGAGCCCAGCTCGATTTCCTGGAGCTCGAGCTCGAGCTGCTCGACCTTGGGCGTGACAGGGACGTTGTGGATCGTGGAGGTGCGGAAGCCCTTGGGGGTGACCTTGACGACCTGGTAGTCGTCGAGGTTGAAGGCCTGCGAGGTGTGGGAGACGATGGCCGAGCCATCGGAGGCGATGATGAACTCGCCGTTGCCGACGCCGACCATGAGGGGCGAGCCCTTGCGGGCGGCGACGAGGGTGTCGGGCTCTTTCTCGCACATCACCACGATGCCGTAGGCGCCGGTGCACTCGCGGAGAGCGGCTTGCACGGCGGCTTCGAGATCTCCCTCGTAAAGCTCGCCGATGAGCATCGCCAGGACTTCGGTGTCGGTCTGGCTTTTGAACTTGTGGCCCTTTTCTTCCAGCAGCGTGCGAAGAGCGGCGTAGTTCTCGATGATGCCGTTGTGGATGAGGCAGATGCCGGACTTGTCGTCGGTGTGGGGGTGGGCGTTGACTTCGGTGACGCCGCCGTGGGTGGCCCAGCGGGTGTGGCACATGCCGATGTGGCCCCGGAGGCCGCCCATTTCCTCGAGCTTGTCTTCGAGGTTGGCGACGCGGCCGACGGCCTTGATGACCTGGATCTTGCCGCCGTCGATGGTGGCGAGGCCGGAGGAGTCGTACCCGCGGTATTCGAGGCGTTTGAGGCCTTCGAGCAGCAGGTTCTGGCAGGGCTTGTTGCCGACGTAGGCGACGATTCCGCACATGAGGTTGAGTCCGTGGAGTGGGGTGCCGACTGCGACAGTCCGGGGTCGGGCTCGACTGTAGCGGGTCCGAGAACCGGGGCTTTGACTTGGGCCCGTGCCCGATACACCTACTCATCGGCCAAGTCGGCGGTTCGGTTCGAGCCGGTCCGTGAGGACTTTGGCTCAAGTGAACCGCGGAATGCCCGGGCGAACCTGCTCGGTATGAAAGCAGGTCACATGGGTTTCTGAGAAATGCGGCCGCGTTACTCATGTGGGCGTGTTTCGCGAAGTGTGGTGAATGCACCGGCAGGAATTGCGTGAACGAGGGCTCATTGAGCGCCTGTTGAGTGCGACAAAAGTTTGTCTTTACTAGGCAAAAAATGCCTGTTTTTACAGGGGTTTCCGGGGTCGGTTCGCGCGATGCATGGGTAAAACTTTGTTGGCTTGACGGGCACGGTGTATCTCTTGGGTGTCCGCTTCCCACCCGCCCTTACAAGGTGTGTCAGGAACTCACGGAGGACGTCCGGCGCTCGCGTTGCCCGGTTCGCACGCGCCGTCTCTTTCACCGGGTCGCCCCCATCTGGGGATCAGGAGATCGCGACCATGAAGAAGTTGCTCGCTGCAGTGCTCGTATCGGCGGCTGGACTGACTGGAGCTGCCCATGCGCAGCTCGTTGACATCACCCAGCCCAACACCACCCTGGCCTCGGTGCTCGGACGTCAGTTTGTCGTGGGGGACAAGCTCTTCACGATGCCGAACAACGCGTTCCAGTCGGCCGCGTTCAACGCGAACCAGGTGTTCATCTCGGCCCTGACCACTCCCAATCCGAATGTGGGCGTGGGCTTCCGCCTTACGGGTGCGTTCAACGATGCTCCGGGAGGGACGGGCACCGACTTCGTTCTCCAGTACTCGGTTGAGATTCTGCCCCAGTTCATTGCTCAGGGCATGCGGTTCACTGGCGCGAACCTGCGGTTCAACGGCTCGGCGACGGGCAACGGCTCGTTCGCCCGCGTCGATGAGACGGTGCTTGACGCCAACAACCGCGTGCTGGGCAATCACTCGGTGTTCGCGATCGCCGGTGGTCCCAGCAGCTTTGAGAACGTGTTCGAGAGCGTGGACGGCTTCACCAAGCTCAACCTCGTGAAGGACGTTCAGTTCTTTGCCAACGGGGCCAACGGCACGTCCGCGGCGTCCTTTGTCGACCAGGTCTTCAACCAGGTCGTGATTCCGCTTCCCACCACCGCCGGCCTCGCGGCCGTCGGCCTGTGCGGTCTGGCCGTGCGTCGCCGCCGCGCCTGATCCCTGACCCAATGGCGGGCGGGGGCTGCACGCTCGGATTGCTCCCGCTCACCTTTTGCCTTGACCCGGGCTTTTGATCCTCACTCGGACAGGAGAAACAGAAATGCAGAAGATTGCAAAGGCCGGCGCAGTGCTCATGGCATTGTCTCTGGCGGGCGCCGCGAGCGCTCAGACCATGGTCGACATCACGCAGCCGGGGACGACCCTGGCCGATGTCATCGGTCGTCAGTTTCAGGTTGGAGACAAGATCTTCACGATGGGCTCGAACGCCTTCCTCTCTGATCAGTTCAACGCGAGCCAGATCTTCATCAGCGCGGTCATCAATGCGGACCCGATGACCGGAATGGGCTTCCGCCTCACGGGCGCCTTCAACGACCTCAACCCCGGCGATGCGGACCCCAGCGGCTTCATGCTCAGCTACACGGTGAATGTCTCGCCGGAGTTCGCGGCGCAGGGCTACCGCATCACCGAGGGGCAGCTGCGGTTCAACGGCTCGGCGTCGGGCGCGGGCTCCTTCGCACGCGTGGATGAGACCATGCGGGCGGCGGGGGACATGCTGATCGGCACCGGGCACGTGGAGGCGAGCGCTGCCGGCCCCAACACGTACGAGCACCGGTTCACTCCCTCCGAGGCCTTGACCCAGATCAGCGTGGTCAAGGACGTTCGCTTCTTTGCCAACGGCCTCGGCGGCACGTCCACGGCCTCTTTCGTCGATCAGGCGTTCGGCCAGACCGTGGTCATGAACGTCATTCCTCTGCCCGGCACGGCCGGTCTGGGCCTGGCCGGTCTGGGCGTCGTCGCTCTGCGTCGTCGCCGTCGCTGATCGGGACCTCTACACAAACCTTGACACGGGCGTGCCACCCTCCCCCGGCACGCCCGTGTTGTCGTTTTGGACGCGCGTGCAACGGGTCGGCGTCGCGCCTTGGTGACGAGGGAAACTGCCCACCCCGCTCCGCTAGGATCGGGCACTCATGCTCGTCTCCCAGGCGCATTCCTTTACGCAGCAGGCCAGGCTCGCCATCACGCTCGCGTGGGTGGCGGGGTTTACGAATGTCATGACGCTGCTGACGTGCGCGACGGTGACGAGCCACGTGACGGGGTCGGTGTCGCTGTGGGGGGAGAGGCTGGCGGAGGGGAAGTGGCCGTGGTTTATCACGTTCCTGCTGGGGGCGTTCTTTGTGGGGGCGATGGTGTCGGGCGTGTGTACGGAGACGGGGCGGCGGCGGGGGTGGGAGTCGATCTATGTGCTGCCGATCGCGGTTCAGGTCGCGCTGCTTGGGCTGTTCGCGGCGATGGTGCGGACGCACGTGCCGGGCGAGGTTGAGGCGGGGTCGCGGCTGCTGGTGATGACCGGCGCGGCGTCGATGGCGATGGGGCTGCAGAACGCGACGATCACGCGGATCTCGGGAGGGGTGATCCGGACGACGCACATGACGGGGGTGTTCACGGACCTGGGGCTGGAGATTGTGCAGTTCCTGTACTGGCTGCGGGATCGGCGGCGGGGCGGCGGGGCGTTGGGGGCGGGGACGCTGGTGCGGAGCGCGCGGGCCCATCCGACGGCGCGGCGGCTGGCGTTGCTGTTCTCGATCGCGGCGTCGTTTGCGCTGGGGGCGGGGCTGGGGACGGTGGGGTTCAGGTACTTCCCGCACGCGGCGATGTTCGCGCCGGTGGCGCTGCTGCTGTGGATCGTGGTGCATGACATCCGGACGCCGATTTGTGAGATTGAGGCGTCGGCGGTTGGTGGGGATGACTCGGAGCAGGGTTTGCCGGAGGCGCTCGCGGTCTATCACGTGCGGAAAGACCGGGGGCGTTCTGGCGCGGTACACCGGTTGCCGGACCTGCTGCGGTGGTGGGAGCGGCTGCCGGCGAGCAAGCGCGTGGTGGTTCTCGATCTGACGGATGTGACGGAGATTGACGACAACGCGGCGCTGGAACTGCGGGCGCTGCTGAAGCAGGCGGCGGGGAGCGGGCGGCGGGTGCTGCTGGCGGGGATCACGCCGCGGCAGTATCGGGCGATGCGGGAGGCGGGGGCGGGGGATGCGCTGGACCAGGCGACGGTCATCGCGGATCTGGAGCTGGCGGTTGCGCGGGGGGTGGCGGCGCTGGAGGACCTTGGGAGTGGGCGAGTGGAGTCACTCGGGCGCGGCTGAACGCCGGTGCTCCCCCACCCCCACCTCAGCCCTCACCGTTGTCTTGAGTTCGGCTCAAGTGGGCGTTACCGCCACCAGGTGCCCGCGCCGTACTCGGCCTGGTCGCCAAGCTGCTCGGCGATGCGGAAGAGCTGGTTGTACTTGGCGTTGCGGTCGCTGCGGCAGGGGGCGCCGGTCTTGATCTGGCCGCAGTTGGTGGCGACGGCGATGTCGGCGATGGTGGAATCTTCGGTTTCGCCGCTGCGGTGGCTGAGGATGGCGGAGTAGCGGTTGCGCATGGCGGTGTTGACGGCGTCGAAGGTCTCGCTGAGGGTGCCGATCTGGTTGACCTTGACGAGGATGGCGTTGGCGGCGTTCTCTTTGAGGCCGCGCTGGAGGAACTTTTTGTTGGTGACGAAGAGGTCGTCGCCGACGAGTTGGACCTTGTTGCCCATGGCGGCGGTGAGCTTCTTCCAGCCGTCCCAGTCGTTCTCGGCGAGGCCGTCCTCGATGGAGCGGATGGGGTACTTCTTGCACCAGGAGGTCCAGAGGTCGATCATCTGGTCGGTGGTCAAGACTTCCTTGCTGCTCTTGAAGAGCATGTAGCCCTTCTTGCCGGCCTTCTCGGCGTGGTTCCAGCACTCGCTGGTGGCGGGGTCCAGGGCGACGAAGATCTGCTCGCCCCACTTGTAGCCGGCCTTGCCGGTGGCCTCTTCGAGGAGTTTTAAGGCGTCCTCGTTGTCCTTGAGGTTGGGGGCGAAGCCGCCCTCGTCGCCGACGGCGGTGGAGAGCTTCTTTTCCTTGAGCACCGTCTTGAGGGTGTGGTATATCTCGACGCCGGCGCGCATGGCGTCGCCGAAGTTGCTGAAGCCCCAGGGCTGGATCATGAACTCCTGGAAGTCGATGGTGTTGTCGGCGTGGGCGCCGCCGTTGAGGACGTTGAGCATGGGGACGGGGAGGACCTTGGCGCCCGAGCCGCCGAGGTAGCGGAAGAGGGGGAGGTCGCTGGCCTGGGCGGCGGCCTTGGCCACGGCCATCGAGACGCCGAGGATCGCGTTGGCGCCCATGTTGGCCTTGTTGGGGCTGCCGTCCATCTGGTTGAGCATGAAGTCGATGGCTTCCTGGTCGCGGGCGTCGTGGCCGAGGAGCTCGGGGGCGATTTTTTCGTTGACGTTCTCGACGGCGTTCAAGACGCCCTTGCCCATGTAGACCTTCTTGTCGCCGTCGCGGAGCTCGACGGCCTCGTGCTCGCCGGTGGAGGCGCCCGAGGGGACAGCGGCGCGGCCGAGGAAACCGGAGTCGAGGGTGACGTCGACCTCGACGGTGGGGTTGCCGCGGGAATCGAGGACCTGGCGGGCGACGATGGTCTGGATATCGAAGGACATGCGCGGCTCCGTGTGCGGTGGCGTGGACGCCCGGGGGGTTTCGCGGGCGGGAAGCAAGCGTACCCGCGTGGGAGGCTGATGGGTGGGGTTCGATTGGGATTGGGGATGCGGCGCGGATGGGCTGGATGGGAACGGCGATTCGCGTCCGCGTTCTCCCCCCTACCCTTTGCGACCATGCCCACCTCGCCCGAAGGATTCATCAAGCGGACGGTTCAGCTTCAGGCCGATCTGGTAGAGCAGGGCCGGCGCGTGCAGGCCATGCTCGAGCAGGCGTTCGACAGCGTGTTCACGGGTAACGTGGAGAAGGCGGGGGTGGTGATTGCGCAGGATGATGTGATCGACGCGGCGGATGTGCAGATCGAGCGGGCGTGCGTCGACATGCTGACCGACGCGACGCGGGAGGGGAACGCGCTGAACAGCGGTGAGCTGCGGGCCGTCATCACGATCGCGAAGATCAACAACGAGATGGAGCGGGTGGCGGACGTTGCGTGCGACCTGGCGGACATGGGGCGGCAGATCGCGGTGGCACCGGTGCGGATGCCGATGCCGGACACGTTCCGGGTGATGGCGAACAGCGTGATCGGGATTCTGCGGGATGTGAACACGTCGGTGATGCGGAATGACCCGCAGCTGGCGAACATCGTGCTGCAGAGCCAGCACGCCGTGACGGCGTTCAAGGACGCGATCCTGCGGGACGCGGAAGAGAAGATCGCGCGCGGGCTGATGCCCGTGGAGCACGCGTTCCGGCTGCACGAGATCGCGACGATGTGCGAGCTGATTGCGGACCACTGCACGAACGTGGCGGAGCAGGTGATTTATCTGACGACGGGCGGGATTGTGCGGCACACGGAGTCGAGCTGGGTGCAGCTGCCGCGGCCGGCGGTGATGTGAGGGTGGGTCTGCGGGGCTGAAGTCACTCATGCCGATACGAGTTCCGCGTAGAACGCCGAGGTATGACGATTTTGTGGTTTGGCCGCGGTGGGAGCGGGTGCGGTTTGCGTGCTGGTGTGCGCGGCGTGCGTTGCGGACTGCGCCCGTGAGAAAGGTGAGTGCGCGGGCGCTGGCGGAGGTCGAGCGGGCGCTGGCTTGGGCGGAGGAGGCGGGAGAGAGGCAGAGGGTGCCTTCTCGCGAGCCGCCAGAGTTCGACTCCGTCAAGATCGCGGAAGCGACATTTCCGGGGCCGCGATTCTCTCGCACGTGCTCGCGGCTGCGGGCGGCGCTGACGGCGGTACAGGAAGCGGTTCGGGCGGTCGAGGAGGCGGGGGACGAGGAGCGGTTTGGGGATTGCGACGATACCGCAAGTACTGCGGATGACGTCGCGATTTCGTTGATCGGAACAGCGCTGACGGAGCGGGGGGAGCGGCGGCTTCGCGCGGCGGTGTGGAAGCGGTACCGGGATGTGTCGAAAGGGCTGGGAAGCGGGACTTGAGGGGGAGAGTTGCGGGCTGAAAGCCCGCCTCCCCGCGCGTGTATCTCGGGGGAAGCACAAAAAAAGACCGAAGCACGAGCATCGAAGGTTCGCTTCGACGCCCGCGCTCCGTGTCATCCTGTTGAGCACCCGGGCCTCAAGCCCGGGGCCCAGGTGTGCGGTGATGGCTTAGTCGGCGCCGTGTTTGTCCGCGCTGTCGCTCATGTTCTCGCCGAGGGCGTCGACGTCCTCGCCGAAGCCCTTGGTGGTGTTGCAGGCGGGGAGCAGGACCGCGGCGAAGGCCACGGAGGCGAGCACGAGCATTTTCATCAGGTTCTTCTTCATGGCTTGATCCTTTCGTTGACCCGGTCCGCCGCGACGTGAGGGTGCGGTCGGCCCAGGCTTGTGTGATTAGTTGCGGGCGCCGCTGTCCTTGGCCTCGTCGGCGAGGTTCTCGCCGCCGCTCTGGAGGTCTTCGCCGAAACCCTTGGTGGTGTTGCAGGCCGTCATGGCGACAGTGGTGGCGGCGAGGGCGAGCAGGGCGAGGATCTTGGTGACGTGCTTCATGGATGGACTCCTTTGTTCCGTTGCCTGTGAGCTGCGGGACACGGTCCGAACCCGACAGGCTTCACCATCTCAGGTACGGCACGATCCAGCTTGAAACGCTGAGTCCGGCGTGAACTTCCACTTGGACTGAACCCGGTGGGAGGCCGCGTGGAACGGTGTTGAAAAGGCTCGCTACCCTGCGTTCATGACCAGTTCACCGGGCGGGTATTCGTGGCGGCTGCTTCGCGCGGGGGAGTTTCGGCTGGATGGGGGCTCGATGTTCGGGCTGATCCCGCGGACGGTGTGGTCGCGGTCGGTGCCGACGGACGAGAAGGGGCGGATCACGGTGCAGCACAACTGCCTGCTACTGGAGGGCGGGGGGAAGCGGCTGCTGATCGAGGTGGGGACGGGGAACAAGCTGGATGCGAAAAGCCGGGAGCTGTTCGCGATGTCGGAGCGGTGGATTGGGGATGCGCTGGCGGAGGTTGGGGTTGAGCCGGAGTCGATCGATGGGGTGGTGTGCTCACACCTGCACTTTGACCATGCGGGGGGGCTGACGCGGTTGTGCCGTGAGGGGGAGACGGCGGACTGGACGGGGGCGGCGTCGGGGATGGCGGGGCACAGGCCGGATCATGGGGTGAAGCGGACGTTTGCGAAGGCCGTGGTGTTTACGCAGGAGCGGGAGTGGCTGGATGCGCTGGGGCAGAAGAGCGTGATGACGCGGACGTACTTTGTGGACCACCTGGAGCCGATCCGGGAGCAGGTGCGGACGATTGACTCGGCGCGGCCGTATCCGCCGGGGCTGGCGCCGGAGCGGGATGCGGCGCCGATGCTGACTTTGGAGCAGCGGGAGAGTGAGTTGCCGGGGTTCCCGGGGGTGTCGGTGTTCCTGACGCCGGGGCACACGTGGGGGCAGCAGGCCGTGAAGTTTACGGATACGCAGGGGCGGGTTGTGGTGTTTACGCCCGACGTCATGCCCACGGCGGCGCATGTGGGGGCGACGTACAACCTGGCGTATGACGTGGAGCCGTACACCAGCGGGCTGACGCGGCGGTGGTTTCTGAACGAGGCGGCTGACCGGGGTTGGTTGCTGGTCTTAGACCACGAGCCGGGGAATCCAATCCGGCGCGTGGAGCGGAATCAGAAGGGGTGGTTTGACCTCGTGGAGGCCGGAATGTGAACCGGGTTCTCGGGCCCACCCACACGGAATGAGGCCGAGTTCACACCCTAGCATTGCCGCTCACGTACCAAGAGGGCCCGCTGAACGCGTCACGATGTCCACCTCCGCGATCCGACCAGACCCGTTTGAGAAGGCCGTGCCTGAGAAGGTTGCGGCTGTGCCGCCGTCGGGGCCTGCCGAGCAGGACATGAGCGACACCGCGATTGAGCAGGCGGCGATGGAACAGGCGGCGATGGAGCCCAGCCCGTCCGAGCGGCGGCACCCGGTGCAGCTTTCGATCATGGACCGGGTGGAGGCGTTCGTCGCGAAGCTCTCGACGCGGAACCACTTCTGGCACCGCGTGTGTTCGCTCGTCTGGCTGCCGTACGCGTTCAAGAGCGGCATCCGGCAGGTGAAGCAGGTGTCGGAGCAGAGCTTCACGGCGGTGCTGCCCTTCCGCCGGTTCAATCGGAACTGGTACAACGCGATGGCGGGGGCGGCGCTGCTGGCCAACAGCGAGATCGCCGGGGGCATGTACATCTTTGGGATCACGGGGGGCGACTACACGATCGTGTGCAAGAACCTGGAGTACAAGTTTTTGCGGCCGTGTCTGGGGCCGGCGATCTACAACGTGAGCCCGCGGGAGGACATCAAGGCTCTGATCGCGACGGGGAAGGAGTTCAACGCGACTCTGGACCTGGAGGTCGTGCAGCAGCCGGTGATGCCCGAGGCGATCGCGAAGCTGAAGAAAAAGGACATGCTGCTGGCGAAGCTGGCGAGCAAGCAGCGGCGGGTGGGTAAGTGCGTGGCGACGTTCCACGTGACACCGACGATCCATCAGAAGGCGAAGCGTGGGGATACGCGGAAGGTGAGCTGAGCGATCTGTGGGTGGCACGACCCGCCTTGGGGTCGTGCTCGAGACGCCGGTTGAGCAGGAAGAGCACGACCCCAAGGCGGGTCGTGCCACCCGCGGTTACTCTTCGCGTGTGAGTGATACTGCTTCTCAACTCAGGGTCTCCCATGTGCTCGGCTGGGCCGCGTTTCTTGCGTGCTCGTGGACGTGGTGCATCGGAATGTTTTTGCCGGTGATCCTCTTGCGGGATTTTGGGGGGGCGAGTTTCTGGGTGTTTGCGGTTCCGAACGTGGTGGGTGCGGCGTTGATGGGGGTGCTGCTGGCTCGTCCCGGCGCGAGCGAAACATTCGTTGCGCGGCATGGCCGGGCCTGCTGGCTTTTCTCACTGGTTACGCTCACATTCCAGTGGTTCTTTCTATTCTGGATGATCGTGGGACTGACTGGCAACGCCTCCCGATTTGTGGGCATCCCCGCTATTGCGGTGATCCTGCTGGCGGGGCGGCTGACGGCGCGGCGCACCTGGTGGACGCGCACCTTCGCACTCGTGGTCTACGGGGCGTCCCTGGTGCTCGGACTCCTGTGGCTCAGCGGTCGGCCGGCCGAGCCGATCATCATTCCGCGGCTTCCCGAGACCGACCTCGTGTGGCTCGCGCCGGTCATCCTCTTTGGATTCGCGTTCTGCCCCTATCTCGACCTTACGTTTCACCACGCAAGGCAGAAGTTGCCGGGGCGGGCGGGTTCAGTCGCGTTCATCCTCGGCTTCGGCGTGCTGTTCTTCGCGGCCATCATGCTGACACGGGCCTATGCGCCGGGGCTGCTCATCCAGTCCAGCACGGCTGGCACCCATGTCCACCCGGGGCTGCTTGCATTGACCCTGCTGGCACATGTCGGCATCCAGCTGATGTACACAGTCATGGTCCACAAGCCATGGGTTGATGCCGAGCCGTCCCTGGCAGGACCGCGGACGCCGGCGAACGCCGCGTTCCTGGGGCTGATCTTCGCCACCGCCGTTGCTGTGATCTCCTCCAGACTCCCCGACTACGCGGGGCTCTCGGCGTCGGAGGTCGTGTACCGCGGGTTCATGTCGTTCTACGGGCTGGTCTTCCCGGCGTATGTGTGGCTGTGCGTGCTGGGGCAGGCATCGCTCACGCGGCGCGCGGTTCAGGTGTTTGTGGCCGCGGTGATTGTGGCGGCGCCGATGTACTGGATGGGGTTTATTGAGCGGCAGACGTGGTGGCTGGCCCCCGGTCTTGGGGTGGTGCTGCTGGCGCGGTTTTTCATCCCGCGCACGAATAGGTCTGGTAACCCAGGACCGACCCCGGCTTCTGCGACGTAGATGGTGCATACTGGTGGACGCTCTGCCCGCCTTGCGCACACTTACGGAGAGACCATGAAGACAATTCTCGCCACCTTTGCCGCCGCGGGCCTGCTCGCGTCGAGCGCGTCTGCCGTGATTACGGTCGGTCCCCGCCAGCTGGTTTCCAGTTCGGATTACCTGGTGGGGAACCGCGCCCAGTATGTCGGCCGCTTCGGCTCGTACCTCGGCACGCCGATTTCTCCCCGCCACTTCATCACCGCGTCGCACGTCGGGAACGCGGGCGGGGGCACGTTCGTCTACCGCAACGGCACTTCAACTGAAACCACGTACCAGGTCACGCTCCGCGGCACGCGCGATGACCTCGCGATCTGGGAGCTCACGCCCGCGGCACCGAGCTTTACGCGCTGGACGCCTGTGTACACCGGGACCGCCGAGGTGGGACGGCCCATCACCATCATCGGGCGCGGCACGGACAAGGGCGCGGAGGTCCGCTACCCCGAGACCACTGGGGCCCTCCGCGGCTACCGCTGGGGGGCTGATGACACCCTGGTCTCGTGGGGCACCAACACCGTCACCACGACTCTTTCCATCGACGGAGCGCCCCCCGGGTTCGGAGGGGACTTCCTGTACTTTGACTTCACGCAGAGCGCCGGCGCTGCTGAATGCACAGTGTCCAATGGCGACTCCAGCGGGCCGGTGTTCGTCACCGAGCTTGACGGCTCCGTCAAGCTCGCGGCCATCAACTCACTGGTGGACGGAAACTTTGGCTACTCGCTCAACGGAGCCTTCTTTCCCGCGGCCATCTGGGATGCGCGAGGGATGTATGTGGGGGTGAGCGGCAACGCCTCGCTGATCTCCGCCTCCGCCCCCAACCCCGTGCCCGCGGGCGCGTACTCCACGCGTATCTCCAGCCGCTACGTGTCCTTTATCGCGCCGATCATCAATCCGGTGATGCCGCCCAGCTGCGGGACGTCGGACTTCAACGGCGACGGGGACTTCGGCACGGACGCGGACATCGAGGCGTTCTTCGCGTGCCTGGGCGGGTCGTGCTGCGCGACGTGCTACAGCGGCGGGTCGGACTTCAACGCGGATGGGGACTTCGGGACTGACCAGGACATTGAGAGCTTCTTCCGCGTGCTGGGCGGGGGCGCTTGCTGATCACGCGGGGGCTTTGCCGGGCAGGTAGGGCAGCAGTTCCGCGGGGACTTCGCGGATGCCGCGACGCTGTGCTTTGGCCACTGCGTAGCGCAGCGAGCGGAAGACGCGGGTCTGGACGCCCTCGGTGATGGAGAAGCCGAAGCGTTCCATCTCGCGGAGGGAGAACTGCCAGGCGTGGTATTCCTCGAGGCAGCGGGGCTTGTAGACGTTGAAGCCGATGGCGTGGTGGCCGATTTCGTGGAGGAAGATGGCCGCGGACATGGGGCCCTTGGGCTTGGGGCTCTCGATGAGTTTTTGTATGTGGCCGTCGCGGTAGGTGACGTACCAGGCGATGCCGGACATGCTGGTGCGCCACTTGCGGACGCGGATGTTGTACTTGGCGAGCATCTCGCGGGTCATGGCCTCGTAGCGCTCCTCCATGGTGGGAGCGGGGGCCTTGGTGGGGCTGGGGGCGGGGGCGGGCGTTGGTACGGCCAGAGAAGACACCGGCCGGGAGGCCGGTGCCACGGGCTGGACGCGGCGCTTGCGTGCGGGGGGGCGGCGCTTGCCGGGAGTGAACGTCGGCGCGTCGGCGGCGGGGGCGAGGGCGTTGGACTCCCCCACTGCTGGCTTGGCGCGGACCGGTTTCTTCGGCGCGGGCTTCACCTTCGCGCCGCCGGTCATCGCGTCCTTCAGGGGTTTCAACAGATCCCACAGGGTCATCACGACGCGGCTCCTCCTCCGAGCACCTCGCCATCGACGGGCCTTCGTCCGTTGACGAACTGGGCCCACGCCATCTTCTTGCCGCCCGAGGGTTGCACCTCCAGCAGCCGCAGGCAATCCCCCGGTTGCGTCGTCGTGTTTCCGCCGTCCCCTCCGCAGGCGACGAGGCCCGCGGCGGCATCGATCAGCGTGCCCGGCGCGGGCTGATGAGAATGCGCGATCACCTGAACACGCAGCAGCTTCAGGGGTTCGTTGCGGAAGGTGGCGGTGACGCCGGGCCAGGGGGTGAGGCCGTGGACTTTGCGGCGGCACGCCTCGGCACCCGCGGCGAAGTCAATGAAGCCGTCCTTCTTGTGGAGCTTGCGGGCCTTGGTGACGAGGGACTCGTCCTGGGGCTGGCCGGTGAGCGTGCCCCCCCCACCGCGCTGCATGCGGGCGAGCACGTCGAGGATGAGTGCGGGGCCCTGCTCGGAGAGCAGGTCGTGGAGTTCGCCGGCGGTGATGAGCGGGTCGATGGCGAGGTGGGACTGGGCGAGGATGAGGCCGGCGTCCATGCGCGGGGCGATGGTGATGACGGAGTTGCCGGTGACGGGGTCGCCAGCGAGGATGGCCGCGTTGATGGGGGCGGCGCCGCGCCAGCGGGGGAGGAGGGAAGCGTGGAGGTTGATGGCTCGGCTGGGGACGGGTCCGTTGACCTCCGGGGGGAGGACGGCGGGGGAGAGTTTTTGGCCGAAGGCGATGATGACGGCGGCGTCGGCGTTGAAGGATTGGATGGTGGCCGCGATGTCGGGGAGGTTGACGTCCTCGGGCTTGATGATGGGGACGGTCGGGAGTTGCTGCTGGGCGTAGTCGGCGATGGGGGTTGGGGTGAGCTGGGAACCGCGGCCGGCGGGGCGGTCGGGCTGGGAGATGATGGCGCGGAGGGTGTGGGATTGGGCGAGGGCGCGGAGGGTTGGGAGGCCGAAGGCGCCGGAGCCGAAGAAGATGAGGTTGAGCGGGGGCACGATGGGGCAGAGTAACGGGGTGGGGGCGGGGGTGCGAACCAACGGGAAGCATGGGTGGCATGCTCACCGCTTTGGGTGAGCATGTCGGGGTGGGGGAGTTCCGTTTGTAACGCCGGACACACGGCGCCATCCGCACAGACTGCCCGTGGGCACGCCCCTTCTTGTGCCCTGCTCGCCGTTTTTCAGGGGAATGGTGCCGCGCCGCGGCCAAATGATGCCGCGCCGCGGGGCAAAGGCGGCCCGCCGCGGTCAAACGGTGCCGCGCCGCCGGGCAAAGGCGGCGCTCCGCGGGCTTCTGATGCCGCGCCGCTCCGCTCCGCACTGCGAGCATGGCGTGTTCCGTCGCGAAGCGGGAGCAGAAGAGGAACGCGGAGGCCGCGGAGAGGGACACGGAGGCCGCGGAGGGGGCTTTGAGTATTCCGTCACTCCGGGATGGGAGGCATCCTTCACCCCTGCGGGGCTCCAATGCAAAGATCGAGGGGGAGAGTGTGCCCCGCTCACCACGGGTTCCGGTCGCTTACGCGACCTCCACCCGTGGCTACATTCAGCGGCCCCGTTCGGGGCCGAAGGCCGCCGGCTAGGTTACGGCTCGAGACGAAGGTCAACGTTGATGGAGCGAAGACATGCTCACCCAGGGCGGTGAGCATGCCACCCTAGTGCGCATGCCACACATTTGAGCATGCCGCGCTTAGAGCGCGTCGCGTTCGAGGTCTTTGATGGCGGCGCGGTTCTTGAGGCGATAGGGGGCGGTCATTTTGTCGATGATGAGGACGCCGTCGAGGTGGTCGAACTCGTGCTGCCAGCAGCGGGCGAGGAGGCCGGCGGCGGTGTGGGTGAACTCGTTGCCCTCGATGTCGAGGGCGGTGATGGTGATGACGGGGGGGCGGAGGACGTCGCCGCGGATGTCGGGGAGGCTGAGGCAGCCCTCCTCGTAGAGCACGGAGCCGCCGGTGGGTTTGGTGAAGACGGGGTTGATGTAGACGACGGGGCCCTTGGTGGCCGTGGGCGGGTCGTCGGTGGCGGATCGGCCCTCGCCCTCGGGGATATCCACGATGAACATCCGCCAGTCCAGGCCCACCTGCGGGGCGGCGAGGCCGATGCCTTCTTCCTCGTCCATGATGCGGAGCATGGCGTTGGCCACGGCCCGAACCTCGTCATTGACCTTGGGGATGGGGCGGGCCTTCTTGCGGAGGATCGGGTCCGGGTAGGTGCGGAGGCGCAGGGTTGACGGATCGACTGGCATTGGGGAATCGTATGGAACTACCGGGAAGAGAACGCGGAGGTCGCGGAAGGGGCGGAGGAACGCGGAGAGAGCCATGGGGAGTGCCTTCCTCCGCGAGTCTCCGCCCCATCCGCGTCCTCCGCGTTCTCTTCCCGGCGGATCGGGAATGGGCAACAATGCGGCCCCGGGGCGGTTTCACTAGAATCAGCCCCGCCCCCACCACCAGAGAAGGAATCTGTTTTGGCGATCTTCGGAAAGAAAACGGCCGCCGGCACCCCTGACGACAACAACCCCGGTGGGGGCGGCGACAAGGCCCCCATCGTTTTCTCGCCCGAGAAGGCGACCAAGTTTTTCGAGCACGCCCGCACGGTCGAGGACACGGGGAACTTCCCCTACGCGATCCAGCTGTGGCTCAATGGGCTCAAGTGGGACCCGGGTTCGATGACCGGGATCCAGGGGTTCTTCGCGGTGGTGCCCAAGTTCCTCAATGACCCTTCGAGCAAGAAGGGGCTGGACAAGGACGTCATCAAGAGCGTCTCGGGGAAGACGGACGTCGACAAGTTCCTGCTCGCGATCCTGGAATGGGCGCTGAAGCCCAAGGAGGCGACGCTGGCGGTGCGGGCCTTTGAGGCCGCGGTCAAGGTGGGGCAGCCGGAGCCGTCGCTCTGGATCGGCGACCGGGCGTTTGCGACGGCGGTGGGTCAGCCCAAGCCGCGCAAGGACCTGGTGATGAAGTGCTGCGAGTGCTTCGAGAAGCTCGGGACGTTTGACCGCGCGATCCGTGCGGCGGAGGCGGCCCACCGGCTGGACCCGACGGACGGGGCGCTGGGGGCGTACATCCGGACGCTGGCTGCGCAGGCGACGATGGCGCGGGGCGGGTACGAGAAGACGGGCGAGGCGGGCGGCTTCCGCCAGAACATCCGGGATGCGGACAAGCAGCGGATGCTGGAAGAGGGCGAGCGGATCGTCAAGACGGACGAGACGATCGACCGGCTGCTACTGGCGGTGGCGGAAGAGTACAAGACGCGGCCCATGGATCTGCCGACGATCGATAAGTACGGCAAGCTGCTGATGGAGCGCGGGCGGCCGCAGGACGAGGAGCGGGCGTTCAAGCTGTTCACGGAGGCGTTCGAGGCCACCAAGCAGTTCCGGTTCCGCGAGCAGGCGGGGGACATCCGGATCCGGCAGAGCCGGCGGAAGGTGGTCGAGCTCCAGCAGATGCAGGAGAAGGCCAAGGGCAACGAGATGATCGAGCGGATGCTGGGCCAGCAGCAGGAGGACCACGCGAACCTGGAACTGGAGGAGCACAAGCTGCGGGTGGCCGCGTACCCGACGGACCTGGTGCGGAAGTTTGAGCTGGGGCGGCGGTACTTCAACGCGGCGAAGTACAACGAGGCGGTGGAGCTGTTCCAGGAGAGCCAGCAGGACCCGAAGAACCGGGTGATCTCGCTGCTGTACCTGGGGCAGTCGTTCCTGAATATCCAGTGGAATGACGAGGCGATCGAGACGTTCCGGCGCGGGCTGGATATCCGGGAAGCTTCGACCGAGGCGGTCCTGGAGATGCGGTACTGGCTGATGGTGGCGCTGCAGCAGAAGGGCACGGAGGTGCGGGACCTGGCGACGATGGAAGAGGCGGACAAGATCGCGTCGTCGATCGCGGTGCAGTCGATCAGCTTCAAGGACATCCGGGCGCGGCGCGAGCAGATCAAGAAGACGCTGGGCGAGATTCGGGCGAAGAGCTGAAGAGTTGAACCACAGAGACACAGAGGCACAGAGAAGAGGATTTGTGATCGTGTTTCGACATTCTTTTTCTTCTCTGTGTCTCTGTGCCTTTGTGGTTGACTCTGCTTTATGACGCAGCCGATCGTCGCCATCATTCCTGCACGATTCGCATCGACTCGGCTGCCGGGGAAGATGCTGCTGGACCGGACCGGGAAGCCGCTGGTGCAGCATGTGTACGAGGCGGTGAAGCGGGCGGGGACGCTGTCGCGGGTGGTGGTGGCGACAGACGACGCGCGGATCGCGGACGTGGTGCGCGGGTTCGGCGGCGACTGCGTGATGACGCGGGTGGATCACCCCAACGGGACGAGCCGGCTGGCGGAGGCCGCGGACAAGCTGCGGCTGGGTCCGGAGGCGGTGGTCGTGAACGTGCAAGGGGATGAGCCGGAGATCGAGCCGGGGGTGATCGACGCGGCGGTCGAGGTGATGGTCAGCGGCGGGTGCGAGGTGGCGACGGTGGCGTCGCCATTCATGCCCGGCGAGGACCCGGCGAACCCGAACATCGTGAAAGTGGTGACGGGGGCGGACAGGCACGCGCTGTACTTCTCGCGTTCGCTGATCCCCCACCCGCGCGCGGGCGGGACGGCGGTGGCGCCGCTGAAGCACGTCGGGCTGTACGTGTACTCGTGCGAGTTCCTGCGGCAATACGTGAGGCTGCCGTCGACGCCGCTGGAGCAGTGCGAGATGCTGGAGCAGCTGCGGGTGCTGGAGCATGGGTACCGGATCGGGGTCGCGGTGCGGGAGTGCGCGACGCAGGGGATTGATACGCCGGAGCAGTATGAGGCGTTTGTGGGGCGGTGGAACGCCCGTCAGGGCTGAGCCTTCCGCGCTTCGATCTTTGCGAACCAGTCGTTGAACATGGTGCGGTGTTCGTCGGTGGTGGCCTTGGCCGCGGCGGCGCGGAGGGTTGTCTCGGCGCGGGGGTCGGTGAGGTCGGAGAGGGCGTCGCCGGCGGCGCGCTGGGTGCGGAGCTCGCGGTCGGCGAGGAGGGTGGTCAGGGTCTTGAGGGCGAGGTCCATGTCGCTGCCATCGCGGGCGGCGAGCTTGGCGATGGTGGCGATGGCGGTTGGGCGGGTGCGGGTGTCGTTGCCGGGCATGCTGAGGGCGATGGCGTGCCTGAGGGCGCCCTTGGTGTCGAGCTTGGCGAGGGCCTCGAGCGCGGCCTGGCGGATGGCGTCGCTCTGGGAATCGACCTTGAGGGCGGCGAGCACGGCTGGGGCGGCGTGGTCGGACTTGACGTCGCCCAGGGCGCGGAGGGCGGCGGCGCGGACCTTGGTGCTCTTGTCCTTGGCGGAACGTTCGGCGAGGAAGGCGCCGATGGATGCGCGGGCGCGGAGGTCTTCGTTGAGGGCCGCGGAGTTGCAGACCTGGGCGAGGGCTTCGGTCGTGGTGACGCGGACTTCCCAGTTGTCGGACGCGGTGGTCGCGAGGGCGCGGATGTCGGCGTGGCTGTGGCGCGCGGCCAGGGCGCGGACGGCCTCCTGACGCAGGCGCGGCGGGAGGGTGCGGTCGATGACGAGACGGCTGAGGGCGGTCGCGGCGGTGGCGGAGAGCTCGCCGGTGGCGGCGCCGAGGGAGCGACACGCGAGGACGCGTGCGTAGAGCGTGGGCGCGGAGGCGAGCTGGGCGAGGAGGGCGGGCTCGGATTGGGAGTCGGTAAACTTCGCCAGCACGTGCATGTCGGGGTCGAGGGCGACGAATGCGGGCGCGTGGTCGAGTTTGGTGGACCAGGTGGTGGTGCGGCCAGTGACGGGGACTTCGAGGCGGTGATCGCCGAGCGCGATGGGGAGCACGAACTCGAAGGCTGGGTTGTCGCCGTTGATGGGCTGGGTCTGCTCGAGGGTGAGGGAGAAGGTGCTGCGGTCGGGTTCCCACTGCGAGGTGACGGTGACGTGCGGGACGCCGGGGCGGGTACACCACTGAGTGAAGAACTGCTCGAGGGAGCGACCGGAGACGTCCTCAAGCGCGCGGCGGAGGTCGGAGGTCTCGACGGTCTTCAGTGCGGAGCGGCTCATGTAGAGGCGGACGCCTTCGAAGAACTGTTCGTCGCCCAGGGTGCGGCGGAGCATGTGGAGGACGGAGGCGCCCTTGCCATAAGGGTTGGCGGGTTTGCGGAAGACTTCCCAGGGGTGGGCGTAGACCTTGCTGACCATGGCGATGGCGGTTGGTGCCTCGGCGCGGTCGCCGCCGATGACGCCGTCGAACTGGCCGAGCACTTCGGACTCATAGCGGTCGCGGCCGTCACGGTGCTCGAACCAGAGGTCGGTCATGTAGGTGGCGAAGCCCTCGTTGAGCCAGATGTGCTCCCAGGAGTTGCAGGTGGCGAGGTCGCCGAACCACTGGTGGGCGAGCTCGTGGCTGATCAGGCCGTCGAGGTCGTGGTCAAGGAGGGCGTCGGGGCGGATGGTGCAGCTGTCGTAGAGGGAGGTGGCGGAGGTGTTCTCCATGCCGCCCGCGCCGAAGTTGTACACGGCGAGCTGGGCGTATTGGTCCCACGGGTACTTCTGGCCGGTCACGTTCTCGAAGAAGGTGACCATGTCGGCGGTGCGGCCGAAGGTGTTCTGGACCCAGGGGCCCTGGCCGGGCGGGACGAGCACGGGCATCGCGAGGCCGCGTGTGCCGACCTCGACGAGGTCGAACTTTCCGACGACGAGGGTCACGAGGTACGCGACGTGGGGCTTGCCCTGCACCCAGTGGAAGGTGTCGTAGCCCTTCATGCGGCGGTCGCCGCCGGGTGTCTCGACGGTTCGGATGGCCTTCTTGCGGTCGGCGAGGCGGCCGTTGCTGGTGACGCTGTATCCGGTCGGAACGGTGACCAGGAGCTCGGTGGTCATGCGTTCGTTCGGAAAGTCGCGGCAGGGGAACCAGAAGCTGTTGGTCTCGGGCTGGCCCTGGGTGTGGAGCTGCGCATCGCGGCCGGGCCAGGCGGGGGACTCGGGGGTCCAGACAAGGCCCAGGGGCGGGTCCTGAAGGGTGTATTCGGTGATGAGGTCGCCCGTCTCGCCGGGCTTGAGGGCCGGGACGAAGGTAATCGTGAGGGTGCGGGCGTCGTGCGTGAAGCGGGTCTCGCGCCCTTCCATCGCCACGGAGGTGACCTTGAAGGCGCGGGCGTCGAGGGTGAGGGTTTCGAGGGGCTGGCCCATGGCGGCGAGGCGGAGGGTTTGCGTCGCGGTGAAACGCGGCACGTTCATGTCGGGGATCATGACCTCCAGGCGCATGTGCTGGAGGTCGGCGAGCCGGTGCGGCGGGTAGTTGCGGAGGTCCTTGCCGGTGTCCTCGTCGTAGCCCATGGCGCGGGTGGGCGCGAGGAGTGTGCGGGCTTCGAGACAGCCTTCGTGGCCGCCGCCGTGTGCGAGGAGGGGTGCGGTGAGGCCCGCGCTGAGAATGAGCATGAGGGCGAGCGAGAGCTTGCGGGGGTGCATCGGCACGTCTCCGGGGAGGCGGGGGTGAGGCTGGAGAGCGGTTATTCGTTGGTCGCGGGGGCGGTGTTGAGCGGCTTGTCGATGGTGACGGCCGCGAGGATGGTGATGTTGGGGTCGACTGAGACCTGCGCGGGCCTGGAAGGGAGCTGGATGGAGGTGGTGGCGGTCTTGGATTCGGTGTCGAGGTAGACCCAGCGGCGGTCCTGCTCGGTGACTTTGACGAGCACCGGGACAGAGATCGCGTAGGCGGGGTTGAGGGCGTCGATGGTCTGGGTCTGCGTCATGGACACTGTGAGGGTCGAGGTGGACTCGTCCCAGTCCTGCGTCACGGAGAGACGCGGCAGGCCGGGGCGGGAGCACCACTGGTCGAAGAAGCGCTCGAGACTCTGGCCGGAGACTTCTTCGAGGACGCGGCGGAAGTCGTCGGTCTCGGCGCTCTTGTACGCGAAGCGCTGGAGGAAGAGGGTCGTGGCCTTGAAGAACGCTTCATCGCCCAGGCGCTGGCGGAGCATGTGGAGGATCATCGCGCCCTTCGCGTAGGGGTCGTCGGCCTTCATAAAGACCTTGTCGGGGTCGGTGAAGCGGTTGCTGACGATGGCGGGGGCGCTGGGCGCGTGGGAGTGGTTGCGGCGGCGCTGGCCGTGGGCGAAGCCGAGGATGGTGCGGCGGTACTCGGAGCGGGCCTTTTCGGGGCTGACCTTCGCGCCCTTGTGCTCGGCCCAGAGGGCTTCGGAGTAGGTCGCCCAGCCTTCGTTGAGCCAGAGGTGGTCCCAGGAATCGCAGGTGACGAGATCGCCGAACCACTGGTGCGCGAGCTCGTGGCTGATGAGGTCGTCGTTGGAGCCGGGGGTGTTCTTGCGGGTAACGGTGTGGGTCAGCAATGTGCAGCCGGTGTTTTCCATTCCACCCGCGACAAAGTCACGCACGCAGCACTGGGCGTACTGGGCCCAGGGGTAGGGGACGCCGAAGCGCTGCTCGAAGAAACGGACCATCTCGGGGGTTTCGGAGAAGGTGGCGCGGATGTTGTCTTCGGTGCCGTGGGGCGTGAAGACGGGGAGGGGGATGCGGGGGGAGGAGCCGTCGGCCTCGGTGAGATCTACTCGGGCGAGGCGGCCGATCACGAGGGTGACGAGGTAGTTGGTGTGCGGGGTGTCCTGGGTCCAGTGCCAGCGGGCGCGGCCGGGGAGGTACTCGGACTTGGACTTGAGGCGGCCGTTGGAGACGACTTCGTAGCCCTCCTCGACGTTGACGATGAGTTCGGTGGTGAGTTTCTCAGAGGGGTGGTCGAGGCAGGGGAACCACCGGCTGTTGAGCTCGGCCTGGCCTTGGGCGTGGACCTGCGGGGATTGGTACGTGAGGCCGGGGCCGTTGGAGCTGGCCTTGCTGTAGGTGAGGCCTTCGCCCTTGCTCTTGCTGAAGTCGAGGGTGTACTGGAGGGTGAGGTCGGCGGCCGTGGCCTTGTGGAGCTGGGTGGGAAAGGTGACGTAGAGCTTCTTGCCATCCTGGATGAACGTGCAGTGCGCGCCGTTGAGGAGTGCCTGGGTGATGACGGGGCCGTCGCAGTCGAGCGTGACGGAGGTTCGGGGTGCGCCGATGGGGGCGAGGGTCAGGGTTTCGACGCCTTCGAGGAAGGCCTTACCCATGTCCGGGAAGGTGAGCTCGAGGCGCATGTGAATGAAGTCGAAGAGGCGGTCTTTGGGCCAAGTCGCGAGGAGGCGTCCAGACGCATCGATGCGCGGGTCGGCGGCAGGTGTTTGGGCGCTGGCGAGGTCGGCACCGAGGGCCAGTCCGGCCAAGAGGCCGGCGAGAATGAGGCGTGGGTTCATGTGTGCAAGCTTATCGCACCCGGGGTGCGGCTACATGGGGGAGATTTGGGCGGCACGAGGCGTCGCAGAGCCCGGTGAGATATGCACATGGGCGCGTTTCGGCTCGCGTTTGCGGTTCCCTGCTGATACGATGTGCTATGCCCCCCTCGCCAAGCCAGAACCCCGGCCAGCCCGAGCCCAAACCCTCCCAACAACACGGTGCTTCGTCGTCCAAACGGCTGAACCTCCAGGCTTCGTCGGAGCGGTCGGCGTGCTTGGCCGACTTGGCCGAGACTTCGACTGACAGTGAGTTCTACAGCCCGATCCCGGAGGGGTATCAGCGCGGCGCGCACAAGTACGTGATCGTGCTGGGCACGGTGATGTCCGGGCTGGGCAAGGGGATCTTTGCGAGCAGCCTTGCAAAGATGCTCAAAGAGAAGGGCCTGACGGTCGCCCCCATCAAGATGGAGGGGTACCTCAACATCGACTCGGGCACGCTGAACCCCTACCGCCACGGCGAGGTGTTTGTGCTGGAGGACGGCACCGAATGCGACATGGACCTGGGGACGTACGAGCGGCTGCTGGACCAGAACCTCAGCAAGCGGAACTTCATCACCAGCGGGCAGATCTTCGGGGAGATCCTGGAGCGCGAGCGGCGGGGCGGGTACCTGGGGCGTGACGTGCAGATGATCCCGCACGTCACCGGCGAGGTGAAGCGGAAGCTGCGCGAGCTCGCGGTGCGGGGGGACGGAACGCGGCCGGCGGATGTGGTGTTCGTCGAGGTCGGCGGGACGGTGGGCGACTACGAGAACGGGTTCTACATCGAGGCGATGCGCGAGCTGGCCTTTGAGGAAGGGCCGGGGTCGTGTTGTTTCGTTGCCCTGACGTACATCATCGAGCCGACCGCGCTGGGCGAGCAGAAGAGCAAGGCGGCGCAGCTGGGCATCAAGCGGCTGATGGAGGCGGGCATCCAGCCGCACATCATTGCGTGCCGTGCGGAGCACCCGGTGGGCGAGAAGGTCGCGCAGAAGATCGCGATGTTCAGCAACGTGCCGCTGCGGCGGGTGTTCTCGATGCACGACCGCGAGAGCATTTACACGATTCCCGAAGAGATGCGGATGGAGGGGCTGGACCGCGAGATCCTGTCGATCCTCAACCTGCACGACAAGGTGGACTTTGCACAGGAAGATCGGCACCGCGAGCGGTGGACTGGGTTTGTGCGGCGCCTGACCGCGAAGAAGACGCGGCATGTGCGGATCGGCGTGGCTGGCAAGTACGCGGACCTGCGGGATGCGTACGCGTCGATTGATAAGGCCGTGGAGCACTGCTCGGCGAACCTGGGAACGCGGGTGGAGCTTGAGTGGCTGGACACGACGGACGTGACCGACCTGTCGCTGGAGAGCGAGTTCGCGGGGCTGGACGGCGTGATCGTGCCGGGCGGGTTCGGGACGCGGGGGGTTGAGGGCAAGATCGCGTGCGTGAAGTACTGCCGTGAGCGCGGGCTGCCGTACCTGGGGATTTGTCTCGGGTTCCAGGTGGCTGTGATCGAGTTCGCGCGGAACGTGCTGGGGCTGAGCGACGCGTCGTCGACGGAGTTCCACCCCACCACTGCGAACCCGGTGATCAGCGAACTGCCGGAGCAGAAGCAGATCGAGGGGCTGGGCGGGACGATGCGGCTGGGCGCGCAGGACATGGCGGTGGTGCCGGGGACGATTGCGTCGACGCTGTTTGGGGGCAAGACGAGCGTGCGCGAGCGGTTCCGGCACCGGTATGAGGTGGACCCCCAGTACGTCGCGCGGCTGGAGGCGGCCGGGATGGTGTTCAGCGGACGGCACCCGACGCGGCCGATCATGCAGATGATGGAGTTGCGGCAGCCGGGGAGCGGGCCGGAGACGCCCGGCGGGCCGGTGGTGACGCACCCGTTCTTTATCGGCGGGCAGTTCCACCCGGAGCTGACGAGCCGGCCTCTGCGGCCGCAGCCGATGTTCATGGGGCTGGTCGCGGCCGCGATTCAGCGGAAGTATGGGGCGAGCGTGGACCCGCGGGACCCGTGGGCGGCGGACCTCAATCGATGGATGATTGTGGGGAAGGCGCAGGCGGCGACGTCGGCCTGAGGCAGAGCGAAAAGTGGAAAGCTAAAAGCGAAAGTGAGGAGCGATCGAGGCTTGGCGGTGAAGCGGCGCTCGGGGCTTCCGATCCGAGCCTTCGCCCAGAGCGGCTCAGACTCGGCTTCGCGCTGTTTGCTATTTCAGGATGCCGTGGGGGAACCAGAGGGCGAGGATCTCGGGCTCCGGCAGGGGCAGGAGCTCGAGGATGATGCGGTACATGCCCTCGGCGTGGTACTCGCACTCCAGGACCTTACCGACCAGCGGCGTGGGGCGGGCGTCGATCAGGTGGACCGCGACGAGCATGATGCGCTTGGGATAGCTCATGCGGCGCGAGAGCACCACAAGGTGTGAGCGGCTGAGGGTGTGCGCTCGCGCGGCCCAGGAGGGGCCGGGGCGCTGGCGGTCGTCGATTTCGGCGAGGTCGAGATCGGCCTTGAAGGGGTGGCCGGGGACGCGGGCGCGGAGGGCCGCGGGGGCGTCGAAGCCGGTGCCGCCCGCGGTGTCGTGGGCTGGGTGCGCAAGTTTGGCTCGGTCGTCACTCCACATCCGACGTGTGGATCGGCGGTGCGGGAAGTCGCCTTCAGCAGAAGGATGGAGTTTGGGAGAGCTAACCCGATAACGGCGCGATGATGTGCGAGTTCTCACGAATGCTCAATCTGTGACGGGCTTGACGCGGTGGCAAAGCGCTGTGACTGTAGTGGTGTGCGTGTAGCCCTCAATAAAGCTGATCTGGCCCGTGTTCATAACGAGCCTTGTGTCTTCGTGCCGACCATGGGAGCGTTGCATGAAGGGCACGCCGCGTTGATCCGCGCGGCGGGCGCCCTGGCGACCTCGCGCGAGATGCCGGGCGGGTGCGTCGTGAGCATCTTCGTCAACCCCACGCAGTTCAATGAGCGGGCTGACTATGAGCGGTACCCGCGGGACCTGGACGAGGACCTCAAGGTGTGCGATCAGGCGGGGGCCGCGTGCGTGTTTGCGCCGCGCGAGGAGGATGTGTATCCGCCGGGGGAGAAGGTGGAGGTAATGAAGCTGCCGGCGGTGGCGACGGAGCCGGGGCTGGAGGATGCGCACCGGCCGGGGCACTTTGCGGGCGTGTGCCAGGTTGTGAAGAGGCTGTTTGAGTTGGTGAAGCCGACGAGCGCGATGTTCGGGGATAAGGACTGGCAGCAGTTGCAGGTGATCCGCGCGATGACGAAGGATCTGAAACTGCCGGTTGAGATTCTGGGGGCCCCCACTATTCGGGAGCCGGATGGCCTGGCGATGAGCAGCCGGAACCGGTTCCTGTCGCCGGAGAATCGTGAGCAGGCGCTGGCGATTTCGCGGGCGCTGCGGCAGTCGCTGGGGGCGGCGAATGTGGAGGCGGCGGAAGAGGTGATGGGAATCGTGCTGCGGGAGTTTGGGATCGAGCCCGAGTATGCGGTGGTGCGGGAGGCGACGACGCTGACGCGGCCGCGTGAGGTGACGGCGGAGACACAGTGGCGGGCGTTGATCGCGGCGCGGGTGGGGGCGGTGCGGCTGATTGATAACTCGCCTTGGAAGCCGCGGGTGTAGGGGATCGCGAAGGCATCGGAGCGGTGGCGTGTGACGCTCGCGGGGCCCCCACTTCTCTCCTACCCTCTGGCCACTCGGGTGGACCCTCGCTGGCTGCGGGCCTGTTGGGGTCTCCGGGATCCGGAGGCCTTCCGTGCTCAAGACGCCGCTCTATCAGTTCCATGTCGATCAGGGCGCCAAGATGGTGCCGTTTGCCGGGTGGGAGATGCCGCTCACCTATTACGGCCTGACTGAGGAGCACCACCAGGTGCGGACGAGCGGCGGGTTCTTTGATGTGTCGCACATGGGGCGGGTGAAGGTGAGCGGGCGGCACGCGAGGCGGTTCCTCGAGCGCGTATGCACGCGGCGGATCTCGGACATGGTTGCGGGGCAGTGCCGGTACTCGCTGGTGTGCAATGCGCAGGGCGGGGTCAAGGACGACGTGATCGTGTATCGCCTGGATGACGACGACTTCCTGGTGGTGGTCAACGCGTCCAACCGCGAAAAGCTGATGGCGCACTTCAGCGAGAACAAGGCCGACCTCAACTTCAAGATCGACGACCAGACGATGTCCACGGGGATGGTGGCACTGCAAGGGCCGAAGATCATCGACCTGGTGGCGAAGGTGAGCTCGGAGGTGCCGACGCTCAAGAAGTACCGGTTCGCGGTCAAGAACCTGATGATCGCGAAGCTGATCGTGAGCCGGACGGGGTACACGGGCGAGGACGGGGTCGAGGTGATTTTGCCGAACATGGCCGTGGGAATGGCGATGAAGCTGCTGCTGGCGGACATCGACATGAAGAAGCCGGGGGCGCTGATCCGGCCGGCGGGCCTGGGGGCGCGCGACACGCTGCGGATGGAGGCGGGCATGCCGCTGTACGGGCATGAGCTGCACGAGGATGTGAACGCGTTGTCGTGCGGCGTGGACTTCGCGATCGCGCTGGACAAGGACCAGGACGAGCGGGGCGAGAAGTATGTGGGGATGGAGGCGCTGAAGAAGACGGCCGCGGAGGGTGGGCCGGCGCGGAAGCTGGCGGGGTTCTTCATTGAGGGCAAGCGGTCGGCGCGGCAGGGGATGGAGATCAAGCAGGGCGGGAAGACGGTGGGCGTAGTGACGAGCGGGTGCCCGAGCCCGACGCTTGGGAAGAGCATCGCGATGGGGTACTTGGATAAGGACCTGCATGCGGTCGGGACCGCGCTTGAGATTGATACGGGCAAGGGGACGTTGCCTGCTGTGGTGACTGCCATGCCGTTCTACAAGGTGGCGAAGAAGGCCTGAGGAGCGAGTAAGCCATGACGACTCCCGGCCAACGTTTCCGCGACCTCATGAACCTCGGCTGCGTGGCTACGCCCGGCACCTTCAACGGGCTGTGCGCGCGGGCGATCGCACAGGTGGGGTTCAACGCTTGCTACATCTCTGGCGCGGCGACGAGCGTGTCGGCGGGTGTGCCGGACGTTGGGCTTTTGGGTCTTGAGCACTTCTGCCGCCAGATCCGCGAGGCGGCCGACGCGTCGGGGCTGCCGGTGCTGGCGGATGCGGACACGGGGTTCGGCGAGGCGGAGATGGTGCGGCGGACGGTGATTGAGTACTCGCGGGCGGGGGCGGCGGGGCTGCACCTGGAGGATCAGAAGTTCCCGAAGCGGTGCGGGCATCTGGATGGCAAGGAACTGGTGCCGACGGACCACATGATCGAGAAGGTGCAGTGGGCGGCGAAGGCGCGCGAGGCGTGCGACCCGGGGTTTGTGGTGTGCGCGCGGACGGATGCGCGGGGGGTTGATGGGTTTGAGGCGGCGGTGAATAGGGCCGCGGCGTACACGCTCGCGGGCGCGGACATGATCTTCCCCGAGGGGCTTGCGAACGAGGAAGAGTTCGCGCTGTTCGCTAAGAGCATGCAACGGCTCGAGGGGCCAAGTCCGCGCGGCGGGCCGTACCTGCTCGCAAATATGACGGAGTTCGGCAAGACGCCGATCATCCCGCTCGAGCGTTTCGCGGCAATGGGGTACTCGTGCGTGATCTTCCCGGTGTCGCTGCTGCGTGTGGCAATGGGCGCGGTGACGCGGGCGCTGGAGCAGCTCAAGAAGGATGGGAGCGTCGAAGCCCTGCTGCCACAGATGCAGACGCGGCAGGAGTTGTACGGGCTCACGGGGTACAAGCCGGGGACGCCTTGGGAGTTCCCGAGCTCGACGAAGCCTGGTTGAGCTTCGATCCCTCGCGTCAGCGGCTGCCGGTGAGCATGCCGAAGATCACCATGTAGGCATTGCTGAACGGCTCATCGCGGAAGAACGTGACGGGCTGGTCAGGGGTGCCGACGAAGGGGCGGAGCATCCAGCCCATCTGCATGCCGACGAAGGCGTAGAGCAGGACCCAGGTCCAGAGCATCGCGAAGTGGCGGCGGTCCATCGCAATGAGCGGGCGGTAGAGACGCCAGAGGACGATCTGCGCGGCCGCGGTGGCGATGCTGAACATGAGGGCGTTGGCGAGGATCGCCTGGGAGTGCGAGACACCGCTGAAGTACACGACGCGGGTGATGGGGCCCAGTGACGCGAGCACAAGGACGAGCGCGGCCTGGGACGTGAGGATCGCGCGGAGGGAGCGGCCGAAGGCGTCGCGGAGGCCGAGCACCGTGCTGAGAACGAAGAAACCCGGGAGGCACAAGAGGCTCGTCACGCCGATCAGCAGGGGCATCTTGATCGCGGCGTACAGGATCATCAGGAGCCGCTCGGCGCTGGTGAAAGCGAAGCTGCCCATCACCGCGCCGTAGAGCGGGCCGGCGATCAGGATCGTGGCGAGGAGCCACCGGTTGCGCACGGCGAGGCCGCGTGGGCCGATGAGGTCGTGCAGGAACGCATCCGCACGCGTCGTGATTGGGAGCGGGTGGGCCATGGCACTCACACGCCGAAGAGGCGACCCATGTGGTGCAGAACGCTCGCGAAGAAGTTGCCGCCGAGCTCGCGGCCGCGGAACCAGGTGAAGGCCATGTCCGGGTTGCCAATGAAGGGACGCAGCAGCCAGGCCATCTGGGCGCCGACGAGGGCGTAGATCACGACCCAGATCCGGAAGATGACGTTGGCGGAACCGACGGCCGTCGTCGGGATCTCGGCCGCGGCCCGGATTTCCGCGGCGGGAGGTGTGTCGCCCCGGGCGGCGGCCTCTTCCTTGAGGGTCTCAACGCGGATGAACGCCTCACTCCGCGCCTCTTCCATCGCCTCGGCCTCGATGCGGCGAAGGGTCTTGAGAAGGAATCCGAGGCCGACGCCCCCGCCGATTGCGAGCAGGACGACGTTGAGGATCACCATGAAGGCGTAGCTGGTGGTGCTGAGGGTGAAGAACGCGAGGATGGGCCCGAGCGACGCGGCCACGGCGAGGTTGACGACGATGGCCGCGACGAGGAGCCGGAGCACGGCCAGGAACCCCAGCCGGCAGCCCACGAGCGCGTTGAAGACGTAGAGCGATGGGAAAGTGACGAACAGCGTGAGCAGGAAGAGCGCGGGGAGTTTGACCGTCGACGCGACGAGCTGCTGCCAGGCCTCAGCAGTGCGGCCCGCGTACGCGAACCAGCCCATGAAGAAGCCGTAGCACGCGCCCAGGCCGATGGCGAAGGGGATGAAGCGGGAGAGCGGGGCGTCGATGATGCCTTGGCGGAGGGCCTCGCCCATTGTGCGCTTGCCGCGGAGGAGGCCATCGAGATCGCCGAGCCAGGAACGGGGTGCGCTGATGCTCATGCCGAGGCTCCCTTGGGGGTGGGGACTTGTGCAGTATGCCAGAAGAAGGGCGTGGGTTCATCCCGAAGTTGGCGATCGCTATTATCGGGCCGCGGCCTCGTGGCGGAACTGGTAGACGCAGCGGACTTAAAATCCGCTATCCCGCAAGGGGTGTGTGGGTTCGAGTCCCACCGGGGCCATTGGGTGGGGGCGGGGTGGCGGGCTGGATTGAGGACATGCTCACCCAAGACGCGGAGCATGCCACCCTCTCACTCCCACTCGATCGTCGCCGGCGGCTTGCTGGAGATGTCGTAGACCACGCGGTTGACGCCTCTCACCTCGTTGATGATGCGGTTGCTGATGGTGGCGAGGACGTCGTAGGGGATGCGGGACCAGTCGGCGGACATGAAGTCCTGGGTTTCGACGGCTCGCACGGCCACGACGTTGTCGTAGGTGCGGCCGTCGCCCATCACGCCCACGGACTGCACCGGCAGCAGCACGGCGAAGACCTGGCTGGTGGTGCGGTAGAGGTTGTGGGCGACGATCTCTTCCAGCAGGATCTCGTCGCACTCGCGGAGCACGTCGAGTTTGGCCTTGGTGACCTCGCCGAGCACGCGGACCGCGAGGCCGGGGCCGGGGAAGGGGTGGCGCCAGATGAGCTGGTCGGGTAGGCCGAGGACCGCGCCGAGTTTGCGGACCTCGTCCTTGAAGAGGTCACGCAGGGGCTCGACGAGCGAGAAGCCGAGGTCCTCGGGGAGGCCGCCGACGTTGTGGTGGAGTTTGATGCCCGCGGCCTGGCCGGAGTGGCCGTGGCCGGACTCGATGACGTCGGGGTAGAGGGTGCCCTGAGCGAGGAAGGCGGCACCCTTGATGTCTTTCGCGGCGTCCTTGAACACCTCGATGAAGCGGTGGCCGATGCGTTTGCGCTTGACCTGCGGGTCGGTGACGCCCGCGAGGTCATTGAGGAAGTCGCGCTCGGCGTCCACGGTGCGGAGGTCGATCTTGAAGTGGTCGCCGAAGGTGGATTCGACAAGCTGGCGCTCGCCGGAGCGGAGCAGGCCGGTGTCCACGAAGACGCAGTGCAGCTGGTCGCCGATGGCCTTGTGCAGCAGGGCGGCGACGACGGAGGAGTCGACGCCGCCGGAGAGGCCGCAGATGACCTGGCCGTCGCCGACCTGATCGCGGACGCGCTGGGCGGCGACCTCGGCGAAGTCGGACATTTTCCACGTGCCGCGGGCCTTGCAGATGTCGAAGACGAAGTTGCGGAGGATGTCGCTGCCGTGGGGCGTGTGCGTGACCTCGGGGTGGAACTGCACGCCGTAGAGCTCGGTGCCGCCCTTGAGCTTCCCGTGTACCGCGGCGAAAGGGCACGTGGGCGTGCTCGCGATTGTCTCGAACTCACCGTTGCCCATGGACGTGACCTGGTCGCCGTGGGACATCCAGACTGTGGTCTTGTCCGGGACGCCGGTGAAGAGAGGCGACTTATTCGCGCCGCTGAGGCCCAGGTGTGCCCGGCCAAACTCGCGGTGGTCCCCCGGCTGCACGTTGCCGCCCAGGAGCTTGGCCGCGAGTTGGAGGCCGTAGCAGATGCCCAGCACCGGCACACCCAGCTCGAAGATGGCGGGGTCGCAAGTGGGTGCGCCCTTTTCGTACACGCTCATCGGGCCGCCGGAGAGGATGATGCCCCGGGGGTTGAGCTTGCGCAGCTCGTCGGGCGTGATCGAGGGGGAGACCAGCATGGAGAAGCAGCCAGCGTCGCGCACCCGCCGCGCGATCAGCTGCACCGTCTGCCCGCCGAAGTCGAGGATGGGGATGATCTCGCCATGGGGGACGTGGGCGGAGCCGGTGCCGGGGCTGGTGGCGGTGTTGGGGACGCGGGGGCTGGGGCTCATGCGTTGGTTCCGGGGGAAGGGGAAGGATAGGGAAGAGGGGATCGGGTGGCACGACCCGACTTGGGGTCGTGCGTGTGGGGCACCCGCCGCCGGTCGAGCACGACCCCAGGGCGGGTCGTGCCACCAGTAGTGGTGCCACCTTTGGTCGTGCCGCGGGACTACCCGACACCCTGCCCACACCGCGTTTCAGACGCGGCACCGGCCATCCAGTTACAATCCTGTCGAGTGAGACGGACCTCGCGACTCATCCCGGTGACCGTGTGCACCCTGCTGCTGGCCGGCTGCGGGCCCACGATCAACGCCGACTTTGACTCCGCCGAACCCGCCGCCCGCAACGCGGCCATCGTCGAGGCCGCCGCGAAGAACGACCGCGCCGCCGTGCCCGACCTGGTCCGCATGCTCGACAGCGACGACCCCGCCACCCGCCTGCTTGCCATCAACGCGCTCGAAAAGATCACCGGCGAGCGGCTGGGCTTTGAATACACCGCCGAGGAGCATGAACGCGTGAACGCCGTTGATCAGTGGCAGGCGTACGTGGCGAAGCACTACGGCACACAGGCTTCGTCCGTCACCTCTTCAACTCCCCACCCCCCCACCTCCTCATCGGCCGGGGGTGGCCATTGAGCGCTGCCAGCAACTCACAACCTGCCGCGACGACCGCCGCCCGCCCCGACCTCTCGCTCGAACTCGTCAGCAACCCTATTTACCTCTGCGCGGTCCGTGAGATGATGAACCTGTCCGCCAAGCGGCTTGGCTTCACCGACGCGCACGCGAGCCAGATCGCCCTGGCCGTGGACGAGGCCATCGTCAACGTGATGAAGCACGGCTACGACAAAAAGCTCGACGGCCGCATCTGGCTGCGGCTGACTCCGTTTGGCGCGCCCACCACCGGCGTCGAGATCGTCATTGAGGACGAGGCGAAGCAGGTGGAGCCCGATGACATCAAGGGCCGCGACCTGGAGGACATCCGCCCCGGCGGCCTGGGCGTACACATCATCCGCGAGGTGATGGACGATGTCCGCTATGAGAAGCGGCCCGAGGGCTCGGGCATGCGTCTCACGATGGTGAAGAAACAGAACTCCGACCGGGGCACCGCCAATGTCCGCCCCAACCCCTGCAACAGCTGCGACTGCTGATCCCAAACCACCACACTCTCACGATCCCCCACGATCCCACGAATCGAGAATCCCATGGCAGACCGTGATCCGCTCAACGTTTCCGTCTCCGACCGCTCCGGCGTCACCATCCTCTCGCCCGCCGGCGAGATCGGCTACCACGAAGCCCCCGTCCTCCAGCAGGCCATCAAGTCCGCCTACGACAAGAAGCCCCGCAAGCTCGTCATCGACCTGACCGGCGTCAACTACATGGCCACGCCCGGCCTCGCGACGCTCGTCGAAGGTTTACAGATCTCCAAGAAGAACAACACGCCGCTCGTGCTCACCGGCCTCACAGAACGCGTGCGGGCCGTCTTCGAGATCGCCCGCCTCAACACAGTGTTCAAGATCACCAGCAACGTGGATGAGGCCGTGACGCTCTGAAGGGAACAGGGACAGGGAACAGGGAACAGCCGGACCCTGCAACTATCCCTGTCCTGCTGTTCCCTGTTCCCTGACACTGTTCCCTCCTAACCGTGGCCGACACCACCCCCAACCCCGTCCTCCGCACCCTCGCTGCCCCCCTCGACTTCGTCGGCGGTATGTCCCTCACCGCGCTCGAGCAGATCGGCGCGGCTGTCTACCTCCTCTTCGACATGCTCGTGTGGATCGGCAAGGCCCTGGTCCAGCGCCGCACCCGCCTGGGCCGCCGCGCCATCGTCGCCCAGATCGTGCGTGTGGGCGTCAAGAGCGTGTTCATCGTTTCGCTCGTCTCGGGCTGCGTGGGCCTGATCCTCGCGTTCCAGCTTTCGCCCCCGCTCGACCAGTTCGGCCAGAAGGAGCTCGTCGCGAACATCATCGGCGTCGCCGTGCTGCGCGAGCTGGGCCCGCTCATCGGCGCCATCGTGCTTACGGGCTTCGCGGGCGCGTCCATCGCCGCGGAGATCGGCACGATGGTCGTGGGCGAGGAGGTCGAGGCCCTCGAGGCGCACGCCCTCAACCCCGTCCGCTTCCTGGTGATCCCCCGCGTGCTCGCGACCATCGTGTCCATGACTGCCCTCGCCGTCATCGCCGACATCGTCGCCATCGCCGCGGCCCTCTTTATCTCCATCCTCGTGCTCGACATCCCCAAGGCCGCCTTCATCTCCAACCTGCTCCAGCAGGCCAAGCCGGTTGACTTCTACACCGGCGTTGCCAAAGGCACCATCTTTGGCCTGCTCATCGGCATCATCGCCTGCCTCAACGGCCTCCGCGTCACCGGCGGCGCCGCCGGCGTGGGCAAGGCCACCACCGGCACCGTCGTCCAGTGCGTCGTCGCGATTGTGATCGCGGATCTGGCGTTCACGGCGGTGTTCTTCGCGCTCAAGCTCGTGTGACTCGACGAAGCCGGGACTGAGCCGCTCTGGGCGAAGTCTCGGATCGGTGAACAGCGCTCACCGAACCGCGCCAAGTTCCCACACCCGCACCTCGCTCTTCATCCGCATATTCCCCAGCCAGTCCGTCTCCGTCCACGTACACGACCCCGCGGCCCACCGGCCATCCGCCGAGATCGCCACCGGCCCACCCGGGGCCCGGTTCCCCATCGCCAGCGTCGCAACGACCACCCCTCCCGCGTCCACGACCTCAAGCACCGAGGGTGTCGCGGGAGGCCCCAGCCGGACCGACCATCCGTTCTCCGCGACCTCACTCACCCACCCGCCCGGGGCTGCGCCGGGGGTCGACGTCGTGCTCCCGTCCGCCAGCGACACCGTCACTGAGGTCGTCACGCGGCCCGCCCACGTCGGCATCTCCAGCAGTTGCCCATCGCGCGACAGCACCGGATGGCCCCTTTGGTTGGACCCCGGCAAAGGGAAAACCCGTCCATCTTGCGTGACCACATCCGCGACCGTCGCCCCCGCCGCGTCGGTCCAGCACCGCACCACCGCCCACACCAGCTTCGCGTCCACCTCGCGCAGGGCGGCAGACGCGGTGGTCCACTCGCCCGGCTTGGGTGATGCCGGCACCGCGGCCGCGCCGAGGGCCCGGCTCGTCCGCTGCTGCACGTCTACTTCGAAGAACTCGATGGTGTACGGCCCCACCCCCCGCGGGTACACGTTCGCGCACACGAACACCTTCGAGGGGTCCGCCGCCGCCACGATCGGCCACGGGTGCGTCGTGGACACCGTGCGCAGGTCCACGCTCCAGTTCGCCCCATCCTCCAGCCGCCGCACCCGCACATTCCCGCCCATCCCACGCCGCGTCTTCGCGACGTATACCGCGTGCCGCCCATCGGAGGTGATCGCCACCATCCCCGGCACGGCCTCATGCAGAGGCCATCGCTCGCAAAAGTCCTCTTCGAATCCCCACGAGGCCACCAGCAACCGCCCGTCTGCCCTGCAGAACTCCGTGTGTACCACCTCCGGCATCCCCACCATCCCCAGAACCTTGCTGACCCGCGGCATCCACGGCATCCCCCAGACGCCCGGCCCCGCCTTGTCCAGCGACACCCACAGCCCTGCCGCCGACAGCCCCGCCACCACCATGCACCCCGTGACCCACCGCCCCATCCGCGACCACGCCGTCCGCCCCAGCCGCGCCGGCTTCTTCGCCAGTCCTACCCCGCACTCCGGGCACCGCCACACCCTCACCTCCACACCCGCCAGCCTCTCCGGCGGCATTCCACCCGGCCCCGTCAGGTCGTAGTTGCACCGCTGGCAGTAGTACGCGTTCCGCGCCTGTGGCCGCCGCAGCGTCCGCACCATCACCACGACCATCAGCACCACGCTCACCACCAGCCCCATCGCCGCGATGTCCGGCGTGTGCCACCGCAGCCACCCCATCACGTCGTCCCCGACGACCCGGTCCTGCACCATCAACGTCCGCCCATTCGCCGTGAACTGGAGCGTCGGAGTCGTGTACGACCCGTCGACATTCCCCGGCAGATCCAGGCACGCCACCGATTCCAGCGTCGGCACCCCCGCTGCCCTCGGCCCCGAACTATTACCGGTTCCCTGCATATCCAGCCGATCCTACTTCCTCACCACCCCATCCCGGGCCGCGCCTGCCGGCCCCCAACCAAGGAGACACCATGGAGTTCATCTCATCTCTCTGGCTCCCGATCCTCGCCGCCGCCGCCGCCGTGTGGATCGTGTCCGCCGTGCTCTGGATGGCCCTTGGCCACCACCAGAAGGACACGATCGCCCTCCCCGATGAGGACGCGACCCTTGACAAGATCCGCGGCATTCCGCCGGGCAACTACAGCTTCCCGCACCCGGGCGACCGTAAGAACTGCCACTCCCCCGAGTTCAAGGCCAAGTGGGAGAAGGGCCCCATGGGCTCGCTCAACATCTGGGGGAAGTTCAGCATGGGAAAGAACATGGCCCTCACGTTCATGGTGTATCTGATCGTCAGCGTCCTCATCGGCTACGTCGCGCACCTCGCGATCCCCCCCGGTGCTGACCGCTTGAAAGTCTTCCAGATCATCGGCACCATCGGCGTCCTCTCCTACACCTTCGCCTTCATCCCCGACCACATCTGGTTCCAGGCGGGAGCACGCAAGACCGCGATGTGCGTGATCGACGGCATCGTCTACGGCCTGGTCACCGGCGGCATCTTTGCGGCGTTCTGGAAGGGCGCGACCGTGGCCGTGCCCGCCTTGCCTGCGATCGGCTCGTAAAAAGGCCGGTCTACGCCAGCTCGAGAGTCTGGACGGCGAGTCGGCCGTGACTTGGCGCCAGCAATCGCTATGGCTCGGCGAGCGCACGCCGTACAGAGGCGGAGTAAACAGACTCTTCGCCTCGATAGACGCGATGGATGGCGGCGAGCAACTCAGCTTGGTCAGCGTCCTTGCCGTAGAAACCGCCCGCGCCGGCGTGCATCGCAGTGATGATCGGCTTGGCGTCCAAGTACGCACTGATCACCAGCACGCGTGTTCCGCCAGTCCTCACCAGCTCACGGATGAAGCCCGGCGTGTCCTCACCCGGCAGTCGGAAGTCCAACAACAGCACGTCGGGGCGGAGCTCCGCAACCGCTGGACGCGACTCCGCGATGCTGCCGCAGGCCCCCAGGTAGCGGATTCCTTCGCTGGCGGCAAGCCACCGGCCCATCCACGCTCGAGCATGGTTTGAGTCTTCAATCAGGTAGACACTTGGCAGACGCGCAGGGGCCGAGAGCCCGCTGATGTTTGGCGTCAACACAGCCATGATTCGTCCCTCGGGTCTCACGAGTGGTCCGGACGTCGGCCACTATAGAAGTCTTCGGCCCGGAGGTCGCGGCGGTTTCAGCTGGCTGGGGGCCGCTGCGTTCCAGAGTGCGGTTGAGCGGCGGGGATGAGGGGATTACGGGGGTGGAGAATTAGATTCGCGTTCACATCAGCCCGACGATCGCCGCCGCCGCCTCCGGGCAGAGAACCACCTCGCCCCCGGCGGCCCTCGTGATGGCCGTGGCGATGTATTCGAAGTCGTTGTCTTTGGAGACATAGCCGCTGGCACCCTCTTCGAGGCAGCGAAGGATTTCAGGTCCATGTGAGTGGCCGCTGAGCACGAGAACACAACGCGGCGGCTGTGCGTGCGTGAGATCATGGATCAGGGCGAGTGTGTCGGTGCCGGGAATGTCGTAGTCCATAAGAACAAGCGCGGCGTGCTCGCGGTCGGCGGCCTCCCTGACACCCTCCCCGCTGAAAAGGCAACCGACAACATCGATGTCGTCGCGCCGGCGGGCCCAGCGAGAAAGCGCTTCGCCCATCATCTCGTTGTCATCAACGGAGAGAATGCGCACCGGTTGGCGGGCCGACGGGGTGGATCGAGATTCGCCGGATTCCGCGTGGCGGCCAGGGAGTGACATGGAGGGAGCATACTCACAGTGAGCAACAGGCCACGTGAGCAGCAAGTGAGCGTGCGGTCAACGGTCCATTGATACGGATGACCTCGTCATGAGGACCAGAGTTATGAGACCGCCTGCACCCCGTGCTGCGCAAGCTGAAGCTGGAGGCTCATCAGCTTCTCGTGCAGGAGCTGGTCGGAGGAACGGTCCTGCAGGGTCCACAGCAGTTCGATGGGCTCCGCCCCGGCCGCCCCCTGCGCCCCGTGCAGCGGCGCCACCGTGAACGCGACGCTCATCCCCGCTCGCGCCTGTCGGCAGCAAGCGGCGGTGGCTGCGGGGCGGGTTTCACCATCTGGGAGCGGCACGCTCTCGAGCCCGGGAGTCAGCCCCAAGGGGCTCGTCAGATGATCGACTGGCGCGGGGATTGCCTCTTCCAGCACGAAGCCGTTCCACTCGGCGCGTTCACCCATGCGGGCCCGTGTGATGCGGGTGCGCACGGAGCCCCGGTCGTGCTCTGGGACGCGCAGGGGCATGGGTTTTCCCATAACGACGGACTCGGGTCCCAGGATTGCCGCGGCCGCAGGGTTCAGTGCGCGGATGGTGCCGATGGTATCGGTGATGACCGCACCCACCGGGAGGGTCGCGAACAGCGCCTGCCAGCGGGCGCGCGCCGCATGCGCCTCTGCGGCGAGTTGCTCGAACCGCACGGACCTGGTTGTCAGCTCGTCGTCCGCGGTCTGGAGTTCCTCGAGGGTGTAGTCCAGACGGCCCAGAGCCAAGGCAAGGTCGGGGTCGTGAGCGGCACGCGTGGAGACGCCCGCGAGGCTGTCGCGGACAGCGGTGATCTCTTGGGTAAAGGACATGGTCGGCATCGGCGGTCCCCAGGCGTTGGAGGGCCGTGCACGTCTTTCACAGCGCTCGTTGTTGTGCGAATGGAAGATCATGTTAGCTTCTAGTTCAACGCCTTACGAGTTGCTTTCCTCGGCTTCCAATCCGTTGCCGGTCAGCGGCGTGCGGCTAATTCCGACTTTTCAGTTGGTCACTCGGGATGGCGCGTCTCCCAACGCTGCTTGTGCGGGACTAAAGGTGCAGCCCGCGGCGGCCACGCAACCCGGCGAGTATTTCCATCCAATGAGAGAATTCCCGGGAGAGGCCCCGATGTTTTGCCTCGCGACACTGAGAACCAGTTTCTCAAAGTGCCGCCGCTCGGTGAGTGGGTGAGAACGACACGACGGTCGGCAAGCCGCGGTCCCGCTTCGGGAACGGCCGAGCCCGAGTGAGATTCCATGGTGCGGCAACGGAGGAGTTCGAAGAGGGTCCGCACCGGGCGCGGGTGCGGTGACTGGCAGATGCCCCAGTCCGCGGAACAGGCTGCGTATCCAGGTCACATCTACCCGATTTTCACGCTCCACTCACCCGCTTGAGCAGGCCCGCCCGCTACGTTGGCCCGCTATGACCGACGGCCCCATTCTCAGCGGGAATGATTCCAAGGCCCAAGACGCGGAGATGGCTCGCCTGCGCCGCACAATCGAGGCACAGGCCGCGGCTCTCTCCAACCTCGCACTCACCGCTCAGCTCCTGGCCGAGCAGATCGAGGAGTTGCGTGGCCAGCACCGCACGATTCCTGGCTCAACGAACCCCACCACGCTCCCGCCCGCGTGAGCATCCGGTCCCAAACGGAGACCCGGCTGGGGCCAACGGCGTGAAACGGCGTGAAGTCGTCGGGTTAGAGAACGCTCATCCTGCTTTCAAACCCTGTCCAGATGAAGGGCGCGTCTTTTCAATAGCGCCTCACTGCACGGACGGGCCGTCCGATTAGCGTCTCTGTGCTCAGTGAGCGAATCGCCGGGCAATAGGGCCCGGTGCTGGAGCACGGAGGTGACTATGTCACGCATGAACGAGCTGGGGCGTTTGGATTCGACGGGTAACGCGTCTCAGGAGTTGCGGGGAATCGAAAGGAGGGGCTCCGCGGAGTTCACACAACCGCCGAACGGCGGGAACAGCGGCGGCA
>Ga0208492_1000225_pt1 | contig 55129 bp, 38 predicted proteins | sample Subbioar_CSW14AB_FD_184820 | JGI IMG/M metagenome (GOLD analysis project Ga0208492, IMG submission 184820) | Serpentinite rock and fluid subsurface biosphere microbial communities from McLaughlin Reserve, California, USA - CR12Mar_CSW14AB (SPAdes) | ecosystem: Environmental > Terrestrial > Deep... | reverse complement strand
AACGCTTGCCGACAACGAGGTCGTCGTCGACACGTAACTCCGCCAGCCCGAAGGGCTTCGTCTTGCAGTCGGTGCCCCGGACTTCAGTCCGGGGGATTTTCCGACAGATCTTCAGATTCTCGACCTTCGACCTTCGACCTTCGACCCTCATGGCACCGAGAGCCACTTGACACTCAGTGCCACAATTGGCAGAATGCGGTCCTCGTCGGAGGTCATTCCATGTTCATCCCGCAGAAGCCCATGTCGAAAGAAGCCGTGCTCGCCGCCGTGGAGGCCGCGCGGGCCAACGACATCCCGTGGCGCGACGGCAAGCTCTACGCGTACGTGTTCGACGGCGGTGCGGAGGTCGAGGAGGTCGGCAAGAAGGCGTACATGGCCTACCTCACCGAGAACGCGCTCGACCCCACGAGCTTCCCCAGCCTGATGAAGTTCGAGAACGAGCTCGTCGACATGGCGCGCCGACACCTCGGCGGCGACGAGAAGGTGGTCGGCAACTTCACCAGCGGCGGCACGGAGTCGCTCATCCTCGCGGTCAAGACTGCACGCGACGCGTTCAAGGCGAAGCACCCCGAGGTCGAGCACCCGGAGATGATCCTGCCGATCACGGCGCACGCCGCGTTCTTCAAGGCGGCGCACTACCTCGGCGTCAAAGCGGTGATCACCGGCGTCGACCCGGAGACGTTCCGCGCAGACGTCGCGGAGATGCGCGCCAAGGTCAACGAGCGCACCATGCTCCTCGTCGGTTCGGCGTGCTCCTACGCCCACGGCGTCGTCGACCCCATCCGCGAGATCGGCGCGCTCGCCCTGGAGAAGGGCGTCCTCTTCCACGTCGACGGCTGCATGGGCGGGTTCCTCCTCCCGTACTTCAAGCGCCTCGGCGCTCCGGTGCCCGACTTCGACTTCCGCGTCCCCGGCGTCACCTCGATGTCGATGGACCTCCACAAGTACGGCCTCACGCCCAAGGGCGCGTCGATCGTCCTCTACAAGGACGAGGCCCTGCGTCAGCACCAGATCTTCGCGTGCTCGGACTGGACCGGCTACACGATGATCAACAACACCATCCAGAGCTCGAAGTCCGGTGGGCCGATGGCCGCGGCGTGGGCGGTGATGCAGTTCGTCGGCGACGAGGGCTACCTGAAGTACGCCAAGGGGCTGCTCGACGCGAAGAACGCCATCGTCGCCGGCGTCAACGCCATCCCCGGCCTGCGCGTGATGGGCACGCCCGAGATGAGCCTCGTCGCGTTCACCTCGGACGAACTCTCGGTGTTCGCCTTGGCCGACGAGATGAAGGCGCGGGGCTTCCACGTGCAGCCGCAGCTCAAACACGGCCCGTCCAAAGAGAACATCCACGTCTCGATCAACCCGTCGAACGTCAAGCACACCGAGGCGATGCTCGCCGCGCTGCGCGAGTGCGTCGCCGCGGTGCGCGCCGCTGGCGGCGGGCCCACCCCGCCCGTCGAGATGGCGCAGATGCTCGCCGCGCAGATCGCCATGGACACGACCGGCGAGGGTCTCGGCAACCTCATCGCCGCGCTCGGCGGCGGCCCCGGCGGCGAGCTCCCCGGCAAGATGGCCGACACCAACGCGCTGCTCAACGAGCTGCCGCCCAAGGTGCGCGAGAGGCTCCTCGTCGCCTTCGTCGGGCAGATGTTCACGCCGCGGAGCACGTGATGTCCTCTCCGCCAGGCTCGGGCGACGAGCTCGGCCTCCGCGATCGGAAGAAGGTCCGCGTTCGGGCCGCGCTCGTCGAGGCTGCGATGCGGCTCTTCGCCGCGCGCGGCTTCGACGGCGTCACCGTCGACGAGATCGCCGCCGCAGCCGACGTCTCGCGTCGGACCTTCTTCCGCTACTTCCCCACCAAGGAGGCCGTCGCCTTCGCGCGCCGGGAGGACCAGCTCGCGCTCTTCCGCGAGAAGCTCGGCGGCGCGGGCGACGTCCCTCCATTCGCGGCGATTCGCGTGGCCCTGTTGGCGCTCGCCGACGACTACGTCGCCCGGCGTACGCAGATCCTCGAGGAGCGCACCCTCACCAAGAGCGCGCCCTCGCTCGTAGCAGGCGACCTCGAGGTCGACCGGGCGTACGAGTCGATCATCGCAGAGCATTTCCTGGCGCACAGCCGGCGTACGGTCGGCGATCGCCGGCGCGCACGGATGGTCGCGGCGGCGATCGTCGCCGTGGTGCGGGTGGTCCTCGAGGAGTGGGCCGAGCGCGACGGTGAGGTCGACCTCTCCCGGATCGGCAACGACGCCCTCGAGCTGCTGGAACCGATGGCACCACGGCTTCGCTGAGCGCCGCGCCGCGCGTTGGCGGTCTAGAGTCTAGAGTCTAGAGCGCCGCTCGGTCGGAGTGGCGTCGTGGGTCGAAGGTTCAAAATCGAAGGTCGAACCGAGACAACGCCGTGGGTCGACCTTCGACCTTCAACCTCGCGACGCCGTTGCCGCGCCCGACTCTAGACTCTAGACCCTAGACTCTAGACCCTCCGATCCCGACCGCATCCAGCCGGCCAGCGACACCATGACCTCCGAACAAATCGACGCCGCCATTGCCAAGGCGGGCGACGAGTGGAGCCTCGATCCTGCTTATCGCTCGATCGTCCGACCGTTGCTTCGCATCCCGCGCGAACGCTGGCCCACCTGCTGTGGCAGCACCTGCGAGCCCTGCTCGACGACCCTGGTTCGCATCGCCGACCGCGCCCTCGAGCTCCTCGAGCTGCGCGACCCGATCGACGCGGAGTGATCAGCGCGAGGCCGTTCAGGCTAAACTCGCCGGCGTGATGTCGGACCCGAGCCCTGCGCCGCGGGTGCTGTTGCCGCTCGTGGGCTTGGTCTTGCTCTTCCTCGCGCTCTACGGGCGTGCGGCGGGCTTCTCGTACGTATGGGACGACGTCGCGACGCTGCGGGACAATCCGGCGTTCGACCGCCCGCTCTCGGAGGGTGTGCGCATCACCCAACACGGGCACATCGACCCGAACCTCACCCGCCTCCGCGGGGTCGCCCCCAGCCACGAGAGCTATCGGCCTCTGCTGTTCCTCACCTTCGCGACCGAGGTCGCGCTCGCGGGACGCTCTGCGTCGGTCATGCACGCGACCAACGTCGTCCTCGGCGTGCTCGCGATCCTCCTCGCGTTCTCGGTCGCGAGCGAGCTGCTCCGAGACCGTCGCGCTGGACTGCTCGTCGCGGCGGTGTTCGCGCTCCATCCGCTGCAGGTCGAATCGGTCTGCTACGTCTCCGCGCGGGCGGACGTGCTCGCGGGATTGTTGGCGCTCGCCAGTGTCGCGCTGGCCCTGCGGAACGTCCCTGCTCTCGTTCCTGCGTTGGTGTTCCTCGCGTCCCTCTACGCGAAGGAAGCCCACATCGGCCTGCCGCTGCTCTTGCTCGCCGGCGTTTGGCTGCTCGATCGTCGGACCCTCCTCCGGCCTGCTCTCGCGATGCTCGCGGCCATCCCCGTGTACGCGGGGCTGCGTGCCTTGATCCTCGCAGGGAGCGCGCCCGCGTCGGTGGGCCAGGTCGGTTCCGTCGTGCAGGGCGCGCTCGCGTTTCCGGGTCTGGTCCTCCGCTATGCGGCTCTGTTCGTCGTGCCCTACCCGCTCTCGGTGGTGCGTCCGCTCCGCGACGGTTGGGCGATCGCGGGCTGGGTCGTGTTCGTCGCGATCGCGGCGGCAGTCGTGTGGGCGTTGAGGACGCGACGCCTTTGCGGCGACCGCGCGCTCGCGGCGTTCGCGCTCGGGTGGGCGTGCGTCACCGTCGGCCCCTCGGCGATCGTCGCGCGAATCATGGGCGTGGTCGCCGATCGGTACGCGTACCTCCCGGTGTTCGGCTTCGCCCTCATGGTCGTGGCGCTCGCCCGCCTGGTGCCGAGTGCTTCATCGCGCGTGCTCGCGGCAGGGGCTTTGGCTTGGGCGCTTGCCTGCGTGGCGATCACGGCCGTGCAGATCGGGGCCTGGCGAGACGAACGCGCGCTCTACACCCGCGCGGTCGCAGCGGAGCCCGGGAGCTCTGCGGCTCACTACGGCCTCGGCCTGGTGCATGCGCAGGCGGGCCATTGGTCCGAGGCCATCGTGGCGTTCGAGCGAGCCCTGGTGCTCGATCCGACCAACTCTCGCGGTCGGAACAACCTCGGCGTCGCCTACATGAACGTCGGACGACTGGACGAGGCCGAGCGCACCCTTCGCGCGGCCATCGTTGGTTACGAGCTGGTGAATTTTCGCGCGTGGTACAACCTTGCACGGGTGCAACGGGCGCGTGGACAGCGGGGGCTCGCGTGCGACTCGCTGCGCCGGGCGCTCTCGATCAACCCGGGGTACACGCCCGCCCTCGAGGATGCACGATTCATGTGCGGTGAGTCATGAGCACGCCTGACGGCTCGGTAAAGCTCTCGATCGTGCTGCCTTCCTACGAGAGCGCGGCCCTGTTGGCGAAGCACGTCCCGGTGCTCCTGCGCTACCTGCAGAGCCTCGGTGTCACGCACGAGGTCGTGATCGCGGACGATGGCAGCAACGACGGCGGGCGGACCGCGCGGATCGCCGACTCCCTCGGGTGCAGGTACGTCCGGAACCCGGCGAACGAGGGCAAGGGTTCGGCGGTGCGGCGGGGCATGCTCGCGGCACGCGGCGAGTACCGCATCTTCACCGACTGCGACGTCCCCTACGAGCTCACCACGATCGAACGGTTCCTCCACTACCTCGCCGTGAAGGAGTACCACTTCGTCGCGGGTGATCGGACGCTCCCCGAATCGAACTACTTCGCCCGCGTCCCGCCGCTCCGGCGCGCCGGGAGTCACCTGTACTCGTTCATCGTCGGTCGCTTCGTCGCAGGCGGGTGGTTCGACACCCAATGTGGAATCAAGGGCTTCCGCGCGTCGGTCGCGGAGGATCTCTTCCACGTCGCGCGGATCGATCGATTCGCGTTCGACGTCGAGCTCTTCTACGTCGCGCTCAAGCGCAACTACGACATCAAGCGCCTGCCGGTGCGCCTGCGCGTTCAGGAGGGCTCGAGTGTGAACGTGCTCCGCGATGGAGCCGCGATGGTGCGCGACATCGCGGTCATTCGGTATCACCAGCTCGCCGGCCACTACGAGCCGGTGTGCCCCGTGGAGCTCACGATCGACAGCTCACCACGGGCAGACACCCCGACGGAGAAATGATGCGACGCACCGGAGACCGGATCGAAATCCCCGGCGACTACCAGCACCGCGCGCTGCACGATGGCCCGGCAACGCAACGGTTCTGGCACCTCGGCAAGCTGATGGCCGTGGAGGCCCTGCTCGATCCACAGCCAGGCGACGTGTTGTTGGATGTCGGCTGCGGCTCGGGCGTGCTCGCGGCTCGGATGGCGGGCTTGCCGGGCACCCGGGTCGTCGGCATCGACGCGAACCCCGCGGCCGTCGCGTTCGGGCGGAGCGCCTATGCGGCACCGAACCTGGAGTTTCGCGAGGGGCTCGTCGACGACCTCGATCTCACCGACCTGCAGCCGAACAAGATCGCGTTCCTCGAGGTCATCGAGCACATCTACCCCGAGCAGGCGCTCGCGACGCTCCGAGGCTTCCATCGCTTGCTGAGGCCGGGCGGCCGGGTGGTGGTGTCGACGCCCAACGAACGAAGCCTCTGGCCAGTCATCGAGTGGGCGCTCGATCGGCTCGCGGTCGCGCCGACGATGGCGGAGGAGCAACATGTCGCGAGCTACGATCCGAGAACGCTCGCCGCGCTCGGTGTCCAGGCAGGCTTCCGCGTGCGCGACGTTCGCACGCTCCATCTCGCCGCACCTTGGGCGGCCGGTCTGAGCTTCGGACTCGCGCACCGTCTGCACGGGCTCGAGCAGTGGCTGCGTGTGCCCTTCGGCGCGTTGGTGCTGGCGACCTTCGAGCGCTAGCGCACCCGCACCACCGCGGGCACGCCGCCCTTGGGGCGGAGCGTGGCGAAGGTCTCGGGCTCGATGGTGCGCTTCTCGTCGATCTCGAACCGTGCCGCTCGCATCAACGTGGCCATCACGATCGGTCCCTCGAGCATGGCGAAGTGATTGCCGATGCATACCCGCGGCCCGGCGCCGAACGGCAGCCACGCGCTCTTCGGTCGCTTGGCTTCGTTCGCCGGGAGGAACCGGTCCGGGTCGAACCGCTCGGGATCGGGCCAGGTGTCGGCATGTCGGTGGACGATCCACGGACTGACGAACACGATGCTCCGCTCGGGGAGCGTGACGCCCCCGACGGTCACCGGCTCGAGCGATCGGCGCGCGATCACCTCGACGGGCGGATACAGGCGCATCGCCTCCTTGAACACCCGCAACGTCACGTCGAGCTTCGCCGCCTGCGCGAACTCGATCGGTCCGGGCGGGAGCGCGTCGACCTCGGCCTGCACCTTCGCCCGCCACTCCGGGTGCCGCGCGAGCAAGTAGAACGACCAGGCGAGCGACGTCGCGGTGGTCTCGTGGCCGGCGATGAACAACGTCACCGCCTCGTCGCGCACCTGCTTGTCGTTCATGCCCGCGAACGAAGCGTCCTCGGCGTCGCGGGCCGTCAGCAGGCGCGCGAGCAGATCGTCGCGCTGCCCCGGCTCGCGACGCCGCTCTGCGATCATCTCCATCACCTTGCGATCGAGCCGGGCGATCGCCGCCTGGTGCGCGGCGCCACGCGCCTTGGGCAACACGAACGGCTCCTCGAACGCCTCGCGGAGCTGGGAGTGTCGCTCGCGGAACGCGGCAGGGACCATCGGCTCGACGCGATCGAGCAGATCGAGCGCGGAGATGTGGAAGAGCAGCCGGCTCGACGCGGCGTTCGAATCGACCCAACCGAGCGCGGTGGTCAACGCGGCGCCGAGCTCGTCGGCCTCGGTGAAGGTGTCGGCGTCGAACAGCGCCTTGCCGACCACCCCCATCGCGACGCGCGTGGTCTCGCGCGCGAGGTCGATCCGATCGCCGTCCCGGAACTCGGCGGCGACGCGGGTGGCGACCTCATGCATCTGCCGCGCGTACTTGCTGATGGCGTTTGGTTGGAACAACGGCGCCATCAAACGTCGCTGACGCCGCCAGAGGTCGCCCTCGGAGGTGAACAGCCCGCGACCGCCCACGTAGTGAAGGAGCAGGCGAATTCCTGGCGATTTCTCGAACGACTTCGCCTTCTCGACGAGCACCTCGTGCGCCGACGACGGTTCGTTGCAGAAGAGCACGCTCCGATGGAGGAACCGTATCCGCGCGAGCTCCGAGGTCTCGCCGATCTGTTTGAGGAACGGGAGACGGTTGTGTTGGAAGAGGTGGCCGTGGCCGAATCGATTCGCGCCTGCGACTTCCGTCACGTCGAGCAACGAGGGCATGACCGGGAGGATACGTGATCGTTCACTTCTCGGTGAGCTTGCCCTTTTCCGTGTGGACCACATGCGGCCGGGTCGGCCAAGGCTGACCCAGCGCGCCAGCCTTGCTCCACACCGACACCCTTGAAGTCCCTGCTCGTTGGCTAGGTCCAGAACCTAGCAGATCAAGCGACGACCGAACGCACGAGCAGGACCGTGGCCGCCAGCAGCAACAGCACGAACACGGCAAGGCGGAACGAGCGCTCGTCGAGCCGACGGTGGACGCGATCGCCGACGAAGAGCCCGAGCAACAGGGCTGGGATCAGTGCGGCCGTCGTCAGCAAGGAGCCGCGTCCGACGCTCCCATCGAACGCCATCGTCGTGACGAGCACGATGTTCATCACGAGCCAGAGCGCGCTCAACGTCGCTCGGAACGCGCTCTTGTCATGGAGCGAACGCCCGACGACGTAGACCACGAGTGGTCCGCCGCAGGCGAACAGTCCATGGATCACGCCTGCCGTCGACAGCGCAATGGCAGCGACGGGCGGCGAGAGCGGGGTGGTCTTCTCGTCGGCGCGCCTCTTCATGGCGACCAGCTCGCTCACCGAGAGGACGATCACGAAGACCGCGAACACGATCTTGATCCACTCCGCCCCACGGAACCTCGAGAAAGCGAGCCCCACCGCCGTGCCGAGGCCCATCCATGGCAGGACGTGACGCACCAGCATGACGCGGTCGATCGCCTTGGTGTTCCGGACGGTGACCGCGGCCGACAAGAGCACGTTGAGCGGCAGGAACGCCGCGAGCACGGTGTCGAGCGGCAGGAGCTGCGCGCCGAGCGTCACCGTGACGACCGTCGCGCCGAAGCCGGCGGCGCTCTCGACGATGATCGCGACGAGCACCACCGCGGCGAGGAAGAGGGTCGGCGTCACCTGAAGGGCATCGAATCACTGGCCGAAGTCGCGAGCAACGGCGTACGCTTCCTTCGTGGCCAAGAAGCTTCATTCGATCCTCGTTCCCGTCGACGGCTCTCCTCCCGCCAAGCGCGCGGCGGCGCTCGCTGCGATGTTGGCCGACCGGAGCGAAGCCGTCGTCACGCTCCTCTACGTCGACGTCCCCGAGACCAGACCAAAGGCACGCGCGACGCGCGATCGCGAGGCCATGGAGACGTTCAAAGAGGCGACCAAATCGTTCGGTCGCGGAGCCGTCGAGGCCCGCCTGGTCACGCGCAGCGGCGAGCCAGGACCGACCATCCTCGAGCTGGCGAACGAGCTCGAGCCCGACCTGATCATCATCGGCCGACGCGGCGTCGGTCGCGTCCGCGCCTTGGTGCTGGGCAGCGTGAGCGAGCACGTGCTGGCCAACTCGCCGTGCCCCGTGACGATCGTCAAGTGAAGTAGGCTGACCGAAGTCATGTTGAAGCCGGGGGCCCACGTCAGCGACTACGAGGTGTGGGGTCGCCTCGGCGGCGGCGGCATGAGCGACGTGTTCCTCGCGCGCCACCTCGCGCTGGCGATGCCTGCAGTCCTACGCACGCTCAAGCCCGACCTCGAGGTCTCGGCGCACGAGCGCGCAGACCGCATGCTCGACGAGGCGCGGCTGATGGCGCGCATCCCGAGCCCGTACGTGGTTCGAGCGTACGACGCCGGCACCCACGACGACACGCCGTGGATGGCCCAGGAGTACGTCGACGGCATCGACCTCGCCGAGCTCGACAAGATGCGTCGCGAGTCGCTCGGTCGCGGGCTCCCGCTATGGTTCGTCTGCGAGTCGATCGGACAGATCGCCCACGCGCTGCACGCGGCCCACCAGCACGGCGTGCTCCACCGCGACGTCAAGCCGTCGAACCTCTTCGGCTCCCCCGAGATCGGCGTGAAGCTCGGCGACTTCGGCGTCGCGGTCGCCAAGCGGATGGGCGAGATCGGCCAGTGCGAGGCGAGCGGCACGGCCACCTTCATGCCGCCCGAGGCGCTGCGGGGCGAGGCGCTCGATCGCCGCGCAGACGTGTACGAGCTCGGTGCGACTGCGTTCGACCTGCGGTACGGGCACCCGCCGTTCCCCGACCCGCGCGTGCTCCTCCTGAGCAGCACGCCGCCCACGTTCCCCGCACCGAACACCCCCGAGGAGTCGTTCTTCCAGCACGTGGTCGCGCGCATGCTCGCCCACCACCGCGATCAGCGGTACCGCAACGTCGCCGAGCCGATGCGGCTGTTCAACGCGCTCGCCCTCAGCGTCCCGAGGCCTGCCCCGCCCGTGCGGGTCGGCAACACGATCGGCTTCTGCGGCACCCGCATCACCACCGAGGCCAGCGACATCTCGAAGGCCGAGGTCGACGGGATCGTCAACAGCGCCAACTGGGCTCTGAAGATGCGCACCGGCGTGGGCGAGGCGCTGCGCACGCGCGGCGGCGACCAGATCGAAGACGAGGCGATGGCGCACGGCGAACAGCCGCTCGGTGCGTGTGTCCTCACCGGACCGGGAAGGCTCGCCGCCAAGAAGATCCTCCACGCAGTCAGCGCGTGGGAGCAGGCATCGTGCGTCGGACGCGCCACCCAACGCGCCCTGCTCGAGGCGGACCGAATCGGTCTCGAGACCCTGGCGATGCCCGCACTCGGCACCGGTGCAGCCGCAGTCACCCTCGAGGCCTGCGCCGCCGCGATGGCGGCTGCCGTGCGCTGGCACCTCGCGCTCGGGGGCTCGCGCATCACCTCGATTCGCTTCGTCCTCTACGACGACGAGCGTCGCCGCGTGTTCGCCGAGGTGCTCGAGGCAGCGCTCCTCGGCGACCAGGACGCCTCGCACGACCACGGCCTCGCGCACGTCATCGCGACCACCGAAGAGGGCGTCTCCGGAGACGGACCGACGTTCGTCGTGTCCAACCCCGGAGACATCCGCCCTTCGCGCTGAGCGCTCAACGCCAGCAGCGATCGCTGTGTCCCTTGCCGTGACACGTGCCGGTGCAGGACCAGGCCGTGCCGCACGGGTTGCCCGCGGTGCCCGGAGCCTCCGTCGTGACCGCGCCTCCCGAAGGTCCGGTGATCGTCCCCGAGACTTCCTTCTTGCCGTTCATGTGCGAGCTCGCCGCGGGTGGCGGGTGACACGTCAGACAAGTCAACCCCTCACCCGTGTGGCTGGGATGTCGCTCGCTGAGGGCGCCCAAGCTCGCCGCGTGGCAGCTGCCGCAGCTGCCGGCCGTCCAGCTCCCGCCGGCCCAGTATGGGGTCACCACCGGTGCGCCCCCACGCCCATTGGAGTGACAAGCGCCGAGGCAGGTTCCGCGGGCCGTGACCGGTGTGCCGACCGTCGCGCCGACGTTGAACGTCATGCCGGTGCCCCCCGCGGTGAACGCGACGTCACCATGGTGCCCCGCTGTCTCGAGCGTCGCGCTCGGGACGTACTGCACGGCGTGCGAGACGTCGCCCGCGACCGGCACCGCGTGACAGGTCGAGCAGGCGAACGCGACATGCGTGATGCTGCTCGTCAGGTGCGCGGTGTGACGTCCGACGGCGAGGCTCGTCGTGTTGGTCTCGCCTCCGACGCCCACCGGCGGGTTGGCCTGGCTGGGCGGCGTGCCGTGGCAGAACGAGCACCCGCGCCAATCGGTCCCCTTGTGGCAGCTCGCGTTGTTGCACGACACGCCGACGGTTCCACCGTTGTAGTCGGTGCCGTGGCATGCCGTGCAGAGCTTGCCGTGCTCGTCCTTCTGCTGCTTGGTGAGGAAGTAGTTGCTTCCGTGGTGGTTTACGCCACCGCCGGGCGACAGCCATCCAGCAAGGTCGTGGTACTTGTGCGATTCGACCTTGCCGTTCACGTGCAGGGTCCGATCGGTCCAGGTCGTCGCCTTGCTGGTCGGGTCGTAGCTCGCGACCACGCCCGAATGGCAGATCGTGCAGTCGGTGTGCGCGACGTGCGTGCCGCCTGGCGGATTGGTGTGGCAGCTCGTGCCGCAAGCGTCGAACGAGCCGTCGACGGTGGTCCAGAGCGGGGTGCGCTTGATGCTTCCGCCGCTGGCTGCGCCCGCGAGGGTCGAGCCGTGACAATACACGCTCGAGCACGACGCGCTGGTCGAGTCGTACGACGGTGTCGCGCCGCCCGTCTTGCTCAGGGTGCCCCAGGCGAAGTCGGTGACGGCGTTCGAGTGCGTCGTGGAGATCGGGACGGCGTGACAATCGTTGCAGGCGAGGTCCTTGCGCCAGGTGCTGCCCGCGACGAGGTGCTGCTGGTGCGCGCCGACGGCCTTCTGCGAGGTGAGCGTCTCGCCCTTGGTGCCCTTCGGCGGCGACGGATCGCTGGTGAGCGCGTTGCCGTGGCACGAGGTGCAGGTCAGGTCGACGCGGTCGACCACGCCGTTGACGTGCAGCGTGCGATCCTTCCACGTCGCAGTCTTGGTCACCGGGTCGTACGAGCTGATGACCGCACCGTGGCAGGTTGGGCAGCCGGTGGTGGTCGGGTGCGTTCCGCCCGGAGGGTTGGTGTGACAGCTCGCGCCGCACGCGTCGAACGTTCCGTCGAGCGTGGTCCACACTGGGGCGCGCTTGGTGGTTCCGCCGCTCGCCGCCGGGAGCAGGGTGTTGCCGTGGCAATACACGCCCGAACACGTGGCGGTGGTCATGTCGTACGAGGGCGACGCGCCGTCGGCCGAGCTCACCGTGCTCCAGGTGAAGTCGGTCACACCGTTGGAGTGACTCGTCGACGTCGGCTTGGTGTGGCAGTCGGCACAGAGCACGTCGCGGTGCCAGACCGACGACGCGAGGTGCGTCTGGTGCGCGCCGACGGCCTTCTGCGAGGTGAGGGTCTCGCCCTTGGTTCCCTTCGGCGGCGCCTCGTTGACCGCGGGATCGCCATGGCACGTCGTGCACAGCAGCGCTGACTTCTCCACGATGCCGTTGACGTGCAGCGTGCGGTCCTTCCACGTCGCGGTCTTGGTCGTCGCGTCGTAGGTCGCGATGACCGCGCCGTGGCAGGTCGCGCAGTTGGTGTCCACGGGGTGGGTTCCGCCTGGCGGGTTCGAGTGGCACGTCGTGCCGCACGCGTCCCAAGTGCCATCGACCACGTTCCACACCGGAGTGCGCGCGACGGTGCCACCCGTGGCGGCACCGAGCAGTCCGTTGCCGTGGCAGTAGACGCTGGCGCAGGTCGCGCTGGTGAAGTCGTACGCGGGCGTGCTCCCGCGCCCCGTCGCCAGCGCGCCCCAGGCGAAATCGGTCTTGCCGTCGAAGTGGCCGGTCGAGGTCGGTACCGCGTGGCAATCGGTGCACGCCAGGTCCTTGCGCCAGGTGCTCGTCGTGAGGTGCGCCTGGTGCGCGCCGACGGCCCGCGCCGTGGTCGCCGTCTCGCCCTTGGTCGAGAGGGGGGGCGCCGGATCACCTTTGACCGCGTCGCCGTGGCACGTCGTGCAGGTCAGGGTCGAACGCTCGACGATGCCGTCGACGTGCAGCGTGCGGTCCTTCCACGTCGCGGTCTTGGTCGCGGGGTCGTACGTAGCAATGACGGCGCCGTGACAGGTGGGACATCCGGTGTTGGCGGGGTGGCCGCCTCCGGGCGGGTTCGTGTGACAGCTCGCGCCACACGCACTGAATGTCCCATCGACCTGGTTGAACACCGGCTCGCGATTCACCGTGCCGGTGGCGATCGCCGGCTTCAGCGTGGTGCCATGGCAGTAGACGCTGGTGCAGCGGAACGCCGTGGCGTCGTACATCGGCGTGGCACCGCCCGTGGTCGCCACGGTGCTCCAGAGGAAATCGGTCTTGCCGTCGGAGTGCGCCGTGCTCGTCGGGAGCGCGTGGCAATCGGCGCAGACCACGTCACGACGCCAGGTGCTCGGCCCGAGGTGTTTCTGATGCGCGCCGACGGCGTGATCGGTGGTCGCGGTCTCGCCCTTGGTCCCCCTCGGGGGCGCCGGACGCTTGGTGAGCGGATCGCCGTGACAGGTCGTGCAGTTCTTCCCGCCGGTCAGATCGACGATTCCGTCGACGTGCCGAGAAGCGTCCTTCCACGTCGCGGTCTTCGTGGTCGCGTCATAAGACGCGATCACGTCTCCGTGACAGCCGGCGCAGGCATCGCTGGTCGGATGGCCGCCCCCTGGCGGATTGGAGTGGCAACTCACACCACACTTTGCGTAGCTGCCGTCGACCACGTTCCACACTGGCGCGCGCGCCACCGTCACACCGCTCGGCGGGGCGAGGAGCGTGGAACCATGGCAGTAGGAGCCACGGCACGTGAAGGTCGAGTCGTAGCTGACGGCACCGGCGAGCGTGCTCCACTTGAAGTCGGTGGTGCCGTTGGAGTGCCAGGGCGTGCCCGGCACTTCGTGGCAGTCCGTACACTGCACGTCGTGCCGCCAGGTGCTCGGTGCGAGGTGCTTCGCGTGCGCACCGACGCGGGGCACGGTCGTGAGCGTCTCCCCCGTCGCCGCGCGCGGAGGGGCAGGATTTCCCGTCGACTTGTCGCCGTGACAGGCGGTGCAGAGGACCGGCCACCCCGTCTCGCCCGCGGCGTCTCCGCCCTCGCCGAGGCTCACGTCGTCGACGCTGGCGTCCTCGGGAGCGCCGTCGGTCGTCTCGTCGACGCTCGTGTCGAACGTCGAATCGGGCACCGTCGTGTCTTCGACGCTCGTATCGTCAGGTGCGCTGTCGACGACACTGGATTCGTCGAGGCTCGTCTCGCCCGAGCCATCGAACGGAACGGGCTCGCCCTCCACGCCCGATCCTCCACCGCACCCCAGAGCGAAGGACAGCGACGTGACGAGCGGAACAGCGAGGCGAGAGCGCATGCGCTCCTCCCTTCGGTGACGAACAGAACCGCAACACCCGAATGGCAGTACCCTCGGGAGACGAATCCCGTCTGCGAAATGTCATTACGACACTAAGCGCATATCGCGCGATTAACTCGTCTTACCGCAGCGGTTGCGCATCGAGCGAATGCGACCGCAAACGATGCGCGTCAGGGCTTGGAGCAGAGCTTCACGGGTGTGCCGTCGGTCGCCGTCAGCCCCGACGCCACACACGACATCCCGTCGGGGCAGTACCCGTCGGCACACTGGCGGGTGCAGTATCCGGGTGCCTGACAGATGCCCGAGAGGCAGTCACGCCCACGCGAGCAACTGCTCCCGAGCCAGAGCGAGCCCGCTGGCGAGCAGATGAGCATCGTCGACTTCGGCGGACCGGGATCTTCGAGCGGGTAACAGCCCCACGACACGGGACATCCGCCTCGGAGCGAGCAACGCTGGGCGCACGTCGCGGGCGAGGTGCCGTCGTCGCACGCACCGCTCCGACAGAGGTTCGTGCCCGTCGAGGAGCACGTCGCGCCGAGCGGAGCGCTCCCGAGCACGTCGCTCGGAGGAATGCAGACGTTCTGCCCGCCTCGTGCCTCGCACGTGTACGCGGGCAGGCCGACGAGGCGTTGCGGACAGTCGCTCGCGCTCGTGCACTTCGCGGTGCAGCCGACGCCGCCCGACGTGCAGAACCCGAGACCGCCCGGACACTGAATCGCGTCGGTGCAGGGTCGCTCGATGTCGACGCAGATCTTCGTCCCCACGCTGTCGACGCTGCAGGCGTATCCCGCCGGACAATCGGCGCCCGTGCTGCATCCGTGCGTGCAGTGGCCGACCGTCGTCGTCGTGCCGACGCAGAACTGGAGACACGCCGAACCGCTCGAGCAGCTCGTGCCCGTGTCGTCGACGCGGCAGACGCCTCCCGCGCAGATCTGACTGTGCGCACAGTCGCCCGACGCCGAGCACGTCTTGGTGCAGAACCGCGGCGCGCTCGTCGTGCACTTGCCAGACGCACATTCGCCATCCGAGGCACACGCGGTGAGGTAACCCTTGGTGCCGCCCGCCGTGTCCGTGGGCGGCACGCTCGTGTCGACCGGAGTCGTGGTGTCGGCAGGCTCCGTGGTGTCGTCGAGCGTGACATCGGGCGTGCCACTGTCGACCGGGGTCGCATCCTTGCCCACGTCGCTGTCGATGCTCGCGTCGGCGCCCGCGTCCGCGCTGCTCGCGTTGCACACGCCGCGGAGGCAGACCGGGCGATCCTTCGGGCAATCGACCGGTGCGACGCACTGGCGCTCACAGGTGCCGTCGATGCACAGTCCAGCCGCGCAGTCACTGTTGAACTTGCACTCCGCCTCGGCGCACCCGGCCAGATCGAGCCCGGAGAGCCAAACGACGGCAGCGACCGAAACACCGCGAGCCGCCGGCGCCAGGCGGCGTGCGAAGGAAGACATCGGCCCGATTCTAGCCGAGTTGATGCGGCTGGGCAGGTCACGTCACCGGCGGCGATCGCGCACCGACGCTGGGGTCGGATGCCCCTCCTGCATGAGAAACCGCCGGTGGCACCGGCGGCATGCGAGCGCCTCGAGGCGGGGCCGCCTGGAGCGCACCTGCACTTCCCCGCAGTGCGGACAAGTGAGGCGAACGAGTGCTCCGAGCACGGCTCCGTAGAAAGGCATGGAATTTCTCTCCGGCGGCGCCAGTCCCCACGGCGCGAAGCGTTCGATGTTGGTAAGCTGCCGCGGATGCGCCTCGCTGCGCTTGCCTGCTCCACTCTGCTCACGTCGCTGGTCGGCTGCAACGTCCTCACGGGCGCCGCAGACCTCGAGCTCGTGGAGTGCGTGACCAACTGCACCGATGCGTCGACGAACGCCGACACCGCGGTGGTCGCCGACACCGGAACCACCGTCGACAGCGCCGTCGCCGACAGCACGATCGTCGATGACACCCTCGTCACCGAAACCGCGGCTGACACCGCAACGGACACCACGGCGGACACGACCGACGCCACCCTCGATGCGACGCTCGACGCGGATGCGGGCTCGGACGCGGGCACCGATTCGGGCAAGCCGGACACCGGCGTCGATGCCGCCGCCCTCTGTTTCGACCTCGTGAAGAGCGGCACCGAGACCGACGTCGATTGCGGCGGCACCTGCGCCAAGAAGTGTGCGCTCGGCAAGGGTTGCAAGACCTTCGCCGACTGCGCGACGGGCTTGGGCTGCGTCGGTTCGGTGTGCAAGAGCGCGTGCAGCGCTGCAGCGGTCACCTTGACCACGGCCGGCTCGGTCTCCGTCGTCGTGCCGGCCGGTTGCTCGGTGATGACCGTGAAGATGTGGGGTGGCGGCGGCGGCCTCGGCGGTTCGAGCGTCGCGCCAGCTCCCGGCGGCAACGGCGGTGGCGCCGGCTTCGTAACCGGCGATCTCGCGGTGAGCCCGGGCGAGGCGCTCACGGTGTCGACCGGCGGTGGTGGCAATCCCGGGACGAACGCAGCGCTCCCCGGCGGCAGTGGCGGCGTGAACGGCGGCGGCACGGGCGGCGACTGCGACGTGAACGGCGCGAACGGCGGGAGCGGAGGCGGAGGCGGAGGCGCCTCGAGCGTCAGGCGCGGCTCCGTCTTGCTCGCGGTCGCAGCAGGCGGCGGCGGTGGCGGTGGTGCGGCCGGCAACGCGACGACGAGCACGGGCGGCGCGGGCAACCCGGGTTGCACCGGCACGGGCACGGGTGGTGCGCCCGGAGGCGCCGCGACGGCGGGCATCGCAGGCACCGACGGCGGCGGCGGTGGAGGCGGCGGCGGATCGGGCTCGACCTTCTTGCCGCTCGGTCCCGGCGCGGGCGGAGGTGGCGGCGCGTGCTCCGGTGGAACCGCAACCGCTGGAACGGGAACCACCTCAGGCGCGGCGACCGATCCTGACCACTTCTCGATCACCGTCGGTCGCGGCGCCATCTCGGGAACGACGACCGCCGGTGGCCCGGGCCGCGTGGTCATTCGCTGGCGCTGATGCAATCGTCCTCACGCACGTAACCGCGGAAACGGCGCGGGCCTCACGAGTTGGGCTTCGCCTCACTCGCGGAGTCGCGCCCGGCGGATGGCGACCACCCCTGCTCACGAAGTCGTGTCCACGCAGCACGGATGTGGCCATCCTTCATCTGCGAGCGCTTCCGTTCGCTCCACGCATGAACCCTCGCCGCCACATCCGCGAAGTCGTCGGGGTTGGCTCCGTGACGCATGACCCAGTGCACGGTTCCGAGCAGCTCCATGCCGAACGGGGTTTCGAAGCCTTCGATCAGCGACGCGACACGGTCCAGGCGTGCCGAGGTTTCATCCGCGCGCAGTTCCGCCCGAGCTTCCTCCATTGCACCGGGAAGCAGCTCGAGCGGTGTCTCGGGACTGTTCCGCCCGTCACCAAGCCCGCGTGTGTAGTGGCCCTCGATGTTGCGGAGCGCCTTGCGGAGGTTGTCTGCGTACGGACCGAAAAAGTGCGCGCGGTACTGCAGGCGAAGGTCCTCACCAGCCTCTTGAAGGAAGTAGGCGAGCTTCTGAACCTCGAGCAGTGATAGACGGTACTCGTACTCAGTCTCGAGGTAGCGCCCCATCAGCGCGATGACGGCGGCCCTCGCGGGCGTCATCGCGGGCCGCACGCGTCGGTCGATGATCTTGTCGGCGGCCGGAGCCTCTGTCGGTTCAAACAGGACGACACGCACATCGGGCACTTCCGCGAATGCCTCCGCGATCAGCGGACGCACCTCCGACCACGCGAGACCGCCGTTGCCACACCCAAGCGGCGGCACCGCGATTGAGCGGATGCCGCGATCTTTGACGTTCCTGATCAGATCGGAGAGGCCGCCGCGGATGTACTCGAGCTTGGACGGATGTCGCCAATGTTTCTTCGTCGGGAAGTTGATGATGAAGCGCGGCGAGGCCAAGCGCTGCACGACGTGCATTGTGCCCGTCTTCACCTCGCCTGCCTTGCACGCACGCTCGTACGACGCGAACGCCTCGGGAAACGCCTTCTTGAACTGAAGAGCGAGCCCCTTGCCCATCACGCCCTCGGTGTTCACCGTGTTGACGAGCGCATCCACCTCGGCAGTCAACAGGTTTCCGGTTCCGCGTTCGATCGTCATCAGCGGCTCCTCAGTAATACCACTCCGAGCGCACGCTCACAGTTGGATGGTGCTGGGGCCCCGTTAAGCGCCAGGTGGACTCGCTGCGCGACCGCGGCGGTCATCGTCGCAACCTCGAGCACCGCGGACCACGGAAAAAAATCGTGAACCAGAAACTCGGCCTGCCGCTCCTCTGCGAAAGCTGACCAATAGCGCTGACCCATGACCTGCCAAGGCACTTCGCCCAGCTGTGCGAGGTCGTCGTAGTGAAGAGAATGCGCAAGCTCGGCGTGGCGGTCCGTGAACGCCCAGGGTTTGCCGAGGTTTGTCGCGATGGAGACGCGGCTCACGAGATGCACGATGTCGGCCTGCCCGCCGCCCTAGTCCTGATGGCCACGGTTCACTGCGTACAACATCACCGAGCGCGGACAGAAGTTGAACGGCACGTAGTCGCCGAGCTTCCCACCGGAACGGGTCGTGACGGCGCGGTTGAGACGCCGCTGCTTGATGTGAAGGTGCCCGATGTTCGTCGACACGACGTTGCGCGCGATGCGCTGTGCGTCCGACCACAGGCCGCCCTCACGCAGGATGCCGGGCAGGTTGTCGACGTGTGTGATGTGGAAGATGGGCGGATCGGGGGAATCCGTTGTCATGCTCCGCCCCTGCTGCGAATGGCACGCTGTCCGGCGACGATGCGCAATGCCGCCCCGTTCGGAAGCGAGACCGCCATCGCGGATCGAGTCTACACGCCCTGCGCGAAGGGCACTGATCCCGCGGACGAGGAATGTCCGACGGACATGCCGAGTCTTTCGCGGGAGTGCGATGTCGTGCGGGCCAAGCAGGTTTGGATCAACGTGATCGGTACGCAGCCAGAGCTTGTGCCGCTGAAGCCCGTCGCCGGAATCAACCCCTTCACCAAGGAGCACTCCAACTCGCGGACACGCTCTGGACCGAGCCCGTCTGAGCGCGGTCGGTGCGAGCGGCGAACGAAAAGGGCCACGACTCCTGTTGGAATCGCGGCCCTCTCGGTCCGACCTCTTCGGTCGGGGCGACTGGATTCGAACCAGCGACCCCTTGACCCCCAGGTAAGGCGTCCGAGCGGCAAACCGCGAACAAACAAGGGCTATCCGCGATCGCGACCCCGCGATCGCAAGCAACCGCAAGCAAACGCGCCGGCAGGGCACGGCGCGGCGAGGTGGACCTGGTCCGACTCCGGTCCGGGCTCTGGGGGATCCGCTGGGGACGGCGGCTCGCCCGCGAAGGGGGCGTCGCCCCGATCGAGTCGACCGGGACGGACGACGAGCGCGAGGCCCGGCGCTTCCTCGAGCGGCGCCGGATCGAGCTCTACAGCACCCTCGGTGGCGTGCGGCCGCCGCCGGGCCCAGCCGAGATCACGCCCCTCGCGACCTTGGTCGAGAACTTCCTCACGGCGTTCCTCGCCGGCGAGCTTCCCGGTCGACGCCCGGTCGCGAGCACCGTCGCACTCTATCGGGCGCTGCTCCTCGGAAAACGGGGCGGGTTCATCGCGTTCGCCGCGACGATGCATCGCACCACCTCGCGTCAATTGGACGCGATCGTCGTCGAGCGGTGGCTCGAGAGCGAGCGCCTCCGGGCGAGTCGGGACACGCTCCGGCTGCGGCTGATCGCGGCGCGGCGACTCGTCGAGTACGCCAAGCGCTGCAACCTCGTCTCCGCCGACGCGCTCAGCGCGACGCGCGAGGTCCACCCACCCAAGGCGGCACGTGTTCCGCGTCGCACACGCCACGAGGGCGTGGCAAGCCGCAAGCTCATCACCCGACTCCTCCACGCAATGAAGCCGCGGCGACGCGGATCGGTGCCGTATCACCGGATCGCCGAGCTGCAGTTCCGCCTTGGCCTGCGTCGCGGCGAGGTGATCGCGCTCGACGAACGCTGGCTTCGCGAGGACCTCGGCGAGGTACACGTGCTCGTCGATGCCGCCTTCGACACCAAGGACCACGAGGGAAGGAGCGTCGACGGCGTCGACTCGGTGACCTTCGCGCTCGCGAGAGAGGTGATCGCGCTCAAGCGCAGCGTTCGGATCACCGTTACCGGATACCGAGAAGCCTTCGATCGCGCCTGCCAACGTCTTGCGCGCGACGGTTCACCTTGGCCCTTCACGCGAAAGACGCACGCGCTTCGCTCGGCGTACGCGGTCGCAAGCCGCCACGCAGGGGTGCCGCTCTCCGTCGTCGCACTACGGCTCGGGCACGCGAGCGAGCGCACCACCGAGCGGCACTACTTCGGGCGGAATGGCGAGAGCCAGCCAGCGCCGTTCGAGAACGCGGCACTCCTGTGTCACGAGTAGGTCGTGACCGTTGTTCCGAGCATCCCTCGACGCAAGGGAGCAGCAGACGTGAGGACGCGCGCGTTCCGCTCCTCGTGCGACAACGTTCGCGACATCACGCGCCATCCACAACTCGCGTCGGTCAAGGGCGCGAACGGCGCGCCGCGGCGATACTCCCGGTCGCGCGTGTCGCCAGCGCCCGTTGCGGCGTCCTCCATTCGTCCGACGCACGAGCCTTGCCGATCTCCGCGAGACGCGCGCACTCTGGCCACCAACTCGCCCACGCGCGTGTTCGAGCCCCCCTCCTCCGCGGCGAGCTCCTCGAAGATCAATGCCGGCTCACCGGCTCACCGAACAGCCCGAACCGACGCGCCATCAGGCGCCGCTCGCGCGATTTGATCCGAGCACCCAGCCGATCTGTTCGCCGAGCTCGATCCCCTCGAGGAGCCGCCGGATCGAGCGGCGGTTCGCGCGCGACGCGTGGCGCTGGCTCGAGGTCGACGGGCCAAGGCTCCTGCGGGGTGCCGTTCGCACGGATGAACCCTGCCGATGCGGGGTCGGGAAAATGGCGCGAGGAACCGTTCGTATGCGGCGTTGGTGGGCCGTACCCGAGCCATCGGAGGAGCGCGTCTCCGGGGCCCGTGAAGAGCGATGGGCTTCATGAAGAACGTAGGGCGCCCCGCGAGTCCGATTCGGTTCAGTCCGGGTCCGCGATCCCCTCCGCGCGAAGGATGCGAATCGCTTCAAGCCACTTCTTGAAGCGACGATCGCGCTTGGGCGCGATCAGCACGCGGTCCTCCGCGTCTTCGCCCGGGTCGAACATCGCGTCGATGGTCAGGTCCCACGGCGCGCCCAGCAGGTCGAGTTGCCGGTACCGACGATCGAGCACCTTAGCCTTGCGTACGACCGCCTGCGTCTCGGGATCACGCCGGACCAGACGCGCCGGCACGCCCCGCAGGTCGACCTCGCCCGTGAACTCCGCAGCGGAGAGGTCGAGGGCGAAATCGGTCTGCCGCGCGTAATGCTCACGCGTCCAGGCGCGACAGGTGGCGGCCGTCTCCTTGTCGCTCCCGGCCGGCGCCACCACGAGATCGCCGATCAACAGCGGGCCGATCCTGCCACGCAGGACGACCCGCCGATAAACAGCGCCCCACACGTGGAGATCGTCGGTTCGCAAGCCGTCGATGATCGCGTCTTGGAGGATGATCGGTCCAAGATGGCAACCGCTCAGCCGGCAGTCCTTCACGTTCAATCGGACGATTCGTGCCCACCGATCCGGTGACTCGAACGTGCCTTCGCGAACGGCGAAAGTGCAGCCCGAGAAGAAGCACTCCTCGAACGAGAGATCCTCGACCGAGGATCCAGGCGGAAGCACCGGCTTCACTGCCACGAACTCACGTTTTCTGTAGCGCCCGCGTAGGTCTTGAGGAGATGTCATTAGAGATTCCACGGCCAGGGGGCCTCGTAGAGGACGAACTCCACCTGCCCTCCGTAGACCCGCGCTTCATGCGCGGCCAGTGCCTTGGGTGTCGTGAGGTCGAAGGTCCTGCCAGCGGCCTCACCGAGGCCGTTCCAGTCCCAGATCGGCTTGCCCGGCCGCGCCAAATGGCCGACGTGCTCGAAGAGTTCGGGCCATGTCCGTTGGAGGTCTTTCGCGACCGCGCGCTCGAGCGCCTTCCCGTAGTTCGCCGACAGCATCTTGCCACAGCCGACTTGTCGCAATTCGCCGGGCTTGAGGAATTGCTTGATGAGCTCGGGGTTCTCGGTAAATTCCGCGATCCACTTCTGCGCCGTGCGCTCGAGGATGGACTTCGCGTCTTCGTTGACGATGATCTGGATCGGCGGCGGCCGCAGCGCCGCGAACGATGGCAGCCCGTGGAGGCCGCTCGCGCTCAACGCCATCCCGAGGATGTCGGCCGGAGCGTCTGCCGTGTCCGACGGCGCGGCGGAGCCCATGCCGATGATCACGCCGAGCGCCGCGATAGTCGCGACGGCAGCAACGGCGACGCCAATCTTTCCATCGCGATCGATGAAGTTGACCGGATCGCCGTGGGCGTAGCGGTACAGGTTGGCGTCGCCGCCGCGGAAGAGGCCCGGATCACGACTCGTCCATCGGCCGGTGTGCGGATCGTACTCGCGCGCGCCGAAGCGCACGAGGCCGGTCTCGCGATCATGAAGGCCGCCCGCGAATCCCATCGGCAGCGCCTTCCAGCCGGGAGCGAGGGTCTCCGCGACGATCGCGCCGAATGTGTCGTAATCGGTGCGTTGGACGACCACGCCGGTCGCGACGTCGACGACCCGACGCACGCTCCCGAGATCATCGGCCACCACCCGATACGTCACGCCTCCGCGAACCACGTAATCGGGGACCTGCGCCCGCGTCGCGTACACGTATCGTGAGACGACCGCGCCGGATCCATCCACTTCCGCCGCGACCTGCAGATCACCGCGGTAGACAAACCGATCCACGACGACCGCATCAACCCGCCGAGCGACCCGGCGTCCCTCGCCGTCGAGCACGTAGTCGACGATCTTGCCCGTGGGCAAGACCACCTTCTTCAGCCCGCCGAGCGCGTCGTACGCGTAGGTGGTGATCGCCCCACCGTCCTCGATCTTCGTCACCTCGCCGTGCGGGCCGTGAGTGTAGGTTTTGGTGCCGTACGTCAGGACGCGATCACGCGCGTCGTAGGTACCGCTCGCGGTTGAGAGGCCCGTCGCGGCCAAGCGGTTGCCGTTGCCATCGAACGAAAGCGCCAGGATCACGACGCCGTCGCGCTCGACCTTCGAGATGGCGCCTGAGGCGTGATACTCGAACTTCGTGACTTGTGCGGCGCCGTCGACCGTCTCGGTCTTCTGCGTGACGCGCCCGAGGACGTCTCGGAGAATGACGACGTCATAGAGGGGCGTTCCGGCGCGCGTCACCGTCAGCCGCGAGGGAGCGCCGTAGGCGTCGTACTCCCAGCTCTCGACCACCGCACCGATGGTCGTCGTCGTCACCCGACCCGTCGCCGCATCGCGGCCGACGAACGCGTCACCCCCTCTGGTGACGTACCCATCCGCGTCGTACTGGTACGGGATGGAGGTGCCGCCAATCGTCTCGGCGGCGAGCCGCATGCGCGTGTCGAACGTCCGAGCAATGGTCGCCGGAGCAACGCCCGCGAACGTCTCGGTCGCGAGCAGGATGCCGTTCCAGCCGTAGGCGGTGCTCTGTTCTGCCGTCGCCAATGTCGCGGGCAGCTTGGTCTTCGCGTTGACCGTCCAGCCGATCTCGCCATCGGGTAGCACGATCTTCGTCGGTGTCCCGTCTGGATCGTATTGCAACCCGATGCTCGTGCCGTCTGCGCGGACGATGCTCGTTGGACGTCGATCGGCGTCGCGAACGATGGTGGTTTTGCCCGAACCATCCGAGAGCAGTGGGCCGGCGTATTCCGTGAAGAGGCCCGCGGGTCCGTACGACAGCGTGTGCTTCGGCCGCCCCGGCGGCGTGAGCGACACGAGCCGGCCCGAGGGGTCCCATTCGTAGGCGATTGACCGTCCGCCCGAGAGCGAGCGCGCCGTCAGGCGCCCGAGCGAATCGTAGGTGGCCGTCGTCGTCCGTCCGAGTGGATCGGTGATGGTGGTGAGGTTGGCCGAAGCATCCCAGGCGAAGCCGTACGAGCGCGTGCCCTGTTGAACGAGTGTCGCCCGACCGAGGTAGTCATAGATGACGTCGATCGGAGCTTCGCCTGGCGGAGTCAGCCTCTCGACACGACCGCCGGCGCCGAGCACCATCGAGACCTTGCGACCTGCGGCGCTCGTCGCGATGACGGTCTTGGTTGCGGCGGCCCAGCCCACGGTGGCCGTTGCACCGCCGGCCGATGCGCCACCGTCGATGTCGACGTACGTCGTCAGCGTCGCTGGCGCCAGCGGATCGGTCCCGGTGACGACTCGCCGCAGGGCCATCGTCGATATGACGCCTCCGGTGACGATGGTGTTCTTGGCGAGTGGCGCCAGCACCCCGAACCGTGGATCGCCCGTGACCTCTGCGGTAACCGTGGTGTCGAACGGCAGCGTGAGCTTCGTCGAGCCGCCTTCGTCCGTTTGCGCTGTGAGCGTGAGCCCGTTGGGAAGCGTCGTCGTCCTGGTCCGCGCGACGTTGCCGAGCGCCAACACACCATGCGTGGTCGCTAGCTTCGACGCAGACGTCGTCGATGTCGTCCAGCCGTTCGCCCCCTCTGTGCGCGTCAGCGTCGTCGACGCGCCATCGGGCGAAGAGTCACTCGTCAGTCGCCCCAGCTCATCGTAGCCATACGCATGGCCCTTGCCGCGGGCATCGATGAGGCCGGTGAGCAAGGATCCTGGGGCGTACGTGAGATCGACCTTCGCAGCATCGGGCAGCTCGACCCGCGACAGATTCCCGCCGACGTCGTAGCTCAGCTTGGTGACATGGCCGTAGGGACCGGTGATCGTGGTGGCGTTGCCGGAGGCGTCGCGACTCACGATGACCTTCTGGCCGCTCGCATCGGTCAGCCCGACGATGCGGCCCGCCACGTCATACACGAACGAGACAAGCTTCGTGCCGATGATCGTGTTGACCAACGCGGTCTGCCTGCCATCGACGTCGAACGACGACGCGGTCCCGCCGCTGGGATCTGGTACCCACTCGCCGCTCGTGCGTCGTACGCGACGTATCACGTGGTTGTACCTATCGGTGACCACGACGCTGCCATCCGCCAGGACGGCGAGGTTGTCCGCGTATGCGCCAAGAATTGCACCGACTGCGGGGCCGCCATCGCCAGAATATCCGGTTGCTGCGGGTGCCGGAATGCCAGCGAAGCGCTGGATCACGCCGTGCCTCACCGCGCGCACTCCTGCTCCAGCCGTGAGGTAGAGCGTGCCGTCCGCGGCGACGCCGACCCCAGCCGGATCGTAGATGCTGGCGTCGGTCGCGGGTCCGCCATCGCCGCGGTCTTCCGCGTATTTGCCGTTGCCAGCCACCGTGTAGATGCGGCCATCCGTGCGGATCTCGCGTACGCGCCAGTTGGACCGGTCCGCGAAGTACAGTGAGCCGTTGGGTCCGAAGGTCATCTGCCGCGGGAACGCGAGGTACGCCTGTCGGGCGAGAGCTCCATCGCCGGAGTACCCATCAATTCCGCCGATGCCGGCGACGGTGGTGATGAAGCCATCCGGCGCAATGCGCCGGATGCGATTCACCATCGGATTTGACGTGTATGCCCCGCCGCCTCCCGTGCTGATGAGGAAGCCGCCGTCCGGCGTACGCACGAAGGATTCAACCGACCCCAGTTGACCCGACGTAGCGAAAGTGTCGTCGGCGATGACCGTGGACGAAGGGTACGATCCCCAGACCGTGCGAATCTGCCCGCTCTTGATGCGACGAATGCGCCCGCTCTCGAGGACGAAGAGCGCGCCGTCAGGCCCGAGAGCGAGCCCCTTGATGCCGTCCATCGCTGCGTCTGTCGCAGGCACATCTTCCGCGAGCGATGCCCCGCCGCCAGCAACACGCCGGATCAAGCCACCTGGTTCAACGCGCAGCACGACGCTGTTGAAGCCCGGCCAGTAGTCGGCGAAGTAGAAGCCGCCATCGGGTGCGGCGAGAACTCGGTCGGGCGCGAACAGCTTCGCCTGACGCGCGTCGATGTCGACCACGCCCACTGGGTCGCTCACCACGAAGGGCTTCCCAGCAACGGTCTCGATCGTCCACGGCATGCCCGACAGTTCGATCCGTGCACCGCCGTGGTGGACAACTCCGGCGCCGCGATCGAGCTTCTGGACTACGTCAATCGCCCAACCACCAAACCCATCCGCTCGCACGTCGAGTGTGCCGAGACTGGCCGCCCCCGGACAGGGGAAGCGAATGCCCTCGCGCGCCTCCACGGGCAGTGGGGGACGGCCCCCACCATAGAAGGCATACTTCGGGGGCGAGACCAGCTTCGGTTTGTATACGTACACGACCGAGGTCGTGATGGGCTGCGCGCCTTGCACATCCCGTCCGGCCCAGTCCTTTCCATCCCAATCGACGGCCACTTGCTTGGTCGGGCCCGGCGCCGCCGCGCCGGAGTAGACACGGCCCGCGACCTGCGCCGACCACTCAATTCGGTCGAGCGAGGCGGGCACGGATGCGCCCGAGAGTGGCAGAGTGAGGCGTCGCGCGGCCTTACGGCCTGGCACGCGCAAAGAGTCGTAGTGGAGCGACAGCGGCGTGCCCGCGATCGGGATCCGCTCGCCAAGTGCCTGGCTCGTGCACCGTATCGTCGATCCGGGCTTGTTGCAGTCGGGCTCGTCGGTCCGGTCGCTGTACGCCGGCGGGGGCGTAGGGGCCCGCGCATCGTCTGGCGCGATGACGCTCCAGTTGATCGCGCAGCAGCTGAAGTGATGGACCTCGAGCCGCCACAACACGCTGCCGACCGTGAAGGTCGTCGCGAGATCGGCGAGCTCTGCGTCGGTGATCTCCAGCGCGTCGAGCTGCTTTTGGGTTGCGGCCTTGCCAGTGCCATCGACATCGAGCACGGCGAGACCCGCGACCACGCCGATGACCTTCACCACACGCCCATCGCGCTCCGGCATCCACGAGAGATCGCCGTGGTGCTGGTACTGGGCCCACTGCAGCGTCTCCCCGACCGGGATCGGTGCGGTCGTCTCGATGTAGAGCGCGAGCGGCTTGTCGAACGTGACGTGCGGCGCGCCGGCAGCGATCGCTTCATCCGCGGTCAGCTCCATCCCGTATACGAGCGATGATCCGTCCGGGATGGGCGCAGGCGAGGTCTTGGTCAGGGCGTCCCCGACGCTGTATTCGGTGATGCGGACGTGGATCTCGTCGACCGGCTTGCTCGATCCGTCCTCGAACGCGAGCTTCGCTCGCGTGCCTTCCGGAAAGAACAATCGCGCCTTTCGCTTCGCGAACGTGTCGGTTGTCTCGGTTCCGACCGCAACCTGCCTTGGTGACGCGGTTCCCAGCGTAATCTTGGTCACGGCGGGATCGATCGCCGTGAGCGTAACGTCGTCGACGACCACGTGATCCCGATAGGGAACCGGTACCCGCCGCGCGACCGGGAGGAAGCCGGTGAGCTCGTAGTCGAGCGTCAACGCCTCGCCGCCTTGCACGACCATGTCGAATCGGCCGTCCTCGCGCGTGACTGTGCTGCCGACGTCAGGATGGTGTGTGACCGCGACGTGAACCCCGGCGACCGCAACGCCGGCGCGATCCAGCACGCGTCCGTGGAGAACGGCGACGCGGCGCGCCTCGATTGCGCCCGGGGCCACCCCGATCTGCAGCGGCGCAATCCCCTCGTAGAGAAACGCGTGAGCCTTTGCGATGTCAGTGGCGACAGTCAGATCGAGCGGGCCGGGCGTTGGCGAAGGCGGTGCTGTCCGCACCGAGGCTTTTGGGCCAGGCCCGACGTTGCCTGCGGCATCGACGGCATCGATGCGGATGGCGTAGGTCGCACCGGCATCGAGCGCGATCAAGGCCGTGCTTCTCGCGTCGCTCGGCAGCGACTTCGCGAGAACGCCGTCGCGGTAAATCCGATACTCCGTCACGCCGACGTCGTCGGTCGCCGGAGGCCACGTGAGCGTGAAGCTCGTTCCCGTTATGGAGGACGGCGTCAGAATCGCGTCCGCGCCCCAGACTGGCGGGCTGTTATCGACAGTCGCGTCGGTCGGAGCCCCGTCGGTCTCGGCGATGCCAACATCGTCTCGCGCTGCGTCGTCGGTGGGCAACGGCCCTTCGTCTTGGTCCTCGCGACACCCGACGACGGCCAGGAGGAAGACACACAACATCAACGGTAGGAGGACTCGAAGGCGAGCGGTCACCGCTCCACCTGCACTGCGGCGAGAGGGTGCGTCAAGGGCTTGAGTCGCTGCTGAGCGCACGTGCGACGGCAGGTGTCGGAGCATGAACCGACACGTCCGTGCTCCCGAAATCCGCCCGGAGCCCTGGACGTATCAGCCCGACGTATCAGCCCAGGGCGACCACACGGCGGATTCATGGCAAAACTTCGGTGCGCGAGCCGCCCGCCAGCGCCGGCGGTGTCGGAACCCTGCGCTCGACGGCCGGCGGGGAGGGAGCCGCTGAGGGGGCGCGAACCCTACCCCCCCTCCGGTCATGTAGGCCCTTCGGTTGAATGCATCAGGCGAGTCGGAGGCCGAACTGGGCGACGGCCAGTTCGTTCCCGGTTTGTACCCGCGGCTCGCCGCCGAATCCCCAGCGAAGTACGCTCTCGTGTGGGGTCCGCTTCGCAGGCCGTGCGCCTTATTCGACCACGCGACCGCAAAGCAATGACGGACGGACCTGTGACCCCGGAGAGACTCGCGGCCGAGATCCTCTCGGAGTGTCGGGACGATCAAAGCGTCGCAGGCGATGAAGTGGGGCTGTGGGAGTTCGTCTGGATTTGCCGAGAGAACGATCCTCCGGTGCCCGCCACCGAGCGGCAGCAGCTCGTCCTCGATGCTGTCGCCCTCGTCTTGGAGTGCGCCGACATCCGCGCCGGTTACTACGAATGGCGACCGCTTCCGCACGCGGACGCGGAAGGACTGATCCGTGCGGCGATGGCGCGGGAGGGTCGTCGGTCCACAACTGGGTTTCGCCTTAGAGCGTCCGCACCGCAGAACCAGCCCTCGCGCCGCGTAGATGGTGTGCCTTCCGTTCTCGACGAGCACATGTCCTGCCTCCCTGGAGACGTCGATCCGGCGCTCCTCGTCTTGTTCCTCGGCGAACGCGGGGTGTCGGAACCTGACGCCGCGGCGACGGTGGCCGATTACGTGGCGGGGCTCCTGCGGTCCGGTCGGTATGCTCTCGGCGAGATCAATTTCGTCGCTTGGACCACGGCCGTTCACGCGACGTTGCAGCGGATCAAGGACGAGTGGGACGCCCTCGGTCGCGAACCAGACATTGGCGAGATCGTCTACTTCAGGGCTGTGACCGGCTAAGCGACCCTCGCGTCGCAGCCGGAGAGTGGTGTCTCGGGTAGGATCGAGGGCATGTGCCGCTACGCACTGAACGGTCCGTACCGCGATCACTACGCCTGCTTCGCGTGTCGCAAGTCGTTCAAGTGGCCGCACGATCGCAACGCCGATCCTTCGACCCTCCCCGCGCCGGTCTGCCCGCAGTGCCGTGGCCCGGTCGAGGCGATGGGCCTCGACTTCAAGGCACCACCGATCGACGACCTGAAGCAGTGGCAGAAGGTTCGGATCCTGGCCGACCACGGGATCCGCTACACGTCGTGCGGCTGCGCCGGACCTGGGCCGCGACCGGAGCACCTACGCGATGTCGAGGCGTTCCTTCGTGGTTCGCTGCCGAGCAGCGACGGTGAGGCGCTGCTCCGACGCATCGAAAAGGCGGCGGCAGCCCATTACATGCGGTTCCCAGGGGGCTGACGCGATCGCGCTAATCATCACCGCAAAGGCAGTCGTCGAGGGTTCGAGGGTATGAGTAAGAAGCTGTTCTTCAGGTGCAACGGTGGCCACTACTTTCAAGGGACCTCGTGCCCATTCGATGGGTGGAGCATGGATGGCCTCGCTGGGGTGGTCGCGGTGTTCCAGCGGATGACGGCTGCAGGTCTGGTGATTGATCTGCGCAGCCTGCTCGCGCCCGAAGTGTCATCCGAACTGAAGCGTCGGGTCTTGCTGATTGAGTTCGGCGACGATGCAGCCGCGTTTCAGGCCCTCGCGCCCGAACGCTATATCCACGGCGGCGAGGAACTGCCGTGGCACCGAGTTCCCTTGGAACTGCACTGATCGAGGGAGACGAATGATCGTACTGAGGAAGGATGCATCCATCTGGACGATGATCGCCGGGGTCATGCAACGCCTCGACAGCCATGAGCTGGATGTCATCGACCATTGGGACGCCACCTACGACATGATCGGGTTCGCGCGCGTGGGCGTGCCCAACCGGCTCGTGTTCGTCTCGACCTGCCAACAACCGGCAGGACACTACGCCTTCGATCTAGAGGTCGATGCTTCAAGCACCGGCGAGAAGCAAGGGATGGGAACGGGGGAGCAGGGTGTGACGATCGACGTTCTCGTCGAAGTCGTGAAGCGACATCTCGAAGTACCGGCGGCGGCACCGTCCACTGAGTACGACGCCTCCAGCATTCACAAGCTGAACGTGCCTCGGTGGGAGCGGCTCGCGGACGGTTCCTTCCGCCGACTGTGGGAGATTCGGTTCGCTCGTCCGATCGCGGACGAGAAGCTAACCGTGTTCGCCGGGCTCTCGGAGCCCAGCATCGAGGTCGATGCGACGTTCAGCGATGACCGCCGCACGGTCACTCTGGTCACGACAACCACCTCCTCGACCCCCTACAGCGACGACGTGTTCTATGGCGCCCCCTATCGCATGATGCGCGCGCTCGACGAAGCCGTGGGTGCGATCGAGCTAATCCAAGGTCAGCCTCGCGATCTGTGGCAGCCGTTCAGGCGCGTCGAGTGAGTGCGAACCCTCACCGCTCCCCCTTGTCATCGCGCTCGGTCGCGCTGGTGATGACGTCCTCGGCAGTACCAATCACCAATGCCCCTGGCCTTACGCCGGGTTCGACCGGCACCCGAACTGTTGCCGCTGAGCGCAGCGCCATGAACTCAACGAGTCGGCCGTCCACCACGTTGAAGATCGCATCGAAGTCTCGGCGACGCGGCTGACCGGGTTGTCGATCACGGCGAACCTGAGCACCCGACGTATGTGCGATGAAGTCAGCGACCTCCAGACCAGGTTCGCGGTCGGCCTTCGTCATTCGGGCACAGAATATCGGAATCGACTCCCCGCATTCGTTCGCGAACCGCGTCACCTCGGCCAGCGGGAAGAATGCCTTGGCGAGGGGATCGCCTCGTTGCGACGACTCGAATACGAGCACCACTCGTGCCGCGGGTTCGCGTTCGAGGACGCATCCCACGCACCGCAACAAGGCGCCCGCTGCCGCTTCGTACAAGTTGATGACGCCGGTGACTCGTGTCGAATCCGAGAGTACAGCGGCGAGCCGGAAGAACGCTGCGGTCTCGAAGAAGGCCTTCAATGCCTGGATCTGAACCGGCGTGACCGCGCGTTCAACCTCCACGGCGTGGAGAGGTTGGTCACGACCACCAAAGGCGGACGCCTTCATCGACCACCACGGCTCGGCGACGCGCTCCCTGTATGCGGATGCGATGCAACCGGCTGCGCCGAACCCGAACACGGGGTTGCGCGCGTCGGCGAGTTCCTCGTGCCCGGTCTCGTCGATGAAGACGAGAAGGTCGGTCGGTTGGAGTTGCAGGAGAGGATCCACGAGCGGAGTGTACCGACTGGGCGGAGGGCGGTTGATCTCTTCCATCACCGACGTGTAGCGCCGCAACGGCACATGCACGGGAGCGCCGCTGCGCGCGTCCTCTTGGTGGTCACCACGACCCGAGACCCAGACGTACGCCTTCTTGAGGGTGGGCTTGCCGTCCGGCCCATGGATCGCGATCCCCAGCTTGTTCTTCGCGACCTGCTCGGTCCGGACACGTAGACCGACGATGTGGCCCTCGGTATCGCGGACCGGCACGACGATGCCGTTCGCGACGTTCAGCTCGGGGCCGAAGTCGGTCGCGATGACGCCGGGCACGAGGGTGAGATCGTCGCCGACGGCTGCCCTCATGGCGTCGAGTGCTCGGCGGCGGCGGTCGATCGAGCCCTCCGCGCTCCGGTAGCCAGCGGCGTCGATCTCCTCGTCCGTGAGGCCACGTCGGTGGAAGGAGGTGCGGTCCGCCTGGGTGAGGCGCAGGCCACCCAGGAGCGCGCGATACCCGGCGTCGAGCTGGTCGAGACCCAGAGCCAGCTTCGTGATGTCTGCGCTGCCGATGGGCGTGGTTGCGCCCCTGCTGCCGATGGTCTGCCTGATGGCGCCGCTGCGCGCGCGCGCCGCCCAGACGCACAGATCCCGCACCTCCTTCTCCGGACGCGGAGGACGACACCTCGGGTTGTACTCGTGCATGACGAGTTCGTATGCCTCGGTCGCATCGAGTCCGCCCCCGACGGCCGCGAGCACCGCGTCTCGCAGCGTGTTGTGGCCGCCGTTGCCGGATACGGCAATCGGGATCTTTCGGAGCCTCCTCAATGCGCGCTCGATGCGGTCGTCGCCGAGCGCGACCTCCTCGATGCCGTTCGTGTCGTTGCACGTTTCCTTGTTGCTCGTGGTGTATGTAGGAGCCGTCATCGCACCCTCGGCTGAACCTTCTGCGCCGCGCGGGTCGCCGCGTAGGAGGGGCGCAGACTCACCGCTTCTGATTCGATCCGGCGTAGCGATCAGCGCTCGATCGGCGCGGTCGGCTCGGGGAGCCCATCGCTCCGCCCGTGATAGCGGGCCAGCAGGATGACACCCTCGACGAGCAGCTCGCCGACCGTCATGCGGAGATCAGCCTTGAGGTAGTCGAGCGCGGTTGCGAGCTTCGGGTCGAGGACGGTGCGGACGTGGCGGGGCTGGTGTGCGGTGCGGGGCATGCGTAACCTCCGCTACGGCAGAAATATCAATGATCTATCGACCGGCCTCGCCGCGCCGGGACAGATGACATCATCACTCCGAGCCGCCAGACAATGGATCGGCACCACCCTCGCGGCGTAGTGGTGCGGTGCAGCCACCCGACCATCCACACGGCGTACACGCAGATGAAGAACGCCGCCGTGCAAAGGCTCGACCCGGACATCGCGCTCGCGGACGTGCGTCGGATCTTCGGGCACGCGAACACCGGCGTCGATGACGTCTACGACCATCGCACCGTGGAGCGTCTACGAAGGATCGTAGACCTGTCGCCACTCACTTCCGCGAGCGTTCTCGCTTCTGCGGTCGGTGGGGGCGGATCCGAATCTTGCCGTCCTCGCGCGCGGCCAGCCCAGAGGCATCGAACTCCCGCACGATCCTGAACCGCGAGCCTCTGGTTCCGTGGAAGGTCACACGCGGCAACCCGGTTTGCGCGTCGGTGGAGAGGCTCAAAAACTTTGCGCGAGAGAGCGAAACCGAACGCACGCGGAAGCTGAGCTGCTCACCGAAGACGTCGAAGGTTTCGATGGTGCCCGCTGGGTCGGCTGCCACGTCGAACAACCCCGGCTGCTCTGCATCGATTTCGTGCGACTCCGTTAGAAGGAAGCTCAGCTCGCGCGATGCACCATCGACGTCTGCATGTGCACCGCACATCGCCTGGTGCGCCCGTTCAACACGAAGAAAGACCTCATGGTCGAGATCCGGCAGACATGGATTGATTCCAGCTCGATCGGCAACTTCTCGCGCGAGACGCAGCAGCTTCACCACTGGCACTACGCCCATGAATGCCTCGGGGTCATCGAACCGATGCGCGGGCAGGTCGTAGTCGCGGCCAGGAGGATGGAGTCGAACCGCGACGGACGCTCGCTGCCCGAGCGCCTCAACGAACTCCGCCATCTCCTCGAAGTACGGCAGGTCGAGGATGGGCGTGCCGTCCCAGAGGTCGGTCTGGAGTGTCAGCCGCAACCTCAAGTCCAAGCGAGGACCGGGCGTACTTTCATCGATGAGCACCGACACCTTCGCCAGCCCACCGTGCAGACCAGCTTCGAAGCGGGTTGCGGAGAGCGCCATGGTCGCACGACCCGACAAGTTCCGAAGCGACGCGAGAATCTTCGCGCCCTTCTTCGCGAGCAGCGTGACGGCGACGGGGTGGTTCTTTGCGATCTGCAACGTCGTTGCAACCACACCGACATCCGCGAATGCGGGCGACCCGGTGAACGACACTTCGCCCGGTGCGAAATGCACTGGTTCGCCGCGGCGAAGAAGCCCCAGCTTCTCCCGGATGTCGGCGCCGATCGGCGAAGCTACCTTGAGGCCAAGCGTCACCGGCTCGCGCGCACCGATCTCGTAAGTCTCGCCGGTCTCGTCGGCCGATGCGCGAACCACCAGTCGCGGGTCGAGGCTCTCCAAGCGCTTTCGGTGCGCAACGAGTGCCCCAACAGGAGAGGCGGGGCGCAGCTCACTCGTACGGCGCACAGCCTCGCTGATTGCAGCTCGTAGCTCGTCAGTTGACCGAAAGTCGTTCGCGAGCGGAACTGAGATGGTGACCTTGTCCTGCGACCGCCAGTCCCGATCGCTCAGCTTGTCGAGCGCGTACGCTTGCAAGTGAACGAACCAAGCCCGGTCGGTCGTGACGTCGGCGACGACCAAGAGCACCGGGAGCAGCTCGGTATCGACGTACTGCGCGAGCCTCGCGACTTCCAACCGGAAGTGGACGGCCTCGCCCACGATGCTGACCTCGCGCGCCCCCTTGAGCTGAACGGCCGCTCGCAACGGCGTCGGCCGTTCAAGGGCGTAGACCGTGACGTGGTAGTCGATCCCGTAGTCCGGCGAGACTTCCTGCGTGACCCACTCTGCCGGGATCGCGCCCTCGAAGATGCGCTTCGCCAGCTCCTCGATGATGTGCTGATCGGTTCGCACGGCGCGTCACGGCCGTTGTACCCGGTTTGTACCCGACGCGTCCTCGGCGCGCGGGATCGCCCCAACTCGACCAACAAAAACCGAAAGGTCCCGCGGCTTTTCAGCTTCGCGAGACCAGTCGGGGCGACTGGATTCGAACCAGCGACCCCTTGACCCCCAGTCAAGTGCGCTAACCAGGCTGCGCTACGCCCCGAGTCCCCTCATGAGGGGGCGCGAACCCTACCCCCCCTCCGGGCATCTCGCAAGCCCTCAGTTCATCGATCAGGGCGCCTTTGGCGAGGGCAGCAGAGGCTCGGGCTCCTTGGCGCGATCGACGCTGACGGCACCGACGACCCGTGACGAAAACAGCTCGAGCCGATCGGCGAGGCCCTCGGCTTCGGTGTCGCCCTTGACCTCGGTTCGCACGTGCACGACCAGGCAGATGCGTTGGTGGCCGCTCACGAGCACCACGTGCCCCGCCAACCTTCCGCCGGGCATCGGCTCGAACGCGACCCAACGACGACCATCCCAGCCTTTCGGGCGGTGGAGCGGCTCGTCGACGAGCGTCGTGTACCGCCCCTCGTCGAGCGCCTCCTGCTTGGGCAGCTCACCGGCGAACTGCGCGCGCAGCTCGCACTCGCGACGGCCGACCAACGTCGTCTCTTCGAACCGACGCACACGCACCACGGTGCCTGTCGGCGGGTGCGTCGCGACCATCCAACCCCCGTGCTGATCGTCCCGATCGACGATGCTCCACGCCGCGCGATCGGGCAACGGAACGATCACGCCGAAGCGGTCGCTGCGATACGGCTTGAACTCGGACTGCGCGAACCCCGAGCCGTCGTCCGGCTTGGTCGACGCGGCGGGCGTCGGCGCCGTCGGCGCGACGGGCGCGGGCGCACCACCACAAGCCGCGAGCAGCGCAACCGCGAGCGCCGTGATGATCCGTCTCATGACCGATCGCTACCGCGTCGCTTCGGGGGCTCCAATGGTCGCTCAGGCGAGCACGGCAGCCGCATCGGCAGCGACGTTCGCGATCACTTCGCGCGCGTACTTGCCGCGCTCTTCGCCGAGCGAGATGGCCCGACGACACAGCCGAGCTCCCGCGGGACTGGCCAACAGGCGTGCAGCCGCTTCGGTGAGAGAGAACGGGGGCGCCAGTCGGCCTGCCAGGGCCAGATCGGTGACGGGGTTCGTCGCGAAGAACGCGGTCATCGCCCGTGCATGCGCGTCGCTGAGCATCGTCACGTTCGGGTGATCGGTGAACAGCTCGGGCAGCTTGAGGATCTCGACCATGCGCTCGTCGCGGCGCACCCGGCGAACGTCCGGCCACGCAAGCAAACGCTTGGGCGGCTCACGACCAACGAAAGACGCGCCGCCGACCCACCATTTCACCTCGGTCCGCACCAGCGAGAACCTCGGGAGCTCGCCGAGCCAGGCGTGGCGGAGGAGCGCCGAGCGCACGGTCGCTGGCGGCGGAACCTCGCCGAGCGCCCCCGTCGCGGCCTCGAGCAGACGAAGCGGCGCCTCACGCCGGAACATCCCTGGCAGATCGGGATGGAACGCCGCGACGATGTCGTGCACCAGGGCGCCCATCATCACCACCGCACCATCGATGCGCGGTACCACCGTCGAAGCATCGACGATCGAGAGGCGCCGCAGCCGTCGCAGCACGGCTTCCTCACCGCGCTCGAGCACCCCCGCCCCGAGCTCCTTGTCGAGCTGCTGAGCCTCCGCGGTCTGCTCGAGCCCTCCGAGCGCCTCGGCCGCCGCACGCGCAGCCTTCGGTCCGAACGGCTTCTCGATGACGAGCTCGCCGCCGGTCACACCAGGCACGAGCACCCGGCGGAAGATCTCGGCGACGGTCTCGGCGGGAGTCATGGCACTCCCGAGCTCAGAACTCCGCCGGATCGGTGTAGGTCCCGAACACGCCACGCAGCACGTCGCAGATCTCTTGCTGCGTGCAGTACGCCTTGGCCGCGTCGATGATCGGAGGCATGAGGTTCTCGTTGCCCGCGGCGGCGACGCGCACCCGCTCGAGCGCCTGATTCACCTTGGCCATGTCGCGCGCAGCCTTGAAGGCCGTGAGCTCCGCGACCTTCTCGCGCTGGATGTTCTCGTCGATCTTGAGCAGCGGGATGTTCGAAGACGTGTCCGAGCCGAACGCGTTCACGCCGACGGCAATCCGCTCGCAGGTCTCCATCTCGCGAGAGAACCGGTAGGCGGCCGCGGCGATCTCGCGCTGCGGGTACCCGAGCTCGATCGCGTCGACCATGCCGCCCATCTCGTCGAGCTTCTTGATGTAGTCGAGCGCCTCGGTCTCGAGCTTCGAGGTCAGCCACTCCACGTAGTAGCTGCCGCCGAGCGGATCGATCGAGTTGGGAATGCCCGTCTCGTGCGCCACGATCTGCTGCGTGCGCAGCGCGATCGTCACCGACTCCTCGGTCGGCAACGCGTAGGTCTCGTCGAGCGAGTTGGTGTGGAGCGACTGCGTGCCGCCGAGCACGGCGGCCGCGGCCTGGAGCGCCACGCGCGCGACGTTGTTGTACGGCTGTTGGGCGGTGAGCGAGACCCCCGCGGTCTGCGCGTGGGTGCGTAGCTTCATCGACTCGGGCTTCTTCGCGCCGAACCGCTCCTTCAGCTGCCGCGCCCAGATGCGACGCGCCGCGCGGAACTTGCAGATCTCCTCGAAGAAGTCGTTGTGCACGTCGAAGAAGAAGCTCAAGCGCGGCGCGAAGTCGTCGACGTTCATCCCGCGCGCGACACACCACTTCACGTACTCGAGCCCGTCGTACAGCGTGAACGCGAGCTCCTGCACCGCCGTCGAGCCGGCCTCGCGGATGTGATACCCGCTGATCGAAACGGGGTTCCAGCGGGGAACCTCCTTCGAGCAGAACTCGATCATGTCGCAGACGATCCGCATCGCCGGGCGCGGCGGAACGAGCCACGCGTGCTGCGCGATGAACTCCTTGAGGCAGTCGTTTTGGATCGTGCCACCGATCTTGCTGCGGGGGATGCCGCGCACGTCGGCGAGCGCGACGTAGAACGCCAGCATCACGATCGCCGGCCCGTTGATGGTCATCGAGGTGGTGACCTGATCCAACGGGATCTGATCGAAGAGCACCTCCATGTCCTTGAGCGTGTCGACGGCTACGCCGCACATGCCGACCTCGCCGAGCGAACGCGGCGAGTCGGAGTCGTACCCCATGAGGGTGGGAAAATCGAAAGCGGTCGAGAGCCCGGTCTGCCCTTCCTTGAGCAGGTAGCGGAACCGCTCGTTGGTCTGGCGCGGCGTTCCGAACCCCGCGAACTGCCGCATCGTCCACAACCGGCCGCGGTACATGTTCGCCTGCACGCCGCGCGTGAAGGGGAACTCGCCCGGCAGACCGAGATCGCGGAGGTAATCGATGTTGGCCTCGGCGGGCGTCACCAGGTCGGGCACCTCGACGCCGCCCAGCGTGGTCGCGCGGGTCATGCGCGGCTTGAGCTTGGACTCGGTCGAAGCGAGCGGCCCCTCGCGCCAGGCGCGCACGGCCGTACGGATCGCAGCCATCTCGCTCGTATCGAGCGCAGGCGACTCGCCACTCCCCGAATAGCGATCGTCGTCGTAACTCTGCGTGGACACCGCGGTATCGTCGGCCATTTCTCGACTCTCCAGACTCACACTATTTGTTCGAGGGGGCGAGTGCCCCCCTCGAGCTCCCCTCGCAGGTTCTCGCTGCGCTCCGAGCCTGCTCTACTTTTTCGATCGTTCCTCGACGCCGGTAATGACCTTGGTGAGGAACCCGTCTTCCCGCAGGCACGGCCAACAGTCGCCGCGCTTGAAGAACCCACCGCAGCCGGTGGTCTTCGTGAACGCCTTGAGCACCGGCAGCGCCGTCGCGTCGAAGTCGTTCTTGTACTTCTCGATGATGTCCTTGCGGTCCTTGCAGGCGAACGGCGCGCTCCGGAGCTCGACCGCCCCGCGCAGCGCGGGCGACATCGCCTTGGTCACCTCTGGATCGGCGAGCGACTTCCTGGCGCGGCCCGACAGCGACTGCGGACCACGCCCCTCGTACGCCATCGCGTAGAGCACCCGCGCCCCATCGCCCTTCATCGGCCCCTCGAGCAGCGCGAACGCGCCGTCGACCGAAGCGGGCGAGGTGAGCGCCTCGTCGAAGATCGGATCGAGCGCCGCGTCGCTGGTCAGCTCCGGCCGCGCGACGATCAGCTTCTTCACCACGCCGAGCGCGTCGACGTTGCGTTTGGCCTTGGTGTACGCCTGCGCCAGCGCCTTCTGGACGACCGGATCGGTCGGGTAGTCGGCCGCGAGCCCCTCGAGCTCCTTGATGCCTTGCTCGACCTCGCCGGAGGTGACCCGCCCGAGCGCGGCCTGCACCTTCGCCTTGTTGCCCTCGGAGAGCAGCGTCGAGGGAGGCGGGGAGCCCGCGTTCTTGGTGACGGCCTTGGTCGACGCCGTCTCGGGGCCGTCGACCGAATCGGCCGGCTTGCGGGTCATGGCGAGCACCGCGATGACGAAGAGCAGCGTGATGCCCACGCCCGCCGCGACGAGCAGCCGCCGCGGGAACGGCAGCGCCAGACCGTTGCCTGCCGGGCCGCGTTCGACCGCGACCAAAGCCGGCGGGCGCACCGTCTCGCCGTAGGCGAAGGTGGAATCGCCGGAGGGCGTGACCACGTGCTTGCCCGTCTCGCTCGGCTCGCCGCGGAACTCGATCGCAGAATCCGGCGCTCCGCCCGCGCTCGCCGCGGAGAGCGCTTCGGACGCGGCGGCAGCATCGGGGAACCGATCGGACGGACTCTTCGCGAGCATGCGCGAGACGACTGTGTCGAGCTCGGCGTTGATCGCCCCCGGCGGAGCGCGATCGCGCACGCTGGGGATCGGGCCGGCGACGTGCTGCCCGAGCAGCGCGACCTTGTCCTTGTTGTCGTACGGCCGTTTGCCGACGAGCATCTCGAACAGCATCACACCGACGCCATAGATGTCGCTGCGACCGTCGACGTCCTGACCGAGCGCTTGCTCGGGAGCCATGTATTCGGGCGTGCCGTAGACCATACCCGCCCGCGTCAGCGACGGTCCGGCGTCTCCGCCGATGACCCCGATGGGCACGCGTGCGATGCCGAAGTCGAGCACCTTCACGAAATCGGGCTCGCCCTCTTTGTCGACCAGCAACACGTTCTCGGGCTTGAGGTCACGGTGCACGATGCCGAGCTCGTGAGCGCGCTTGAGCGCCGACAGCATCTGCACCGTGATGGACACTGCGCGAGAGGGCTGCACCGGCCCCAGATCGATCAACGCTCGGAGGGACGTGCCCTCGACGTATTCGAGCACCAGGTAACACGAGCCGTCCTCGAGCTTGCCGAAGTCGGTGGCGCCCGCGACGTTGGGATGCTCGATGTGCGCAGCCGCCATGGCCTCGCGCTCGAACCGCGCGACGATCTCGGCTTGGCTGGTCATCTCGCGATGAAGCACCTTCAGCGCGAGACGCTTGCGCATGTGGGTGTGCTCGACCTGGTAGACCGAGCCCATCCCACCTTCACCCAGGCGCCCCAGGATCTTGTATCGGCCAGCGATCACCTGCCCGATCATCGGATCGTTCGACGCCTCGGCCTCCGTCTTGGTGGCCGTGGGCGAGGTGTCGCCGGGCGCAGCGGCCTCGACGGGAGCGCGCGCCTCCTCGCGGTCTGACGGAACGGACGAGCCCGGCGCAGGGAGGCGCCTCGCGGAGCCCGCCTGCGGCGGACCCGCCGGATCGTCGAGGACGGGCATCCATCCAAGCGTAGTGCAATTCTCCGGGCCGGTCACGGTGAGCGTGATTGTCCTCATCTGTTCGAATCCGCGAAGAAAGACGGCAATCTTCCGCCGCGCCGCGGCAACGAGTACGAACCGGCGATGAGTCCCACGAGTCGCGATCGCACACGCGCGGTGCAGCCGGGCGATGTCGCGCTCGCTTTCGGCACGCCGCGCAAGCTGCCCCGTGCGAGCGAGCTGCGCGGCCGTGTGGTCGTGCTCGACATCGCGTTCGCGTACGACACGGGGGGCGAACGCGACAAGTTCGACAAGATCACTCGTCGCTTCATCGACGGGCTCGGGCCGCGTCTCGCAGCTTGGGTCGACCACCACGACCACGCGCGCCACGCGGACTACGCGGACGACCCTCGCTTCGTGCTGAGCACCAAGGCCGAGCACCCCGCCTGCCCCGAGATGGTGACGCCCGAGTTGGTCGAGCGCATCGGCGCGATCGACACCCTCTGCTGCCACGGCGATTTCGACGGCCTCTGCTCGGCGGCCAAGTGGCTCCGCGCCGGAGTCGAGCCGTATCCCGGCGCCGACGCCGATGCGCGCGCCGTCGACACCCGCATCGGTCACCCCGGCCCCATCGGCGATCGCTTCGATCGCGCGCTTCGCGGGCGGCCCAACGACGAGGGGCTGTTCGGGCTCATCGTGCGGCACCTCGCGACGGGGCTCTCCGACGCAGGTCTCTGGGCGCCCATCGACGAAGCCGCGCAGGCCTACACGGCCCAAGAGCAAGAAGCGCGGCGCCTCGCGCAAGACTACCGTCGCCTCTCGGGCATTCCGCACGGCGTCGCGTTCGTCGACGTCACTCGCAAGCGCCCCTACGACAAGACCCTGCTGCTCTTGCTCGGTCAGGAGCGCGAGACGATCTCGATCGTGGTCGACGGCGACAGCGTGTCGCTGGCCGCGGCGTTCGACAGCGGGGTCGACTTCCTCGCGTTGCTCGGCCTCAGCGGGGGGATGCCGACTCGCGTGTCCGTGCCCCGCGCGCGCCTGCCGGAAATCTGGAGAGCTTTGCGCGTAGCGGACCCTCCCGGAAGCGAATGACAGGTAGTGTGGATGAACATTTCCCATCCACGGCACCACCTTTCACTACCGAAATTCGCACTCTCCGCCTGAGGGAACGCCGCGGAACCAATTGAAATTGCTTGGGTTCATTACGGCAGAGCCCCGCTGACGCATTGCAACATTGCAACGCCTCGCCGAATGGGCGAAAGGATCTCTCCCGCCGTGCTCACCGTCCGGGTTCGGACTTTGGGCCCGTAGCAGAGCTCGGTTCCGGCGGAAGGCGCGCTCGAATGCGCTCAGACTGCTCAGACTCGAGGATCGAGGGGAGGTCCAAGGTATGGCTACGAAGCTCCGTGCTCCGCTGAGCACGAATGTCGCGACGACGAAGGGGAGCCCGTCCGCGAAGACCATCGCGCCGGGACCGACGTTCGAGGAAGTCTTCGTCCGCAACGACGTCGTGTCGTTGTGTCTGCTGCTCAACCGGCGCGCGCGCACCATGCGGGTCATCGACTTCCGCGCAGGCGCCTCTCCCGCCAAGAAGCTGTTCGTCCAGTCGATCGCCCGTCGCGAGCGGATCGAGAAGGTCGTCGTCCTGGTCGAGCGCGACGAGTGCGCCACCTGGGCTCGCCTCGGCTTCGTCCGCGAGGGCAACATCCCCGGCTTCTACAAGCGCAGCGACGCATTCATCATGGGCTCCGTGGTGCCCGCGCTCGACGGCTCGAGCTCCGCGCCGAGCGCGCCCAAGCCGCGAATCGCCGAGTCGGGTGTGTTCACGGTCGGCCGACACAGCATCTTCACGAACGACAACGAGGATACCGACCTCGAGGAAGAGGCTCCCGCGCCCGTCGCGAGCGCGCAGGCCGAGAAGATCGTCACGCAGGCCCGCCGCCTCGCGAAGGATCTCGCCAACGCGTCACTCCCGACCGTCAAGCTCGCGCCGCTCACGAACGCCGATGCGCAGAAGCGCGTTGCCGTCGCCACCAAAGACGGGCGTGCGCTCACCGGGTTCGAGTCGTTCGGCCGCGACGTCACGCGCGACGACATGCTCGTGTCCGCCAAGGGCCTGGGCGAGCTGGTCATCGGGGCCGAGATCCAGCGCTGCTACGGCAACGCGTTCCTCGAGGTGCTCACCGCGCCCCGCGACGACAAAGAGCGGAACTTCCTCATCGCCTCGCTCCACGCCGCCTGCGACCGCCTGCTCGCCAACGAGATCGTCTGCGCGTTCGGCGTCTCGCCGGCCGACGACCTGCGCATGGCCACGGCCTTCGTCGCCGCCGGCTTCCGCCGCACCGGTCTCCTCCGTCAGCACCTCCGCCTGAAGAACGATCGCGTCGACGCGATCCTCTGGTCCCGCAAGCTCGCGGTCCCCGGCGAAGAAGAGTGATCGCCCGCCCGGGCTCGCTCGCGAGGCCCGGGGTTCAAGGTCGAAGGTCAAAGGTCGAACGAGAGGCTGGCCTCTCCCTTCGACCTTTGCCTTTGACCTTTGGGTGTAGACCTGATCCTGACGCCGACTCCTCGCGTCGTGCCGAAGAGAAGAGCTCACCACGGAGACACGGAGGCACGGAGTTCGAGAGTAGTGCTGCCGCTCGCTTCGCGCCGACCGAGACTGGACTCTTGTCGACCTGCACCTCGTCGAGGTGTGCGCTCGGATGACGTACGTGAGGCCTGCGTCTGCATCGGCAGACAATCTCGGCCTCCGTGCCTCCGTGCCTCCGTGGTGAAATTCTCGGGCAGCAGCGACGACGTTGCCGTCAGGATGAGAGCTACACGTGACCTTTGACCTTTGACCTTCGACCGCTCGCGGAGATCAGGCGCCGAGCTCGCGGAGGAATTCTTCGGCTTCGGTGAGGGTCGGCTCCTCGGCCAGGGCCTTCTTCGCGAGGAGCACGGCGCGCTTCGGATCACCCTGCTGATAGGCGATCTGACCCTGACGGAGCGTCGCGAGGGCGCGGGACATCGGCCCCGCGGTTCGCATCAGCGTCACCGCCTTGAGCGCCTTGAGCGCGACCTCGAACTGCCGGAGCTCGATCGCGACCTCGGCGAGCTCGGCCGCGATCTGACCGTTCTGCATGTCGCACTCGAGGGCCTTGGCCAGCCACTGCATCTCGACGTCGCGTCCACCGCCGGCGTTCGCCGCACGCGCCATCCGATGTTGCAGGGCCGCGAGCTCCTTCGACCGACGCGTCTTGTGCCGCTCGATCGCGGGCTGAAGCAGCTCCATCGCGCGATCGATCTCGCCGCACAGCGTGTAGGCGTCGGCCAGGAGCAGCGTCGCCTCGTGGTGGAACGGCTTGAGCTGGAGCGCCTGCTCGAGCGGCGGGATCGCCCGCGCTTCTTCGCCTGGCGCCCGGAGGAACAGGTCGCCCGCGACCAAGAGCAGGTCGAACTTCGCGGCCGGATCTGCGTGCTCTGCGTCGAGCAGCGTCAGCGCGCCGAGCTCGACGTACGCACCGATGGCCTCGTAGACGACGCGCAACCGGAGGCGCAGTCGCTCGTCGCCGCCGTTGCCCTGGATGGCGATCTCGAGCGCTTCGCGCGCCTCTTCCTGACGATTGACCTGGTCGGCCGCGTCCGCCATCGCGAGCGCCGCATCGGCCTGCGCGGGCCCCTGCTCCAGCCGGACCAGTCGCGCGTAGGCGTCGACCACGCCGTCGAAATCTCCCCGCGCGCCGTCCACCGCGGCGAGCGTACGCAGCGCGTCGCGATCGTTCGGATCGCGACCGAGCCATTCGACGAGCACGTCGTGTGCACGCACACCCTCGCCGGTGGCCGACAGCACCTCGACGAGGCGACGCGTCGAGGTCCGCTCGGTCTCGAGGTCGCGACGATGGGCAGCCACGGCGCGCAACGAGTCGAGCGCAGCAACGAGATCGGGAGCGACCGGCGCGCCACCGCTCGCATAGGCCTCCTCGAGATCCTCGACCGCAGGGACGGCCTCGCCGGCGCGGAGCCTGACGGACGCGCGCGCGCGGAGGATCGACACCTTCGCGCTCTCGTGTTTGCCCGAATCGAGCGCAGCGGTGAGCGCCTCGACAGCCGGCCCGAACTCGCCGGCCGCGCCGCGTGCCTGTGCGAGCTCGACGAGCACGCCGAGATCGTCCGGAGCTTGCTCGTGGGCCTCGCCGAGGATCGTCGCCGCAGCGACGGCGTTCCCGAGCCGCTCGAGTTGCAGCTTCGCCGCCTCGCGAAGGCGCGCGAGCGCCGAGCGCTTGTCGCGACGATTGCGTGCGTCGAGCACGAACACGTCGGCGAGTGCGGCCCAATCCTCGCGTGCGGTGAGCGTCTTCTCGAGACGCATCCGCAGCTTCTCGATGGTCGGGGACTCGCGGAAGCCACGATCGAGCGCGCGCACGACGCCCGCCTCGTCGCCCATCGCCTGGCGCACGTTGGCCACCTCCATGGCGAGAGCAGCCGCGGTTTCCCCCGTCTCGAGGGCGAGCAGCCGTTCCATGGTGCCGGCGCGGAGCTCGGGCTCGTCGTTCGGCTTGAGCAGGCGGACCTGCGCTTGCCACAGCGACTTGTCCTCGGGCACGAGCTCCGAAGCCGCCCGATAGACATCGAGGGCGTCTTCGCGCTGCTTGGCCTCGAGCAAGGCGCCGAGGCGGAGCGACAGCGCCACCACCTGTTCGCTGTCCCCGCGATCCCGCGCGAGGTCGAGGCGTGAACGGAGGAGCTCCATCAGCTCTTCGTCGCGGCCGGTCCGGGCGTAGAGGTCCATCAGCGCCTGCGCGGTCTGATGTTGCTCCGGCTCGTCCTCGAGGATCTCCCGCAACGCGACGCTCGCCTCGTCTTCGCGTCCCGTGACGTCGAGGAGCAGGCGCGCGCGCTCCAGTCGGAGCACGTTGCGCTCGGAAGCGTCGAAGACGTTCTCGATGGTGTCGGCGATGAGCCGCTCGAGTCGCGCGCGATCGCCAAGCGTGCGCAGGACTGCCAGCAAGGGCTCCCAAACGCGACGCTCACCCGCGTCACGCTCGAGCAGCAACTGGTACGTTTGGGCTGCGAGCGGCGGGTTCTGCCCCGGTCCGGCAGCGAGCTCGGCGGCTTGCAGCCGCAGATCGAACGACTCGGCGGGCGAGTGCGTCGCCGCCTCGAGCAACAGCTCGATCGCGGCGGCGAAGTCCTCGGCGACCCGACGCACGTCGGCCAACGCGGTCAGGGCCCAGCCGACCTCGGCGACCTGTTCGTCGCGCCGGGCCACCTCGATCGCTCGACGAAGGAGCGCCTCGCCGCGCGTCGCCTCGCCCAGGCGTGCGGCCAGCTCGGAGCCCTCGCGGAGGACGTCGAGCGAGGGGTTCTCGGTCTTGGCGATGCGCTCGATGGCCTCGAGCAGCACCAGCGGATCGCCGCTCGCGCGCGCGATCCGCTCGTGCAAGGCGGCCACCCGTTCGTCGACGGCGGCGACCGCCCGGATCAGCGCAAGGGCACGATCCAGCTGCGGATCGCGGTCGATCGCCCAGCTGAGCATCTCGACGCCCTCGTCACGCGACGCCTCGGCCTCGAGATCGAGCTCGGCGAGCCGGTAGAGCGATTCGGTGCGCAGGGCGGGGTCCTGATCGTCGATCTGCACGAGCTGTCGCAACGAGCGCAGCTCCGAGTCACGATCGTTCCGCGTGCGAGCGAGACGTGCGAGGGCACGCGTCGCCGCGACCGTCTGCTCCCCCGTACGCTCCGCCTCGCCGTAGGCCACGGCAGCGCGATCGAGATCGCCGAGGTCCTGCTCGAGCAACTCGCCGAGCCGGAGATAGAACCCGGCGGCGACGGTCGCCTCGCCGGCGTCGCGTGCGCGCGTGGCGAGCGACCGCAGGCGCTCTTCGTAGCGCTCGAGCTTGTCGGCGCGACGCGCGACGTCGCGCACCGAAGCGTGAAGCGACGCCGAATCGGGCACGTGAGCCAGCGCGTCGAGCCGCGCTTGCAGGGCCTCGTCGACGCGACCGAGACCGTCGAGCACGTCGGCGAGCTCGATGAGCGTCGCCGCTGCTGCGTCGGGGTTCTGCTCGGCAGACACCCGCGCTTGCAACGCGCGAACGAGGAAGGCCTCGTTGTGCGTCTCGCGGAGCAGCTGAACGAACCGTCGCCCCTCGTCCTCGCTCTGGCTCGCGGCTTCGAACGCGGACTCGAGGTTCTCGCGTGCCCGGTCTTCCTGCCCTTGGGCGGCAGCGATGCGGTGCAGCTCGAACAGGACCTCGCTCGGACCGATCGCGGTGTCGAGCACGACGCCCGGCCGACGCACGATGAGCAACAGGGCGCGGTACGCGCGCTCGGCACGGGCGAACTCGCCGGCCTCGCGAGCGAGCGAGCCGAGGAACCGCAGGATGGCTGCGCTCCCCATGTCCATCGAGGCGGCGAGCTCGAGCTGCGCGAGCGCCTCACCCGAGTCCCCGCGCGCTTGCGCGAGGTGCGCGAGCTGCACGTGGACCTGCGCGCGCTCCGGCGGCCTGCGGCGGCCGTACCACTCGACGAGCCCCTGCAGCAGGGCGAGCGCCTCGTCGTGACGCGCCGCGAGGCGCATCGAGTCGGCGAGCGCGATCTTCAGCGGTCGCACTCGATCCTTGCCGGGTTGTGCAGGAAGCGTCTCGGCGAGCTGCGCGGCCTCGTCGAACAGCGGCACTGCCGCCGCGGGATCCTCGAGGTGCTGGACCTGCAGCTCCGCGCCCTCGCGCAGCCACTCGATCTTCACGGCCGGATCGGTCTCGTGCGCCGCTCCCTCGCGGAGCAGCTCGGCCAGCGCCGGCCACGCCTGCGCCTCGCGGAACTGATCGGCGAGCAGCTCGCGGAGCTTGCGCGCCGAGGGTTCCTCGTCGAGACCGCGACGGAGCACCTCGAGCGCTCGCACGCGGTCGCCCGCACGGAGGAACTCCGACGCGAGTCGCGCCACCGTCTCGGCGCGCGCGCCGAGCGGAGTCGCCTCGAGGCGCTTCTCGAGCCACTGAATGGCGATCGAGCTCTCGCGACGTGCGGCGTGCAGGCGCGCGAGGGCGTCGTAGGCCTCGGCGGTCGGAGACAACGCCACCACGCGTCCCCAGCTCGCGAGCGCGCGGGCGACGTCGCCGAGCGGCGCCTCGGAGAACAGCGCGACCCGGGCCCACAAGTCCGCAGCAGGCGCGCTCTCATCGGCGCCTTCGAGGATGAGCGCCTGTTCGCTGAGGATGTTCGCGAGCTCGGCGTGGCGGTCGACGCGCGCGAGCACCTCGATGGCCACGTCGATGGTGGCTCGATCGCCGGGGCGCTCGTCGAGGTTGGCCCGGAGCACCTCGAGCTCGCCGTCGACGTCCCCCTGGAGGCCGAGCACCCGCGCGAGGTCGAGCCGCAGAGAGACCCGCAGATCGGGCTCGCGCGCGAAGCCGAGCTCGTGCCGACGGAGCGCACCGAGCTCGGCGAGCATGCCGGTGGCCTCGTACAGACGCGCGAGCGCCGAGAGCGCACGGGCGTCCTCGGGAACGAGCGCGAGGATCTGGCGATAGAGCTCGATCGCACGGCTCGGATCGGAGAGATGCGCGCTGGCGAGCTCCGCCGCACGGTGCCGCAGCGCGAGTGCCGCGGTCGGGTCGAACGGCATGTCGGCGCCGCGAACGAGGACGTCCACGGCGCTCTGATGAGCCCCCGCATCCACGTGCAGCACCACCATGCGATCGAGCGCCCACGCGGCGAACGAGTCAGCCGACATGTCGCGCTGTTCGCTCCCCGGATAATGCGAGGGGCGGACCGGCGCCGAAGTCGGCGGCAGCGTCGGGAGGGCGAGCGGTGCACGCGTCCATCGCGCCTTCGCCGCGACCAACAGTCGGTCGAGAATCGAGAGTGCGCGATCGCGGTCGGCGACCACGTCGAGCGCGACCTGGGCGCACTCGTAGAGCACACCCAGATCGTCCTCGCTCGCGCTCGCGAGCAGGCTCAAGGTGTCGAGCAACGCAGCGTCGGGGTGCTTTCGCTGGAGCACCGCGAGCATGCGCACCGTCTCGGGATCGGAGGAGTCGTGGGCGACCGCGCGGAGCAGTGCGCGCTCGGCGCGGGCCGGATCCTGCCTGCGGTCGCGGTGCCAGATCGCAATCTGGCTCTCGAGCTCGCGCGCGACCATGGGCGAGAGCCCTTCGACCCGCGAAACCGCGGCCTCGAGCGCGGTGGTCGCCGCGTCCCACGCGGCGTGCTCCTCGGCGACGCGATCGAACGTCGTGGTGACGTCTCCGTCGACGCGGTGTTGCGCACGCGCGGAATCGACCACTGCACGCGCGGCGTCCTCCCACCGGCCGACGCGGCCGGCCACGCGCGTGACCGCCTGGCTTGCCTCGGTGCTCTCGGGGAACACCGCGATGACAGGCAGATACGCGTCGAGCGCGCGGGCAAAATCGCCCACGCGGCACTCGAGCAGGGTGCCCTGTTGCATGCGAAGCGTGCCGGCGCGGAGCGCGTCGGCGGCGCAGGCGAGGATCGCCACACCGAGCGCCTCGATGGCCGTCGACCACCCCGCGGTGAGCTCGGCCAGGCGAACGAGCTCGCGCTCCAACGAAGCGTCCGCCGGCGTCAGCGGGAACGCGCGGGCGACCGCGCCGAGCGCAGCGGCCGGATCTCCGGCGCGCTCCTCGTGGAGCCGAGCAGCCTCGACGAGGACGCTCGCCTTGGCCGCCGCTTCGCTTGCGACCTGCACTCGGTGCTCGACGATCTCGAGCAGGGCCGCCCAGTCGTCGGTCGTCCGATAGGCATCGGCGAGCGTCGCTGCCGCGGCCGCGCGCACCGACTGTTCGTCGGCACGCTCGAGAATCGCGCGCAGCCCCGCACGAGCCGCGGCATGGTTGGGCTCGGCCGCGAGGGCCTCGTGATACCGCTGTGCCGCGACGTCGAGCGCGGCGAGTTGCTCGCGATGCACGTCACCCAGGCGCGCCAGCAGATCCGCGCGCCGACGAGGCTCCGTCTCGCGGGCGGCCGCGCCCGAGAGGTGCGCCGCGAGGTCATCGAAGCGCTTGGCGGCCGCGAGGAGCCGCCCAAGGCCGTCGACGGTCTCGGCGGTGGCGCCGAACGTCTCTTCGATGGTGTGGAACGTCGCGGCCGCGCCGTCGATGTCGGAGAGCTCGCGCTCCATCAGCTCGGCGATGCGCACCAGATCGGCCCGCCGACGCGCAGGGTCGTCGCTCGCGGCGATGCGTCGACGCAGCGACGAGACGAGGGCGGGCCAACGGGAGTCGCGGTGAAGGAGCTCGACGATCGCGTCGAGCGCCTCGAGGTCCGCGGCGTCGAGCTCGACGCGGTGCTCCCAGGCCGCGAGGGCACGATCGATCTCGCCGCGTGCAGCAGCGAGCGACGCGGCGCGCGCGAGCACCGCACGTCGATCCGCGAGCTCTGGTTCGAGCCCGGCGAGGCTCTCGAGCACGAGCAGGCGCTCGTCGGTCCGACCAAGTCGCTCGTACAACGACTCGAGCCGACGGGACACGTCGAGACGCACCTCACCCTCGCATGCGGACGAAGCGAGCGCGCGCGCGAACGAGGCGGCGGCACCGGGCTCGTCGGCGAGCAGGTCGGAACGGGCGCGGCCAGCCTCGACGAGCAACACCACGCGCGTGGCGTCGTCCTCGGTGGCGTCGACGGCGTTCGACAGCGCGTCGGCGCGCCGATCGTGCCTGCCCGTCTTTTCGGCCAACATCCGCAGACGATCACGCGACTCCGCGTTCGCGGGCTCGAGGTGCACCAGGGCCGCAGCGTGATCGAGCGCCGACTCGTCACGACCGAGCTCGATGAGGCGATCGATGATCTCGCGATGGACCGCTGCACGTTGCGCGGCGTCGGCGCCCTCGAGAGAGATCTCGAGCACACGCACGACGTCGGCGTTGCGCTTGCCGGCGGCATAGCGCTGTTTGAGGAGTTGAAGCGCGCGGCGCCGGACCTCGGGCGCAGTGGTCTTGAGCACCGCGACCTTCTCGAGGATCTTCGACCCGGCCGTGTCGTGCGGGTCCTCGGCGAGGAGGACCTCACAGACCGCGAGCGCCTCGTCTGCACGCTCCAGCTTGTCGAGCCAGCACGCCGCGATGCGCGCGCGCGTGGCGAGCTTGCCGTCGCGCGACAGCACGGCCAGGCGCGCCGTCCAGAGATCGATCAAGTCGCGATGCCGTCCCTGACGCTCGAGCAAGCGCTCGAGCGAGGTCGCGAGCTGCGCGTCGCTCGGTCGAAGGGGGAGCAGCGCCTGCAGGTACTGGATGGCGCGCTCCCCAGCCCCGGCGAAGTCCTTCGCCACGTGGGCGGCTTCGTCGAGGAGTTGTGCGCGGCGGAGCTTGTCGTCGGTGCGGGCGAGCGCGCGATCGTACGCGTCGAGGAGCTCGTCCCACTTGGCGGCGACGGTCAGCGCCATCACCAGACGCTCGAAGGCCCACGACGCATCGGGCTGCCGCGCGAGCACACGATCGAGGATCGAGATCAACCGGTCGGGCTGGTCGAACCATTCGTCGTGCAGCCGCACCGCACGTTGCCCGATTCGTTCGGCGACATCGGCCGGCAGCGCCTCGAGCGAGAGCACGTGGAGGAACGCATCCGCAGTGACCTCCGGACGCTGCGCGTTCGCCGCCTCTTCTTCGAGCACGTCCCACGTCGAGTCGTCCGTCGGCGTGGCGAGCGCGGCGCGCAACGACGCCTTCAACGCATCGTCGTCGGCCAGCTCGGGCGCTGGGAAGATGGGGATGCGCGGCGCGGAGGGCGCTGTGCTGGATGATGCCGGAGCAACGCTCGGCGACCCTGGATCCGGACGGAGTGATCGGCGCTTTTTCATGGGCGGCGGCGAACCGTCCGCAGAGGATAGACCCGAACTCCGCGACTCCGGTGCGACGAATTCAACCGCCGTCGCGAGAAGTTCTCGTCCTCACGCGTCGAAGCGACGAATGCCCGAGCGGTCGAGGTGTTCGAGGTGTGCCGCATAGAGCACCCCGGTGGGGTCGCGTGCGCCGGGGACGAGGTCGACCAGCGGAGCCAGCGCGAAAGGCCGCTCGTGAAGGCGTGGATGTGGGACGATGGCCGACGGTTGGTCGGAGGGAGGCCCGTCGGTCCACAGCAGATCCAGGTCGATCGTCCGCGGGGCGTTGCGCTCCGGACCCCGCACCCGGCCGAGATCGCGCTCGATCGCGAGGAGCCACTCGACGATCGCCGTTGGAGCAACGGGTGAAGCCAGCTCGACGAGCATCGCCCCGTTGAGGAACTGCGGCTGCGGCGGCCCGCCCACCGGGGCGGTCTCGAACAACGCCGACCGGCGAACCGACGTCACCCCCGGCAAGCGGGCTACGCGATCGACCGCCGCCTCGATCGTGCCGAGGCGATCCCCCAGGTTGGCTCCCACGCCGATGACCGCACGCATGCCCCACATAGTAGAGTGCGCGCGTGACCTACGCCGCTCCCGGTGTGTTCGTCATCGCGGCGCTTGCAGTGGTCGGGCTCCTCGCGGGCCTCGTGGATGCGATCGCGGGGGGCGGCGGCATGTTGACCCTGCCCGCCCTGCTCGCGGCCGGCCTTCCCCCGCACCTCGCGCTCGGGACGAACAAGGGTTGCTCGACGTGGGGCACGGCGATGGCCACCGCGACGTTCGCGCGTCGAGGCCGCCTGCAGCTCGCCCGCACGGCCTTCGGCTTTCTCGCTGGAGCTGGCGGCGCCCTGGTCGGCGCGCGCCTGCAGCTCGCGCTCGATCCCAAGGCGCTGCGGCCTATCGTCCTCATCCTGCTCGTCGCCGTCGCCGTGGTGCTCACGGTCCAGCGCCCGCGGCCGCCTGCGGATCCGGCCGCCATCCCACCGAGGTCGCTGGCCCTCGCCACCACCATCGGCCTCGTGCTCGGCGTCTACGACGGGTTCTTCGGACCCGGTACCGGCACCTTCCTCATCGTCGCGCAGGTCGGATTGATGCACGCGACGATGAGCGAGGCGACGGCCGATGCGAAGCCGGTGAACCTGGGTTCGAACATCGCGTCGCTCGTCACGTTCGCGATCAAGGGCACGGTCGTGTGGAAGATCGCGCTCCCGATGGCCGTGGGCAACATCGTCGGCGGCGCCCTGGGCGCCCGAATCGCGATGAAGGGTGGCGACCGCGTCGTGCGACTGACGGTGATCGCCGTGTCGCTCGCCTTGATCGCGAAGCTGACGTGGGACTTGATCCGTTAGCGGGCCGTCTCAGCCGACTTCACCAGCGCCGCGACGTCGGGGTCGTTCTCGATGACGTCGCGGAGCTCGTCCTGGATCTTCGCCAGGTCGTCCGGGCCGATCAGGCCCTCGAGGTGGCTCGTGGCCTCGCGAACACGGAGGTCGACGTACCCGTGGAGGTCGATCTCGCCCGCACGCAGCCGCTCGAGCGGTGTCGCTGTACTGGCCTGTTCGGTACCGCGGACGCCGAGCGTCTCGCCGAACTTCGGGCCGCCCGTCGCGGACGGGCCTCGCTCGCCGGGAATCGCCGGGGCGACGGGGCCGGTCGCGCCGCCGATCTTTCCGGGACCAGGAGGCCCTCCGCCGCCGATGCCGCCGACCATTTCGAACCTCCTGCCTGTTCCCGGGGTGAGTGTAACCAAGTCACCGGATGTTTCCGATGGCGTTCTTCACGGTGTCGTGGCGCGCCTTGAGGACGTTGGAGAGCGCGGAGTACTGCCGGTTCTCGGCGCTGATCTCCTCCTGCAGCTGCAGGTAGTACATGTTGAACGCCTGGCTCTCGGCCATCACGTTCTCGATGCCGCCCTGCTCGCCCGTTCCCGCGGCGCCCGCCGGCCCGGCCACGCCGGCCGAAGCCGCTCCCCCGGTGGGGATGCGTGGGGTCATCGCCACACCTCCGAGGCCTCCGCCCGGCACCGCCGAGCCGGGACCCGACATCACGGTCGGCGCGGCTTTGACGGCGGCCGACAGCAGCGGACCGCCCGGAAGGACCGTGGCCACCGCCTCCGCCCCCTTGAGGATCGGCCGGGCTCCAGCGAGCACGGCGCCGAAGCCCGGACCTTTCGGGGTGGCCGGGCCCTTGCTGACGGTGACACGGCCCGCATCGCCGCCGACGACGGGCTTCGAATCGATCTTGGAACTCATGGTTCTGCTCTCTTCCCGAGCCCGGAATGGAGGGCTCGAGAGAGGTCGACCGGAAGCCCCTCGCGGTTGCGTGATTCTCCACGCGTGCGCGTCTACGCTTGCGGCGATGCCCGAACCGACGCGCCCCGCGGGGCGCCCGACGACCATCCTCCACATCGAGGACGATCCGGCCAACCGCCTCCTGGTCCGTAAGCTTCTCACTTCCGAGGGCATGCACGTCGTCGACGCGGAGACCGGACTCGAGGGCGTGCGCCGCGCACTCGACATCCGCCCCGATCTCGTCCTCATCGACCTCAACATCCCCGATCTCGACGGCTACGAGGTCGCCCTGCGTCTGCGCGGCGATCCCGCGACGGCAGGCACGCCGCTGGTCGCGATCACCGCCGAAGGCGATCGCGACACCTCGCTCGCCGTAGGGTGCGACGGTTTCATCGCCAAGCCGATCCAGGCGCGGCGCTTCGCCGACGAGGTGCGCGCGTATCTCTCAGGACGCCGCGAGCGCCCGTCCCAGCCGGCGGACGGACGACTGCGCGCGCAGAGCGAGAAGATCGTTCGGCACCTGGAGGAGAAGGTCGCCGAGCTGGTCTCGGCCAACGAGCGGTTGCGGACGATGGACAAGCTCCGCAAGGAGTTCTACCGCAACGTCTCGCACGAGCTCTCCACGCCGCTGACGCCGATCGTCGGCTACCTGTCGATGCTGCTCAACGACGAGCTCGGCCCGCTCAACAAGCAGCAGCAGAAGGCGCTGCGCGCAGTCGACGACTGCACCAAGCGCCTGCGCGGTCAGATCGACAACCTGCTCGACATCACCGGCATGGAGACAGGCCGCATCCGCTTCGTGCACAAGGACTACGACTTCCTCGACACGACGAGACGCGCGATCGCGCAGCTCGCCGACCGGGTCGCCGACGCCGGCATCGAGCTCGTCGAGGAGCTCCCACGGGGTCCCTTGCCTGCATGGGGCGATGCCGACCGCCTCGGTCGTGCGATCCAGCAAGTGCTCGACAACGCCGCCAAGTTCACCCCGCGCGGGGGCCAGGTCGGCGTGCGCGTCCGCGCGCTGTCGACGGGCCACTACGAGGTGTACATCGCCGACTCCGGGCCGGGCATTCCCGCCGAGCAGATCGAGCGGATCTTCGAGCCCTTCTTCCAGGTCGACGGCTCGCCCACCAGGCAGTTCGGCGGCGTCGGCGTCGGGCTCGCACTCGCCCGTCGGGTCGCCCAAGCGCTCGGAGGCGACATCCGCGCGACGCCACGCGCCACCGACCCGATCTCCGGCACGCGCTTCAGCGGCGCGGGCGTGCAGCTCGTCATCGCGCAGCGCGCACCACAGGAGATCGCGCGCTAGGTGACTGGTGTTTTTCGTGGTGCGCCAAGTCATTGCATAATATGATTATGCAATGACACTCGGCCGCGCCCCCGACACCGGCGAGATCTTCGGCTCGACGACCGAGCTCTGCGCAACCCGTCT
>Ga0208492_1000224_pt1 | contig 55333 bp, 56 predicted proteins | sample Subbioar_CSW14AB_FD_184820 | JGI IMG/M metagenome (GOLD analysis project Ga0208492, IMG submission 184820) | Serpentinite rock and fluid subsurface biosphere microbial communities from McLaughlin Reserve, California, USA - CR12Mar_CSW14AB (SPAdes) | ecosystem: Environmental > Terrestrial > Deep... | reverse complement strand
GCATTACAGTGCCTGCCCCCTACAAGCCTGTCCTGCCCGGCGACTATCGCCATGTGGACGTCGAATGCGTCATTGCCTATCGCAAGTATCATTCAACGATGGCCGGGACGAATGAGTGCAACGGCATGATTGCCGTTGGCCGCCTCTCCAACTTCAAGGACCTGAAAGACTTCAAGCTGAATGCGCGCGGGGGCCTGACGACACGCTGGTCCTATGCCGGCGAGTCCGAAGGCCGCTGGTACGGCCGCGAGGAAAAGTATCCCGAAATTGCGGGTGAAGGCCCGAACGGCCCGGAGCTGGTCGGAACGCTCAAAGTGCATATGGTCGGCTGGACGGTCTATGACGCGCCCGGCTGCCTATACGTGGTGATGGACAAGCGCGGCATCGGCGTCGCCGTCTGGATCTTCAACCGCGACGGCGGCGAGAAACAGGCGCGGCGATACGCAGAGCGTATCGCCGCCTCTTTCAAGGCCTGAGCCTAGTCCTTCTTCATCTCCGCCATGCGGGCGTTGTTGATCGCCTTGGCCGACTGATACTGCTTCCGCTCACGCAGGCGCGCGGCATAGGCCTCGAAGGCCGGGCGCGTCGGAATACCGCCGAACGCTAGCCCCCAGTCCACCGTGCTGCCGACATAGACGTCGGCCGCCGTGAAGGCTTTGCCGCAGACGAAGTCGCGATCCGACAGCATGCGTTCCAGCGTATTCACCGAAGCATCGAACGTGCCGAAGCCCGTCATCATGTCCCGGCCCTCTGGCACATCCCACTTCATCGCGTTCGCAGTGACGGCCTGCTCCATCGGGCCCGCCGCGAACAGCACATAGCGATAGTAGTCGCCCAGCTTGTCTGCCGCCGGCTTCAATCCCGCCTGCGGGAACGCATCCGCGAGATAGAGGCAGATAGCGGCGGCCTCAGTCACCACGACGCCATTGTGACGAATCGCCGGAACCTTGCCCATCGGGTTCACCGCGAGATAAGCGGCGCTCTTGTTGCCCGTCGGGCCCCAGTCGAGCCAGTTGGTCGTGTAGGGCTGGCCCAGCTCCTCCAGCATCCAGTGCGCGATCTGCCCGCGGCTCATCGGGTTCGTCCAGAATTCGATCATGAGAAATCCTCCAACGCGGCCGACCATGCGTCGCACAGCGGCGGCGAACAACCCCATCGAATGCTTGCTGCCGCCAAGGGGGTGTCAGCAGCAGCGCGCTCTCCACATCGAATAGACCTCTCTGGCCAGCCAGCCCCAGCCTGCTAGTCTCTCCCCAGCCAGCAGCTGCAATCGAGACAGCGCGGCCCCGGGAGGACGGAATGAAACGGCTTGGAACCCTGATGACCGCGCTGGTGCTGGCGCTCGCACTTCCCGCTTGTACGTCCACGGCGTCCACAGCTTCATCCGCACAAACCAGCGCCGAAACCCCGAAGATCGTCATCTACCACGCGGAGGGCCGCCGCTCTGAGCGCGTCGTGTGGCTCTGCGAGGAGCTGGGCATACCGTACGAGCTGAAATTCCGCCGGGGCGATGTGGCGGGCTCGTTCGAGGACATCTTCGCTGTGAACCCCGGCATGCGGGTTGCCCCCACCGTGTTCTACAATGGCGAGCTGCTGGTCGAGTCCGGCGCGATCCTCCAGTTCATCATGGATCGTAATGGCGGCAGCCGCCTCATGCCGCCGGTCAACTCGCCGGACTACGCCTCCTATCTCCGCTTCATGCATTATGCCGAGGGCACACTCGCCTCCGACGTGGTCGCAGACTATCGCGTCGCCCGCGCCACCGATGGCAAGGCCCCGCGCGGCGAGAAGGAGACGGATGGCCAGCGCGCCATGCGTTTCGCCGAAGACTTCCTCGCGAAGCATCCCTATTTCGCCGGCAATGAATTCACCGCCGCCGACATCATGATGGTGTTCCCGATCAGCTATGCCATCCGCATGAACGTCGCCGATCCAGCGAAGTATCCCCACATCGCAGCCTGGCAGCAGAAGGTGGAAGACCGACCCGCCTTCAAGCGCATGCTCGCCATCGCCCGCCCGGATGGCCGCGTTGCCCCTCCGCCCTCGTTGACCCTGCCATAGCCGCCAAAAGCGGGCACACTGTTTAGGCCAGCTCTCTCAAGTCTGGCTGGCAATATGATGTGGGACATACTAAGTCCGCCCCAGACCCTTCGCCGCCGGAAAAGAGAAACACAATGCCGGCAGCCGCCATCGACCCACCCGCCAGCACGCGCGCCGCGTTGATCTTCCTCTTCCTCGGCAATGTCATGATCGGATCGGGCGTGCTCGCTCCCGCCGCCATGATCAACCCGATGACGGAAGGCCTCGGCGTGTCCACCGTCGATATCGGCGCGCTGATCGGCTGGGGCGCCGTCATTCTCTGTATCGGGGCGCCGGCGTTTGGCTTCTTCACCAATCGCGTCGATCGCCGCACGTTGCTGGCTGCTTCGCTGATCCTCTACACGGTCGGCCACGCCGCCTCGGCCTTCGCGCCGGATTACATTTCGCTGCTCATCATCCGCCTCCTGATGATCAGCGGCGCGGCCATCTTTACGCCGCAGGCCGCCAGCGCGGTCGCCCTGATGGTTCCGGAAGATCGCCGCGCCAGCTCGGTAGCCGTCGTCTTCATGGGGTGGGCCGTCTCCGGCGCGGTCGTGATCCCGATCATGAGCATCCTCGCTGAAACGCTGGACTGGCGGGTCATCTACTCGGCGATCGCCGTGGGCTCCGGGCTCGCCGCCGCAGGCGTGATGTTCGCCCTCCCGGCCCGCCTCTATCCCGCCCGCATGTCGCTCAGCACATGGGGCGAGGTCGTGACCAAGCCGGCGATCCTGATCCTGCTGGCGGCAACGTCGCTGCAGATCATGGGGCAGTTCTCACTTTACCCCTATCTCGCTGCCGAACTCGTCCGCGCCGCCCACGCGGATGCATCCGGCGTGGCGCTCACCTTCGGCACCTATGGCGGCGCCGGCTTGGTGGGCTCCATCGTCGCCGCGCGTGTGGTCGGCAAATTCGGCGCGGCCCGGACACACATCACCTGCCTCAGCTTCATGGCCGCGGGCCTTGCCGGATGGTCGTTCTTCTCGTCCTCGCTGATGCTGGCCGTTTGCAGCGTCTTCGTCTGGGGCCTCGGATTCGGCGCCGGTGTCGCCATGCAGCAAGCGCGGCTGATCTCCGTCGCCCCCGCGCTCGCCTCCGCCTCGGTCGCGCTGAACACGTCCGTGCTCTATCTGGGGCAGGCCGCCGGCACGGCGATTGGCGGCAGCTTCATTGCGAATGAACACCCGGACCTGATGGCCCCGGCCGGCGTCGTCCTGATGCTGGCTGCGATCACGGCGTCATGGTGGGCGAACAGGAAGTTCGCGGCCTAAACGCGCTCTTTCGTCTTCGTGAAGCGTATCGCCGGGTTCTTCTCCGACACGTAGCCGACATCCCACGCGTTCTTCGCAAGATAGACCGGCGCGCCGTCGAGATCCTTGGCCACCGTTCCGCGATTGGCTTCAAGGAACGCATCCAGTTTTGCGCGGTCGTCGCTGGAGAGCCAGCGCGCGGCCGCCCACGGGCTCGTCTCGAACAGGACTTCGAGATTGTTCTCCGTCGCGATGCGCTCGGCCATCACCTCGATCTGCAGCTGCCCCACAGCGCCGACGATCATGTCGGAGCCGATCTCCGGCGTGAACAGCTGGGTGACGCCTTCTTCGGCGAGACCCTCGAGCGCCTTGCGCAGGTGTTTCGACTTCATCGGGTCCTTGGTGCGCACGCGGCGCAGGATTTCCGGCGCGAAGTTGGGGATTCCCGCGAACTGCACGTTGCCGCTTTCGCTCAGGCCATCGCCCACGCGCAGCTGGCCATGGTTCGGAATGCCGATCACGTCGCCGCCGAATGCTTCGTCCGCAATCTCGCGGTCCTGCGCCATGAACATGACAGGCGAGGTGATGCCGAGCTGCTTGCCCGCCACTGTCTTCAGCCGCATGCCGCGCTGGAAGCGACCGGACACCAGGCGGAAGAACGCAATGCGGTCTCGGTGGTTGGGGTCCATGTTCGCCTGGATCTTGAACACGAAGCCCGTGACTTCCTTGTTCTCCGGCCCCACGGACGCCGGATTGCCCTTAACCTTCGCCTTCTGCACACGCGGGGCGGGCGCCTCGTGCAGGATGGTGTCGAGCAACTCCTTCACGCCGAAATGGCGCAGCGCCGAGCCGAACACGACAGGCGTCATATGGCCTTCGCGATAGCTCTGGTGGTCGTAAGGCTTGGTGACGCCCGCCGCCATCTCAGCCTGTTCGGCCATTTCGGCCTGCTCGGCCGCATCCATCATCTCGTCGAAACGGTCCTCGCCCACGCGCTCGGTCTTGAACTCCACCGAGCCATCGTGCGCCACGATACGCTGGTACGTCACGAACTCGCCGGTGCGCAGGTCCTTCATGCCGCGCAGGCGCTCGCCCGATCCTTGCGGCCAGTAGAGCGGCACCGCCGTCATCGCCAGCTTCTGCTCGATCTCTTCCAGCAGCGCGAACGGGTCCTGCGCCTCGCGATCCATCTTGTTGATGTAGGTGATGATCGGAATGTCGCGCAGGCGGCACACCTCGAACAGCTTCAGCGTCTGCGGCTCGATGCCCTTGGCAGCGTCGAGCACCATGATCGCCGAGTCGGCGGCGGTCAGCGTGCGATAGGTGTCTTCCGAGAAGTCCTCGTGGCCCGGCGTATCCAGCAGGTTGAAGACGCAGCCCTCATATTCGAACGTCATCACCGACGCCGAAACCGAGATGCCGCGGTCGCGCTCGATCTTCATCCAGTCAGACATGGTGCGGCGGCGCTCGCCGCGCGCCTTCACGGCGCCGGCCATGCGGATCGCGCCACCTGCCAGGAGGAGGTTTTCCGTCAGCGTGGTCTTGCCGGCGTCCGGGTGCGCGATGATCGCGAACGTACGCCTGCGCGCCGCTTCTGCTTCTGGTGTCAGGGTCATGGCGGGGGCTGATACTAGGCTCTGCGGGAAAGGTCTACTCCCGGGCGCCGGGGTGGGTTAGCCTGACTCGTTTCGGAGCCCCGTAGCGGAATGAAATCAATCGCAAGACGCCTGCCGCTTGCCATTCTGCTTGCCGCCGCGATGCCGGCCCTGGCCCAAGGCAACGCCGATGGTCCGCCCGAACTATTGCCCGACGAAATTACCTGGCCGTCGACCGAATCCGTTCCAGACGTCACCACGGCAAAGCTCGGCAGTCTGTTGATCGTTCTCGAAGAGACGACTCTCGCCGATGTCGCCGCCGAGGTTGGGGGAACGGTCGGCCGTCGCGGCCACGCAGCGTCGGCTCTCCACTGGGTCTGTGTTGATGCTGATGCGCCAACCCACAACACGCGCATCTGGCTTGTATCTACCGAGATCGCAGGCGGCGCCATCAACCAGATCGTCATCGAAAGGAGCGATCCGGGCAGGCGCGCTAACAGTGGCTGCTCAACCATCCGCGCCGATCACTTGCCGATCGAACTGCCCGGACTGCCTGTCATCGGCCAGGAAGAAGCCAAGGCGCGGGCGCAACTACCGGCGCCGGGCTACGAGCGCAACGGAACACTTGCCTTCCTGCATTCCCGCGACTTGCCCAAGGACTGCAATCTCAGCCAGTCATTGGGTATTCGGATCGCCAGCGGCAGGGTTGACGCCATCAGCCTGACGCGCATCACATCCTGCTAACCTCTCCGTTCGGATGGTTCACATGCGCCTCTTCTACTCCCCCGCATCGCCCTACGCCCGCAAATGCCGCGCGGTGGCTATGGAGAAGGGGCTGCATGACGGGATCGAGATCGTCAGCGCCCCGCCGCTGGAAAATCCGCCGGCGCTTCACGCGGTCAATCCGCTGGGCAAGGTGCCTGCGCTGGTGCTGGCAGATGGGCGCTGCATCATCGATAGCCCGGTGATCTGCGCCTATCTCGACAGCCTGAATGACAGCCCGCGCCTCATCCCGGCCTCCGGGCCTGAGCGGTTCGATGCGCTCACCCGCGAAGCTATCGCGGATGGCATCCAGGATGCGGCCCTCTCCATCGTGTTTGAACGCCGCCGCCCGGAAGCGGAACGCTCATCCGACTGGCAGGCGCGCTGGGCCGCCGCCATCCACCGCGCCGTCGCCCACAGCGCTGCGCACGTCAGCCAGCGCGCCCAGCCGGACCTCGGCGACATCGCCATTGCCTGCGCGCTCGCCTATCTGGACCTCCGCCTGCCGGAGCTTGCCTGGGACAGCAAGGCACAGGCCCTGCGCGTCTGGCTCACCACGATGGAAAAGCGACCGAGCCTCGCCGCCACGGCCCCGCCAACGGCCTAGATTGCTGGCCAAACCTCGGAATTTCCGAGCCAAATCCACTCCGCCAGCGGTCTCGTTCAGCGGTCGTTCAGGTAGGAAAAGCTCTAAGGAAGCGGGACTTCCGCACAGGGGACTTACACTCATGCCCGCCCGCATTCTCGCCGCCATCGCGATCGCCACGCTTGCCAGCGCCTGCGCTTCCAGCCCGCCGAACGCCGGCGGCATGCGCACCGTGGACTATGATCCGGCCATGGTCGGCCCGGTCCAGGGCGTCGGCCTCGAAGGCCATGACATCGTGAACATGTCCGACCAGATGGTGCGCGACATGCTCGCCAACCCGCAGATCGGCGGCAATGCAGCCAGTCCGCGCGTCATCATCGACGCGGAATACTTCAACAATGAGAGCGCCCAGCGCATCAACCCCAGCATCTTCACCGACAACCTGCGCGTGAACCTGCAGCGCGCCGCCAGTGGCCGCATCCGCTTCGTCTCGCGCGAGTCGTTCGACATGGTTGCGGGCGAACGCGACATGAAACGCTCCGGCGTCACCGATCAGGGAACGCTGGTGCAGGCCAAGGCCCAGCTCGGCGCTGACTACCGCCTGCGCGGCCGCATCACTTCCACCGAACAGATCCAGGCCAGCGCCGGCGTGATCCAGCGCTATAACCAGGTCGTGTTCGAGATGGTCGATCTCGAGAACAGCGAGATCATCTGGACGGGCATGTACAACGTCGCCCGCGCCGGCGCCGACGACGTCATCTATCGCTAGGCCACGGGGACACACGAATGGCGCGAGCGCGCCTCGGATGGGGGTCTGCCTGCGCCGCGGTCAGTTTTGCGCTGGCGGCGTGCGGCACGGTTGACGACACCGTCAATGTTCCGGTCGCGGAGATGGATCGCTGGCTGGCGGACAAGCCAGAGGGCACGCACCACCTCTATGCGTCCGTTCTTGTCGGCGGCGCGCGCAACCGCGTGCTGACCCAGATGCGCGCCGGGCTCGCGGCGTTCGAGGCGGGTGCGGATGACATTGCCGCCGCCTCCTTCGATGACGCGCTCAACCGCATCGAAACCGTCTATGCGGACAATCCCTCCGCCGCCAAGGCGCGCTCCACCTTCGTTCCCGAGCGCGGCAAGGACTTCAAGGGCGAGGCGTATGAGCGCGCCATGGCGTTCTACTATCGCGGCCTGATCTTCCTCGCGGCGGGCGACTACGGCAACGCCCGCGCCGTCTTCCAGGGCGGCCAGCTGCAGGATGCGTTTGCCGAGCAGGAACGCTACCAGTCCGACTTTGCGGTGCTGGACGTGCTCTCGGGTTGGGCCTCGCAGTGCGAGGGCAACAGCGTTCTCGCTCGCGAATTCTACGGCCGCGCCACGGCCGCCCGGCCCGACATCTACATTCCCGGCGCAGACGACCGCGTACTGGCCATCGCCGACATGGGCCTTGCGCCGATAAAGTATGGGGAAGGCGCGTACGGCGAATACCTGTCCTACGCCGAGCCCGACCATGTTCCCGAATACTCGGTCGACTTCGTTGCCGATGGCGCGGTCTATCCTGCCAGCTACGGCGAGGATGTCTTCTGGCAGGCCACTACCCGTGGCGGCCGGCAGGTCGACAAGATCCTGGCCGGGAAGGCGCAGTTCAAGGACGCCACCGCCGTCGTCGGCCTCGCGTCGCTTCAGCTCGCCGACGTGGCGCTCGACGTCGCTGCGTGGAACTCGTGGGACGATTATTATGACGGCGGCGATGATACCGACACAGCCCTCGCCTGGGCGGCCGGTCTTGCGATTGTCGGCATCGGGTCGCTGATGATGTCGGACGCCGCCGCACCGGAGGCCGACACGCGCTACTGGGACAACCTTCCCGCCCACATCGACTACACCAGCCTGCCCGCTGGCGTTTACCCGACGCAGGTGATGTTCAAGGACTCCAGCGGCTCGACGCTGGGCGTGATGCCCACGCGCCTGCGCATGGACCCGAAGGACAAGTGCGGCCTCGTTTACGTGAAGTCGCGCCGCGCCGCCGAAATCCCGGCCGCACCGCCCAACGCCTCGCTGGCGCGCTGACGCGCTTCCCGCCTACTTGGTGAACGACCAGTAGACGTGCAGGCTGTACTCATTGCTCGTGTCGTGGGATTTTTCCACGATGGCGCGCGCGTAATCCGTCTCGCCGAAATCGACACGACCGGCGGCGCGCCCCGCGATCGGCGCCTCGCCCTCGAACTTGATGAAGCGATAGCGGCCATCGATCAGGGCCTCGCCAGCGTGCCGCTCGGTGTACGTGTCCCGGGTGCAGGCCCACAGCGATTCAAGAAACGTGCTCGCCGCGTCGGAATTGTTCGCCTTGCCGTCGCACCACAGGTGATGCTCCCAGTAATCCGCGATCGAGTCTCTCGCCTTGGACGAATAGAGTTTGCAGCTCTGGAAGCCACCGACTTCCGATTTGAACTCGCGTGTGAATTCGTCGTCGTCTTCTTCGATCAGCGCTCCCTGCAACGCCTTCACCTGCGCATGGGTCTTGCCCATCAAGTCAGGCAGCTGCTTGCAAGCCGCCGGTTGTGCATGCGCGCCCGAAATCCCGGCCATCGCGAGAACGACGCAACCGGCCACACCAGCAAGTTTCATGAGCCCCTCCAGAATCCCTGCGCGGATAGTGCAAACGCCATCGCGCCCGTCAACGCGCTCGCACAGGCCTGAAGACTATTCCTTCACCCGCTCTGTCAGGAAATGCCGCCCGTCCCGGTCCTCGATCTCGACCACCCAGAGATCCCGGTCGTTCTTGAGCCGCCGCGCGATGGTCTCGTCGGCCGCCCGCTCGTCCTCCGCCGGTAACCTTTCAAAGCTGGCAGGCCCCTCCGGATCGAAAGCCGGCGCATAGAGCAGCGCCTCGCCTCGCGCGCGGGTGACCTTGATCAGCACATCGCCCCGGTCCTCGTCCCCACGATGCACGATCGTGGCAAACGCCCCGCCGATCGTGGCGCGACGTAGAAGGGCCGAAACCCAGACACTGGCGGGAATCTCGCGAGGCATGGAGCCCTTTACCACAAATCCGCAGGCTGGCGCCCGCTTTGCACCCTGTTTCGCGAACCCGCGTAAACGATTTGGGCAAGCCGATGCTCGAAACTGCAACTCTGATTATCACCCAGCCGACGGCAGAGGCCACGCGCATGGGCGTTTACGTGCTGGCCGCAATCGTCGGCCTGCTGGTCTGCGGCTTCGTTTCCGTTGCCAAGGAACTCCGCGAAGAGCGCGCCGCACGGCCGTAAACGCATCCTAAATGGCCGGGTCCTAGCGTGCCGCCATGCTTGTGCGCTCCGCTCTCCTTGCCGCTCTTGCCGCCCTCGTGGTTCCCACGGCGTTCGCGGACAATGCTGGTTTGCGCCGTACCTGGCTGGAGCGGGTGGCGATCAATGCCGCCGACGAGACTTGCCACCTGTTCAATCCGGGCGAAAAGCTGGCCCTGCGCTCCGGCATTTACCAGGCCGAGGGCGAGTTGCTCCGCAATGGTGAAAGCGCCAGCGAGATGCGCCGCCTCTCCGCCGAGGTGACGGCCCATGCCGGCTCGATGGGCTGTGGCCATCCCGATATCGTGTCCGTGGCTGCAACCGTTCGCAACGCCTACCGCCAGTTCGCCAAGACCAGCTACATCGAATATCCCACACCTCGCTCCATCTGGGGCGCCTCACGCTCCATCCATGACAAGTGGGCAATCAACCAGGTCGAAAAGGCCTCCGGTCTGATCTTCGGCCTGCGTCGCGTTCCGGGGCAGGCGGATCAGGTTCGCCTCGCCGTCGCCATGCCGGCGCAAGGCGTCACGCCCGCGTCCGCGCAACTCGTCTTCCGCGATGCCGAGAAGATGCCCGAGCCCTGGCTCGGCTCGCTCTCCGGCAAAGGCGGCAAACTCGCCCCGCCCCTGAAGTCCGTGTCGCGCGTCGTCTGGGCCGGCAAGGTCATGAGCGCCAAGGATGAAGTGGGTAACGCGCTCTGGATTTTCGCGTTCGACGCATCCGCCATCGACGGCCTCGAACTGCTCGATCCGCGCGAAGCGGTGCAGGTCAGGCTGCTGCCTGCCGCGCGCGCGAAAGACCAGAAGCCGAAGGAAATCACCTTCGAACTTGGCGACTTTCGCTCCGCCCGCGCCTTCTCGATGATCCCGGTTGAGGTCGCTCCAGCCCCGCAACAGACCGCAGACGCCCACTGAACCCGCCCTTGCGCGTCCCCTGAAGCAGGCACACTCTCCGCCTATCCGGGCACAGGCCCACCCGAGCATGAGTCAGTACCGATGGCCGACATCGTCAACCTGAACGACCGACGCAAGCGCAAGGCGCGCGAGCAGAAGGAAATCGACGCCTCTGCCAAGCGCCTGATGTTCGGCCGCACCAAGGGCGAGAAGCAGCGCGACGCCAAGGAGAAGGACACCAACGTCCGCAAGCTCGACGGCGCCCGCCGCGAGCGCGACGACGACAAGGCGTAAGCTAGAACCGTCCCTGCGCCCTGTAGGCTGCGATGAACGGCGCGTAGTCGAGCGCCTGCCGCTCCGCACGCAGTCCGCCCTCGATGAATGTCACCCATGGCTGTGCGCTGCTGGTGAAGGTGTCGCCCACCGGCTGTACCCAGCTCGTGTCGTCCAGCGTTCCGGCCCGCAGGCTGTAGACGCCGTTGGAAGGCTCACCGCCATTCGCAATACGTGTCCCGCACCTGCCACAGAACAGCCCGCAGCGTGTCGTGCCGGCATCCGATGTCCATTCCACGCGCGCCGGCTCACCCGCTGTGAAGGTCAGCGCCGCCTCGGCGATGATCACCGAGGTGTTGAAAGCCGCGCCGCCAATCTTCTGGCAGTTCGTGCAGTGACAGTTGTAGATCATCACCGGCGGCATGCTCACCTCGTAGCGCAGCGCGCCGCACATGCATCCGCCCTTCAGTGGCAGCCCGACCATTCCAGCCTCCCGGCCATTCTCCGCTTTCCGTCAACCTCGCATGCCGACGCGCCAGAACGTGTCAGCATTCAAGCCGGCCCGCTTGGCCCAACGCTCAGCGCAAGGATGCGGCTGATCTCACGCACGGGCCGTCCGCTTTCCTCCCGCCACGCGTTGAACGCCGCCTGCACCGCCGCCAGATCCTTCTTGCTGGTCGGCTCCTTCGCGACGACGCCTTCGCGGATCAGCGCTTTCACCACGTCGCCGGACAGGATGAATGCGTCCCATCCCTCGAAGCGCAGGAAATACTGCACGGTGGCGCCGCCCAGCCGCGATGCGTTCTTCTTCAGGTGATCCATCAGCCCGACCTGATCCGTCACCGGCCAGCCCATCAGGAATTTCGCGAATGAGCCGTGCTGCTTCGACGTCGCCACGATGAAGCGCGCATTCTCGATCGTGGACATGATCTTCGCGCCGTTGCGAACGATGCGCGTATCCTTCAGCAGCGCATCGATCCTGTCGTCGTCATAGGCCGCCACCTTGCGCGGATCGAACTTGTCGAACGCGACCTCGAAGCCCGGCCATTTCTTCTCGATCACCTCCCATGAGAAGCCGGACGAGAACACGGCCTTGGCCATGCCTGCCAGGAACTGCGCATCCTTCTTCTTGCTGAGATCAGTCTCGATCTTCCATTCATCCAGCACAGCGCGGATGCCCTTCGGCCCGCCATGATGCTTGCCCGCTAGCGCCTCGATTTTCTTGAACGATGTCACCATGACCACCCGCCACCAGATCGAGCCCGACATGATGCGCATCCCGCACATCCCCGCAAGCGTCACCGCCCTGATGACGGCAATTGTCTTCATCGCGCCGCTGGTCGTGCTATTCATTCTCCATCGCGGCGAGTGATCCAGCGCCACTTGTAAAGTCGCGGGCCGCGCCTATCCTCCACCACCGGGGGAAACGCGGTTGCTGGTACGATTTTTCATTGTTTTGATGCTGGCCGGGCTGACCGCCTGTCAACCTGCTGCCGATATCGCACCTGCCGCCGAACCAGTCATGGAATACGCTACCAGCGCAGACCGCTTCATCATGGGGCCGTTGGAGCTGGAAGAGACGACCGCAAAGGCCCGGGCGGGTGATCGCGACAGCGCCGTTCGCGTCGCAGCCCACTATCGCGAGAACGCGCCGACAAGTCAGACCAGCACAGATGAAATCTACTGGCTCGAAGCCGCTATATCGCTCGGCGACATCGGCTCCATGAACATGCTGGCGTTTGCACTGATGCGTCGCAATGCACCCGGCGATTGCGCGCAAGCGCTTCACTGGGCGCAGCAATGGCGATTTAAGGGCGGCTCCGACGAGACCGACCTAGCCGCCAACGGAAAGAGCTATCTGGAGGAAGATATATTGCGAAAATGCCCTGCACAGTGAAAGCTCCCGCCGAAGCTCCGGCATCATGTTGGAGTGGGACATACGGCGGGGGCCATCATGTTCGCAGGTCACTACGCAACGGCGCTTGCCGCTAAGGCAGCTGAGCCTCGCGCCCCGATGTGGACGTTGATCGCCGGCGCGCAGCTGGTCGATATCGCGTGGTCGGCCTTTGTGATCACCGGCATCGAAGGCGGCCGCATCGACCCAGACCTGCCCGGCAGCCCGCTGGTGCTCGAACACATGCCGTGGACACACTCGCTGCCCGCCGCCATCGCATGGGCTGTCGTCGCCGGGCTTCTCGCGAAACTGCTGCTCCGCTCGCCCACACGCGTCGCCGCGATCATCGGCGCGGTCGTCTTCTCGCACTGGTTGCTGGACCTGCTGGTCCACCGGCCCGACCTCGAACTCTATCCCGCGGGCCCGAAGCTCGGCTTCGCGCTCTGGAACATGGAAGTGCCAGAGCAGGCGGTGGAGATCGGCCTGCTCGGCCTCGGCGCGATGTTCTGGGCAGGCGCGCGGGCGCGCCTCGGCCAGTCCGTCTGGCCCGCCGCCGCGTTCTTCGGGCTTCTGGTTGCTGTCCAGATCATCGCCATGCTGATGCCGAACGAAGCCGCCGACACCCTCACCGGTTTCGGGCCCAGCGCGCTGGCCGTATACCTTGTCCTTGCCGGCGTCGCGGTCTTCCTGGACGGGCGCCGCGCCAGTTCGCCGCAAGGGACTGCTTAGCCAGACTGCATTGACGAAAGCCCGCGCCGCCCCGAAATGCGAGCAGACACTCACCTGTGCTCGCATATTGGGATCTGCCGCATGACCGATGTTTCTCCGCTGTTCCGCCCCTTCAAGCTGCGCGGGGTGGAGCTGAAGAACCGCATCGCCATGGCGCCGATGACGCGTTCGCGTTCGCCGGACGCTTATCCCACCGCCGAAAACGTCGCCTACTACCAGCGCCGCGCCGCCGCCGAAGTCGGCCTCATCATCTCCGAGGGCACGCTCACGCGCCGCAAGGGCGCCTCGAACGATGCCGCGATCCCGCTCTTCTGGGGCGAGAAAGCGCTCAACGGCTGGAAGCAGGTGATCGACGCCGTGCACGCCGCCGGCGGCAAGATGGCGCCGCAGATCTGGCACCAGGGCATGAGCCGCAAGCCCGGCACCGGCCACTTCCCGGATGCCCCGTCTGATGGTCCGTCCGGCATCACGCTCACCGGCAAGAAGATCAGCGACGAGCCGAGCGAGGCCGAGGTCATCGACATGGCGCAGGCCTATGCCGATGCCGCCGCTGATGCCAAGCGGCTCGGCTTTGACGCCATCGAGCTGCACGGCGCCCACGCCTACCTGATCGACGAGTTCTTCTGGCCCGTCACCAACCAGCGCACGGACCGCTTTGGCGGCGCCACCATCGCGCAACGCGCCGAGTTCGCCGCTGAAGTCATCCGCCGCTGCCGCGCCGCCGTGGGCGACCTGCCGATCATCATCCGCGTCTCGCAGTGGAAGTCGGTCGACTACAACGCCAAGCTCGCTACCACGCCGCAGGAACTGGAATCGTGGGCGCGCGTCATGGTCGATGCCGGCGTCGACGCCATCCATTGCTCGCAGCGCCGTATCCTCGAGCCGGAATTCCCGGATGTTGACGGCCCCAACGGCCTCAACCTCGCGGGCTGGGTCAAGAAGCTTACCGGCATCCCGACCATCAGCGTCGGCTCGGTTGGCCTGTCGTCCGAGTTCACCGCCTCCTTCCGGGGCGAAGGCTCCGCCGCCGGCAAGCTCGACGAAACCATCGAGCGCCTCGATCGCGGCGAGTTCGACCTCGTCGCTGTCGGCCGCGCGCTGCTGCAGGACCCCGAATGGGCGCTGAAGGTCAAGCAAGGCCGCCTGAATGAGCTGCGCGACTATGATGGCGCTTCGATCCGCGAGTACTACTGATCGCGGCTCCGTCGTTTACCGATCCGTGAAATTTCACGGATCGGCACTAACCAGACCGAAAGCGGAAGGCCTTACCCTGAGACAGGTTTCATCTGTCCTGGGGAACAGCCATGGCCTTCGGAAAACGCGCCGCCGGTGACGCAATCCCGCCGCGCCCGCCTGTCGTCACCGAGACTGACATCGGCCCCGATGGCGTCGCTTCCGTGCGCACGGTCGTGTCGAACCCCGGCGGCATCGATCACAAATTCATCGCGCTCGCAGCGGGCGTGGTCATCCTGTCGGCCGGCGCCGCCATCGCCGCCCCGTCGCTCCTCTCCGTCTTCGGGCCCGGCGTGCGCCCGATCAAGGAAGTCGTCGCCGGCCTCGATCGCCAGCATGCTCGCGCGGCGCTCGCCCTGGAAGCCTTCCCCGACGCGGACGGCAAGGCCCTGATGACCAGCCTCGCCACGCACCACCCGCAAGCGCACGGCAAGCTGCTCGACGCCCTGGCGGACAGCGCCATGAGCGGCGCCGAACGTGACGAGCTCTACGTCGCGCTCAATCTCTGGAACGCCGACTTCGCCGTCGACCTCATGCCCGCCGCCAGCCGCACCGGCGCCGACGGCTTCGACAAGGCTGTCGCGCTCGTCAACGAAGGGATGCACTTCGTCGAAAGCGAAGCCGGCGGCTGCACCGGCAGCAAGATCCAGGCCTACATCATGAGCCCGGACACCTTCGCCGACCTCCAGCGCTACGGCACCAAGGCCTATCACTTCAGCATGCGCGCGACGCGTGAGTTCGTCGAACTCGCCGCCAAGGGTCGCAACCTTCCGCAGATCGACACCAGGCTCACCGCCAACGACATGAGCGCTCTGCAATCCACCTTCTTCTCCCTGATTGCCGATCCGCAGATCTCCAGCCTGATGATGTCGGCGGCCAATGGCGGCACGGACCAGTTCCAGATGCAGCAGAAGCTGATGGACGAGCTGAACATCTGCCAGCTTGCCCGCGCCGTCGTCCTCAAGCTCGAAAAACTCCCTGACGGCACCAAGGCCCGCATGTGGGGAACGCTGATGAACGGCGATCCGACCATGCTGATGAATGGACGCGGCTTCTCCTCGCCCTTCGGCGGCAGCATGGACCTCACGTCCGGCGCGTTCAGTTTCCAGCCGTAGCTTTCGCTACCGGCGCCTTGGCAGGGGCTGGCGCTGGCGCGGGCTTCCGCACGCCCAGCTTCACGCACGGATCGCGGTCGCGCCGGTCATCGAACTTTCCAATGAACGAGTACTCGGCATAGTCCTGGTCGCTAAAGCCGGCGACGCCACGCTGCTCCAGCCGCTCGCACGCCATCTTCACCTGCGTATCGACGTCCGCCAGCAGGATCGGATCGATCGGGAAGAGGCGCTGATCATCCTCCATCGCGAGCGTGATGTAGCGGCCCGTGCTGTCGATCGCCAGAGACTCGGGCTCCACCGGCGGCAGGCGGATCACCTGCACGGGATCGCGCTCACCCACCTTCCACACCATCAGCCGCCCATCGACGCCGGTCGTGGCAAGAAGCTTGCCGCCCGGATGAAACACCACCTCCTTGGTGTTTTCCTTGTGCGCCTTGATCGTCTGCAGCGGGCGCTTGTCGCCAATCCGCCAGATGCTCACCAGCCCGTCTTCCTGCCCGATCGCGATCATCGTCCCATCCGGACTGAAGGCAATCGCGCGCACACGTTGGTCCGTCTTGATCGAGATCGAATCCGCCTGTCCCGGCTTGTAGATTTCCACCGACCGCGTGGCCGCATCCGCAATCAGCATCCCGTCACGGCTTGCAATGGTGATGTCGCCGAAGACCTCATGGCGCGGATGAATGTCCTCACCGCCCTCGATCTTGCGCACGCCAGCAAAGGGAAACTCCCCCGATCCCTTTACGACATAGAGAAACGCGTCGCCTTTCGGCAGCAGCTCCAGGGAAAGAAGGGATTCACCCTCCTTCCGGAACTTCGTTGTACTGGCCGGCGCCACCGCACCTGCCTTCCAGACCTGCACCTCGTCAGACAAGGCGCGCAGCAGTGTTCCCGAGTCCTCGCTGACGGAAACGAATGTCGTGCCGTAGTCGTCCTCCTTGCCGGAGGCAGTCGGGAAGGTTGTCACTTCGCGCGTCGCCGGGTCCCACACCCGCGTGCCCAGCTTCGCAAGATCAGACACCACCTGCCCACGCCGTGTCTTCACGACAAAATTGCTGCTCAGCCCGTCGCCAACCTGCTGCGCGGTCGCGCCCAGCATTTCCGGAAAGTGCTTCGCCTCGGGCCGCGCTTCGAAACGCGACATGAGGATCGTGCCGCTCCGCGTCAGTCCCACCACCAATCCGGCCTTTTCAAGATACTCCGCGCTCACAATGTCGGCCCGCCCGCCAAACGGCTCCTCCCAGACCGCACTCAGCAGATCGAGCAGCTTGAAGCGTCCCTCGCTCGAGATCAGCAGCAACGCCCGCGCCGACGGCGTCAGACGGATCGCCTCCACGCCTTCCTGCCGTGTCAGCTCTTCCGAGAAGGTCTGGAACACCGCCTTCGGCTTGCCCGTGTCCGGGTCCACGCTGCCGACCTGTCCGCTCTCCGTTCCGAAGATCACGCCGACATCGTCGGACGTCACCATCGTTCGTACATTGCCCAGCGAGCTGCTCATCGGCCCAACCAGCATCTTTGTGCTGACACGCCACAGCACCACATCATCGCCGTGAGAAGCGACGACGAAATCCGACTCCGAAGACGCCGCCACGGCATCGATGGCAGGAAATGGCAGCGTCACCTTGCCCACCAGCGAGGCATCACCCGTATTCCAGACAGCCAGCTCGCTCTCATGGGCCACGACAACCCAGTTCGCGTCGGGGTCAATCGTCACCGACGCCACATCCGTGTTACCCGCGCCCAGCTTCCCACCATAGCAGCGCAACACCGCCCGCTGTTTGAGGCTCCAGGCGCAGGCTGGCTCCTTCACGCCATATCTGGGCTGCAGGATCAGCGTATCGCCGTCGCCGGTTGGGAACGCCGCCTGCGTGGGATAGGGCAGGCTCAGCGCCTCGCCCTTCACGTCCGCGCCGGCCTTCCACAGCTGCGCCGCGCCGTCCTCGGCAAACACCACGAAGCGTTGGCCATCTCCCATGCCAGCGAGCGAGCGCCCCTCCTTGCCAGTCTCGTGCGAAGCCAGCGAGGCATCGTTCGCATAGGCCCGCGCCAGCGCATCGCGGACCGCCATGTTCCCGTCCGGCCGCATGACGCTTTCCAGAACACCAACCCGCGCGGGCGGATCGCCCGCCAGCGCCATCAGCAGCGCGCGCGAATAATCGCCCTGCCGGCTGAGATCGTTGGCGGCATCGGCAAACAGCGCCGCGCGGCGATCATTGGCATCCAGCGTCCGCGTCGCCGCGAAATAGTTCCCCGGTATCGCAATCGCCAGCAGCACCACCCCGGCCACCAGCGCCCACACCGAAAACCGCCTCAGCTTGCCCTGCGCCGCCCGCGACTCCGCCACGGCGGCTTCCGCCGTCTTCAGCGCCTGCTCGCGCTCCTGCAGCTGCGCTTTCGCCGCCGCCTGCCGGTGTTGTTCGACATCGCCGCTCGCCGCGAGATACTCGCGCACGCGATCCGGGGGATGGGCGCCTGCCGGCGTCCGCGCCAGCCACGCCTCGGCCTCGCGCAGCGCTTCGCCGCGCAGGAGCAGGTCCTCGGCCTTCTGCTTCGCCCATTCAACCGCCCGCTCTGAATAGCGCGTCTGCGCGCGCAACCATTCGAGGTCGACACTCAGCGCCTCGTTGAGCCGCACGACGCCATAATAGAAGCCCGAGCCCGGGATCGCTGGATCGGCATAGAACGGGATCCAGTTGAGCTCCCCTAGCTCCTCCGGCGGCTTCACGGCGCCCAGCGGCCCCGGCGTTACCGGGATGATGCGTTTGCCCAGCGCCTTGGCCTCGGCAACCTCCCACCCGCAGATTTCGGAAGCGGCCGACTTTTCCGTCAGCACGAACGTCACCGCATCGCCGGAGAGGATCAGCTCCCCCAGCCGCTCGCGCCAGTTTTCGGCGCCGCTGATGTCGTGGCGGTCGAGGATCGCCTCGAATCCCTTGTCCTCCAGCGCCAGCACCAGCTGGTCTGCGAACGCCACATCCGCCCGCGAATACGAGACGAACACCTTTAGTGGCCTGGCTTCCCCAGCCATCGCCTGCCCCTGCGACCTCTACTCCGTCACGGGGCAACCTAGAGCGGGACTACCCTGCGTGGAAGACCACTCGCCCAGTCGTGGGTGTATGGGGTTTCCCGCGCTTCAGGGCAGTTTCAGCGGGCCATCCAACTGGTCCTTGCTCCACCGGCCAGCCTGGATCACCACGCCGTCCGTGCTCCAGACCACGCCCTGTCCGTGGCGCTGTCCATTGAGCATCTCGCCCTCATAGCGCTGGCCGTTGGCATAGGTCAGCACGCCGCGCGACGTGCCGCCTCCGCCGGCGCCCATGCCGGAGAAGAAGTCGCCGCTGCGCCAGTAAAACACGCCAAGACCGGTGGCCGCATCGTTGGCGTGCTCGCCTTCATAACGCAGCGCCCGTGCACTGGCGTTGCCGGTATTGTCAGCAAACTCATAGACGCCGACGCCTACCGCCCGCCCGTTGCGCAGCTCGCCGCGATAGCGATCGCCCGCGTTCACGCCCGTGCCGCGCGTCCGCACGCCCAGCCCGTTCGGGGCGCCATTGGCGATCTGTGCATCGAACCTGTCGCCATTCGGACTCTGGATGCTGCGCGCATCGGCAAGATCAGCCGCCTCCGTCGCTGCACGCCGCGCCGCCGCTGCCTTGAGATTGGCCGCACTCTGGGCTCCCCGCGCTGCTTCCACCGCCGTACGCAATTCCGGCGGCAGTTGCTCAAGGCTGTATGCCGGACGATCAAGCCGCGTCACCGCCGCCCGCGCCGCGGACGCCTGCGTGCCGTTCGGCCACGCGTCCAGATAGGAGCGATAGGCGGCAAGGGTGCCGGTTTTCTCCGCCTGTTCCCACGCATTTTCTTCCGCAAGACGCTGCTGCTGTGTCAGCGCCAGCGCGTCCGCATTCGGCCCGTCATCAGCAACAACGGCTTCGGTCGCGGCAAGGCTTGCAGCCTGCGCCTGCGCCACGCGCCGCTTGTCTGCCTCGATGGCTGCCGCGACTTCCACGCTGGCGATCGATTGAGGCCCTGCATGCCGCACCGCCTCGGCAAAGCTGCGCAGCTCACGCGGAGATGCTGTTGAGAGCGACGGCGCGCTTCGCTTCGCAGACGACGCGAACTTTTTCACGGCTGCTGTCGTCGCATCACCGCTGCGGCCATCGACGGCGCCGCTGTACAGATCGATCTCCGAAAGACCGCGCTGGATTTCCTCGATCGCCTGCTGCCGCTCGGCGCCCAGCGCCGTTAGCCGGTCCTGCGCCACCGCCACCATCATGCCGGGCGAAACGCCCTCCGCGGGAAAGCGCTTGAGATAGCCCTGATAGGCCGTCTCGCTGTCGGACGTCACAGCCGTCACCCACGCCTGCGCATCAAGCACGCGCAACGCGGACCGCGCGGCCTCGCCCTGACTCGTCTTCGGGAACTCCGTGATGAAATCGCGCAGCGCCTCGGCGTTCGTCCTGTTCACGCGCGTCCACGTCTTGCTCGACTCTTCAGTGTCGACGAACACCGGCGTCGCTGGCTCGCTATTGGCGATCTTCGCTTCAGGCACACGCCGCACGGCCATCGCCACGGGCTCTGCCACTTCATTGCCGCCCGCGCGCCAGCCGAACGGGTCACCAAGCCACAACCCAACGCCCGACACGATCAGCAGTCCTGCCGCCGCAATCGGCCCCCATGTCGCGCCGCGCCGCGTCTCGCCATAGGAGACGTTGGCCGACAACCGCTGCGGCTCCGCAAGATCTCGCATCGGATCGGCCATGGGCGGTGAATAGGGTCGCTCCGGCGCGCGATAGACCGGCTCCGGCGGCGAGGGACGATAGGGCGGCGGCTCAGCCGCGCGATAGGTCGATTCCGCCATCCGGTAGCCCGTCTCGGGCGGGCGGTATTGCGGCGGTTCCGGCGGCAGCGGCCGGTAAGCCGGCTCGGGCGGAAGAGGCGCTGGCTGCGGTTGCGGCGGATGATACTCCGGCGCGGCGTAATCCGGCGCCGTCGCAAGGTTGCGATAGCTGCTCTCCCGCACCGGCGACGACAACGTCATCTCCGGCTGCTGCTGCGGCGGAGGCGTGACGGGCGTGACGGGCTGCGGAACGGGTCGGAAGGCTGTCTGCGGCGGGGAAGACAGCGTCATCTCCGGCCGCGGCGGGGGCAGCGGCGCAGCGGGCGGCGGCAGCGGCCGATACTCCGGTTGCGGCGCACGCTGGGCCTGCTGCGGCGGTGGCGAGGAGAAAGACGGGATCGGTCGCGGCTGCAGGGGCGGCTGCGGCAAGGGCGGCGTCGCAACCTCGGCGGCGGCCTTCTTCTTACCGCCCTGGATCGGCTGGGCCGCCTTCGGTTCACCGACCGCGCGGCAAAGCGCGAGGATCAGCTTCCGCCAGGCGGGATCGTCATACGCGCCATGCCATTGCGACAGGTCGATCAGCTCGACCTGGTCGAACGGCCGGGGCGGCGTACCGGGATCAATCCGCACCTGGATGAGCTTGTTCTTGTAGAGCCCGCTCGCCGCCTCCGAGCGCACGATCTCCGACCGCCGCGCATGCTCCGACCACACGGCTACGATGGCGCCCGCGCCGTTCATCTTCGAATCGGTGATGGCGGCGTCGTCCGAGCCGGGATCTCCCGGATTCATCCAGACGGCCCAGCCTTCAAAGGCCAGCATGTCGGCAAACAGGCGCAGCCGATCGCGATCTTCGCGGGCATACGCAATATAGACGTCGGTCATGGCCGCCCCTCTGGGCCGCCCCCTGCCACATCTTCTTAGCAGGCTCGCAATGCGTTGTGGAGATGCGACGACGCGAACTTGGCCCCGCGCTCACAAGATGAACGGCGATTTCGCGGCTGTTCATGTTGGCTTGCGCGTTTATCGCGAGCGTCTCTCTAGCGAAACGATCCCGCCGCACGCGAGCGCGTATCAGTCCTGCTTCGCGGCGGCTGTCTTTTCGCCGGGAAAGAAGACGGAGATTCGCGTGCCGCCATCGACGCGGCTTTCGATCGTCAGCTTGCCGCCGTGCAGTTCCGCGAAGGCCCGCACGACGGACAGGCCGAGTCCCGCGCCTTTCTGCTTCTTGCCGGCGTCGCCCTGTTCAAAGGCGCGCGACAGCTTTTCGAGATCTTCCGGGCTGATACCCACGCCCGTATCCGCTACCACCAGCCGCGATCCGCCGGCGACTTCCTCGGCGATCACCGCCACGGTTCCCTCGGCCGGCGTGAACTTCAGCGCGTTGGAGATAAGGTTGAGCGCGATCTGGCGAACGGCCTTGGAGTCGGCAAAGGCCTCGGCATCGTCCTGTCCGGCGACGTGCAGATCGATGCCTTTGCGTGCCGCCTCGTCCGCCATGAACCGCACCGCCTCATCGGCAAGGTCGGTCAGGCTGATCAGTTCCGGCATGATGTCGTACTTGCCGGACTCTAGACGGGCGAGGTCGAGCACATCGTCCACCACCAGCGTCAGGTTCCGTCCGCCCTCATGGATGAGTTCCGAGTATTCCTGGTAGCGATCCGGCAGCGGGCCGAAGATTCCGCTGCGCATCATGTCCGCAAAGCCGACAATGGCGTTCAGGGGCGTCCGCAGTTCGTGGCTGGTCTGCGCAAAGAAGGTCGTGCGCCGCTCCAGCTTGTCCTGCGCCGCAGCCGCCTCGGCCCGCGCCGCCTCGATGGACACCGCCGCCGACTTCAGCCGCGTCTCCATCTCCCGGATACGGCCGTCCGCATCAGGTTTTGCCGTTGCAACGACGGGTTGCGCCCGCCGCGTCGCCCACGCGCCGGCCAGAACCGCCAGCTGCACCACCCCGGCAACGCCATAGCCGGTCGTCAGGGCCACAGAATCGATCCGGTGCATCCAGCCCCCGCCAGCTCCTGCCACCATGGCAACGGCCACCCCAAGGACTGCGAAACCAGCGATTTCGAGGATTAACGTCCGCCGCCCGGACAGCCAGGCCAGCCCGATGGCCACCCCAAACAGGGCCAGCAGGGCGGTTGCCCCCCCCGTGCTGGCGGCGCCTGCCGTAGCGAAAGCGATCCAGAGCGCCGACTCAACCTCGGTCGCCTGACCCTCGGCGACCGATCCACGCATGAACATTCCAACCAGGACGGGCAGCACGGCAAAGCCAAAGGCCCCCGCGGTGAGCCAGAATGGCACACCAAGCGCGAGACCAAAGGACGCGGCAATTGCCGAAAGTCCCAGCCAAATGAGTCCCGGACCGTTCATCCGCGGCAATCCACCTGATTTTGGCTGCTTGAAGCCTGCAGTTGCATCGAGCATCCTAACTGCGCATCAACGAATTCGGCGACAATCTGTTTTTGAAAGCACATTGCGGGCCGCGTCTGTTAAGCTTCATCAGTATCCCGCGACCCTTGCGAATTCAGTCGGAGGTTCCATTGCGTACCCGGACCAAGTTCTGCGCCCTTGTGGCCGTTCTCGCTATCGCCGCTCCCATGGCTGTCAGTCAGGCGCCAACCACGCCTGCGCCAGCCGCAACGTCCAACGGACGCCTGCTGCCGACCACTGCCGCCGCCTATGCCGACTATCAGGGCAAGGTGACTGCCGTGATGTCGAACAAGTTCGGCAGCGCCAAGGACCTCGACAACGCGCTCGAGACATTCGGCGCACCGAACGTCGACCAGCTGTCCTCGTCGTGGGTGTCCTACTCGGGCATCCTCGCCGCGCAGAACCCGGAGTTCGTCAAGGAAGTCCGCAACATCGACCAGTACTATGGTCGTGAGCGCCTGATGCTCGGCCTGCAGCGCGACCTTGGCTACGCCAAGACGCTGAAGGGTGGAGCCGACGCGATGCAGACGGTGCTCGCCGCCAACTCGCGCGACGCCGCCCGCGTCTCGAGCGCCGGCGCGTTTGTTCGCGAACAATCCTACACGCTCCAGAAAGTCACCTGGGGCAAGGAAGACATGCGGAAGAAGAAGGACGGCGTCGTTTCCTCGCTCCGCTCTGCCAGCAAGACCTCGAAGAACGTGGACGATGCCGTCCAGAAGCTCTTCGCCGGTCCGGACCTCAACGCGATGTTGGCCTCGTTCGCCGCTTCGCCGACGGGCAGCGAAAGCCTCTGGGACAAGGTGCAGGTCTTCACGGCCAGCGCCCCGGGCAAGGCGTTCTCCAGCGTCGCGCCGGTCACCGTCGCGCAGAACCAGCTGACGGTCGTTCCGGAATTCCAGGGCACCGTGAACCGCATGGTCACGCTGGGCGCCCTTCACGCGATCGACGCCGACCAGTCGGCCGGCGAGCAGGTGAAAGCGACCATGGCTGACCCGACCACGACGCAGTGCCTCGAAGCGGCGCAGATGGAAATGTTCGGCTGCCTCTCGGCCGTCGCCTCGCGCTCCGACCAGGCATTCTGCCTCGCGCGTTACGGCCTCCGCGTCAGCGGCGAGAAACAGCGTTCGATCGCTGGCTGCGTCACCGAGATCGCCAACTAACCTGAAACCGTAATCCACGGATCAACCGCCCCGGCCAAAAGCCGGGGCGGTTTGCTTTTGGGCCCAGGGTTTCTGACTGGTGAGACTGCTGACATTCCCTGTCACTGCCGCCATGTTAGTCACACGCCATGGTCAAGCCGCTGCCCCCGCTCAACGCCATCCGCGCCTTCGAGGTCGCCTCGCGCCACCTCAACCTGTCGCGCGCCGCCGAGGAGCTTGGCGTTACCCAGGGGGCCATCTCCAAGCAGGTGATCGCGCTGGAGGAATTCATCGGCGTCCAGCTTTTCCTGCGCGAACCCGGCGGCCTGCAGCTCACCCATGAAGGCGGCAACCTGAAGGAAGCCATCGAGCCGGCCTTCACCACGCTCGCCGAAGCCTTCTCCCGCTATGGCCGCCGCCCACCGCGCTCCAGCACGATCCGCATCTCCACCGTGGCGTCCTTCGCCTCGCAATTCCTCGTGCCGCGCCTCTCGCGCTTCCGCGAACGCTTCCCCGGCTACGACCTCGAATTCCTGACCTCCATCCGCCTCGTCGACTTATCGCGCGAGGAGTTCGACATCGCCGTTCGCTACGGCCCCGGCGGCTGGGATGGCGTTGTCTCGACACCGCTCTCAGGCGGCCGCCTCCTGCCGGTCTGCTCGCCCGCGGTGTTCGAGCGCGCCGGCGGCGACATCACCCGCCTGCTGGCCGACAACCGCCGCATCCAGTCTTCCGCCGCCAATGAATGGCGGCCATGGGCGGAGGAGGCGAACCTTCCCATGTCCGCCGTCACGCCCACCTTCGTGATGGAAGAGTTCACCGTCGCGCTAGCCGGCGTCATGTCGGGCGAGGGGCTCGCCCTGTCGCCCGACGTCCTCGTGATGGACCGCCTCGCACGCGGCGACGTCGTGCAGTTCTCGCCCGTCACCGTGAAGACCGGCTACGCCTACCACATCGTCCACGCGCCCAACGCGCTGCGCCGACCGGTGATCGCGGAAGTCTGCGCCTGGCTGAAAGAGCAGGCCGGCGGCGCGGGCTGATCCAGTCTTGGCTGGATTGCGCCGCCGTAACTTGCACCCGCATCAATCACGGCGCGCCGCAACCGGTTCTCACCCGCTGCTCTTCAACCCCCGCGCTGAAATTCTCCTCCATGACTTTTGCTCATGGTCCCTGCGCGTCCTTCTCGATTTCGCGACTCCGCCGCTTCGGGCATTACGGTCCTGGGTCCGCACAAAGACGGGCCGTTACAAACGAGGACTTCTCCCCATGACTTCCAACCTCCGCCTCTACGCGGCTCCGGTCGCGCTTCTCGTGATGGCCACGGCCCTCGCCGTTCCCAAGGCGTCCGCCGAAACCGGCCGCCGCGGCGAAACCATCACCGCCTCGATCACCTATGACCGCTACGCCTCGGCAGAGCGTGTCTATGAGCAGATCGAAACCGCCGCCGAACGCCTGTGCGCGACGACGGGCCAGCGCCCGCTGTTCGTGATGCAGCTCGAACGCGCCTGCGTCGCCAGCGTGGTGCAGGACGCGATCGGCAAGATCGGCCGCGTCGACATCGCCGACGTCCATAACCGCGCCCGCGGCTAGAAAATCGGCCATATCCCGGGGGGCATATCCCGGGATTCAAGGCCGGAAGCGCGTTGCCCCGTCCCCTCGGGCGGCGCCGCTTCCGGCCCATGGCCGTTTCAGGCTATGAGATTGGTAGGGTCCAACCAATCGGGCGCCAATGTCGAGATCCCTTCCCCCGCTCAATGCCATGCGCGCGTTCGAAGCTGCATCGCGCCATCTCAGCTTTTCGCGCGCGGCCGAAGAGCTGGGCGTGACGCAGGGCGCCATCTCCAAGCATGTCATTGCGCTGGAAGATTTCATCGGCGCGCAGGTTTTCCTGCGCTCGCCCACCGGGCTGTCGCTGACGCAGGAGGGCTACACGCTGATGGAGGCGCTGCGCCCCGCCTTCGCGATGATGACGGATGCGTTCTCGCATTATCACCGCCGGCCGCCGCGCTCGAACAAGTGCCGCATCGCCACGCTGGCGTCGTTCGCCTCGCAATTCCTCGTGCCACGCCTGCCGGAATTCCACGCCGCGCACCCGGACATCGAGATCGAGTTCATCACCTCCACCCGCCTCGTCGACCTCACGCGCGAGGAGGCGGATCTCGGCGTCCGTTATGGCCTCGGCCAGTATGAGGGGCTGGTCTCGCAACGCCTCGTGAAGGGCGTGCTCGCGCCCGTCTGCGCGCCCGATGTGTTCGAGCGTCACGCGGGAGAACTGGCCAGCCTCATCGACAATGTCCGCCGCATCCAGTCGGCCGGCTACAATGAATGGCGCGACTGGTCCGCCAGCACAGGCCACGACCTCAGCAACACGCAGCCCGCCTGGGTGATCGAGGACTTCCTCGTGGCCATCAAGGCCGCCGTCACCGGGCAGGGTCTCGCCCTTCTGCCGCGCATCCTGGTGCAGGACGAACTTGCCTCAGGCACGCTCGTGGAATTCTGCCCGGCCCGGCTCGACGTTGACCACACCTATCATCTCGCCCACACCACCGCCTCAGTCCGCCGCCCCTTCGTCCAGTCCGTCTGCGAATGGCTGAAGACGTCGCTGGCGCCGCTGAACTAACGCCACACCCGGTTGCCCTCCGCCTCCAAACACGCCATCTCCCTCCGCATGACCGTGTCCGAACAAGCCGCCGCCCTGCGCGAAGACTTTTCCTTCCTCGACGATTGGGAAGCCCGCTTCACGCACCTGATCGATCTCGGAAAATCGCTCCCGCCGCTCAAGCCGGAGGAGTATTCCGACGACAATAAAGTGCGCGGCTGTTCCAGCCAGGTCTGGCTGGTCGCCGAGCCGTCTCCGGAAAATCCCGGCGCCCTGCGCTTTCGCGGCGCATCGGACGCGATGATCGTCGCCGGCCTCGTCGCCATGCTGCTTCACCTTTTCTCGGACCAGCAACCTGCAGACATCCTTGCCTTCGATGCGCCCGCCTTCTTCAAGGAGATCGGCATTGCCGACGTGCTCACGCCGCAACGCTCCAACGGCCTCGCCTCGATGCTCCAGCGCATCCGCGCGCATGCGAGCGCTGCCTAAGCCTCACCCGCCATCATAAGCCGCTGCCAGCGCCTCCAGCGCCTGCGCAACCGTGCCATGCACGTCCTTCGGCCAGATGCCGTACCGCCGCGCAATTGCCCGGAGCGAGTCTCCATCCACGCACAGTGACCACACCAGCCGCCACGTCGCTTCCTTCAGCCGCTCGCGCAGCACCTGCAGTTCACGCGCTGCCCGCTGAGCGTCTCCGGCCGAACCGGCTGCAACACCGCTGCGCCGCTGTCGCGTCACCGGTCCCGCATCCCAGTTCATCGTCAGGCGCATATCCGACGCCGCGCGCTCCGCATCACGCACCAGACGCAGGCCGGCCTGCACCTGACGCACTGACAGCGGACCACGCGCCTCACGCGCCATCATCGCCAGCCCCGCAAAGCCGACACCGCCACAGCGCTGGCCGGGCTTGCGCGCCACGGCTGCGACAAACACCCAGCGCGGCGGCGGCGCCGGCGCAAGCGCCTGCTCATGTTCTCGCCCAGCAAGCACGAACGATCCTTCGCCCACCTCCACCAGGCGCCCCTCGCTCACCAGACGCGTCACCGCTTCTGCGTCGAGTTTCGCCAGCGGACGCCGCCGCCGATCGCTCGTGCCGTGCACACCCCAGCAGCCATCGCGGCCACGCATCAGCCGCCGCCCGCTGATCGACAGCGCGCGCATTGCCCGCGCCACGCCATCCGTTGCACTGGCCTCGCTCATGACAGCACGGGCGAATTCACAGCCGCCGCCTCGAGCTTATCGAGCCAATGGTCGAAGGCCGGCTCATCGCGCTTCGCCTCGATCACGCGGCACGCATGCGCCACGGTGGACGGATCGCAGCCGAACGCCGCCGCCGCGCGGCCATAGCTCATGCCGAACCCGGCCGCGGCGAGGTAGAGCGCCACCTGCCGTGTGAACATCACCTTCATCCCGCGATGGCCGTTCAGCACCTCGTCCAGCGATGTGCCCAGCGCACTCGCCGCCATCGCCGCCGCCAGCCGCCCCCGCTCCGCGTCCTTCTTCGCCCTTTCCCGCATCCTCACTCGACCTCCTGTGACCAGCCCCAACCCGGGGCTCGATTCCCAATATAGGATGATATTCCTATTTCGGGAACGGAGTCCTGCAGAATTGGCGTGGAGAAGACGTTTCGCCTTGAAAACAGCGTGGCGGAGGCGCGGCCCGTACAGGCTTGCGACCACGCGCGAGAGACTCACCCCGCGCTGTCATATGACAGTGCCCGACGCCCCGTCGTCCGGCGCTTCGGCGCCTGGAGGTTCGCGCTCAACTACCTGCTTTTTCTGGCTTTTATTTCCGTGAAGGCGCCGCGCCGCCCTGTCACACGACCTGTCACAAATGCTTCGCAGAACGGGTGCTAAGGCACGCCGAATTCCTCCGGAGACGCGCCCGTGCTCATCCAGCTTGCCTTCCGCATCGTGCATGCGACGGGCATCGCCGTCGCCGCCGCATTCCTCACCTCCACGGCCTTCGCCCAGAACATCACGGGCGCCGGTGCGACCTTCCCCGCGCCGATCTATTCCACCTGGGGCGAGGACTACGCCAAGGCGGGCGGCGACCGTCTCAACTACCAGGCGCTCGGCTCGGGCGCCGGCGTCACCCAGATCATCAACCGCACGGTCGACTTCGGCGCTTCGGACTCGCCAGTCGCCAAGGAAAAGCTGGAGAAGGAAAAGCTCCTGCAATTCCCGGCCGTCATCGGCGCCGTCGTTCTGGTGGTGAACGTCCCCGGCGTCGACGGCACGAAGATCAAACTCACCGGCGAAGTCCTCGGCGAGATCTATGTCGGCCGCATCCGCCTGTGGAACGACCCCAAGATCACCGCCCTCAACCCCACGCTGAAACTACCGCAGATCCCGATCTCGCCCGCCTATCGCGCGGACTCGTCCGGCACCACCAGCATCTTCACGAAATACCTCTCCGGCGTCTCGCCCCTCTTCAAGGAGCGCACCGGCGCGGGCAACTCCGTCGCCTGGCGCACCGGCCTCGGCGCGCCGGGCAATGCCGGCGTCGCGGCCGCCGTGAAGAACATCAAGGGCGGCATTGGCTATGTCGAATTCGCTTTCGCCGCCGACCACGGCATGCAGGCGCTGCAGCTTGCCAACAAGGACGGCAAGTTCATCACGCCTTCCGTCCCGGCCTTCCTCGAAGCCGCGACCCATGCCGACTGGGACAAGGCCGAGAACATGGCTGCCTCCATGCTCTCCATGCCCGGCGCCGGTTCGTGGCCGATCGTCTCGCCGACCTTCATCCTCGTCCCCCGCAACGCGAAGGATCCCAGCCGCGTCCAGCGCGTCCTGAAATACGTCGACTGGTCCTTTAGAAACGGCGCCGCCGCCGCCGACCGTCTCCACTACATCATGCTGCCGCCCGAAGTGCAGGACCGCGTCCGCGCGCAATGGGCCACGCTCTCCGCCGGCGGCAAGCCGCTCTGGCCCGCGAACTGAGGCTCGCCATGAACACGTCCCCGGCCAACACAACCACCATCGGAACCCGCAAGTTCCACCCCGGCGACAGCGCCTTCCGCCTCAGCCTCCTGGCCTCGGGCGCAGTCGTTGTGATCGTGCTCCTCTCGATCCTCACGATCATGTTCATCGGCGGCAAGCTGGCCTTTGACACATTCGGCCTCGGCTTCATCTGGGGCACTGAGTGGAACCCGGTCACCAAGATCTATGGCGCGCTCCCCGCCATCACCGGCACGCTGATCACCGCCGCGCTCGCCCTGCTGATTGCCTGGCCGATCGGCTTCGGCATCGCTTTCTTCCTCACCGAGATCTGCCCGCAGAAACTCCGTACGCCCCTCGGCGTCGCGATCGAACTGCTCGCCGCCGTGCCCTCCATCGTCTACGGCATGTGGGGCTTCTTCGTGCTTGCGCCCTTCATGTCCGAGTATGTGCAGCCCTGGCTAACCGCTACCTTCATCTGGATCCCGCCGATCGGCGACAGCTTCTTCTGGTTCACCGCCCCGCCTATCGGCGTCGGCCTGCTCACCGCCTCGCTGATCCTCGCGATCATGATCCTGCCCTTCATCGCCGCCACCACGCGCGACGTGCTGCAGCAGACCCCGCAGCTCCTGAAGGACGGCGCCTACGCCATGGGCGCAACCCGCTGGGAGGCCCTCACCGGCGCTGTCATCCCCTCGGTTCGCGGCTCGCTGTTCGGCGCGGTCTTCCTCGGCCTCGGCCGCGCGCTGGGTGAAACCATGGCGGTCGTGTTCGTCATCGGCAACGCCATCCGCATGCCGGACAGCCTCATGGCCCCGTCCGCCACCATCGCCTCGGTCGTCGCCAACAACTTCCCCGAAGCAGAGCCCGGCACGCTCGATCTCGCCGTGCTGCTGGCCCTCGGCTTCCTGCTCTTTGTCGTGTCGTTCGGCGTCCTCGCCATCGCCCGCCTTCTCCTGCGCCAGGAGCGCATGTCGTGAAACAGCTCTCTCCCGCCGGACGCGCCCGCTACTTCCGCCGCCAGCTGATCGACCGCCTGATGGGCGGCCTCTGCGTGCTCGCCGCCGGCATCGGCCTCGTGCTTCTCGGCCTTATCCTCTGGATGCTCTTCTCGAAGGGCATGGGCGGCCTCTCGCTCGACGTCTTCACCAAGACGATGTCGCAGCCGGGCTCCGGCGGCGGTCTCGCCAACGCCATCATCGGCTCGATCCTGCAGGTCGGCATCGGCGCCATGCTCGGCGCGCCTGTCGGCATGATGGTCGGCGTCTACCTCTCCGAAGTCGGCAAGGAGAGCCGCTTCGCCTCCGTCGTGCGCTTCGTCAACGACATCCTGCTCTCGGCTCCGTCCGTGCTGATCGGCATGTTCGTCTACCAGATCGCCGTGCTGCCCTTCGGCGGCTTCTCCGGCTTTGCCGGTTCGATTGCTCTTGCCATCATCGCCATGCCGATCGTCGCCCGCACCACGGAAGACATTCTCCGCCTTGTCCCGCAGGCTTATCGCGACGGCGCCGTCGCCCTCGGCAGCCGCGAGAACGAAGTGGTCCGCAAGGTCGTCCTCCCCGCTGCCTTCGGCGGCATCCTCACCGGCATCCTCCTCGCCATCGCCCGCATCGCCGGCGAAACCGCGCCGCTGCTCTTCACCTCGCTCGGCAGCGATACCATGTCGCTTGACATGACCCAGCCCATGGCGTCGATCCCGATGGCCATCGTCCGCTATTCGAACACCAACTATGCCGACTGGATCGCTCTGGCCTGGACGGGCGCGATGCTGATCACCGTCGGCGTCCTCGTTCTCAACATCCTGTCGCGCCTGTCCTTCGCGGCCGTCTCCAAGCAGGGAGGCTGAGATGATGGCAACGCCCGCCGCCGAAACCGCCGCCGCACCGATCCCGACGCCCCGCGCCGCGCCCGTCCAGGCGCCTCGCGTTACCGCTTCCGCGTCGCCCGCCGTCGCCGCGCCGACGCGCATTGCCATCGAACACGTCAACGCCTTCTACGGGCAGAAGCAGGCGCTGTTCGACGTCAACCTCTCCATCCCCGACAACGCTGTCACCGCCTTCATCGGCGCGTCGGGCTGCGGCAAGTCCACCCTGCTGCGCTGCCTCAACCGGATGAACGACACCATCACCGGCGCCCGCGTCGAAGGGCAGATCCGCCTCGATGGCGTGGACATCAACAGCCCGGCGGTCGATCCGGTGCAGGTCCGCACGCGCATCGGCATGGTCTTCCAGAAGCCCAGCCCGTTCCCGATGTCGATCTACGACAACGTCGCCTACGGCGCCCGCACGCATAAGCTCGCCGCCACGAAGGCCGACCTCGACGCCATCGTCGAAAAATCCCTGCGTGGCGCGGCCCTGTGGGACGAGGTGAAAGACCGCCTCAACAAATCCGGCCTCGGCCTCTCCGGCGGCCAGCAGCAACGCCTCGTCATCGCGCGCACGCTCGCCGTTTCGCCGGCCGTCATCCTGATGGACGAACCGTGCTCGGCGCTCGATCCCATCGCGACAGCCCACATCGAGTCCCTGATCGACGAGCTGCGCAAGCACACCTGCATCGTCATCGTCACGCACTCCATGGCGCAGGCCGCCCGCGTCTCGCAGCGCACGGCCTTCTTCCACATGGGCAAGCTCGTGGAATCCGGCCCCACCGACCAGATCTTCACGGCGCCGAAGCTTGAACAGACGCAGGACTACATCACCGGCCGCTTCGGCTGACCTGCCGTCCTGCCGGTTGACATCAATCAATCCCCGGCGCGCAATGCTGCCTAGCATGTGACTCCAGTCCGAGGAGGCCTGCGCCATGAGCTATCGTAACATACTGGTCCACATCGACGAGACGCCGGCATCCCGCACACGCGCCTCGGCCGCCGCCCATGTCGCCGCCAAATTCGGCGCCAGCCTCACGGCCATGTTCCTGCGCTCCGAGCATATCCCCGGCTTCGTCGCGGGCGACGCCTTCTCCGCCGTTACCTCGGTCGAGGCGTATGTCGCCGAGCGCGACAAGAACATCGCCATCGCCAGCGAGCGCGCCCGCGCCACCTTCGAGACCGAGGTGAAGCCGCACAACATCGACGCAACGTGGATCGAGGTAAACGGAGACGACGACCAGTCCGTCCTCGCCGCCGTCCGCCGCTACGACCTCACCATCTTCCCGCACGTGGCCACGTCCAGCTTCGGCGCCCACGCGATCAGCGCCTCGCACATCGGCATGGGTGCGGGCGGCCCGGTGCTTGTGCTGCCCGAAAGCGGCTTCCCGATCCCGTTCGGCAAGCGCGTACTCGTGGCGTGGAAGGAATCCCGCGAGGCTGCACGCGCCCTGCGCGACGCCTGGCCATTCCTCGCCACCGCGCAGGAGGTTCATTTCCTCGCAGTCGCTCGCGATGCCCCCTCGGAGTTCGACGACCTGATGCGCCGCAATCTGGAAGCCCACGGCATCAAGACCTCCCGGATGCACGTCGACCGCAATGAGGACATCGAGGTGGGCAACGCCATCCAGCGGCATTCCGGCAAGGTCGGCGCGGAGCTGGTCGTGCTCGGCCTCTATGGCCATTCGCGGGTGCGCGAACTGCTGCTCGGCGGGGTCAGCCGCCACGTCCTCAACGGCACGCCGCTGCCGCTGCTGGTCTCGCACTAGACCAACGCGGCTCCCGCCGCCGCTTGACGGAACCGTTGCGCCAACGGCACATGCCCGTTCTCAAGTCAGGAGCCTGCCATGTCGCAGAAGGAAATGCGCCTCATCCCGAAGCCCCCGGGCGACGCGATCGTGCTGGAGCCTGAAGCCGGCAAGCTCGCCCTTGAGGGCAATGGCGGCGACACCTATCGCTGTGGCGCCTGCAAGACCCGCCTGATGGACAATGTGAGCCACATGGACGTGTTCCACGGCGAGCCCTTCGACGCCGTCAAATGCCCGAAATGCGGCAAGTACAACGGCCTGCCCGAAGACGATCACCACCACCATCACTAAGCGGAAGGCTCGGAAGGAACTCACAGGCCGGGTTCTCACCCCGATTCCTGTCCGTTCTCATTCCGATTCTGACCGGTTCCGGCGCTCTGTGGATAACCCCGGCCTGTGAGTCATTTCAGGCCGGAACGAACGCGCCCTGATCCCGGCGCAGCAACAGATCCATCAGCATCGCAGCGCGATCCGGATCGGCCAGGGCTTCCGGCGGCAGGTAACGGTCGTGGCAGAGCACCATGTCGGCCTCGACGCCATCCGAGGACAGCGGCAGCCGCAACCAGAAGTGCACCGAACCGTCGGCCAGCTTGTTCACACCAGACACCGGCGCAGACCGCAGCATCGCGCGCGTGGCCAGCTCGGCCCACATCGCCCCGCCCCGGCACGCTTCGATTTCATCCGCCGTCTTGCCACGCGCTTCGCAACCGAACACGTGCTGCAGCCCCGTACCTGCCAGACGGAATCGGAACTGGCCCTCTTCGCAGCTCAGCACAGACACATAGGCGAGCTCGCGATTGATCGCCGGAATATCGATCTCGGCGCACGTGATGAACTTCCGTCCGCGCAACCGCTTGCGCCACGACTCAAGCACCTTGTGCTGCCCCTGCGGGACAGCATCCGTATGATCGTAAGACATCTCTCAGCCCCTGAAATCGTACGAGCGCGGACCTTTGGGCCCGTCGCGCGCCGACATATCTGCGGTTAGACAAGATCCGATAAGGCCAGCCCGACCTGTCTCAGGATCTCTTACTCTGAGGGAGCCGCTCCCCACGAATAACGCCTACTCGGCGCGGCCCGGTGATTTGCATCACTGTCAGCGAATCTGATTCGGTTCGCGGAATCAGGCAAGGGGTTCGTGCAACCAATTCTTCATCTGCGTCAATAAAGTGCGAATGTGTGTCTTGTTGCGTTGGCGGCTCGAAAACGCCTGCAAGATAGAGTCATTCCAGCACTTCGACGCCTACAACCAGAGGTGTCATCATCGCCATGATGCCCTCTCTCCGTCCGCAGTATCCCACGGGCTGCGGTCAGCGCTGACTGCAGACACAAGCTATGGCGTCGGCGCGCGCAGCGATCACTCGGCCGCGAGAAACATGACTTCTGGTTGTGGTTTGAGCGAGCGCCCGCGCGCTACTTCTTCTGCAGGCCGAGCCCCATCTTGCGGGCAAGGTCGGAGCGTTGCCGGGCGTAGTTCGGCGCCACCATGGGGTAGTCGGCGGCGAGGCCCCACTTCTCGCGGTACTCCTCCGGCGACATGTCATAGCGCGTACGAAGATGCCGCTTCAGCGACTTGAATTTCTTGCCATCCTCAAGACAGACGATGTGGTCGTCCGTCACCGATTTGCGCACCGGTACAGCCGGCTTCAGCTCAGCCTTGGGCTCTGCAGGCGGCGCGCCCTCCACCTCCCGAAGCGTCGCATGCACCTGCTCGATCAGGCGCGGCAGCTCCGCCACCGGCACCGGATTGTGCGCCACATAGGCTGACACGATGTCGGACACCAGCTCGATCAGTTGAGGCCGGGGCCGGATGTCACGTTCCATGTGCAACCTGAATTCGCTCAAGAAAGAGTACGGCTCGCGCGGCGATTACTGCGTGGATACTCAGGCAGTTCGCAAAGGCTGTAAATACCGTGACAGATCGCCGCCTGTTTTCGTGTTGGCGAATGCTGGCCTTTGCTAGCTGAACAGTGCAACGGCTAGCACAACGCCCAGTATTGCAAGGCCCAACAGTGCGGTTCCGCTTGATGGAACCTTTGCGGCGACCCATCCATCCGGCGCGAAGACCTGCCGCGTCACCCCGGTCAGCCCGCTGCCAATACCGTTCGCCACCCCGGCCAGCCTGCGCCCCGCCCGCCGCAGCGGCCGCGCCAACCAGTCGCCCAGCGTCGGCCCACCCTTCCGCCACAGCCACTCGACATCAATGATCACGCCCGGCTGCTCCGCCGGGTAAAGCTGCCGCCACTGCAACAACATGAACGCGAACGCCGCCAGCACCAGGAGTTGCAACTGCTGGAGCACGTGCCCCGTCGTCCAGAGTTCGGTCGCCAGGTAGTCCGCTGCGGAGTCCTGGTAAGGCAGGAACTGGTAGAGATATCCCGGCGCCACGCCGATCAGGATGCACAGCGCCGCCGCCATCCCCATCGCCAGCAGCATGTTGAACGGCGCCTCCTGCGGACGCTTGCCGCTGTCATGGCTGAAGAAGGCAAAGAACGGAACCTTGATCCCCGAATGCTCCAGCACGCCCGCCGACGCGAACAGCAGCATCAGCCACACCACCAGCAGCGCCGGGTCCGCATGCGAGGCCGACATCACCATCGACTTCGCCGCAAACCCTGAGAACAGCGGCAGCGCCGAAATCGAGGCTGCGCCGACCAGACAGAACAACGTCGTCCACGGCATCGTGCGATGCAGCCCGCCCAGTTCGCTCGCCTTGGTCGTGCCCGTGCGATACAGCACCGCGCCCATGCTCATGAACAGCAGCGCCTTGTAGAGGATGTGCGCGAACGCATGCGCTGCGGCGCCGTTCACCGCCAGCTGCGTGCCGATCCCCACGGCGCACACCATGAAGCCGACCTGGTTGTTGAGGCTGTAGGCAAGCACTTTCCTCAGGTCGTTCTCGATCACCGCGAAGAAGACCGGGAACACCGTCATGATCGCGCCGATCCAGATCAGCGCATCCAGCCCCGCGAAATACCGCGCCAGCGCATAGACGGCGAGCTTGGTGGTGAAGGCCGACAGCACGACAGCGCCTGTCTCGGTGGTTTTCGGATACGCATCCTGCAACCAGTTGTGCACCATCGGGAACGCGGCCTTGATGCCGAACCCGGCCAGCAGCAGCACAGCACCGGGCGCGCCGATGTCCACCACCCCCACCGGCAACCCGGCCATGCTCGGCGCGATCTGCGCAAACGCCGTCTTGCCCTCCGCCGAGGCGTACAGGCACACGCCCGCCAGCACGCACATGCCCGACGCCACCTGGAAGAACAGGTAACGCATCGCCGCTCGCCCGCTCTCCCGCGTGCGCGGCGCCAGCACCTGGAATACCGAGGCAATTGCCGTCAGCTCCCACGCCATGAACAGGCTGACGAGATCGCCTACGAACACCGCCGTCACGGCCGCGCCCGCATAGATCATCGCCGTCGAATCCTGCAGCGCATCGCGCCGGTGCAACGAATAGACACCCATGATCGCCGCCGCGATGATGAAGGCGAGCCCGAACACGAACGACAGGCTGTCCGGCCGGTACAGCACAAGATCGAGCCCCAGCACCTGAACCGTCGACAGATTCATGCCGAGGCCTTCGGCGTTGATCAGGGCCACCAGCGCCACCACCGGTCCACCCACCAGCACGATGGCCCGCGTCACCACATCGCGCGCCAGCGGAACCAGCAGCGCGGCGGCAAGGATGAAGAACCCGGGATTGGTGTTCGCCAGGAAGTCGGCGAGGCGTTCAACGGTCACGGCCGGCCTCCCCGCTGCGTTTCTCGTAATAGTCTTCCGGCCGTCGCAGCAGCTTGCTCAGCGGCCACCCGCTCAGCACCGCAAGCCCGAACGCCAGAAAGCCGAATACCCCGTAGAAGCCCGGCACGCTGGTCACGTCCTTGATCGGCTTGAACGCCAGCACGATCTCGAACCCGATCAGCATCGCACCCAGCGCGCCGAGCCCGATCAGAACGCCGATCCGGAACCGCTTCGTGCGCATCCACGAGAACAGCAGCACCGACAGCGGATGCTCACCGACCTCGCCCGGCTGCGGGTGTTCGTGATTGTCGCTCATGGCGCGCCCTCCACGAAACTCTCCGTCCGCAGCGGCTCGAGATACTTCGCCATCGCGTCCGCAAACCCGAACAGCACGAGACAGCCGCCTGCCGTAATGGCGATCGCCGCCACCGCCACGCCCGGTGCGCCACCCGGCCGCACGAAATCGCGCACCGGCGCCGCCAGCGGCGGAAACAGGCCACGGAAGGCCAGCGGCAGGAGATAGCACAGGCTCAGCAGCGACGAGATGATGAGCGCGACAGCCACCATCCACGCGCCCGAGCCGAACGACGCCGTCGCCAGCAACAGCTTCGACCACATCCCCGCCATCGGCGGCAGGCCGATCACCGAGAACGAGGCCAGCATGAAGCACACGAACACCACGGGCATGCGCCGACCCAGGCCTTCCATCTCGGAGACCTTGCTCGCGCCCGTCGCGACATAGATCGCGCCGGCGCACATGAAGAGTGTGATCTTGGCCACGGCGTGAAACACCATGTGCAGCCCACCCGCGATCAACCCGTTCGCCCACGGCAGCATCGCCGCCGCGGTGATGTAGGACAGCTGCCCCACGGTCGACCACGCCAGCCGCGCCTTGAGATCGTCCTTGGTCAGCGCCACGATCGACGCGATCACGATGCTGCCAGCCGCCACCCACAGGATCACCTGCGCCGCCCACAGCGTCGAAATCAGCTCGGGCCCGAAAATGTAGGTCGAGACCTTCAACACGGTGAAGACGCCCGCCTTCACCACGGCCACCGCATGCAGCAAGGCCGAGACCGGCGCCGGCGCCACCATCGCCGATGGCAACCAGCCATGCAGCGGCATCAGCGCCGCCTTGGCCGCGCCGAAGATCAGCAGCAACAGGATGATGTTCGCCGCGCCATCATCCACCCGCCCCGCCAGCAACCCGCCCGGCGTGAACGTGCTCGACCCCATCAGCGCCGTTACCGCGATGACGCCCGGCAGGAACAACACGACCGACGCGCCCACCAGCATCGCCAGATAGGTACGCCCTGCCTTCCGCGCCGCTGCGTCGCCACGATGGATGACAAGCGGATAGGTGGACAGCGTCAGCACCTCGTAGAAGATGAACAGCGTGAACAGGTTCGACGCCATCGCCACGCCCATCACGCCGAACATGGCCAGCGCGAAGCACATGTAGAACCGCGTCTGATGCGCCTCGCGCTTGCCGCGCATGTAGCCGATGGAGAACAGCGTGTTCACGCCCCACAGCACGCTCGCCATCACGGCAAACAGCGCGCCCAGCGGTTCCAGCCGGAACGCGATCTCCACGCCGGACATCGGCTCCACCAGAGCCAGCGATGGCGGATAGCCCGCGCCGGTGCGCGTGAACATCGAAATGGTGATGATCGACAGCGCGATGCACGCCACCAGCGTCAGCGTCTCGCGGACATCCGGCATGCGACCCACAGCATAGGTCACCGCCGCCGCAAACAGCGGCACGCCCAGCGCCAGCAGGATGAGAAGGTCATCCCCCGTCATCGCCCCGCTCCGAACAGCGCCGCAGCGCCGGCGTCCGCGATGGCTTCCGGCAGCGACGCATCAATGCCGAACCAGATCGATAGCCCCGCCGCGATCCACAGCGGCGCCAGCACGCCCACCGGCGCTTCCTTCGCACGCGCCGCGCCCGCCGGTGGCGCACGGAAGAAGATCGCTTCCAGCATCCGCCCGACATAGACCAGCGTCAGCAGCGACCCGATCGCCAGCACTGCAACGATCCAGATCGCGCCCGCGTCCATCGCCGCCTCGATCAGCCGCCATTTGGCGAGGAAGCCCATGGTCAGCGGCACGCCCGCAAGGCTCGCGGCGCCAACGCCAAAAGCCGCGACAGACCACGGCGCCTCGCGCGCCACGCCCGCCAGGTCATCCAGCCGCTTCGCCCGCAGGCTGATCGCCAGCGCCCCCAACGCCATGAACAGCGCCGTCTTCATCAGCGCATGCGCAAACATGTAGAACAGCGCCGCAGACATCCCCGCCACATTCGCCAGTGAGAAGCCCAGCAGGATGAACCCCACCTGCGCGATCGACGAGAACGCCAGCATGCGCCGGATCTCTTTCTCGAAGATCGCCTGCAGCGAACAGATGATGATGGCCGCCGCCGCCAGCGGCGCCAGCACGCCATGAACGAACAGCCCGCCAAACGCGCTCGTGTGCGGGAACACGTCGAACGTAAACCGCGCCATCAGGTAGATCGCCGCCTTGGTCGCCACGGCCGCGAGGAACACCGAGACAAGGCTCGGCGCCGTCGAATACGTCCCCGGCAGCCAGCCATGCAGCGGGAACATCGCGGCCTTCATGCCGAGCCCGACCACGATAAACGCAAAGCCCGCCTGCACCGCCGAACTGTCGCCCAGCGTGCCCAGCCGCGCCGCCATGTCGGCCATGTTGAGCGTGCCGGTCGCGCCATAGAGGAAGCCCACGCCGATCACGTAGAAGGTCGCGCCGACCGTGCCGAAGATCAGGTAGTTGAACGCCGCCGGCAGGGCCCGCCTGTCCCGCGCCTCGCCCGCCGCCACTAGCGCATACGTACCGATCGACGACACTTCGAGAAACACGAAGGCGTTGAACGCATCGCCCGTGAACACCAGCCCGAGAAAGCCCGCGACGCACAGCAGGTATCCTGCCTGGAACAGCGTGTGCTTCTGGCTGTCGATCTCGGACACAAGCGCATGCCCTGAATAGAGCGCGCCGAGGAATCCCATCGTCGACACCAGCAGACCCATGCCCGCGCCCAGCGCATCGATCCGGAAAGCGATGCCCAGCGGCGGTGCGAACCCGCCAATCACATACTGCACCACGCCATGCCGCGCGACCTCGCCTGCGACAGCCACCGCCATCCACACCGCGAAGAGTGTCGTGACAACAGAGATCACCCATCCCGTACGCGCGCCCGGGGCCAGGGCCGCAGCACACGCACCAACCAGCGGCGCCAGCACCACCAGGATCGGCGCCTGCGCCGTCAGGGCCGGCGCGGCCACGTAGAGGTTCTCGAACACGGTCACGGCGCCGCCTCCGGGCCCGCCGCATCCACGCGCGCAACCGCGTTGATCTCGTCCGCCTCGATTGTGCCGTAGGCTTCGCGGATACGCACCGCGATGGCGAGCCCCACCGCCAGCGTCGCCACGCCAACCACGATGGCCGTGAGGATCAACACATGCGGCAGCGGGTTCGAATAGACCACGCCATCAACCCCGTGCTGCGCCACATAGGCCGGATCGAGCGTCGCCGCGAGCGCCCGCGCCTCCGCGCTGTCGGCATCCAGCCGGATCGCCGCCGTGCCGCCCGCCACCTTGCCGAGGCTGATGTAGAACAGCCCCGCCGATGTCTGGAAGATCGCCAGCCCGATCATTCGCTTGATCAGGTTGCCGCTGGAAAACACGATGTACAGGCCGATCATCATCAGCACGACGACGGCGACATAGTTGAAATGCGTGCCGAGCATGCTCATCGCTTGGCCTCCCCGCCCACCACGCGCCCGGCAAAGCCGTAGAAGATGGTGACCATCGTGGCCGCCACCGTCAGCAGCACGCCAAGCTCGATGAAGAAGATGCCGAAATGCTGGCCCCAGTGATGCTCATGCGCGGGGTCGCCGAGCAGGTTCGCCGGGATCATCGCCTCGATGCGCGACGTAAAGAGACGATCGTAGTCGAGGAAGCCGCCGCCGTTGATAATACAGACAACGCCAATGCCCGCATAGAGCAGCACGCCCAGCGCCGCCACCGTCCGCGCCGCCTTCGCCGGGACAGCCGCCATCGTCTCGCGCAGGCCGAACACCAGCGCATGCAGGATCGCAGCCACAGCCAGGATCACGCCCGCCTGGAAGCCACCGCCCGCGCCGACATCGCCATGGAACTGCACGTAGAAAGCATAGAGCACGATTAACGGGATCAGCAGCTTCGCCGCCACGCGCAGCACCACGTGATGATCGCCCAGATCCTCCGGCGGCGGCGCCAGCTGCGCACGCGGCCCAAAGCCCAACAGCAGCGCGACGCCGATTCCGGCCGCGAAGATCACTACCGCCTCACCCAGCGTATCGAAGCCGCGATAGCTGGCCAGCACGGCCGTCACCATGTTCGGCGCGCCAATATCTTGCGCGGCCTGCTCCAGATAAGCCCGCCCGACATGCGCATTCGCGGGCGAGGCCGCATCGCCAAATCCCGGCAAGCCGGTGGCGGCGTAGACCAGCAGCACGCCGACGCCGATGGCAAGGACGCCCGGCGCGATGCTGGCATGCCAGCTACGCCGCTCGATCTGCCCACGCGCCAGCAGCGTGGCGCCCAGCAGCACGATGGTCGAAACGCCCGCGCCGACAACAGCCTCCGTGAACGCCACATCGGCCGCGTCCATGACCACGAGCCACACCGCGCTCGCCAGCGAATAGACGCTCATCAACAGGATCGCCGCCATCACGCTGCGCGTCCGCGCGATCGCAATGCCGCACACCAGCAGCATCAGCAGGAGCGCAACGTTCAACGCAAAATTTGCCTCGACGGCGAACCCGGTCATTCGTCCGCGCTCCCGTCCTCGGGCGCGCCGCTTTCAGGCGGTCCGTCGTCGCGCGGAATGTCCTTATCGGCGGGCATGATCTGGAACGTGCCGATGCGCGGCTTGTGCCCCGCGCCATACGCCGCATTCGCCAGCGCGTTCGCCGCCGCCGGCGTCGTCAGCATGATGAAGGCCCAGCAGAAAAACAGTTTTACGGTGTCGAGGCTCAATCCGGAAACGAGCCCAAGACCGAGCAAGACCAACGTCGCCCCGCCCGTATCGGTGAGGCTTGCCGCGTGGATACGCGTATAGACGTCGGGAAAACGCAGCACGCCGCCCGCGCCCAGCAGGCTCAACAGCGTCCCGGCGATCACGAGGCCGCCGCCGATCCACATCAGCACCTCAGGCATCGGAAGCTTCCTTCCGTGCCGCGAGTGGCCGCGCCAGCGACTGGTAGCGCAGCGCCTTCATCAGCGCGATCGTGGTGACGAAGTTGATCAGCGCATAGACGATCGCGATGTCGAGAAAATCCGGCCGCCCGAACAGGTAGCCGATCACCGCGATCAGCAGCACGGTCTTGGTGCCGAACGAATTCACCGCAAGGATGCGGTCATAATGCGAGGGCCCGATGATCGCGCGAACGATCATCAGCGTCATGGCCACGACCAGCCCCGCTGCGCCTGCCGCCAGCAGCACGGCTCAGCCCTTCCTCTTGCGGGAGTCTGCGGCGCGCGCCGCATGACGGTCCATCGGCTCGAAGCCCGCCACGCTGGCGTTCTCGCGCACCAGCGCATGCACCAGCACCTTGTCGCCCTCGACATCCACCGTCACCGTGCCCGGCGTCAGCGTGATGGAGTTGGCGAACAGCGCCTTGCCGAGGTCGGTACGCGCCCGCGTGCGTAGGCGCACCACCGCCGGATCGATCGCATGGCGCGGCCCCAGCACGCGCGCGATCACCGCGATGTTCGCCTTCACGATCTCCACCACCAGCCAGCCCATGTAGAGCAACAGCTGCGGCGCGCGATGATAGGGCGACGCATTGCGGTCGATCACCTTGAGCCGCGCAGACAGCGCCAGCGTCACGAGCACCGCGAACGCACCAAGGCCGATGAAGAAAGGCGAGGTCTCGCCCGACAGGCCAAACCACAGCAAGGCCAGCGCAACCAGCAGGCCGGGCAGATGGGTCATTGTCGCGGCCTCCTCTGCTGGCGCCCCGGTCCAGATGGACCACCCGGCGCCGGAATTCCAGCAAAACCGGTCAGGCCTACGGCGATTTCAGGTATGGCCTCAGCGCCCAAACGAACTGCGCGGAACACCGAGATCCCCGAGCCCGAAGGCCACGTCCGCGTCATCATCATTGACCGCCTCGACTTCGCCGAAGGCCGAAATGAGCGACCAGTTCCAGTACCGCAACACGGTCTGCGCCTTGGCCACCGCGATGGTTTCGTAGACTTCCGACACGCGGATGAAATCATTGTCGTCCAGCGGGCGGCGCAGCGCCGTCCACAGCTGGCGCAGGTATTGCCGCTTGAGGCCGGTCGCCTTGCACAGCACCGCGAGCCCTTCGCCGCCGACATCGTGGAAGATGCGTTCCGCCGTCGTACCCTTGATACCCGACAGCGCCGCGATATCGAGCGTGGCTTCCGGCGTTATGCCTGTGACCGCCACCGCATCCAGCGCCGCCTCGAGACTCTCGTGCGATGAGCGGTCGATGGCCGTGCGATCGCGCTGGCGACGCTCGATCACCTGCAGCGCCTTGCGCACCACCGGATCGGCATCCTCGCGCGCATAGCGGAAGATGTCGCCGCACATGTCGATCAGCAGCGTCCGCTCCGCCGAGAAGCGCAGCAGAATCTGCCGCCGCTCGTGCGGGCCCGACCACCAGAACATCGTCAGCGCATGCGCGGGGCGAACTTCCTCGCGCTGGATCAGCAGGGGCGGCAAAGCGGGCGCATCGCGCGAAGCCGCCACCATCAGCTCGACCGACTGGTCCGACAGCCGCGACTGCGTGTTGTCCAGCAACGCCCGCATTGCCAGCGCGTCGCCACTCAGCGCAATGGCGCTCGCCACCGCCGGACCAACATCGCGGCGATGCGCCACCGCGATGCGATGCGGCGTCTGCCCGTGTTCGACGATGTGGCACAGGTCGGCGTCATCGAACGCCTTGTTGTCCGCGAGGATCACCTGCGCGACATGCGGCACGTCGAGCGCGAGATAGCGCAGCAGCCGCTTCGGCGCCTGGGACATTTCCTGGAGACGCCGCGCGCACAGCTCCCGCGCCGACACGTCCGACTCCAGCAGGATTTCGAGCAGCAGGTCGCCCGCGATCGCACGGTCCTGGATATTCCCCCGCGAGGCCGGCAGCGCGACAACGTCCATCAGCCTGCGCAGCAGCGACCGGCGCGCAAAGCCGTCCGAGGCAGACGGAATGACTGCGCCCAATCCTGATTGTGATGGAACGTCGGACATCTGACGCCACCCCTGCTGGCTACTGCCGCGAGGATAGGCCAACCGCAGTTAACGGACCTTCAACCCCTTCAACGAGGGCACAACGCGCGGAAATCCGATTGAAATCAGCCCGTAGCGCGATCCGGATCACGGCCTGGATGCACGAAGATCAGGGCCGCCGAAGCCGCCAGCACGCCCAGCACCAGATAGAGTGTCGTCGACGGGTCGCTGTCGGCCGTCGTCACCTTTCCGGCCGCGTCGACCGTATCCACTGGCACCGGGATGCCTTGCATGATCAGTTGTCCCACCAGTGCTGCCATGCCTGCCATCAGCAGTACTCCCAGGATTGCGCCTACCCGGCGTGTTGGTGGGACGAGTACCAGCAGGGCTACCAGCACGCCTACCACCCCGAAGGCAAACCGCCCGGTCGGTTCGAAGAAGGCAATCTCGGAACTGTCACGGAAAACCTCGAACAGGTGGTTCCGCGCGGGGGGCTGGGGGGCCAGCGTATCCGCCGCCATCCACACCAGCAGGACTGTCACAATCAGGGCGATCACCCAGCTGGCCAGTGTCCGGGCTTCACGCATGACAACGCTCCCTCACACGCCCCCAGGGGCGCACCACCTGCGCGCACCATGGCGCCGAATTCGCCAGATTCCAAATGCAACAGGCGCCCCGGACTGAACCGGAGCGCCTGCATCATCGTTGAGTCGCCCGTGGCGGGAGATCAGCCCTTCGGCAGGTATTCCTGCAGCGAAAGCTTGCCATCCTTGTTGGCGTCCAGCCGGTTGAAGGCCGCCGTGACCGCTTCCGGCGACGGCTGTTTCAGGCCCGGGATGTCGATCTTCGGCGGCTCGGGCGTATCCGGCCCGCCATCGACGTTGAGCTTGATCATCACCGGCGTGGTGATCTTCGCGTACTCGTCCTTGCTCAGCCCGTTGTCGCTGTTGGTGTCGAGGATCTCGAAGCCACGCGTCAGCATGGCGGTCTGGCGCGCCTTGTATTCCTCGAGGCTGACCTTGCCGTCCTTGTTGGCGTCGATCGAGGCGAACTCTTCCTTGCGCATGTCATCGATCGAGAACGTCATCACATGCCTGGTCGCGTCCAGCGCCGGCTCGCCGTCCTTGATGTCCTTCACCTCCTGGCGGGAGATGAACTTGTATTCGTGCTTCTGGTCCTCGACCTTGCCGGCGCTCGACGTGTCGCCGAACTCTTCGGGCAGCCAGAAGGTGAACGCGTCCTGCTTCATCTTCGCGGAGGGCGAGATGGAAACGTGCGGCTTCGCATCATCGCTCGAGCTGGTGACGCGCGATTCAATGATGACCTTCCGGTCCTGCTTCACGTCCGCGTCGTCTTCCTTCGGACCGAGGAACTCCTCGACCGACAGCACGCCATCGCCATTGGCGTCGAGCCGGCTGAACTGGGACTTGAAATCGGGGGCGGCGGCGCTGGGCAGCACGGCCAGCGCGGTCAGGCCGATGGCGGCGATGCTGCCGGCGGCGACACGCGGGCCATAGCGGCGAACGGTCGGTGAGAAGTTCATGATGTTGGACCTTCCTTGTTCCTGGGAAGGCCGCGCGCGCTGGTCGAGATAGGATTGCACCTGGTCGCGAACCACTTCGCTCGCGGTGGTGCCGTCTTCCCGGCAGGCGGTCAGGAATGCCTGCTTGGTCTCATGGGGAATGCGCACTTCCAGCGTTTCGGACTTTTTGGCCCGGATCTGGGGCCGGGTTGGGGGTCTGGCGGGTTTGCCATCGCTGGTCATGAAACTCATCCCTCGGCGCTTGCGGCCTGCCTCTCACCTGGAAGCGGTCCGCCCAACAAGCCCAGCGAAATACCGCATGGACGCCACACAGATTCCGTCCGGTCATGGCAGGATCGTGGCGAGCCGCCGGAAAGCCTTCCCCAAAACCCGTCCGGACGCCAGAAAATCCGTGTCCGGACACGGCTTGCGCCTGAAATTCCTGCGAATACTGTCCCTCCCACACCACCGGAGGAGACCCGAAGACATGCGCCTTGTTCAGTATAACGAGCTCGAATCCCTGGTGGGGACCGAGGTGGGCGTCTCGCCCTGGCACCAGATCACGCAAAGCCAGATCGACAAGTTCGCCGATGCCACCGGCGACCACCAGTGGATCCACGTCGATGTCGAGCGCGCCACGAAGGAGCTCGGCTCGCCGATCGCCCACGGCTACCTCACCCTCTCCCTGCTCCCGATGCTGGCGGCCCAGCTGATGCGGGTCGAGGGCGTCCAGCGCGGCATCAATTTCGGCTGCAACAAGGTGCGCTTCACCAACATGGTGCCGGTCAACTCCCGCGTCCGCCTGCGCCAGAAATGCATCGCCGTGGAAGTCCGCGCCGGCGGCAAGCAAGTCATCATGGAATCCACCGTCGAGATCGAAGGCAAGGACCGCCCCGCCTGCGTCGCCGAATCCATCGGAATTCTTTACGGCTGATCGCCTGAACTACCGCACGGAGTCATTCTCGGGCTTGACCCGAGAATGATTCGGCGTGCTTCCGCCCAGCCCTTCACCTTGGAACCGCTTCTGCTGCTGGACTCCAGGGCCTTCAAATAAACTTTTATGCGGCGTGGGGTGATCTAAAGTACACGTCAGTCCTTCACGAGACGGCGCACCACCTCGATGGTGTTTCTCCGATCTGAATCGGATTTTGCGCAATGGCGAGGGAACCAAAAATCTCAAGAATAGCGATGAGGCTCGATAGCCCCGGCAAGATTTCGGCCATCGCGATTGACGGCAAGCTCGTAGAGCTTGACTTCGGAGCGCCCCCACCAAGGGAACCCAAACCTCTGCGCGTAGTGAAGTTCGCTACCGATGCATTCATCGGCTCGAAGCTGAAGGTTGAACGGGCCCAGAAGCATATAGCTGAATTAGAAACTGCATTGGCCGCATTTTCCCAGTCGCGGCCTTACAGCCTCCCAATATTCCTAGACCCCGAGACCGATGAACACGTGTGGCGCGTGTCCGTCGATAAAACCATTCCTGCAGAGATAGGCCCGATAGTCGGCGATATCGTCCATAACCTGCGATCGGCATTGGACTACATCATCTGCGACCTTGTCCGAGCCAACAACCTTATCGCGCCTCTTGAAGATCAGAAGAACCCCGGTCGAGCTGGATTCCCCATCGCGCAAACGGCAAAGGGAAACAAATCCGGACAGAGTGGAAAAATAAAAGGCCTTTCAGAGAAGGCTCAACGGCTAGTTTCACGGCTAAAGCATCACAGGGGATGGAACGACCAAGCTTGGCGCCTCCACTACATGGACGTCTTCGACAAGCACAATCTTATCACGACGGTAGGCGCGGCGACCGTGCAGATTACCGTGCAAACTGGCATCACTTTCATGAACCTAAGTGCAAGCGGCGAACTGAGGATTGGCGGCACACCCGCCCTAGGTGAAACTCCAATGCTGACCGCCCCCGGCACTCCGATCGGTTTCAAGAAAATATTCCCGATGGAGCATGATACTGAAATCCACCGTTCGCCAGCGGCCCTCTACAATGACGTTCAACTGATAGCTGAGGTTGCGTTTGGGAAGGGTGAGATCGCGGCGGGCGAGCCGGTGCTGACGACTGTCAGGCAGCTTGCCAACCTCGTTGAGCGCACGATCAAAATCTTTGAGATAATTGCTTGAAGCTGTCTGGCATGTCTCTCGGCTAGCCTACCCGTTTTGAAGCGCGTTCTGACCAGCCTCTTGTAGGACCTCCCTTTGGCACCGCACGACCCTATCGTAGCTTTGCTAAGGCGGTCCCCTCTTCAAGCTACGCGACACGTTCGACGAACGGCGTATCGCTGGCACACCCCTTGCTCAAAACTCCGGCTGGGCGTCCTCCAGCGAGGGCGTCCCGTTGGGGATTAACGATGTCGCCGCTTCGGAACTGGGCTGCAGGCATGTCGCCGCAAAGGGCGATGTCGAATCCCGTTGTTCTTGGCGTTTGCGTTGCTCTGGGCGTGCTGCTGGCCCTCGTCGGCGGATACGCCCTGATGAAGGATTTCGCGGACCTGCCGCACTATCCGGCCGGGGCCGACCTCTCGCTTTATATCCGCGCTGCCGATGCGCTGCCGGGCAACCCCTACGCGCCCGAGGTGAACCACGGCTTCGACCGTTATGGTTACCCGCCCCTGCTGGCGGAGGTGTTCGCGGTCCTGCAGCTGGTGTTCGGGCCGACGCTCGTCCTCTGGATCTGGCCGACGCTGTGCGGCGCGGCGCTCGGGGCCTCCATCGTCATGCTCGCGCGCGCGTTCGGCGCGAAGCTGCCGTGGCAGGTGATCGTGCTGATCCTCGGCATCGTCGCGGTCGGCCACACCATCCGCTCCGACATCCTGCACGGGCAAGTGAACGTGTTCATCGTGCTGCTGCTGTCCGCCGGCATCTACCTGCGCAGCAAGGGCTGGGTCATCGCGCCCGCCATCCTGTTCGCGATCATGATGTCGCTGAAGCCCTTCATGGGCGCGGTGGCGATCTTCTTCCTCGTGCGTCGCGACTGGAAAATGGCGATCTGGACTCTCGGCGCTGGCGCCGCCGTGTTCATCGGCTCCTTCCTGCCCATGGGCGGCAAGGCGCTCGAAGCCTTCAGCGGCTGGCGCGAGGCCACGCAGTATTTCACGTCCGCGCCGTTTGCGCTCAAGGGCGACAACCAGTCGATCTCCGGCCTCGCCCTGCGCCTGTTCACGGAGAATGAATACTCGACGCCATGGGTCGCCAACCCGATGCTGGTCAACATCCTCGTCGGCGCCGCCATCCTGCTGGCCGTCGCGCTCGGCTGGCTCGGCCTCGTCGCACACCGCAAGCCGCAGGGCACGGCGCAACAGGACAGCGCAGACCTCCTCCTCGAATGCATGATGGTCGTCGCCCTGTTCATGGCCGTGAGCCCGCTGACCGAGGGCGACCACATGATCATCACCTTCGCCGGCCTTGGCGCCGCGCTGATCGTCGGCGCACGCCGTCTGCGCGCGGGAACGCAATCGCGCCGCCTGTGGATCGCCGTGATGATCGCCTGGGCCCTGCCCGCGCTCTTCCTGATCTCGCCCAAGCCGCTGCCCTTCACCTACGGCACCTACCTCACCTGGTTCGACCTCGCTGGCCCTGAAATCCTGCTCACCGGGCGCAGCTATGTGCTGCTGATGCTGGCCGGTGGCCTGACCGCGATCGCCCTCTGGCGCGACCGCCGCAGCGCCGGTTGACGCGCACGGGAAGGCCAACGCCTCGATTCCTGTGCACGAAGGACAGGCAAACCATTCAGCCCACATGCTTTTTCTGCGTGGCCCTTGGGCCGAATCATGCGCTCAACCACATAGGTTGCGGGCTGGACGACGAGTAGACTCATGGCGCGCAAGACCCTCAGCAAACCTGCCCGGACGGGCGGTTCCAGCGGCGGCCCCAGCGGCCCCGGTTCCGCTACCGGTCCGACGCCTCCGCGCGCCCGCCGCGATGGCCACGCCGTCATCGAACAGCTCGGCCGCGCCCGCCGCGATCCCTATGCCTGGCTGAAGGACGACAACTGGCGCGAAGTCATGCGCGACACGTCCCGCCTGCGCGCCGACATCCGCGCCCACCTGGAAGCCGAGAACGCCTACACCCACGCCAGCCTCGAAGCGCCCACCTCCGCGCTGCAGGACCAGCTGTTCGAGGAGATGCGCGGTCGCATCAAGGAGAATGACAGCTCCGTTCCCGCTATCGATGGTCCGTGGGCGTACTATCGCCGCTTCCGCGAAGGCGGCGAGTATCCGCTGTTCGCCCGCCGCCCCAGCGAACACGCCTTCTCCGGCGACGACTCGCTCGAACAGCTGCTGATCGATGGCGATGCGCTGGCCAGGGGCTGCGACTATTTCGACATCCGCAAGGTGGCCCACTCGCCGGACCATCGCCTGCTCGCCTACGCCGTCGACGACAAGGGCTCGGAATTCTACACCACCCACATCATCGACTGCGCCACCGGCGCCGAGGTCGATGCGATCCGCGACAGCTATGGCGAGTTCGTCTGGGGCGAGGATTCGAAATCGCTGTTCTGGGTTGCGCGCGACGAGAACGCCCGCCCGGTCTCCGTCTTCTGCCGCCGCCTCAGCAGCGGCGCGGACGAGCTGATCTATCGCGAATCCGATCCGGGCTTCTTCATCGGGGTCCAGAAAAGCCAGTCGGGCCGCTTCATCTTCGTCACCGCCAACGATCACACCACCACCGAATGGCGCTACCTCCGCACCGACAGCGACGACCACGCCCTGACCCTGATCGCCGAGCGCGAAGCAGGCGTGGACTATTCCGTGGTCGATTTCGACGATCGCTTCTGGATTCGCACCAACCGCAACGGCGCCGTCGATTTCGCGCTGGTCTCCGCGCCACATGATCATCCTGACGAAGAGAACTGGCGCATCGAGATTCCGCATCGCCCCGGCGTGCTGATCCTCGACGTTGAACCCTTCGCCGACTTCATCGTGCGCATGGAGCGCGAGAACGGCCTGCCCCGGATCGTCGTGCGCGAGCGCGGCACAGGCGCCGAGCACGCCATCGAATTCGCCGAAGCCGCCTATTCGCTCGGCATGTCCAACGGCTATCTCTGGCAATCGCCCTGGCTGCGCTTCGAGTATTCCTCGCCCACCACGCCCGCGCAGACTTTCGATTACGACATGCGCACGCGCCAGCGCATCCTCCGCAAGACGCAACAGGTCCCCTCGGGCCATAGCCCGGCCGACTACATCGTCGAACGCATCGATGCGCCTGCTGAAGACGGCGCCCTCGTGCCCGTCACGCTACTGCGCCACCGCGACACGCCGCTCGATGGCACGGCGCCTGTGCTGCTTTACGGCTACGGCTCCTACGGCATCACCATCCCGTCGGACTTCCGCACCGGTCGCCTGTCGCTCGTACAGCGCGGCTTCATCTACGCCATCGCCGACGTGCGCGGCTCGATGGCCAAGGGCTATCAGTGGTATCTCGATGGCAAGCTCGAGAAGAAGACCAACACCTTCTCGGACTTCGTCTCCGCCGGTCAGCATCTCGTTGCGCTGGGCTACACGCGGCGCGGCAATATCGTCGCCATGGGCGGATCAGCGGGCGGCCTGCTGATGGGTGTCGCCGTCAACCTCGACCCGACCCTGTTCGGGGGAATCATCGCTGCCGTCCCGTTCGTCGACGTGCTCAACACCATGTCCGACGAGACGCTTCCCCTCACCCCGCCCGAATGGCCGGAATGGGGAAATCCCCTGATCGACGCGGATGCCTACGATCGCATCCTCGCCTACTCCCCCTATGATCAGGTCACCCTTCGGGACTACCCGCCCATGCTGATCACGGGCGGCCTGACTGACCCGCGCGTCACATACTGGGAACCGGCAAAATGGGCCGCGCGGCTGCGCCATGAAGCGCCCGAAGGCGGACCGTATTTCTTGAAGATCAACATGGACGCCGGCCATGGCGGCGTGTCGGGCCGCTTCGCAAGTCTCAGGGAAACAGCGCTGGAGTTCGCCTTCGCGCTCGCCTGCACCGGCAGGGCTGACGGTTCCAGCTGGCGTCACGGCAGGTGATCTTGCTTGGCAAGTCGGCCATATCCCGACATACCGGTCATTCAGTAGAGTTTGATACCGGCGCACCGGTGTCGCCCTATCGGCAATGACGCCAGTCGCCTTCCCTTGGGGGGAACAAGGACGAGATGGACGGACGAGACGACCAATCCAACGACGACGGCCAGAAGCCATCGCCGCGCAGCAAGCCTCGCGTCGACAAGGAAGCCCGCAAGGCGGACTACCTGCGCGCCGCCGCGCGCGCCTTCCTCGCCAAAGGCGCTGCCGCCTCGATGCAGGACGTGGCGGATTCCGCCGGCGCGCCGAAGCCCGTCTTCTACCGGATCTTCCCCTCGCGCGCCGAACTGATCGAAGCCTTCTTCGATCATGTCCGCGACACCATGATGACCACGCAGCAGGGCAAGTGGGATGGCTATGGCTGGGCGCTGCGCGTCCTCTATCTCGAGGCGAAGAAGGATCCGGAAATCTTCATCGTCGCGCTGAAGACCTTCCGCGCCGATCCCACGCTCGATCCGCTGCGCCAGCGTCTGCATGACATGGTGCATCGCCAGGCCGCCGGCTTCTTCCAGCCCAGCGAAGGCGCCCCGCCCGGCCCCGCCGACCGCACGGACAAGGCCTCGCGCACGATGACCAACCTGATGTTCGACACGCTGGTCGCGTGGCTCGAGGATCGCGATGGCCTCTCCGACGAGAAGCGTTTCGTCTGGTACGGCCGCATCATCCGCGAATGGCGCGCCGCCACCCGCGAAGCCTACGAACTCGACCCGCCGGAAAAGGCGACCAAGAAGTCCTGACACTCCGGACCAACGGACCGCCGGGCTCCCGCCCGGCAGTCGCTGCGAAGCAGCGAGTGTCTGCGAGGTTGCACGATCGCGCCGCGATGCGGCGCGCTGCCGGGCAGGAGCCCGGCGGTCCGTCTGATCCCGTTCACCGCCCATTCTGTTTCGGGCCGCTACGGTCTTGCCAGTGGCGGCGGGATCGTATGATACTTATCGGTAACAGAAGCGCGTGCAGTCAGCCCCGGTTTGCGGGCTGCGCGGAGTTATCGGCATGAATCGCAGGCTTTTCCTTTCCGGCGTCGCGGGCATCGGGCTCGCCGCCTGCACGACAGCGCCTGTCCTGCGCCTTGGCCCGGCCGCCCCGGGCCCCGACGCGCTCGATCTCGAAAGCGCCGCCGCCGAGGCGTGGATCTACGGCGTCATGCTGATCGAGAACGCCAACGCCCGCTTCACCACGGAAGCGCCCACCAACACGCTGCTGCACGCCTACGAACTCACCAATGTAAGGACGCAGTTCGTCACCACGCCGAACAACGACACGCTCTACTCCCGCGCATGGATCGACCTCGCTGGCGGTCCTGTCACGCTCGATATCCCGGCCTCGGGCAAGCGCTACGTGTCCTACGCCTTCATGGACATGTACGGCACGAACTTCGCCATCCTCGGCACGCGCACCACGGGCGGCGAAGCGCGCCGGGTCACGCTGGTCGGGCCGCTGCAGGCCGCAAGCGATCCTCTCGCCATCCGCTCGCCCACCCGCTGGGTCTGGCTGCTGATCCGCACGCTCATTGATGGCGCGGCAGACCTTCCCGCCGCCAACGCCCTGCAGAACCAGGTGAAGCTGACAGCGCCATCCCGTCCCAAGGCGCCGAAATACGCCACGCGCGATGCGCCGTGGGATGAATACTTCGCTGCTGTGCAGGCGCTGCTGATCGAGAACCCGCCGCCCGCGGAAGACCTTCTCTTCTTCGATCGCGTTGCGCGCCTTGGCCTCGGCCCTCTCGGCGGCTTCGACGCCACGAAATTCTCCGCTGACGATGCCGCGAAAATCCAGTCGGGCATCGCAAAGGGCAAGGCAGCCGTCATCGGCCGCCGTTCCGGCAACGCCCGCAATGGCTGGATGTATCCGCGCGCCAATCTCGGCGCGTTCGGGCAGGACTATCTCTTCCGCGCCCAGGTCGCCGTCGGCGGCCTCGCCGCGTTGACGCCGGCCGAAGCCACCTATCTCCGCCCCGTCTACACCGATGGCGGCTTCCTCTGGCCCAGCGACAAGCCGTGGAAACTGCGCTTCGAGAAGGACAACCTCCCGCCCGTCGACGCCTTCTGGTCGCTTACCGCCTATGAGCGCACGGATGGCGGCGCATTCTACTTCTTCGACAACCCGATCAACCGCTACGCCATCGGCGACCGCACGCCGGGCCTGAAATACGGCGCGGACGGTTCGCTCGAAATCTACATCCAGCGCAACGACCCCGGCGGCGCGAAGTCCTCCAACTGGCTGCCCGCGCCGCCCGCAAAGCCGTTGACGCTCAGCATGCGCTTCTACCTCCCCAAGGCGCCCGTCCTCGAAGGCGCCTATGTAATGCCAGCCCTCATACCGGGATAATCAACATGATACGCGCGCTCGCCTCCTTTGCCCTTCTCGCCCTCGTCGCCTGCACCGCCGGCGCCCAGACGCCCACGGTCAAGGGCGGCCGCATGACCGACGAAAAGATCCAGCATGACGGGCGCGAGCGCCGCTTCCTGGTCCACGACTTCTCGACAGGTCCAAAGGCGCCCGTCGTCATCGTCCTCCACGGCGGCGGCGGCCACCCCGAAAACGGCGTCTCCATGACCCAGATGGACCGTGTCGCTCTCCGCGAGAAGTTCATTGCCGTCTATCCCGGCGGCACCGGCGGCATGCCCGGCGGCCGGTTGCTCACATGGAACGCCAACCATTGCTGCGCCTACGCCCGCGAGAACAAGGTCGATGATGTCGGCTTCATCCGGAAGGTGATCGACCAGCTGGTTTCCTCCGGCCGCGCCGATCCCAAGCGCATCTATGTCACCGGCATGTCGAATGGCGGGATGATGACCCACGTCCTCGCCCGGGAACTTCCCGATCGCATCGCTGCCATCGCCCCGGTCGTTGGCGCCATCTTCGGCGATGAACCGCCCGCCGCGTCTCCCATGCCGGCCATCATCTTCGTCGGCCAGGACGACAAGAATGTCCCGGCCGTCGGCGGCCCACTGGGCGGGGCCGACAAGCGAGGTTCCCTGTCGCGCCTCCGCGAGAGCCCAGAGGATCACGATGTCGCACCTGCCATCGCTCAGGCCGACTACTGGGCCAGGGCCAATGGCTGCGCCGCGCCCGTGAAGATGAACGAGGCGCGTTTCGAGGAGATTCGGTGGGAAAAGTGCACTAGCGGCGCCCCCGTTCACTTCTACAGCGTCGCCCACAACGGCCATGCCTGGCCCGGCGGACAGGCCGGACGGGCTGAAGCCGACCAGCCGACACAGGCTGTGAATGCCTCGGAAATGATGTGGCGCTTCTTCGCCGCCAACGCGAAACCCTGACACGCGCCCCTACAAACCGGTGGAGCGGGATCAAGCCGGCCGCGGCGGCCACCTTTCCGCCACAAGGCTGGCTTTGGAATTCCCCTGCGGCTTGGCCCGGCGGGGTTTGACGGCTGAACCGCAGGTGCGGGGTTTCCTATGGCCGCGCGGCA
>Ga0208492_1000223_pt1 | contig 55372 bp, 50 predicted proteins | sample Subbioar_CSW14AB_FD_184820 | JGI IMG/M metagenome (GOLD analysis project Ga0208492, IMG submission 184820) | Serpentinite rock and fluid subsurface biosphere microbial communities from McLaughlin Reserve, California, USA - CR12Mar_CSW14AB (SPAdes) | ecosystem: Environmental > Terrestrial > Deep... | reverse complement strand
TGTTGGTCCTCCCCCCAGTGCCCAGTCGTATCTGCAGGGAGATAAGATCATCGCTATTTGTAAGGAATTGAAGGTGGATGGAATTCATCCCGGTTATGGTTTTTTAAGCGAGAATGCCGATTTTGCCCGTAAGGTAAGGGCCGCAGGAATCACATTTATAGGCCCCAGCCCTGAAAGCATGGACCTGATGGGCGATAAACTGAGCGCTAAGGCTACGGCAAAAAAAAATAAGGTTCCCATGATCCCCGGATCTGAGGGAGCCATCAGCGATGTGAAAGAGGCCATTAAAGTTGCTAAAGAAGTTGGTTTTCCTTTATTGATCAAGGCCAGCGCAGGCGGCGGTGGAAAGGGCATGCGGCTGGTGGAACGTGAAGAGGACATCGAACAACAAATGAATATGGCCGTAAGTGAGGCTGTTTCGGCCTTCGGCAACGGCGCTGTTTTTATCGAACGTTATGCCAAAGAACCCCGTCATATTGAAATCCAGCTGCTTGCAGATAACCACGGCAACTGTGTTTATCTTTTTGAAAGGGAGTGCAGTATCCAGCGCCGCCATCAAAAACTGATCGAGGAAGCTCCAAGCAGTGTCCTGAGTCCTGAGCTGCGTGAAAAGATGGGCAAATGTGCAGTGGATGTGGCAAAAGCCTGTGATTACAGTGGCGCCGGAACCGTAGAATTTCTTGTAGACGACAAACTGAATTTCTATTTCCTGGAGATGAATACCCGTTTACAGGTAGAGCATCCGGTATCCGAGCTTATCACCGGGCTTGACCTCGTAAAAGAACAGATAAAAATAGCGCGCAATGAAAAATTAAGTTTCGCGCAGCAGGACCTTAAAATAAACGGGCATGCCCTGGAGGTCCGCGTCTGCGCGGAGGACCCTATGAACAACTTTTTACCGGATATTGGCAGGCTGGTGGTTTACAAAACCCCTTCCGGTCCGGGAGTGCGTGTGGATGACAGCTTTGAAGAAGGCATGGAGATCCCTATTTATTACGACCCAATGATCTCGAAACTGATCGTTCATGGGAAAGACCGTACCGAAGCCATTGAAAAAATGATCCGCGCCATTGACGATTACAAAATAGTGGGTGTGGAAACAACCCTGGATTTTTGTAAATTCGTATTAAGGCACCACGCCTTTGTAAGCGGGAAATTCGACACAGGTTTTATTGCCACGTACTACAAACCGGAAATGCTCATGGAGGAAAATGACAAATATGCTGAAATTGCCGCCATTGCTTCTTCAGCCATTTTTTCCGGCAACGGGCAAAAAACGGCTCAAACAGATCCTGCTTCTGTTAAAAAAAGTAAATGGAAAACAAACCGCTTGAATTAGCACGCAACTTGCGGGTTACTTTGGGCGTTTAAGTATATAAATGATTGATGAAAGGTTGTTTAAATAAATATGTTAAAGTTCCTCTTAGATCAGTTATTGTATCCCTGTTTTTAACCTTCCAGTTTTCTGTTTTTTCTCAAACCCAGGCAGCAGCAGATATTATGACCCCGCCGGAAACCGGAATTCGCTGCCGGGCGGAAGTTATAGGAAAAGACACTTTTCCGCTTGTCGTCTTCGACGCGGTGGAGATCACCACAAATTTTGTTTTCTCAACAAGGCGTCAACGTGAACAATGGACCCGCACCAAGTTCAATGTAAAAAAAGTTTATCCCTATGCCATCCTTGCTGCCGCTAAGCTAAAAGAGTACGACAAGGCTCTTGAAAAAATACAGGATAAGGATTTAAAAAAAGCATTTATTAAGGTTTGCGAGAAAGATCTTCGTGGCGAATTTGAAGACGAGCTAAAAGCCCTCACTGTATCACAGGGAAAAATATTAATGAAACTCATTGACCGTGAAACTGAAAAAACCACTTATGATATTGTAAAACAACTGAGAGGAAGTTTCCAGGCTGCCATGTGGCAGACCGTTGCGCGCATCTTTGGCCATAACATGAAAGCAGAATACGATGCCCAGGTAGAGGACATTATGATTGAACGCGCCGTAAAATTAGTTGAAGCGGAACAGTTCTGATTTTAATTTTTTATTGTTACTTTAGCTTTATGTATAGATTACTCCTGATCATTTTATTTATAGGCTCCTTTGCCAACGCGCAAAATAAAAAGCCAGTAACGAAAATCACAAAAACAGCTCCGGTCAAAGATACTATAAAGATTGATACCGCCGCGATCCGCCTCGCTGAAGCGGCCAATATCCCTAAAGAATTTGCCGTTTATACAAAAAGGTCGAAGCTAAAAACGGAGAAAATGAAACTATGCATCAATCTTGTTAACCAGGGCACTATTTTTAATCATTGTATAAACGATTCTATTTGCCGTGACCCTGAATTTTCAAAGATCTTATTCGAAAAAAAACAGGGTGATACTAATTATGTTCTTGTCTACGTGAAAGCTTTCAGCAAGCCGGACGATAAACCTGCCTGCGATGCGGGAAAAGAAGTGAAATTATTTTTTGTAAGATGGAACACTACCACAAACAAAGCCATTGTAAAAATTAAGACAATAGAATCCTGCATGAGAGGCATTACAAATATGACGAAGGAATCCATCGATGAATGGGATAAAACATCGCCTTTCATTTTTAAATACCACAAGGGCGCTCAGAATTTTATAGATCTGAAATTCGACCCCCAGCAATATCTGCTGGGTCTTCAGAGTGTGAGTGATAACTAATTCTGAGAGAAAGCTGATAAATAGATCAAGTGGGTTTTCGCTGATACAGTTTTGTTTTCTTACAAGCCATCGCCTGATTTATTGCAATTCGCCTTTTATCCGCGCTGATCCTTTCAATCCGTTTAATGCGCGTTCCATTCCCAAAAGCACCCGAAATTTTAATCTTTCAAAAAAAATAGGCATATTTAACCTGTTTGAATAACGGGTTAAAAATACTGTTACTGCCAATTGCATACCTCTATGGCATTATTACTTTTTTAAGGAATTGTTTATACGACTGGCGGATCATCCGTGAAAAACGTTTTGATGTGCATACAATAGGCGTAGGGAACCTTGCCGTGGGTGGCGCGGGGAAAACGCCCCTGGTGGAATATCTCATCCGCTTGCTGGTAAACGAAGAAAGCCGGATCGCTACCCTGAGCCGCGGGTATAAACGCAGGACAAAAGGGTTTGTCCTGGCTGACAAAAACAGCACGGCCGAGGACATTGGCGATGAACCCCTCATTTACAAAACAAAATATCCTGTACAAGTAGCCGTGGACGTAAGCCGTGTGAACGGGATCAAAAACCTCATCGCTTTAAATGAAGCAGCTCCTAATGTAATTCTTCTTGATGATGTTTTTCAGCATCGGGCGGTAAGATGCGGATTAAATATCGTGGTAAGTGATTACAACAATCTTTATTTTAACGACACCATGCTCCCCGCAGGAACTTTAAGGGAATTTAAGAACGGGATCATTCGCGCCGACCTCATCATCATCAGCAAGACCCCTGAAAGAACCAGTCCGGTCGAGATCCGAAATATTCTGAAGGATATTAACCCGAAAGCCCACCAGCGTGTTTTTTTTAGTTATTTAAAATATGGAGAATTGTATTCCCTCAATAACCAGAATAACAAACTGGACACACTTAACGATCTTTTCCGCTACCGTGTTATTTCCTTTGCCGGCATAGCGAACGCTGATCCCATGGTAAACTATTTAAAGGAATACGCCGCTGAAGTGCGCCACCTTCCTTTCCCCGACCATCATGAGTATACGCTCAAAGACCTTGAAGATATTGAGAAATACTATAATAGCTTTGAAGGAGGGAATAAAATTCTTGTCACCACAGAAAAAGACCTGATGCGCCTGAAAAATAATTCTGTGTGGGATGTAGCGAGAACAATGAATATCTACATTCTTCCCGTGGAAGTAACATTCAAGGACAAGGAAGAAGAGTTAAATGAGCTGATTTTAAAATATGTTAGAACAAATAGAATTTACCACCAAAAGTATACGTAAAAAAACCAATGATTTTTTGCCCTCGGTTGGTATCATACTGGGCACCGGGCTCGGTGGCCTTGTAAAGGAAATAAGCGTTGAATTTACTGTTCCCTACACGGATATTCCCCACTTTTCGGTAAGTACTGTTGAAGGTCATAGCGGCAAACTGATCTTCGGGGAACTGGGTGGTAAGAAAGTAGTTGCCATGCAGGGCCGTTTTCATTTTTACGAAGGTTATACCATGCAGGAGATCACTTTTCCTGTCAGGATCATGAAAGCCCTTGGAGTAAGGACTCTTTGTGTAAGCAACGCCTGCGGCGGCATGAATCCTGCTTTTGAAGTAGGCGAGCTCATGATCATTAACGATCATATTAATTTATTTCCCACTAATCCCCTGATTGGCAAAAACGAACCGGCCTTAGGAACACGATTTCCTGATATGGGAGAAACCTACAAAAAGACTTACATAGAGCTTGGAAAACAAATAGCAAAGGAAAATAATATTAAAGTTAGCGAAGGGGTATATGCGGGGCTCACAGGTCCTTGTTTTGAAACGCCGGCTGAATACCGCTGGCTCTGGCGTATGGGCGCGGATGTAGTGGGAATGAGCACTGTTCCGGAAGTAATTGTGGCCAAACATACGGGCCTCGATGTGTTCGGGATCAGTATCGTAACGGATCTCGGAGTGGAGGGTCATGTGCAAAAAGTGACCCATGAAGAAGTCCTGCATATTGCCGGCCTTCAGGAACCTAAAATGACCCTGATCATGAAAGAGCTGGTAAAAAGAATTTAACCGGGGCTTTATAAAAAGTTTTTATTTATCCATCAAGCTTAGTCAATGAACAGAAAGCTGATAATAAAGAGAAAATTAAAGAATATAACAGACAATGTATGGATGCGCATCTTCAAACATTATCAGAGTTTAAGGAAGCATAAAGGCGCAGGGAATGAAAGGCTGACATTGTTAATCCCGTCATTACTTTAAATAAACAAAATTATTCTCCAGGATCAGTCCCCCGGTTCTTTTATTAATAAGGCTTATGGAAATTTTACCGTGAGGGTAGACGGACGTGCCATCCACCCCGGTTTTATATTCGTACCTGATTTTTTTCTTTTTACCCGTAACATTTTCCTCCGGTTCATAAAAAGATTCGTACTTAAAGCCCGGAAGGTAATTCAACTTGACAATACTGTCGTTGGACGTGCGAAGTAACTGCCCGTTTTCCACCTCAATACTAATATCCTTTTTTAATGTATCGGGCACAACCAGGTAAAAAAAATGATCGCTCAGTCTGCTCAGGGTGTCAGTCTTTTCTCCTTTCTGAAAAAAATAAATAAGCGAGCCGTCTTTTTTGAATTTGATCTTTTCTGCGGTTTGGGAAAAGCACTTCGTACTAAAGAAAAACAAAGTGAGAAAGAAGTATGCTAAATGAGCTTGTTTCAAATTTGGAAGTGGGTTAATGCGGCTTGGGATTTCTTCGGCCATTGCTTACACATACTTTACCCAGGAATAACGATGCGGATTATTCCTTGTCAATTTCTTTTTTTACTTCCTGGATGTGTTCAGTAACCTGTTCGGTGATCCCTCCGGTACTGTCGCGGATGTCCTTTTTCAGTCCCTCGGTAGCGTCCTTAAATTCGCGGATCCCTTTTCCCAGTGTTTTTGCAATATTTGGAATTCCTTTTCCTCCAAATAAAAGAAGGATCACCAAAACGATCATCACAACTTCACCACCACCTAAATTCAGGAACAATATAAATTGATCAGTTAGCATCTTATTTCTTTCCTCCGCGCATAAATTTAAATAGTACCACGCAACCTGTTATAAATACCATGGCGATAAATGCAATAATAAAAATGTCACTAAGGTCCACCTGGTTTCGCATTGCGCAAATTTACAAAATATTCAGGCAAATAACGCTGTGCGACTTTGCCGGGGGTTATAAAGATTGCTAAAACCCTGGCCGGGTTTGAGAAGAATCATTCTTCCTGTATGCCAATATGAATAAGGGCATCTCCCTGGTTTACTACCGGCTGATTGTTGATCCCGACAATATAGCCATCCGCGGGACTCAGCATTTTCTCCTCCTCGTCCCCAAAAGGATCGTGAATAATTCCTAAAAGATCCCCTTTAGACACCGGTGCACCGTTGTTTACGGTCATGTGAAATAACCCGCTGCTATTGGCGCGCACCCAGGTATCTTTTTTTATTTTAACAGAGTTGTTTCCGGCCCCGTTGAAATTAATCATGCCATAGGAATTCATTAGCCGGAGGCAGCCATTCAGACCTTCTTTAATGGCTTCGTAATCAAAACGCATGCTTTCTCCTCCCTCATATACAAGAACCGGTTTATTCTTATTCGCGGCTTCGTGTCGAAAGGTCCCCTCGCGGTAAGGCGCGTCAATAATAAGCGGAGCCGAGAACCGTTCTGCAAGTGCCAGGTTGTCCGGAAAATCAAACACGCAGCGCAGTTGAGGAAAATTACTGATCTTGGCGCCACCGGTATGGAAATCGATCCCAAAATCGATGATAGGTAAAATATGTTTCATCAGATCATATGCGATCCTGCTTCCGATCGATCCTCGTTTATTTCCCGGGAAACAGCGGTTGAGGTCGCGTCCATCGGGCAGGTCACGGCTTCCGAATAGAAAAGAAATTACATTAATTACCGGGATCGCGATAAGAGTGCCGCAACGCATGTTTTGCACCTCAGGTCGTGTGATCACCTTGCGTATGATCTCGATCCCGTTTGTTTCTTCACCATGCATTCCGGCGCTAAGCAATAAAGCCGGTCCTTTTTCTTTTGAATGCATAACGATTACCGGAATTTCCAGTATTGTTTTTGTATGGAGCTCGTACGAATTGAGGATGACTGTTTTTGTTTCCCCGGGTTCAATATTCTGTCCGTTAATGGTTATGGTTTTCTGCACTTTTAAATATTAATGGTAATTAATTCTAACCCTGGCGGGTTATTTCATCAATGGATAACCCGCTCAGGGTTTCGTTATATTATTCCCCAGGTTTTGTAAACTCGTTTCTTTCCACGTATTCGATAATTTTACCGGCAATGTCCACTCCGGTTGCGCCTTCAATGCCTTCCAGGCCGGGTGATGAATTTACTTCCATTACTAATGGACCACGACTTGACTGCAGAAGATCTACACCCGCAATTCCAAGCCCGAGTTTTTTTGCGGATTTAATAGCGGTTGAACGTTCTTCAGCGCTCAGATCAATAAGAGTTGCCGATCCGCCCCGGTGGAGGTTACTGCGAAATTCGCCCTCTTTTGCCTGGCGCTTCATTGCCCCCACTACCTGCCCGTCTACCACAAAAACCCGAAGGTCGGCACCACCGGCTTCTTTAATAAATTCCTGCACAAGCATGTTCGCTTCAAGCTTTAAGAATGCCTCCACCACACTTTTGGCCGCTTTTTGATTTTCCGCAAGGATCACGCCAATACCCTGTGTTCCTTCAAGCAGTTTTATAACACAAGGCGCACCCCCGATATTCTCAATTACATTGTCAATATCCCTGTCTTTTGGTGATGAAGCGAATGCTGTTTTAGGGATACCGATCCCTGCACGTGCCAGTATCTGAAGGCTGCGCAGCTTGTCTCGCGACCGCACAAGCGCCTGTGATTCCACCGCTGTAAAAATTTTCATCATCTCGAACTGCCTTACCACCGCAGACCCATAAAAGGTGGCCGAGGCACCGATCCTGGGAATAACCGCATTTACGCCCACCACTTCTTTACCGTTAAAATAAATGTGCGGCCTCCCCTGCTCTATCACCAGGACACACTTCATATGATCCAACAGAACCATTTCATGTCCCCGTTGTTCACCCGCCTGCATAATTCGTTGTGTAGAATAGAGATTCCTGTTACGAGACAATACTGCAATTTTCATATACTACTATAATTAAGGATTTATAGATTCGCCAGTTTTTTCAGCCTTATTCCGTTTGTATGGATTTGATTAACGTCAATTAAAAATTTTGCTTTCAGCAACCTTCTGCCTATAAGCACGGGGTAACGCATATTATCCCTGTTGCTTAAGGAAATGGTAGAACGGATTTTTTTTCTTCCAATTTTGATCTGGGTTTGTATCACATAACGTTCCTCCATCTCGCCAAAGGAATTTTTTATTTTCTTCTGTGTATATTCTTCAAACCGGAACGTTCTTATTTCACCCAGTTCAATAGTAAAATAAAGGATTGGTTTTGAATTTTCATAATTTATGGAAATATTTTCGCAATGTATGGATGAAGTATACGCCCCCGTGTCAATTTTGGCTTCCATTCGAAAAATTCCCAAAACCGGGAAATCCACAAATTCTCTCCTGCCAATTAATTTAATCCTGCTTTTTTTTGCCATATAAATGATAGAACCTGCTTACGTCTACTTCTTTGTGGAGTGGTTCTTTTTCTAAGTAGAAATTTACGAACTTTTTGGCAAAAAAAGGCGCAAGCATAACTCCTTTTGTTCCAAGCCCGTTAAACACGAAGAGATTTTTATAATACGGATGTACGCCTATTAAAGGACGCCTGTCGAGAGATGAGGGGCGGATCCCTGCCTCATGTTTTAAAACTTCATAATCACAGCTGATCATTTGTTTAATTTTGGAATCCAGTTCTTTTTTTTTATTTTCTGTAACATCCTGCGTCAGTTCTCCCCATTCATAGGTTGCCCCGGCCCTGTAGATACCTTCGGAAACATCCATTAAAAATCCGTTGCGGTTAAATACAGAATTTTTTAAAGAAAGTCCTTCTGTTTTAATGGTAAGTATTTCACCTTTTGCAGGCTTTAAAGGGATCCAGGTAAAAAAAGGATTATCTTTCACGAGATATCCTTCACAGAAAATAATATTACGGGCCTCCAGTCCTTCGTAGGTAAGCTTGTCTTCTGAAATAACGAGTCTGCTATGATCAAAAGTTGTATCCAGGATACTTTCTTTAAAAAAACCTGTGGATGCATTCAAAAAACTAATAATGTTTAGATTCCCACTCTGCTTTATGATGCCATATCCATTTGTTATCCTGTAATTTTCCAACGCGACAGAAGGAAGGTCGTGAATATGCTCATCGAGGAAGTTTTCCAGTTCGTCTTTTGCTTTTTTTGCCCATAGCGTTTTTTCCTGGTCTTCGGTAAAGGGTTTGATTATGGGACGTTGTGTTATGAGCGCCGTTCTTAATGTATTTTCGCAATCCGAATAAAATGAGTTCAGGCAGGGAATAAGATCGTCCACCAACCAGCTTTTGGTGAGGCGTTTAAATACCACCGGGTTCCAGATCCCCGCGGCAACCCTCGAGCAATTGCTGAGACGCTGATCTCCAACTATTTTAAAAGAAATGTTATGTTTGTGAAAAACATGTGCCAGCGTAGTGGCTGCCAGTCCTCTTCCAACAATTATAAAATCGGTCATTTAGAATTCTCTGATCTTACATGCGGGTTAAAATTCCTTTTTCCCCCGCGGTAGGCGCCTGAGAAAAAAGCAATGAATTTCAGACCAAGAATATTTTGTTTGGCACTTATTTCACCAAACAGTTCTGCTCCAAAACCAATATCATAGGTAAATTTTGTTACCGCCTGTATTGATACATATCCGCCAAAACCCTGGTAAAATCTTGGGGAACTGGTTGCATCACCTTCTACGCCAGTTGAGTAAGAAGGCCCGAAAAAAACCGCAAGGTTACTTCTGTTTCTTTCCTTCCTTAAGCCATAACACACATGGCCCTGGATATTATTATTCGATGCAAATTCTTCGCCGCTCATCATGAGCCCAACCTGATAGTGCATTCTCCTTATTGGGAACTGAAAATCCATTCCCAGCGTTTTCTGAAGACTTGCGCGTATGCTCGACTGTAAAAACCCTCCACCGATACTTAAATAACTATTATGGATCCTGTAACGCTTGCCATCATAAATAATCTCTTCCTTGCGATCATATCCTGGCCGCTCTTTTTTTACCGGAGGGGCATTCTGGGCTACAGTCCCCAGAACGCTTATAAACATGAGTAAAAATAATTTCAGTGTGTTCATCTCTATAAAGATACCAAATTCAGCTTATACAAGAAACGGGTTGTTTAACCTCTCAGATCCAATTGTTGTGGAAGGACCATGCCCGCTGTATACTTTCACATCGTCGCCCAAAACCAGGAGCTGTTCCCTGATTGATTTTATCAGGGCCTCGTGATCGCCCATGGGCAGGTCGCTCCGGCCAATGCTCCCGTAAAAAAGAACATCACCGCTGATCAACAATTTATTCTCTTTATTGTAAAAAGAAATGCTTCCCGGAGAGTGGCCGGGGGTAAAAATGCAGTCAAATTCATATTTGCCAAGTATAATTTTATCTCCACCACTTATAAACTTTTCCGGCCTTGGCGCCGGATCGCAACTCAGGCCATACATGGCGGCACTTTGCGGCATCCTGTCAATAAAAAAAAGCTCTTTTTCATGCACTTCGGGCAGGAGGCCATATGTATCGAGAATAAAACGCGCCCCCATAATATGATCTATGTGCGCGTGCGTGAGCAAAAACCTTTTCAGACTTAATTTTCTATCTTCTATGAATTTTTTTAATTGTTCATGCTCGCTGCTTGTTGAATTTCCTGCATCTATAAGATAGGCTGTTCCTTCTTCATCGTAGATCAGGTAACTGTTTTGCTGGAAAGGATTGAAGGTGAATGTTTTTAAGTAAAGCATACTATCAGGCGATTTTTTTTACGAAATTAAATTTTGATTTTTTGAATTCCACATGGTTGAGCCCCGTATTTTTTCCCGGCATCAATTCCCCGAAAACATCAGAGATCCCCAGGGCGGCCGCACCAGAGGAAGTTAAGGCCTGGAGCAGGTTCTCGGGTGAAAATTCACTGGTATGTTCCAGAACTAGGTTGGCCTCATCTATCACATTCAAATCCGAATTACTGGCAAGGCTGTCTGTTCCGATACAGATTTTATTTTTCCTGTTCCTGAAAATTGAAAAGTCAGGAAAACGGTTCTCAATATAACTATTTGCACCGGGACAAAAACACCAGTAAATATTTTTAAGATCTGTAGCTTCTACATTGGCCAGGCTGGTAAAGGTATTGTGAACCAGGATAGAAGCTTTGTCCGTCAATACCTCTATGTAATACTCGAGGCTTGAAACCTCTGGCGCTTTATACCATGATAAATCGAGTCCCAGTGAACGGTACAGATCATCAAAAGCATTTTTTTGGCCCATAAAAAATTTTGTTTCTTCATCGCTTTCCTGGTTATGGATGCTCAAAGAAAGGTTCATGCTGCCATTTTTATCCGCGATCAGTTTTATCAGCTCTTTGGACGTGCTGTAAGGCGCGTGTGGCGAAAGACTTCCAGGCAAGCCCATCGCATGCAGTTTCTCCAGTAGCAAATTACCTTTGTCAAAAATAGTTTGCGCATTTGCAGGATTCAGACCTATTAACTCGATAAATGTGTGATAATAGATGTTGCTGTTTAGTTTTTCGTTAAAGCTGTCTTCCGTATTACTAATATCTCCGACCGCAACAATCCCATTGTTCCACATATCATTCCCAGCAGCCTTCATAAGAGAAGAAATCTCGCCTTTGTCAATAGTATGTCTTAACGATACCACTTGTTTGGCGAAAGCTGGTAAACCGGTATGCCTGGGGATCTTACCTTTTAAATGGCTGAGTTCAAGATGGCAGTGGGCATTTACAAAACCGGGAGTTATAATTCCATGGAACCTTTCAATCTCGTTTTTTTCGAGTGTGCTTTCTGAAACAATTTCCTTTAACAAATTTTGGTGGTCAAGCACCAGTACCGAGTCTTCGGCCAGGTAGGTCCTTCCATCGAATAGTTTATCTGCCTTTAGAAAACGCACGTGTAAAGTTAACGAAATATCCCCTTAAATTTGGTATCTTTGCCGCTCATTCTCATGTCAAAAAAAGACATACGCGCCTTATCTCTCCAGCAATTAACTCAATTGTTCGAGGACATCAGCGAACCCGCATTCCGTGCAAAGCAGGTTTACGACTGGTTATGGTCAAAAGGCGTGGTAGAATTCAGCCAGATGTCAAATCTTTCTAAAAAATTACGGGATTACCTGGAAGAGAATTTTGCGATAAATGCCGTTCAGATCCACGAACTACAGGTAAGTTCTGACCGCACGATCAAATGTGCCATGCGCCTGCACGATAATTACGTGGTTGAAAGCGTGCTTATTCCTCACCAGGAACGAATGACCGCCTGTATTTCCTCACAGGTAGGTTGTAGCCTGACCTGCAAGTTCTGTGCTACCGGCAAATTAAAACGCATGCGCAACCTCAACGCAGATGAGATCTTTGACCAGGTGGTGCTGGTGAAGAACACGGCTTCTGAAAGATATGAGGCGCCACTTACAAATATTGTTTATATGGGAATGGGAGAACCTCTTTTGAATTATGCGGAGGTTTTGAAATCCATTGATAAGATCACCAGTCCAACAGGGCTCGGCATGTCCCCGAAACGCATTACCGTTTCTACTGCCGGCGTAGCCAAAATGATCATGAAACTGGCCGACGATAAGGTTAAATTTAATCTTGCTCTTTCACTTCATGCGGCTAATGATGAGAAGCGCAACAAGTTGATGCCGATCAATGAAACGAACACACTCGATAATTTAGCCGAGGCCCTTTTATATTTTACAGAAAAAACAGGTACTCGTCCTACTTTTGAATACATTGTATTTAAGGATTTTAATGACTCCCTTAAAGATGCTCAGGAACTTGTGGACTACTGCAAACGTGTAAAAAGTAAAGTAAACATTATTGAATATAATTCTATCGACGGGGGCGAGTTCCGGCAAACAAGTACAAGTCGTTTGCTGGCCTTTACAAAACATCTTGAAAGCCATGGAATAATCTGCAACGTGCGTCACAGCCGGGGGAAAGACATTGACGCGGCTTGTGGTCAACTCGCAAATAAAAACAAACTCATTTCTCCAGAATTAAAATAACACACATCTCAAACCAAAAGTTTCCGGCAACTACCCGGCTAATTAGTCCTTAGGGGAGTGCCTGCCGGAACGTTTATACCATAGCTTATTTTTCAATAAAAAAATAAAAAATAATTGCCCGATTACATCGACTATATCGGTATAAAAGGTAAATTAGCTATCTGTGTCCAAAGCAGTAGATGACATAAAAAAACCGGTTGAACATCACATGGAAGTCTTTGAGGAAAAATTCAAAGACGCTATGAAAAGCTCTGTTCCGCTACTGGATAAGATTACCAATTACATTATCAAGCGAAAAGGAAAGCAGATCCGCCCCATGTTCGTTTTTCTTTCAGCACAGGTTAGCGGTGAAATTAATGACAGCACGCACCGTGCCGCGGCACTGATCGAACTTCTGCACACTGCTTCGCTTGTACACGATGATGTTGTAGATGACAGCAACGAAAGAAGGGGGTTTTTCAGCCTGAACGCTTTATGGAAAAATAAGATCGCTGTTTTAGTGGGCGATTTTTTATTGACTAAGGGGTTATCACTTTCCCTCGATCACAATGACTTTCATCTGCTCAGCATTGCAAACGATGCCGTGCGTGAAATGAGTGAAGGAGAACTTCTCCAGATCGAAAAGGCCAGGCGCCTGGACATTTCGGAAGAAATTTATTTTGACATTATTACCAAAAAGACCGCGGCCCTAATTGCAGCCTGTTGTGCAGCGGGTACGGCTTCCGTTACGAAAGATCAAAAAATCATTGCCATTTCCAAAGAGTTTGGAATACTTACCGGAATCGCCTTCCAGATCAAAGACGACCTCTTTGATTTTGGAGGAGATGATACTATCGGCAAACCAACAGGGATCGATATTAAAGAAAAGAAGATGACCCTGCCCTTGATCTATGCTTTGAACAATAGTACCTGGTTAGAAAAACGCAGGATCATCAATATCATTAAAAATCATAACGAAGAAAGTGAAGAGGTGAAAAAGGTAATTGACTTTGTTATTGCCAAGGGCGGCATCTCTTATGCAAATAAAGTAATGCACCAGTACAAAGAAAAAGCGCTTGCGGTTTTAAAACAATTACCGGAAAATGATTCGAGGCAAAGCCTTGAACGTTTATTAACATATGCGATCGAAAGAAAAAAATAAAAGTATAAGTAGCCTTATGTACAAACATAAAGAAACCAAATAGTCTGCCATGCCCTGCTTAACGGTGGGCAGACATATGACCTTTAAAACAATACTACCAGATATGAAAAATTTGTTCCGTCCCCTGTACTCCTCTATTATCATTTTGGCACTTACAAATTGTACTCCCGGTAAGGGAGATAAAAATCTGAGCGAAGCAGAAAAAAGATCTAACGATTCTGTTTCCAGGATCGAACAACGCATAAAGGCCGACTCCTTGCGGAGAACCAATCCATTGTTGATTATTCCACCGGACAGTACTTACACCGGCGATTATGTGGACAAATATCCAAACGGTATTACCAAGTTCAGAGGAAACTTTCGTTTCGGCGAGAAACACGGCCAATGGATGTCATTTTATCCCAATGGTATCGCCTGGAGCGAGTTGCATTTTGATAAGGGCCTTCGTCACGGACCAAACATCGCGTATTACGAAGATGGAAAAATGAGGTACTCAGGCTTCTATAAAAACGACAACAAGGACAGTATCTGGTGTTATTATGATTCTCTGGGCGTAATGGTACAGAAGATCGTTTTTAAAAACGATCGCTTTGTGAAAGAGCTGCCATTAAAGTGATTTTTAGTTTTCAGATAAAACACCTTATGAAGCCTTTAATGGCGTTATTATTTATATTTGTGGCGGGGCTTGGAGCTTTTGGCTATTGGGGCCTTTTTACTCTTGCAGGTAAGCAGAAATACGATGAGATGGATGGTATGTATCCGGGTTTAGCCTTATTAATTCCAGCTCTTTTAGTACTGCTTACTCTCGTTTTATTTTTTATTGACCTGGCTAAAAAGAAAAAACGGAACTAGGCCTACAACCTCCTTCCGTTTAATACATTTAGTATTTAAGTGAATTTCTGAAAAAGACCTCAAGCCTTTAAAAATCCGAGGATCTTTTCTACGCTGTCTTTAGCATCACCATAAAGCATATCGGTATTGGATTTATAGAATAAGGGATTTTCTACTCCGGCATAACCTACCGACATGGAACGCTTCATTACAATTACTTTTTCTGCTTTCCAGGCTTCTATTACCGGCATCCCATAAATAGGGCTTGAAGGATCGTCCTGGGCACCAGGATTCACCACATCATTGGCACCGATCACCATAACCACATCTGTATCCGGAAGATCTTCGTTGATCTCATCCATTTCTAAAACGATATCGTATGGCACATGCGCCTCCGCCAATAACACATTCATATGTCCTGGCAAACGACCCGCTACCGGGTGTATGGCGAATCTCACTTTCTTACCAGCTTTGCGTAATGTCTGAACCATATCAAAAATCGGATACTGTGCTTTTGCCACTGCCATTCCATAACCCGGTACAATCACCACAGACTTTGCCTCCTTTAAAAGATCGGCAACCTCCTCGTGGTTCATAGCTGTAACTTCTCCTTCCATTGCGGTAGCCTCGCCCGCGCTCGGAGCATCTCCAAAACCACCAAGGATCACAGAAAAGAAAGAACGGTTCATCGCTTCACACATGATGATGGAGAGAATTGCGCCTGAACTCCCCACCAGCGCGCCGGTCACAATTAACAGGTCATTGCCTAACATAAAACCTGCCGCAGATGCTGCCCACCCCGAATAAGAGTTAAGCATAGATACAACCACCGGCATATCCGCACCACCTATTGCCATTACCAGCATCACTCCTATAAAACATGCGATAGCGGTCATCAGGTAGAGGTATGCCATTCCTTCAGTACCTGGAGCTACTGTGAACATAACGCCCAGTATTATACAGGCCAACAATAATAAAATATTTACCATATGCCTGCCCGGATATAACAAGGGTTTACTCCTGATCTTACCTTCCAGTTTCCCCCAGGCCACTATGGAACCTGTAAACGTGATAGCACCGATAAAGACACCAATAAAAACCTCCACCAGATGGATGGTGTGTTCGGTTGATGTCAGTTCATGAGTTTTAGGGTCAAGATAAGAGCCAAAACCTACGAGGACTGCCGCTAATCCCACAAAGCTATGCAGGATAGCCACCAGCTGCGGCATAGAAGTCATTTCCACCTTGCGCGCCAACAAAACTCCGATCACCGAAGCGATGGCAACAGCAGCAATGATATATACCTGGCCGTTTACACCCTGACCCAGAACAGTTGCAAGAACGGCGATGATCATTCCAATGATTCCATAGAACACTCCTCGCTTTGCTGATTCCTGCGAGGACAAGCCTCCTAAACTTAAAATAAATAAAATACTTGCGAATAAATAAGCTGCAATCTGAATTTCCTTAGCGATCATACTATTTTTTATTTTTTAAACATCTTCAACATACGGTGCGTAACAACAAATCCCCCAACAATATTAATGCTGGCAACCAATATCGCCACAAATGCCAGTATGGTCATTGGACTTGAAAGCTCATCTGTAGTTTGCAATAAGCCGCCAACAATGATAATGCCGCTTATGGCATTGGTAACTGCCATCAAAGGAGTATGTAATGAGTGTGATACATTCCAGATCACCTGCCAGCCAATGAAGACAGCCAACACAAACACAGTGAAGTGTTGCATGAATTCACTCGGTGCTGATTGGCCAATCAGTAGCAGGAATAAACCGATAAAACCTAACCTGATCACCATCGACCTGGTTTCCTTTTTATTTTTTCGTTCAGCTGCAGCCTTTGGATCTTCGGTTTCAGCGGTAGCCGCCGCTTTCGGTTTAGCCGGACTTACCGGAAGTGGTTGCGGAGGCCAGTTGATCTTGCCATTATGAGTTACCATGGCACGGGATACAACTGCATCCTCCATATCGATCTTAAACTTTTCGGCTTTGCCCATATCGTCCAAAAGATGGCAAAGATTATTGCCATAAAGTTGCGAGGCCTGGCTTGGCAACTGATTTAATTTACCTACAATGGTTACACCGTTGTCGGTTGTATATACTTCGCCTGGTTTGGTCAAAACACAGTTACCACCTGAAGAAGCTGCAAGATCCACGATTACAGAACCGGGTTTCATGGCGGCCACGTGATAATCCAGGATCAGTTTAGGCGCTGGTCTTCCGGGGATCTGAGCGGTAGTGATAATAATGTCTACCTCCATGGCTTGTTGTTTGAACAAGGCCATTTCGGCTTCTATAAATTCCTTGCTCATTTCTTTGGAGTAGCCTGAAGAAGTTGCCCCGTCTTCTTCAATTTCCACGGTAAGAAATTGTCCGCCCATTGATTCAATTTGCTCCGCAACTTCTTTACGCGTATCGAATGCCCTGACAATAGCACCAAGTGAATTAGCCGCGCCGAGCGCCGCAAGGCCTGCAACCCCCGCACCAATAACAAGTACTTTTGCCGGCTCTACTTTTCCGGCAGCTGTGATCTGCCCATTGAGGAACCTTCCAAAGTGATAAGACCCTTCAATCACTGCCCTGTAGCCTGCTATATTAGCCATAGAAGACAATACGTCCATTTTTTGCGCTCTTGAAATACGCGGGATGGCATCCATGGCCACTGCATTCACCTTTTTTTCCGCTAACTTCTGAAGCAGGGCCTGGTTTTGTGCCGGCCATAAATAACTCAGTAATACCAAGCCTTCCCGCATCATCTCCACTTCGGGAAATGTGGGTTCTTTTACTTTCAGAACAATATCGCATTGACCGTAGATCTCATCGGCAGTTTTAACAATTTTAGCACCTGCTTCTTCAAAGTCTTTGTCAGAAAAGTTTGCTTTAATGCCGGCATTGTGTTGAATGGAAACTTCAAATCCTTGTTTTTGAAGTCGCTTCACTGTTTTGGGGGTTGCGGCAACTCTTAGTTCGTCTGGAAATATTTCCGCTGGAATTCCAACTTTCATATGTTGTTGTTTATTATTTCTGGTTTGCCATATGGTATAGCCATGTTGTTTCTTCTGTGTTTTGTTTTCGAAACATGGTTATTCACATATAGATATTTACTGTTTAAAATTGCGTATGAACAGGGTGTTTTTTCAGGATGTTCTCTGAAACCTACCCATTTCCTGTTTATTCATTTTGGGAGGTCAAATAAAGCAAATTTATTGAGAAAATAAAATGTCGGGGGTTTAATAATTTTGCTTATTTCAGAAGATCAGGGCGCCTTAATTTTGTGCGTTCCACACTTTGTTCATGCCTCCATTTATCAATGTTTGCGCTATGCCCTGTCAGGAGTATGGAAGGGATCTCCCATCCATTGTAATTGGCGGGCCGTGTGTATACAGGCGGGGCAAGTAAATTGTCCTGAAAGGAGTCGCTCAGAGCCGAAGTTTCATCATTTAACACTCCTGGAAGTAAGCGGATGATCGAATCGCTTAAAATGGCCGCAGGGAGCTCGCCGCCACTTAAAACATAGTCACCCACGCTGATCTCACGGGTAATTAAATGCTCCCTTACACGCTGATCCACACCCTTATAGTGTCCGCAGAGAATGATAATGTTTTTAACAAGTGAGAGCTGGTTACATAGCTTTTGATTTAACAATTCACCGTCCGGGGACATATAGATCACCTCATCGTAGGAGTTTTTAGATTTAAGATCTTTGATGCAGGCGTCGATTGGCTCTATCATCAGCACCATCCCGGCTCCACCGCCAAAGGCATAATCATCGAGTTGTTTTTGTTTACCGCTGGCATAATCCCTCAGGTTAATAAGATTTACTTCCACCAGTTTATTCGCAATTGCCCTTTTTAATATGGAATGCCCAAAGGCACTCGACATAAGGTCTGGCACTGCACTTATAATGTCTATCCGCATTCTGCAAAGATAATTTTTTGACCCGGATTAAGCCTTAACAATTTGGTAATATTGACATAATGATAATTGAAGGAACTGCTCCTAATTTTGGGGCAGTGAAAAACATCCTTTATATCTTCTTATTTGTTGCGCTTGGCACCGCGTCCTTTGCAGGAAACTCGGACAAGGAAAAACTAAACAGCAAAGTTGTAGCGGGCAAGATTACTAATGCTTATGGTGAATCCATCCCCGGAGCACAAATCTTAATTCCTGAAACCGGTGAAACTTTTTTTGCTGATATGGATGGAAACTTCAAACTCTCCTTAAAAACAGATAAAGATTATTCTGTTAAAATCAATACCATCGGATACGAACCTCTGGAAATAAAAGCATCCCATTTGACCTCTTTTTCCGACCTTTCTCTTAAATCTCTGTAAAACTTCCCGCAGCGCCTTAATTACTCCCTTTTAACCCTTTTTATATCCCTAAAAGTAAAGTTAAGGTTATGTTTTTATTACGCCATTGTTTCTAAACCATTAACTTAATATCTTTGATTTAACAAATTGATTGTTCTCTCATTTAAAACAACAGGTTATGAAAAAGGTAGTTATTTTGGTTTTATCCGTGTTGGCCTTCAGTTTTCTGAATGCACAGAACCTAAACGATAAGGGTTTATATATTGACAGTGATGGTGAGTTATTTAATGGCACCATTTCAAAGACGCAGAACAACATTAAATCTGATTTCACCGTAAAAGAAGGTGTGATCGAAGGCGAAGCCACTTATTATTACGCTTCCGGGAAATTAATGGAAAAAGGCATGTTCACAAAAGGTCAAAAAGACCAGAAGTGGGTACGTTATAATGAAAATGGAACAACTTCAGCCATTGCTTTTTACAATCTTGGTAAAAAGACTGGGACCTGGCTGGTATATGATGAGAGAGGGAACAAACGTTTCGAAATGAATTATACCGACGGAGAAAAAACCGGCATCTGGACCAGCTGGGATGAGAATGGAACTGTGGCCGGTACCAAGGATTACAGTCAGGCGAATTAAAAGTGTTTATTATTTCTCCGAACTCTCGCCTTCTGGCGGGAGTTTTTTTATTTTCTCCAAATCCATCAAATCCTTCATTCTTCCTGAGGCCTTTTTAGCCTCAATAAGTTGATTAATGTGCATAAACTTAACTGGTATATTTTCCACAAAAGCTTCCGGCGCCATTGCATAACACTCATCGAATCTTATCTGGTCAAACCCTTTTAGAGAAGTCATTGTATCCAGTTCAAATCCTGAATTCAACATTATTGCTGTAAAACCGGGGACAAATTGTGTGGTTTCTATACTTTCAAAATCCTCTACTTCATTTCCTTTAGTACATTACGGAGGCTTTTTCTGTTTTCAGGAGTATCTTTTTTATCCAAAGATCAAGATCGGAGGTTGAACGGTTAAACCCTTGAAAAGTAGTTGCAAAACCACCAACCATGATATATCAAGGTCCGGTGTAATATTAAGCAGGTTCCATAAGTTTAATATTTCATCATCAAGAATATCCACTACTTATGGTTTTGTATGGATGTTTTTTGCCTGTTCAACCTTCCGGCTCATTTTAATAAGCTCCATAAGCATGCGAAACCTCTGGGTATGGCTTCTTTTAAGACGGATTCTCAGTTTATCTTCTTCTGTTATAAATATGGATTTATCTGCAGACATCGGTTCACTATAATTAGTCAAAAAAAACCACATAACTCTTTAACGGATTAATTTTAAAGCATTCCCAACGAATGCTTACCTTTGCGGCCATGAATTTACTCTCTGTCAACAATATTTCTAAAGCTTACGGCGCAAAAGTCCTTTTTAATAAAATAAGTTTCGGTATTAATTACGGAGAAAAAGTAGCCCTGGTGGCTAAAAATGGCTCAGGGAAAACAACTCTTTTTAAAATTTTAAAGGGGATTGAAATTGCAGATGAGGGTGAAGTGGTTTTCAGAAAAGATATTACGATAGGATTTTTAGAGCAGAATTTCGCGTTTGATGAAACTCTTAGCATTCAACAACTCATCGATACAGCAGATAATCAATTTGTGCGTTGTATCCGGAATTATGACGCGATCATTAAATTAAGCGAAACTGATTCAAGCGACCAGGTCGCAGATAAACTTGAAAAAGCGCTGAACGAAATGAACCTGATCGAGGCCTGGGACTATGAAAAAAACATCCTGGAGATTTTATCGCGTCTTGAGATCAGGGATACTTCGCGCATTATCAGTACGCTTTCGGGCGGCCAGAAAAAAAGGGTAGCGCTTGCACTTACCCTGATCAACAAGCCGAATCTTATCATCATGGATGAGCCAACCAACCACCTAGATATTGAGATGATCGAGTGGCTTGAAAATTATCTTCAGGATGCGTCTATTAGTATTTTACTGGTGACACATGACCGCTATTTTTTGGACGAAGTGTGTGATAAGATCATTGAGATCGACAATCACATTTTATACGAGTATAATGGAAATTTTGACTATTACCTGGAAAAGAAAGCGGAACGTGAAAAAATAACAGACGCTGAAATAGACAAAGCACGGAACCTTTATCGTAAAGAAGTTGTCTGGGTGCGTAAGATGCCAAAGGCCAGAGGAACAAAATCTAAATCACGGGTGGATGCTTTTTATGAAATAGAAAAAAAGGCGAAACAAAAACGCGTTGAGAAAAAAATTGAGCTCACTGTTAAGATGGAACGTATGGGGTCTAAGATTGTTGAGCTCCACAACATCACCAAAAATTACCCGAATAAGGTTATTCTGTCGGAGCCCTTCACCTATACATTTATTCCGGGCGAAAAAATTGGTGTGGTTGGAAAAAACGGCGTTGGTAAAACGACCTTGCTGAATATTATACAGGGCAAAGAACAAGTGGATTCTGGTCGTGTATCTTTGGGAGACACCATCGTTTTTGGTTATTATTCACAAAGCGGCATGATCATTAATAATGACAAGCGCATCATCGAGATCATCCAGGATATTGCAGAACATATCCCATTGGCGAATGGCGCGAGTTTGTCTGCATCACAATTACTCACGCGTTTTAATTTTCCTCCGAATGTGCAATACAGTTACGCGCACACCTTAAGTGGCGGAGAAAAAAGAAGGTTGTTTTTATTAACGGTTTTAATGAAAAATCCGAACTTCCTTATTCTTGATGAGCCCACGAATGATCTTGATATTGTTACACTTCAGACACTCGAAGATTTTCTCGAGGAATTTAAAGGCTGTGTATTGATCGTGTCGCACGATCGTTATTTTATTGACCGTTTGGTTGATCATACCTTTGTACTGGAAGGAAATGGAACCATAAAAGATTACCCGGGCAATTATACCGAATACAGGAACTGGATCAGTGAACAAAAAGAAGAAGAAAAAGAAAATTTTAAAAACGCGGCTAAAGTTGTTGAAGCTCCCGTTACAAAACCGGAGGTTAAAGCGGAAGTAAAACCTACAAAAAAATTATCCTTTAAGCTTCAGAGAGAACTTGAAGAGCTTGAAATTGGGATCCCGGCCCTGGAAGAAAAAAAACTGAGGCTTGAAGATGAACTGGCAAGCGGGCTTTCAGACTATAACGAAATTCAGCTCCGCACGGAAGAATTAAAAACACTCACGTATGAGCTGGACCAGAAATCGATGCGCTGGCTGGAGATCCAGGAAGAACGTTAATGTTTACCGACAGAAAAATTCCATCAGACCTCCTTTTAGCAAAAAAACTGGTCTATGATCCAGATTATATACTTCAGGAGTTCGTCGCGGAATACGAAAGCCAGGAATATGGCGCGTGTATGTATAAATTAAATGGTCGCCGGATCAAATTCAGAGTTGCCAAAACTACTCCTGCAAAAACAGGACAGTTTGTGACTCTATGGAAAAGGAATGACTCCGGTATCACTGAGCCACATGACAGTTCCGATCCTTTTGACCTGTTTGTAATCAGCGTCAGAAAAGATCATCTATTCGGTCAATTCGTTTTTACAAAAGCCGTTTTAATTAAACAGGGGATTCTCACGACATCTGAAAAAGAAGGTAAGCGTGGCTTCAGGGTTTATCCGCCCTGGGATACAACAGAAAATAAACAGGCACAAAAAACACAACACTGGCAATCAGATTTTTTTTTGGAAATAAATAATGGGAACCCCCCGGAATCAGGACGCATTAAGCTACTCTACACCGGATAAACACTGGAATTATCTTCCCGCACCCTTAAAAACAGTTTTCATAAACGAACTTGCGAATACAAAATCTGTCAGTTCCTGATTTGAACTGTTCAACACCTCGCTTTTATTCCCTGTCCACCAGTTCTCACCTTTGTAAACAAACATGATATTGTCTCCAATCTCTATCACGGAATTCATGTCATGCGTTACAATAATGGTGGTGATATTGTATTCTACGGTAATATCCTTAATAAGATTATCGATCACGATCGAGGTTTTGGGATCAAGACCAGAGTTAGGCTCATCACAAAACAAGTATTTGGGATTGTTGGCAATAGCCCTTGCCAGGGCCGCGCGTTTTTTCATTCCACCACTTAATTCGGCGGGATACAAAGTATTCTTGCCTTCCAGTTTTACACGCTGCAGGCAAAAATTAACACGGTCCATTTTTTCTTCACGGCTCAGGTCCGTAAACATGTCCAATGGAAACCGCACATTCTCTTCCAGTGTTTGAGAATCGAATAAGGCGCCACCCTGGAACAGCATTCCGATACGTTTTCTTACTTCCTGTTTTTCGTCCGGTTTCAATTTTGGGAAGTCCTGTCCGTCATATAATATTTCTCCCGAATCAAGCTGGTGTAAGCCTACCATTAATTTCAGAATGGTGGTTTTACCACAGCCGCTTTCTCCAATAATTAAATTTGTTCGTCCGGGATCAAATGTAAAGGACACATCTTTTACTACATGCCTGTCGCCAAATGTTTTGTTTATATTCTTTATTTCGATCAACGGTTAAGGAACAGGTTGGTTAGGATCAGGCTGAACAGGAGAATAAAAATACTGCTGTAAACGACTGCGTTGGTGCTGCTTTTACCTACCTCCAGCGCTCCGCCGCTCGTGTAATATCCATAATAAGAAGAAACAGAAGTTATGATATAGGCAAAAACCAAAACTTTGGTGAATGAGTAATATAATTTCCAGGGTTCAAAAAAAGCCTGGATACCATAAACATACTCGTAAGCGGTGCAGGCTCCGGAAGACACGCCCATCACATAGCCGCCGGCAATACCAAGGAACATACTAAGGGCGATAAGCACAGGGAATATAATAATGGCAGCAGCAATTTTTGGAAAGATGAGATAACCCGCAGAATTTATACCCATGATCTCCAGCGCGTCGATCTGCTCTGTAATACGCATTGCGCCAATTTCGGAAGCGATGTTGGAACCTACTTTTCCCGCAAGAATTAAACAAACCACGGTAGGGCTAAATTCAAGGATAATGCTTTCACGGGTTGTAAAACCAACAGCGTATAAAGGTACCAGCGGATTGGTAAAACTAAACGCTGTTTGAATGGCAATGATGCCTCCCATAAAGACCGAAATAATCGCTACAATGGACAAGGAAGAAATACCTATACTGTCTATTTCTGAAATTATTTGCCTGCCATACACGCTGTGTTTCTGAGGTCTTTTAAAAACCCGGAACATGAGCGCGAAATACTGGCCTATATGAAAGAATAGCTTCAAAATGTTCTTTACGACAAAGCCTAAAAGTAGTAAAATAATCGCTTATATTTGTAGTCGTCGTTATGCTTAAAAGATATTTACTTCTGTTTTCCGTTTTCAGCATTCTTATGTGTACCATGGAAGCATGTTTTCTTCAAAAAAACAAATGTGACTCCTGCCCTGGCGTTGCCAAACATAAGAAGGTAAGAAGGCACAATAAAGGTTCTCTGTGATCTAATAAGCAACTTCGGCATGTAGCCCGATTCCTGCCACATTTGTTTTCTGCCATTTATCCTGGCTGGTCTGCCTGAAGTAAGTTGAATTCCCGACCAATTTCGTTGAAAAATATAATCCTGTGGCGTCTCCAAGATCTTTTATCCATTCCAGTGAAATAAAAACATTTTCGTCTACAAAAAGAGAATAAGACGTGAGGTCAAATTCTATGTATCCGGTTTTTTGCACAGGTACAATAATTATGTTCTGGCTTAACATGTTCTGACCCGGCAGGTCCTTTTCGTCAACCTTGTATAAGTTGAAACGAAACACAGGTAAAGTATCGAGGGTATTTGCATTGATGTTTATCATCACTTTCCGCAGGTGAGTCTGAGGATGTTTAACAGATAGTTTTACTCCTATTTCCGAGCCGAGACTGTTTTTTCTGAATCCTCCCGAAACGATCGTGGTTTTTGTGTTATTTCCCAGTACCTTAATCTTTATTTTATGTGCTCTGACCTGCACTTCATTTAATACGGTTAAGCTATGCTCCAGCTTTACTACGGAGTACTTTTGCAAGTCTTTTACCGGAAATGTTTTTGCTTTATATCCGAGCATGGATATTTTTACCTGTTCGCCGGAAAGGCTGTCCGGAACGGCAAAATCATACCGGCCCTTTTCATCCGTTACGGTGCCAATCCCTTTACCAATAATTCCAATGTTTGCGAATTCAACCGGGCCGCCTGTTTCGTTATCAATTAAGATCCCGGCACAGCTTACCTGGCTAAAAATAATGTGCGCCATAAAACATAGGGCAAGTATAATATAGAGTTTCATCTTATTGAGTTTAGGTTAAGACGAACTGATCCGGCTAAAAGTTACAGGAGCATAGAAACTAAGATCCAAACCGGCTGGTAAAAAACTTCTATTAATATCTGGCGCCACCTACTCCAATGTTTTCAATGGGGTGCCAGGTAGTTTTGATCTCCTGGAGATCCAGGATGAGATATGGACTTTGATTTTCCGTTTTGGTCCAGTCTTTGAACCAATGATTAAAGCGTTTTACATTTAGAGAACAATTTTCTGAAATTGTTTTTATCTCATCTTTATTATTACGACAATATATTATAGCATTGATATGCATGTGGGAAGAAAAATGCTCATGCAACTCTTTACTGGTTCCTGTTATAATATTTACAACACCCGCCGGAAGATCTGAAGTAGCAAGAACTTCCGCAAAGGTTATTGCCGCAAGCGGAAATTTTTCGGAAGCGAGCACGACGCAGGTATTTGCTCCGGTAATAACGGGACAAATAACGCTTACCAAACCCAATAAGCCAGAATTTTCCGGGGCTATAACAGAAACGATACCGGTTGGTTCGGGAACGGTAAAATTAAAATGTGAACTTGCAACAGGGTTAACAGAGCTGAAAATCTGCTGGTATTTATCACACCAGCCGGCGTAGTGTACGAGGCGGTCAATACTCAGATCCATTTCCTCCTGCGCGGCTTTTTTACCGATACCCTGTAGAATCATCTCCTCCAGGAATTGCGATCTCCGTCCTTCCAGCATTTCGGCAATACGGTATAAGATCTGTCCCCTGTTAGAGGCACTCCGTCCGCTCCATCCGGTCAAAGCGCCACCTGCTGCTACAACCGCGTTTTTAAAATCTTTCCGTGAGCTAAGACACACATTGGCGATAGTTTGTTTTTTAGCGTTTTTTAATTCGTAATACCTGCCGCTTTCTGTACGGGGAAATTGTCCGCCAATAAAGATCTTGTAGGTTTTTAATACGTTTAAGCGTGGCATGTCAAAATAAATGTAAATATAAAAGATTTCCTGTCGCTATTTGCACTACTAATTGTTAATGGAACTTTACAGGTCGCTCCTACGGAGCTTACAGCGTTTATACTTATTTTGTTATAACAGTTTGCTCCTACCGAGCAATTACTAGGGAAGGTTTTTTCGCTACGCGTTATTTATAATGGTAGCAGCTTTTAATTCAGTTCCGTAGGAGCGGCCTGTTTAAAACGGAATAAAAGTGAGCCCCAGCATAAAATTAAAACGCTGGCTTGGATAACGTTCCCAGCGGTAATAACGCTGACCGGCAATATTATTAAAGCGTGCGAAGAAGCTCAACATTTTGCTATAACGGTATTCCGCTTCCAGGTTAATATCTGCCCAGCCTTTTAGCTGGATCGGTTTTAATGTAGTGGTGCTTCCATCATCCACCTGTGTCAGAGCCCACTGTTTACCCATAAAGAACAAGTCGGCCCGCAGGATGATCTTGCTTTGCATGTTGTAGATAGCAGAGCCGGTCAGGTCGAAATCTGGTTTATGATACGCCCTGGTAAGCGTTTTGGTTTTATAGATATAATAATTCCCTTTTCCAATCAGGTTTAGTTTTTCTTTATGCTGGTACTTTAACTGTCCGCTTAGTGTTAATATGTTTGTGTTGTCATAGAGAATATCAAATTGATTATATATCAGATTAGGTCCACTATAATCAATAACAAAAAAATGCAGGTTATCATATTGAGCATAATTTATTTTTGCATCATATGAGGTGTTGCTGCTTAAATTTCCTCTTAACCCACCAAAAAGATTGTATTTATTATTTGTGTTTTTATAATTAAGGGTCGTATCCACGAAGGCGTTTTCACGTGTAAGGCTTCTCATGCTGTTCTTAACAAGTCCCCCGCTCACCCCGGCATAGGGAATAACCAGGTTTTCGTAAATATCGTAGTGAAGGTTGAGCTGCGGGTAAAAATAAAACTTGGTGGACTTGTCAAAATTATCCAGGGTACCGGTAAGCCCCATGTCTGCATGCCATTTTTTGCCATTCGCTTCAAAGGATGGATTGATACTAATGATCAGGTCATTTATTGTATCATTGGCTTGCTTGTGATTATAAAAGTCGGTTAAAAACCCGATGTTCAGTTTTTCTTTATTCAGGAATAAAGTTCCCAAAGCGTTTAGTTTTACATTGTTCTCAGATTCCCTGTATAAATTCTGAAGGTTATAATAGCTTAACTGGATGTTGTGATTTATATGCGTGCTATCTGTATAATGGCTCAGTAATTGCACCTTTGGCTCAAACAACTGATAACGCTGGCGGGTATAATTTTTATCATCCAACTGATTTAAAGCGGTGTTGTACCCATAATAATGAACCACGTTTCTTTCGTAATTTAGATCTCCGCTCAGTGTATGTTTTTTATAAAAACGTTTCCCGAATACATTGATAATATTGTCACTAAACCCTCCGTAGCCTGCATCTTTTAAATGCGTTGTACTTGAAAGGTGTTTAAGGTGAGCGCCGTAACTATTTTCCTTTGAGCGGGTGTTGCCGATCCAGAACTCTCCGTATGGCATGCTATAAAAGGGGCTGTATCCTAATTTAATAAGTGAGTGGTACAATTTGGGGAGCGGCTCATTCTGCAGTTTGGCAGCTTCAATGGGCTGCACCTGGTACTTTGGAAAGATGGGTGTACTGGTAATGCCGTACCTGATATTATCAATCCGCTTCACGCTGTCTTTAATTTCAGGAAGATCCGAGAATTTAATCGCGTCTTTAATTGTTGGTTTGAATTTGCTATCGGCTATAAGCTCAATATTCTCCACCCCATTCTGAGCAAAGGTAGCCAGGGCGTAACCACAAACAAGCAATAGGATCAGGATCCATTCTATCTGTTTTTTCTGTTTACTACTTAATAAACTCTCAGTAGTACCCTTCTCTTCACTATATGTATTGTCTGAGTTCATTTTAATATCTTACTTTGGTTGTTCGCTGATCGTTGAAGTAGGTGCGGTTACATTTGGTATTTCCGGCTCATTGTTAAACAAAGCGCTGTCCTTTTTAGTCTGGTTGAATTCTATCTTCATTTCCTTGCCCTGTGGATCATTACTGCCCTCCTGCGGAGGTGGGGTTTCCTTTATTTGTCTTGCCTTTAGTGCTGCGAGACGCTTATTGGCTTCATCCACATATTCCTGCTTCACTTTACCGCCAATAATTGTTTCCAGAATTACCTGTGCATAAGGATCGTTATTCATGCCAATATACGCGTCGGCCAGTAATAACATTCCTTTGTTGTTCCAGTCATCATTGCTGTATTCATAGCTGATCAGTTTATTGATAGTTTTTTCAACTTCCTTATAGTCCTGTTTTGCGAATTGAATTTTCGCAATATAAAAATAGGCCTCTGCGCCACTGACATTTTTTGCCGCCTTGGTCATAGCCTTAAATTCGATCATGGCATCATCGAGCCTGTTTGTTTCGTAAAGTGATTTTGCCTTAATGTATTTTGCCTCGCTGGTTTCCTGGGGAGTAAGTTTTTCCGTATTTAAAACCTTGGTACATTCGGTTAAAGCTATTTCAAATTGTTTTAAATAGAAGGCGCAACGCATAGATCCGAACTTACCTGCGCTTTTGTTGGAAGGTGTTTCCGCGATCTCCTGTAATTGTTGGAACAGAGGTAATGCCTCAGCGTATTTTTTATCCTTATAAAACAGGTAAGATGTTTTTGCCAACGCTACCTCGCTATACATGGAACGTGGTTTGGAAATTACATATTGATAGCCTGAAATGGCTTTTGTGAAATCACCTTTACTGTAAGAACATTCCGCATGGTTAAATTGCGCTTCGGTAATATGTTTTCCGTTTGAAAACTTCATAATGTATGCTTCCCACTTTGTTAAGGCAACATCACAATTTTTATCGGTGTAATAGGCATTATAGGCAGCCAGGTACGTGTCTTTCTCGATCTGGTCTTCTGATAATGGATTTCCAACGGAGTTAAAATACGCTACCATACCATCCACATCGCCTTTTGCCTCAAATATTTTTTTGATCTGCTGCAGAACGTCTTTTGCGGCTTCGCTTTTTGTGTCTGTTTTAACAAACTTGTCGAAATATTCAAAAGCTTTATCGTCTTGCCTACGGCCATAATAAATATTACCCAGTTGTGCATAACAGTTATTTGCAAAGGACGAGTTGGGAAAATTCTTCAGGATCCGCTCGTAATAGAGAATAGCATTCTCCTCGTCTTTCAGGTTATTGTAATAGGTATCGGCTATTTCATTTAGCGCTGCGATCAGATAATTCGATTTTGGGTAACGGGATTCTATCTTTTTGAGCTCCGAGATTTTTTCAGTGTAGTTTTTATTTAGCCCGTCACATAAAGATTTTTGGTACAAGGAATAATCCACATCCATCTTATTCATGGCTATGGCAATTTTATAGTAGTCGGAGGCCTGCAAAAAATCGCGGTTCATAAAATACGCATCGGCCGTGCGGATATTTGCGTCAGCTATTTTGTTCTCATCGTACTTGTTTTTCGTTAATAAAAATTTACGGAAGGAAATATTTGCATTGGTATAATCTTCCTGGTCCTTTCTTTTAAAATAAGCATAACCAAGGGCATAGTTGCTTAGATCATATTCTGGAAGGCTGGTAGCACCCTGTGTTACCTGGAATTTTTTCCAGCCGTCAATTGCTGTTGTATAATTTTTCTGGATATAAGATATTTCAGCCAGCCAATACTGATTAAGCGAATTTAACTTCATGTCCGCATTTTCTGACAGTGATTTTTTGAATTGTTTTTCCGCATTATTCAGATCGTTGTTATTAAAATATTCAACACCCCTGAAATAGATCAGCTTTTGGTAAGTTACCTTTAAAATCGGGTCCATCCCTTCAATCCTCTCCATACTGTTAATTGCCTGCTCGTAATTTTTTGTAGTAGAGTATACATTGATCAGGAAATTATAAACCTCATCCTTACGCGGGGATTTTGGATATTCCTTCAGGTATTTGGTAAAGCCCTTTACGGCTTCGTTATAGGGATTAAAGTCCAGTTCATAACTCAGTTTCGCAAAGCTGAACAGCGCATCCTCTGTAATCCGTTTGTCGAAATCAAGCAGGTACGCGCTGTAAAAAGCGTTCTTTGCCTTTAGTTTCTCTCCCATCTTTATATCACAATCCGCCATATGGTACCAAGCACTCTGTGCCAGTGAATCCTTACCCTCGGTTACTTTCTGAAAACTTTTCTCCGCGTTGGTATAATCTTTCATTTTGTAGTAGCAATACCCAAGGACATAATTTCCCTGCGCGTTCATGCCAAAACCCAATTCGGTTTTTTTGAGATAAGTAAGAGCATTGGCGTAGTCTTTCATGTTGAAATAACTTTCGCCGATCATGCGGTTGATATCACCTGCTTTTTGAATATACGCTGTGTCATTAAGCAGCTTTGGTGCTTCCTTCGCAACCTTGTCGTATTTACCTTGTGTAAAATAGATCTGCGTGATATAGTAAGGAACAACGCTGCCAAATGTCTCGTTACCCACTAGTTTATTAAATCCCTGCAGTGCTGTTTCGTAGTTCTTTTCCTTGTAGGCAAGATGCGCGTAATAATACGTCGCCGGCGCCGCATATTTGTTTTCTACGTCTTTAATCTCATAAAAATCCGCCTTTGCCTTGATTTCATTTTTTTCCTGCAGGTAGCTATAGCCGCGTTTAAAATATAATTCGGCCAATTGCTCTTTGTCGAGTTTATATATATCTACTTTTTCAAAATATTCAATTGTTTGCCCGTACTTCTTTTTGCGGTAGTTGGATTTACCCAGGTAATACCAGGCGCTATTGATCTTTGTACTGGAAGGATAATTCGCTATAAACTCACGCATGAGCCATTCGCTGTCCTTGTTAAAAAGCTCAATACCGCAGGCTGCCGCGTAATATGCAGCATCCGCCTTTAAAAGTGATGATTTTGTTTTCGCCGCAAATTCCACAAAACTTTCCTGCGCGCATGCAAATTGTTTTTTATCGAAAAGTTCCAGGCCTTGCTTATAGAGCATATCCGGATCGGCATAGATGGCCGTTCTTTGTGCTTTAAACAGCAAAGAACAAAATACAAACAACGCAAGCAGGCCTCTCTTTATAAGATACTTCATTAACTAAAAATCCAAGTAATTTTTTATCTCAATAAATGTAGTTTTCTTAGAGGCGCGCTTTAGGAGGGCGTACCCACAGTTATTAACCCGCTGGTGTTGATATTGGTATAACTAAGTTCGCCTGAAAAGTTACATTCATTTTAACTTAGAAGCTTTTATGAGCACCTTAATTAAATACAGCGATGTAACCATCTTCCAGGACGAACGGCCTGTAATAAACGATTTGAGCGTGGAGGTAACTAAAGGTGAATTTGTGTATTTGCTCGGAAAAACGGGAAGCGGGAAAAGTAGTTTTTTAAAAACCCTGTATGGTGATCTACCCATAAACACAGGCTCTGCCAACTGCTGTGGTTTTGATCTGCCTCATTTAAAACAAAGAGAGATCCCCTTTTTGAGAAGAAAGTTAGGGATTGTTTTCCAGGATTTTCAGTTGCTGGGAGACAGAAGCATTTATAATAATTTAAGATTTGTGATGAAGGCTACAGGCTGGAGCGACGAAACAAAAATTAAAGCGCGTGTCCAGGAAGTATTTAAAAAAGTTAACCTGGAAGGCAAGGAAAACAAGATGCCACATGAACTCTCGGGGGGAGAACAGCAACGTGTAAGCATCGGACGCGCACTGGTAAATGATCCCGAGTTAATTCTGGCCGACGAACCAACCGGTAATTTAGATCCCACTACATCAGAAGAAATTTTAATACTGCTTAAAAACCTGAGCGATAGCGGACGCGCTGTGCTTTTTGCTACACACGATATGCTGGTGTACAATAAATTTAAGTCACGGACACTTACCTTCGACAACGGAAAAGTGACGGAGATGGCGTAGCTTCGACAAACTCAGCTACTTTTTCACAGAGTCAGTCGTCATCACAATGATTTCTGAGTTCATCGAAGGCACTTTGTAACAAATCATACATAGCCGGCTCCAGGAGGCCGGGTCGTCGAATTATCAGATCTTCTCATATTCTGCCTTTACAAAGTCCATTAATTCCTTTATATAATCCGGGCTAAAATCAAATTTTATCCCTGCTGTTTCATAAATTTTCGGGATAGATTTTGTGTAACCTAAAGCCAGGGCTTTTTTATAATCTTCCACTGCTTTTTTTGGATTGGTTTTGTAATTGCGCCACACGGCGATAGCGCCAAGCTGTGCGAAGCCATACTCAATATAATAAAACGGTACTTCAAATAAATGAAGCTGCACCTGCCAGCGGCGTCTTAAATTATCTTCCAGTCCTTTGTAATTAATTTCGCTGCTGCCAAAATCTTTTATGATCCTTTCCCACTCTTCGTAACGCTGTGGAATTGTGTGATCAGGATTAGTATAGATCCAGTGCTGGAACCTGTCAATTGCAGCGATCCAGGGAAGTGTATCCATAACACTTTCCAGTTGCTGGCGTTTGGCGCGTTTTAATTCTTCCTCTGTTTTAAAAAACACATCCCAATGTTCCATGCTCATCAGCTCCATGCTCATGCTGGCAAGTTCCGCCACTTCACTTGGCGGCGATTTAAAATCTACAAGATCGAGATCAAAATCCAGAAAAGAATGAATGGCATGCCCGCCTTCATGCACCATCGTGACGAGGTCGCGGTGCAAACCAACAGAATTCATAAAAATAAAAGGCACATCCGTTTCATACAAAGGATACTGATAACCACCGGGAGCCTTTCCTAATCTGCTGTCAAGGTCCAGGCGTTTCATTTTTTGCATGGTGTTGATACACTCTCCAAAAAAAGGATCAAGTCTGTTAAAACATTCTATCGTGCGGTCAATTAATTCCTGGGCATGCGCAAAAGGTTTTAAGGGCGGAAGTCCTTCTTCATCCACCGAAGTGTCCCAGGGACGATAATCCGCCAGTTTTAATTTTTCTTTCCGCTTTTTATCGTGATCATTTATGAGGGGAACCGCGTGGAGTTTAACCGCCTCGTGAAAATTCAGGCAATCCTGTACAGTATAATCAAAACGGGCCAATGATTGATGCTTAAAGTCCCTGAAATTCTCAAATCCTGCATTCAGGGCAACCTGGTGGCGCAGACCCACAAGCTTTGTGAAAAGCTCGTTCAATGCCTGTTCATCTTGTGCACGACGTTTCTGAACTTTATGGTATACCGTTTCGCGAACGCCCCGGTCAAGGTCTTTTAAATATACCGAAGCCTTTTGCAGGGTAATGGTTTCACCGTTATGCTCAATACTTTGTGCACCGTTGATCTCTCCAAACTGTTGCTCTAATTCCTGCAACTGTGTGTTCAGCGGGATGTTTTCTTCGCGAAAAAGATCTATGCTGTTTTTTATTCCGCGTAAATAAATATCGTATCCTGTTTTTGTAAGACCATCCTTAAATGAGGTAGCCATCAGTTTTTTATTCAGGTCGTTTGCAATAGGCGCCATGTGTGGTTCTATGTTCTGGACGAAATCATTAAAGCTGTCTCTCAAAGCAGCATTGGCTGTATCGCAGGTCATTTTGATATACCGCCAGGCCATGTTTTCTCCCACTACCGCGCTCAGTTCACTATAATCTTTCAGCCATTTTTCGAGCTCTGTTGCTGACGCGATCGGTCGCCTCTCCAATTCTTCAAAATACGGTTTTAGTAATTCCCAGGTTGTGACAGTAAAGTCCTGTTTAATATAGTTGCGTTGCATGGTGTATAGGTTAGTTTTTAAAATTAAACAATAGTGGAGAAGATAGCAAGCCCTGGCTTCCGAAAACAAAAGCCGCAGATTGCGCAGATTACACGGATAGGATTTATTTGAGAAGATTTATGTTCTTACAAAAAACCGTAATATAAAGTGAGATCTGTGGCAGCTTAACTGTAAAAATCAATTAAAATAGACCTTATCAGAATTTGACCCTAATGTTTGAACGACCAACCTGATCTTAAGACTGTCAATTTTTATACCACGTGCATGCTGCAAATAATTTAAGGCGCTTTTTTCGATCATTTGAAAATACAGGTCGTTTTTTACAGAATTAAGCGGCTGTTGCAGCGTTGTGTTTTTTTCGAAGTAATGGATCGTGTTTGAAAAAGCGAGTAATACTGAACCATGGCCTTTGAGCCGGTTGGCCTGGTGTTTAAGAACCAGTTCCTGGAAGATGTCTGTTCTCTGTTTTCCATAATCCTGGTATTCTGCAAAAAGCGTGTAATTTGTATTTGGCGGCGGAACAAACAAATTCCAGTTTTGAGTAAAATAGGGGTAAACATACCATTCGGCATAATAATCTATTTTTCCTTTATTTTTTGAATATGGGTTTGCAAAAACAGAAACAAGTGCAAAGTGGATACACAAAACCACAATGGCGAAACAAAGGAAAATTATTTTGAAATGTTGTTTGATGTTCTAAATTAATTTTTTTTGTTCAGCATAACAAGTAACGGCATAAAAAAAGCGCGATGATGAGTCGCGCTTTAAAAAAATGCCTTGTGTTACATAATCGCCCTGAACAGCAGGAACAATGATGCAGATAAAACAATAGTAACCGGTAATGTGAGTACCCAGGTAAGAACGATTGTTTTGATCGTGCCCTTTTGCAGATTCTTTAATCCCTTTTTGGCAACCATAGAACCGGCTATCCCCGATGATAACATATGTGTTGTACTTACCGGCAATCCTTTCCAGCTTGCAAGACCAATTCCAATGGAAGCAACGATCTCCGCGCTTGCCCCCTGCGCGTAACTCATGTGTTGTTTCCCGATTTTTTCACCTACGGTTTTTACAATGCGTTTCCATCCCACCATTGTGCCAAGACCCAGACATACAGAAATAAGGATGATAACCCAGGAAGGTGCGAATTCAACCAGTTTTTTGCTGGCCTTAATTTCCTTTTCAAGTTCCTGGATCTCGTTAAAGCTAAGCGTTAAATTTCCTCCTTTGATGATTTTATCAGCTCCTTTTGTGATTTTAATCACGTCCTTTCTCAGGGAAAATCGGGTTCCAAGCTCGATCGCGTCAGAACTTATCTTTCCTTTTGTTTCGGTTTCAAAATGGTTTGCATGGATTATCAGATCCGCATACAGCTTTTTTTCTTTAGCAGCAAGTACTGTGGTATCCGCCCTTAGCATCAGAGTTTCTATTCTTTCAATATTGGCGCTGATCTTCTCAAGTTTGATGCTTGAGTCAACCGAGAACTGAGCAGGAAGTACTGCTATTAAGATCATCATAATAAGTCCAACACCTTTTTGCCCGTCGTTTTGTCCATGAAAAAAACTAACCATCCCACAGGTTAACCATAATAATGACCTGATCCAGATTGGCGGCTGTTTGCCGGGAATTGGCTCCTTATAAATAATTTCGTTTTTAATTAAACGCTTAAAAATAAACATGATAATGATCGCTGCCGAAAATCCAAGGAGCGGAGAAAGAAGTAGCGCTGCGCCCGTGTCTTTTGCTTTATCCCAGTTAACGGCGGTAACACCCAGATCTCCTGGCAAAAAGTAAAAAGCCAGTCCAATTCCCAGAATAGATCCGATCAATGTATGAGAGCTTGAAGAAGGGATGCCAAAATACCAGGTGCCAAAATTCCAGATGATGGAGCTTAACAATAAGGCAAGGATCATTGCGATACCGTGATAAGGATTTGAATCTACCAGCACATCCATCGGCAACAAATTCACAATTCCCATTGCAACCGCTATGCCGCCTAACATCACACCGCTGAAATTTAACAAACCACTGTATACTACGGCCACAGTAGGCTTCATAGAGTTTGTATAAATTACGGTAGCCACCGCATTGGCAGTATCATGAAAGCCGTTAATGAATTCAAAAAAACAGGCTAATACGATACAAAGTATTAAGAGAACTGTTAGCGTTGTGTCTAATCCAAACATATTTCTTTATTATAATTGTGGCAAAACTATCGGTTATATGCCTTTAGAATGTTAAGTTAATGTTAAATTAGAAATTAAGTTGGCATTGGATCCTGAGAAAGGAGCCCACCTGGTAATTGTCTTTTTTAGCCTTGTCAGAAGTCCATTTTACAGCATGAACCCAACTCGCGGTCAGTTCAAAATACTTAAATGGCTGATATTCAATGCCTCCCTCAAACTCTTCGACTCTGTATGCCCGCGCATCGAGTTCAAATTTTTTACCTCCTTCGTAAAATGTATACCTTGAGAATGGAATAATGACGTGCTTTTTCCTTTGAATAAGGTAGGAAGCTGTAATATATCCTCCGCGTAGGTTTTTTGTGGTGATGGAATCGAGAGTTCTGTCGTATTCCGGGCCTTTTCCAATATTGTATTCAGCTTGTATTCCAAAAGGTTTGGGATACAACACAAAACTCCCCGCAGCACGCTCATCCATGTATTCAAGATTTTTAACAGCTTTAACCCCGGTACTCACCTGATCCAATTTATACTTGCCGCTATACAGTTGCAACCCGGGTTCAATAATCTGATTTCCTATTTGAAAGGGATAACTTAATCGTGCAACCCAATGAGGACCATTAGTTGCTTCTGGTTTGTTGGCGGTTTGTCCGTTATATAAACCAAAGCCGGCAATGCCGTAGTCTCCTGACCCTTTAAACCCATCATTAACAAGGACCACATATAAATCTCTTACTTTTTTAGGGGCGTAATAAAGAAAAAAACCCATATCCCGTTCATTGGAGACGGCACTGTTTAAAGCGTCGTTTCGATCCAGGGGTAAGCGGTTTTGGCTCGACTGCATGTTTTCGAAGCCATAGGGTACCTTGCTTTGGCCAATCCTGACCCTGAATTCCCTGTTCTTATCCATCGATACATCAAAATAAGCGTCCCTTATTTGGGCAAAATGTAGCCCCGTTGATGATGCAGAAGAGGCCAGATCCGGTTGAATATAAAAATATACATGGTTGTTTAATTGCCCGCTAAAGATCAGGCGCGCCCTGCGAATGAAAAAACCGCCATAATTTCCTATAGACTTGTCGCCCTGGTCGCTTTTTAAATTGGGATTCGTTTCAAAAAGCCTGTTATATCTGATCTGAACATACCCCCGTAACTGGATACGATCATACCAATTTGTCTTTTTTTCCGGGGACATTCCGGCGCTTTTGTCAAGCGCCTGACCTCCCGTTTTAGATAAAGTGTCTTGTGCATTAATACTATTGAGTATTATAAACCCTATAAGAAAAGAAAAAGTTAACTTTCTGAGCATATTTGTAAATTTTATGCAAAAAAAACATTATGAATTAAATAAAACATTGTCTTAATGTTATCTAATTGTTAAGTATTGAGGTTTTCCGGCTTTTACAACTATACTATTCAGTGAGTAATAAGTTATCCGGCGGCCCTTCCTTTTTTATTATAGAAAGAAATTGGGGTTTGAATTAAAGTGATTAATAAAGTTGTAGTGATTCGGATAGGTTGAAATCTACGATCACGGCTTATTTTCTATGAATATCATCCGTCCAAGCCACCAGGGTTTAAATCATAACTCTTCTTTATTTTCTTATATTTTCCAACCATTTAGAAAAAGGAGGGATATAGTAAGATTGAAACCAAAAACATAAATCCCATGAAAAACATTTTACAATCCGTCCAAGTGTTTACTTTAACACTGCTAATGGCGGCAACCGCTGGACTAAAAGCCCAAAGTTTAACAGGTATAGTGGTTACCCAACCCTGCAACAATAACGGGCAAATCAGTGTGACCGCCACAGGGCTCACTCCTCCAATTGATTACACTTATTATAATTGGGTCTCCAATCAAACTATTGTGCATAACAATATCAACTCCCTGACAAATTCTTTGTCCGGTATTGCTGCTTACCAGACGATAGGCTGGTCAAATCCAAATAGCTGGAATGTCAGCGCAACGGATGGCACCAACACCTATTACACTACTGTTACCCTGAACCCGCCGTTTACCGATTCCATTGATGTAATCCCCGCCATATGTCCGGCTTTAAGTACTGTGCAGGCTGCTTATTTTTCAGGGGGTACGGCGCCTTATTCCGTTGTTTGGACAAACCTTTCATCCAGTACGTCATACTCTGCAAATCCCGCTACCGTACCAAATGGGCTTTACATAGTAACTATAACAGATGCTGCAGGCTGCATGGTAACATCTGCGCCGAATCCTTCTTTCAATATTAATGTAATGAGCTCATCTAATATTTCAGTGGGAATGACCGGAAGTAACGCCAACTGCACAAATGGTATTGCACAGGCTAATCCCTCGGGAGGAACTGCTCCATACACTTATCTTTGGAACAATAACGCCACATCTCAAAATATTTCAGGTCTTACACAGGGTCAGTACAATTGTACGGTTACGGATGCCATTGGCTGCCAGAGTATCGGATACTATTGGGTACAGCAGGCCGTTACCATCAATTACAATTCAAGCATTACAAATGCCACCTGTTTGCAAAACAATGGAAGTGTGTTAAGTTTTATAAACGGAGGCACCACCCCGTATACATTCTTATGGAGCAATGGACAAACCACTCAAAATATTTCAGGCGTGCAGGGAGGTCAGTATTCCGTTCAGATCACAGATGCAAATGGCTGTACAGGTATGGGATACGTTTATGTAAATGTGAGTACTCCTATTTCGGTTACGTATACCGCGTCTCCAAGCTCCTGTACATCCGCAACCGGCGCCGCAACTATCACTGCTACCGGTGGTGCCGCTCCCTATAACATTGTATGGACGTCTTTCAGCCCTGTTCTAACCGGCGCTTCCATCTCCAGCAAACCAAGTGGCACCTATCAGTTTGTTGTAACCGACGCAAATGGCTGCATAAAATCGGGATCGGTATTTATTCCGCCTGCTTCAACGATCAATGCACTTATTAATAATAGTTCTGTTATTTGTCCCGCAACAACAGGCAACTTACAGGTAAGCGTTTCAGGAACAAACGGGCCATTCACCTATTTATGGAGCAACGCAGCAACATCCGCAATTATTACCGGAGTTTCCACCGGGTATTACAGCTGTGTTATTACCGATGCGGCAGGATGCTCGGTTACCAAAGGCGGTTCGGTTATCCAGACCAGTCCGATCACTGTTGGATTTAATTCCACACCCGCAACCTGTATCTTCTCAAACGACGGATCTGTAATGGCTAATGCCCTTGGTGGTACGGCGCCTTATACTTATTTATGGAGTAACTCCCAGACAGGCGCAACTGCCACCGGCTTAGCAACAGGTTATTATTATGTAACGGTAACCGATGCAAATGGCTGTACTAATAATTATCCGAACAATATGGTATTTGTTGGTTACAATCCCGCAAACAATTCCTGCTATTGCACCGTTACAGGAACTGTATACGCGGATGCCAATACAAATTGTGTAAAAAATTCAGGTGAAAACGGAATTCAAAATGTGCAGATCCACTGCAGCGGTTTCGGATACGCATACACTAATTCCAATGGTGTATATAGCTTTAAGGTGCCAACAGGTACTTATACAGTTTCTCAAACTGTTCAGCAAAATTACCCGCTGGCCAGTTGCCAGACCAACAACCAGGTTGTGTCGGTTACAGCCGCCGCCAATTGCGTTTCGACCGTTGATTTTGCCAACACTGTCATTCCTATTCATGATCTGCACCTCATCACATGTAACGTCAACTGGCCAATCCCGGGGAATACGTATAACCAAAAAGTGATCCTGCAAAATGACGGCACCATTACTGAAAACACTATAAAAATAGGGTACGCTCATGACGGACAATTAGGATACAGCAGCTGTACACCATGGGCACTGACCCAGCAGAATTCTACAACTTATCCTAACTGGTACAGCATTACCACCGGTTTCGGAAGCCTGAATGCGGGAGCCAGCTCGGTGTCATATATAAATTATAACGTTCCGACAAATATCCCACTTAACACTGTAGTTAATTTTAATGACAGTGCGGCAAGCGCTGCGCCGATTGCTACCAGCTGGTTAACAGATAACACGCCGTGGAATAACGTAAACAGCCACCAGGTAACCGTGATAGGATCATATGACCCAAATTTTAAAGAGGTGAGTCCAAAAGGAAACGGCCCACAGGGAGAAATTACAAAAAAAGACTCGATGCTGACTTACGTGGTTCATTTCCAGAACACCGGTAGTTATTTCGCGCAAAATATTGTTGTTGTTGATTCACTGGATTCTGACCTGGATCTGAAAACACTGCGCCCCGGTTATTCTGATCATAACTATACGACTACTATGAACGAGAATGGTGTTATTAAATTTCATTTCAATAACATTAATTTGCCATGGCAGTCAGCTTATGGAGATGTGCTCAGCTCGGGCATGTTTGTTTATTCCGTAAAAATGAAAAAGAATTTGGCCCTGGGTACCCAGATCAAAAATAAAGCCGCCATCTATTTTGATTACAATGAGCCGGTAATTACGAATACAACTCTGAATACGCTGGTTGCAGGCATTACATCCATAAAAGAGATCTCCGGCTCCGGTGCTGATAAAGTTCTGCTGTTCCCTAATCCCGCTTCAAACAATTTTACGCTGGTGTTTAGCAGCGACGAAAACAGCAATGGGATCATTAACATTTTTGATATCAGCGGCAGGGAAATTTCCACTAAAAATATCACTATAGAGAAAGGTAACAACTCTATCACCAACGCCACCGATTACCTGCAAACCGGAATTTACATGGTACAGCTGAAAACAGAAAATCAAACCGTTACCAAGAAAATAGTTATTGCAAAATAATTTTGTGTGTTGAATAAAATGGGAAAGCCTGGCAGAAATTTCTGTCAGGCTTTTTTTAAACAATGTCTGATCCTATTTTATGATTACAAGCGAGTCAGGCGCAGGGTAAAAATGTCGAAGTCACTTGTATGGAGATATGTTAAAAATAGTTCACCTAAAATCATTTTTAAAATTTATCTGTAAATAATGCCGGATAAATTTATTTTATACTATTTCTCTTACATGCGTAGTTCTGAAAACAAAATCTCCGTGCCTCGGATTCTCCGCGACCTCTGTATTGAATCATGCACAATGTGATGTGGAGGATTTAAATATAGAAGTTTGCCAACGCACCTTCTCGACTCCGCTATGAACTGACAACCCGCTCACAATATCAGGCTAAACAAAATCGAAACTTTAGATACTCCCTTTCGACTCAAGGGATATTTCGGTGAACCGATTATTTAATTTCAAGAGTTAAAAAAAAATATCGCGTCAAAAACGAATTATTTTTTTAGAGAATCTCTTATTTCCATCAGGAGTTGTTCGCTCAGGGTAGGAACTGTCGGGGGTGGAGGTACGGCTATTTCTTTTTTCTTAGCGGCATTCATAGCCTTAATGATAAGGAATAAAACAAACGCGGTTAAAACGAAAGTAATTACTGAACTTATAAAAAGCCCGATCTTTGCGCCATGCCACACATACTCCTGCAGCGTTGCTACCTTTGCGGCCTCGAGCAAGGGCTTTAACATCAGGGGAGTAATTATATCCTCAATGAGTGAAGAAACAATTTTATTAAAAGCGCCGCCGATTATCACACCGATCGCAAGGTCAATCACATTGCCCCGCATCACGAATTCCTTAAATTCTTTTATAAATCCCATGGCTTTGCGTTTTAAGTATAATTAAATGTCCTAATTACTTTCAAGAACTTTAAGCAGCTCATCTAATTTTGGTGTCAGAATAATTTCCGTGCGCCTGTTTTTCTTTCTTGCTTCCGCAGTTTTTGCTTTATCGAGAGGAAAAAATTCACCGCGCCCTGCGGACGTTATTCGCTGCGCGTCAATTCTGGCGCTGCTTAATAAGATCTTTGTAACGGAAGTTGCGCGCATGACGCTCAGGTCCCAGTTATCCTTTATATCGCCTGTGCCCTTCATCGCCACATCGTCGGTATGGCCTTCCACCATCACATTTATATCCGTATTCTGTTCTAAAACTTTTGCCACATGTTTTAAGGCTTCTACTCCTTTTGCTTCTACGTTCGTTTTTCCGCTTGCGAACAACAGGCTTTCGTCAAGACTCACGTATACCTTGCCATTCTTTTGTGTAATTGTAAGGCCTTTGTTTTCGAAGCCAATAAGCGCGTCGCTTAATTTTTTTCGCAATTCAGCCGCAGCCTGATCTTTCTTTTTAAGGATCTCTTCCAGTTCATTTACACGCGCCTCTCTTTTTTTAAGTTCGGTATTCAAATTATCAAGATCCAGTTTTTGTTTATTTAAAACCGTTTCCAGTAATTTTAACTCATCCTGCTTTCTTAATAATTGTTCGGTAGTCATTTGCAGATCCCCGCTTAATTTGGCGTTGTCTTTTTCCGCGCCACTCATGAGTTTATTTAAACGGTCAATTAACTGCTCGTTCAATAAATTTAATTTGTCGTATTTCGGTACAAGGTTCCTGAGGTTGCTTCCGTTCAGTGTGGTATCACGTTTTAAGGCTATTATCGTTTTTTCATTATTCGTAACCTGCTCCTTTAAGAGCGCCAGTTTCGCGTCGTTTTCCATAGCTGCTTTTTTAAGCTCCGCCAGGCTGGTTTCGCAGGTATTAAGTTTTGTCTTTGTTTCTTCCATCTTACGTTCAGGCACGCAGGCTCCTAATAGAAGTGTTCCAAGAAGGCAGGTGATAATCTTTGTATTCATCATGCTTTAAAATTAGGAAATTGGACTCCTTATGTTCAGCGGCTGGGAATTGTTTATTAACAACGAAATTAACTTCGGGTATACTCCATTGATAACAAATTGTGACTTATAAGTACATTTACAGTCGGTAGCTTTTAAAAAAACGTCTCATTTTAATTTTATGCTCTTCAAAGAAATTCTCGGTTCCGCCATGAGTTACCAGCAGTACAAAAACCTGCTGGAAGATCTGCTGGCTCATGGAAAAACAACAGGTCAGGATCAAAGTGCGGAATATATTAACTACGCGAAAATTAATTTGCAGCGGATGCGCCGGCTTGAGAAGACAATTGGACTGAACGAAGAGCTCAGAGACGGTTTATCCGGTATTTCCAGGCACTATACCTGGCTGATTATTACTGAAGGCTGGTGTGGAGATGCCGCTCAAAACATTCCTTTGTTTTACTGCATCGAAAAAGAATTTAAAAATATTGAGCTGAAATTTATTCTCCGCGATGAAAATCCGGGGATCATGGATCTTTACCTGACTAACGGCAGCCGCTCCATTCCGAAATTAATTTGTGTCGACGATAACCTGAACGAACTCTTTGTTTGGGGCCCACGTCCTGAAGGGTTACAGGAAATAATCATGCTCATGAAAAAAGAAAACCGGCCGCGTGAAGAAAAGGGCCTGGTTACCCAGAATTGGTATAACGCCGATAAAACCAGAAGTTTACAGCTCGAAATTCTAAAGCTGGTACGGAATTTGTAATTTTATCTTCTCCATTTAAGAGTATGATTACCCGCACGGTTTCCTTATATAAAACATCTTTCACCGGCCTTTCATCACAGACCTGGTTACTCTCTGTTATTATGCTTATTAACAGAAGTGGCACGATGGTCGTTCCTTTTATGACACTTTATCTTACCGGCAAAACCATGAACCGCAGCTTAGCGGAGGCAGGGACCGTAATGGGACTTTTTGGCCTGGGCTCTGTTGTAGGTGCGTATTTCGGGGGGAAGTTCTCTGATAAGGTTGGCTTTTTTAAAGTACAATTAACGACTCTTTTATTCGGCGGAATATTATTTATTGTACTTGGACAAATAAAGTCATATGCCCTGATCTGTGTTTTCACTTTTTTGCTAAGCCTCGTTAATGAAGCGTTTCGTCCGGCTAATTCTTCGGCCATCGCCTTTTACAGCAACCCCGAAAACCGTACCCGCTCCTATTCTTTAAACAGGTTGTCCATTAACCTGGGCTGGGCCGTGGGCGCTTCTCTTGGAGGTGTTATTGCCACATACAATTACGAATTGCTTTTTTGGGTAGATGGCTTTACCAATATTCTCGCCGCCATCTTATTGTTTACCTTTTTAAAGCCAGGCCGAATTGAACACAAACCTGAAATAAAACAGGAAGAGGTTCCGGCCGCGCAATCTGCATACCGCGATAAAACATATTTGTGGTTTATTTTCCTTACTACAATTTTTGGATTTTGTTTTTTCCAGATGTTCACCACAGTACCAAAATATTTCAGGGATAATTTGTTCCTCAGCGAAAACTACATTGGCTTTATTATGGCCGTAAACGGGCTGATCATTGTTGGAATAGAAATGGTGCTGGTATATATCCTCGAACAAAAAAAGAAAATGGTCTTTTTTATAAGCCTGGGCACTTTTATTTGCGCAGCGTCCTTTTTCAGCCTGCTTATGCCCGGTAATGCCAGGTGGATCACGCTTTTTATGATCCTGCTGATCACTATCGGGGAAATCATATCCATGCCTTTTATGAATTCTTTCTGGATCTCACGCTCTAACGAAAAAAACAGGGGGCAATATGCCGCGCTTTATACCATTGCCTGGGGATTAGGACAAACCCTTGGTCCTTTCTTAAGCTCTGTGCTGGTGGAGGCCACTAATTTTGAAACGCTTTTTGTGGTTTTGGGAACTGCCCTGATTTTTGCAGCTATTGGGTTTTCCAGGTTGAAGCCGGTGCATATATAAAAAAATTAAACCATATGAGAGGCCACATAAGAAAGATCCAACACGTACATGATCTTATGTGGTTTAAACATGCATTGCTTTGCTAGCGTGATCGCGCGCGCCCACCTCTGCCCGGGCAGAATGATTTAGGATTAGGAAGTTTAATATTTAAAGTGACGCCGTAATAAAAATACCAGTCCCGGGTGCTTGGATTCCCGCGCATATCTCCCGGCGAAGCCGCGCTTTCCGACAAACGGTTGGATGGGGTGTTACTCACTGAGTTGGGATAACTGCCTTTGATATCGTCGAGGTAGTCGGTAAAAGTTCTTCTTGGTCCCCATTCCAGGCCGAGGCCTATTTTTTCAGCAACATTCCATTTGATGCCAACACCGAAAGGAATACTAAACTGGAATTTGGGATAGGCTTTTTTCTGATCTTCTGAATGCCGATCTCTTAAAGGCACGTATTCGCCATTAATGTTGGATTTGGAATTAAAATAAAAGCCGGCAAGGCCCGCAAACACAAACATGGTGAATTTGTATCGGTCATGCCCGATCCTGTATTCTACAAAATTAAACTCCGCTGTTGCATTTGCCTCATAAAGCTGGCTTTTAAAACCAAGATTGCGTTCTACCTGGTCGGCCTCTCCACTTGCCGCGTCACTCCCGCTTATCTGGCCATAATTAAGCCCAAACCTGAATGCATAACGGTAACTTGTTGCATACCTAAAGAAAACGCCCAGGGCGGGGTGTGAGGCTTTGAAATGTCCCCGGGGGTTAATATCCCCTATATAATAAGATGCTCCGCCATAAAATCCAAGCTCCCTTTGTGAAAAGGTGCGTTTTTTTATTTGAGCAACTCCTGAAATGCTCAGGACACAGAAAAGATATAAAAAAGTTCTTTTTAACAAATCAATACTAGAAACGTAAATTTAACCCTTTTATTGTGTCAGTTTTACCCTTAAGCTCCAAAAAGTACAAATAAGCTCTTTTTTGTCAGCTGCAAATATCATACCCCCGGAATTAATTCAAAATCAATATTCCAAAACATAATTGTTTGCTTAGATTTGTCTTTTAACATAAAACTGTTGCATCCTGGAAGAAAAAAGAACATATCAGCCTATTGGAATTTTTGATAGTGGTTTTGGCGGCTTAACCGTTCTGAAAGAAATTGTTTCCGAATTGCCGCAGTATGACTACCTCTACCTTGGCGATAGTGCCAGGGCACCCTATGGCTCCCGTAGTTTTGAAACGGTTTACGAGTACACGCTTGAATGTGTAAGGCATTTATTCGACATGGGCTGCCACCTTGTGATCCTTGCCTGCAATACAGCCTCTGCAAAAGCTTTGCGTACCATACAGCAAAAAGATCTTCCAAAAATAGCGCCGCATAAACGGGTGCTGGGCGTTATTCGCCCTACTACCGAAATTATTGGTGATCACAGTAAAACAGGGCATGTGGGCGTATTGGGCACACAGGGAACCGTTAGCTCTGGTTCGTACCTGGTTGAGATCGAAAAGTTTTTTCCCGAATTAAAGGTTTACCAGGAGGCCTGTCCCATGTGGGTTCCCCTGATCGAGAATAACGAAGTTGATAATGCCGGTGCTGATTTTTTTATTAAACGACACGTCACTAATTTGATGCAAAAGCAACCCGATATTGATGCTATCATTTTAGGCTGTACGCATTACCCACTTATTATCGACAAAATAAAAAAATACCTTCTTCCCGGTATTGATCTTCTCTCGCAAGGAACAATCGTTGCTGAGGGGTTAAAAGATTACCTGCTTCGACATCCCGAAATTGAAAAAGAGTGCAGCAAAAATAAAACAGTAAAATTTTACACCACCGACCTTCCGGAAACATTTGACAAAGCTGCCAGCCTGTTTTATGGCAAGGAAGTTAAATCGATGCACCTGGCACTTTAAACCCGGCTTATTGCTAAATTTTCCGGTTGTAAAAGACTATTGCGCTGATTTTAAGCAGGTTGTTGTTTTAATGTAAATTCTCCCAACCATTTCGTTTTTTTTGAGATACAGGTAATTAGGGCCGGCCCCATTAGATGCACATAGAACAAACGCTCATAAACGAATGTATTGATAACAACCGCAGAGCCCAGAACGAGTTGTACCGTATTACCTACCATTATCTTATGAGCATTTGCATCAGGTATACTCATAACAGCGACCGCGCGAAAGAAACATTAAACCTGGGATTCTTCAGGATCCTGAAATACCTGAAAACATACAAACAAACAGAACCATTTAAACCCTGGATAAGAAAGGTGATGATAAATACTTTAATAAAGGAGTATAAAAAAGAAAAATCCCATAATCTCAACCTGGTGTATGTAGAAGATTACCTGGACACGGAACGATACTCTGAAATGAACGCCATCCTTGAAAAAATAAATTCCGAGCAGATCCTGACATTCATTACACAATTACCCTCCTCCAGCCGGCAGGTATTTAACCTCTATTTTATTGATGGGTATAAACACCGTGAAATTGCAGGGTTGATGGACTTTTCTGAAGGAACATCCAAATGGCACCTCAACCTTGCAAGAGAACGCTTAAAAGAAATGATTTTAAAACATAACAACCGACCTGAAAATACTGACCAAACAAAACCTTTTAAAGTGCATGAATAACGAAGAAAAATTTAGAAATTCCCTTATTGGGCTTCTGAATGAGCCACACTATGCTTATGACGCTTCCAATTGGGATAAAGCCAGCCAACACCTTGACGAACTGGACAAAAAAAGGAAAAGAAGGTTCCTGTTTGTTTTATTCGCAGGCATCGGTCTTGGTGTATTTGTATCCGGCTATCTGTTACTTGCGCCCAAAACCTCTGTAACAGAAATACAAAACACAAAAGGAGCAAGTGAATCCCGCCCTGCCACAGTAGAAAAACAAACTGAAAAGAATGTGTTTTCAGAACCGTCATCTACCAGCACATCACTTAATCCCTCTAAAAAGAAAGAAAGTAAAGCCCCTGAAAAAACCGGAGGACCTGCAAAAACTCCTGAACCGGCGCAGCCCGCTTCCGCGATCGTTTCTGGTCCGGTAAAACAAATCACAAAAATTTCTTTCTTAAAAAGTAAGATTATTGATCCATTGAAGTCCTCCATTTCTTTGACCGTTCATGCACAGAAGAATGAGGGTGGAAATTCTAAAAATGAAGACAAGATCGCGACTGATGTTACACATCCTATAGATCCCAAAGAGCAAGACGAAACTAAAACTTCGGGTAACAACGATTTATCAATACAGAATGGTGCCCCGTCAATTTCAACCAAAACAAGCGAGCCGCTGACCGAAGCAAATCCTGTTCCCAAACCAGCCACGTCTGTCACCATAACTCCGAATGAACCCGTGATGGCCGACACAACAATAATGATAAAAACGGATTCGGTTCCTGTTCCTGCAAAAACTCCTTCTCTTGCACTTCCTGACACATCAGCTAAGTCCGCTGGTCAGCCAAGCCTTCAGAGCACTCCAAAAATTAACTTTTGTTACGCGGAAGCGGGCGGCTACTTTAATTTTGGCTGGAGAAATAAGGACCGGAGAGAAGGTGTTTCGATCAATCCGTACCTGGGCCTAAGTTATTTTTTCCATCTTACAGATAAGACTGGCTTTTCAGCAGGAGCGTATTATACAAGCGTATCAAACCTGAAACAAACAAAGGTTATCAGGGTTTCTAGGATTGTGTTTGGTGAAGAAGCTGAAATAACCTCCATCACGCCTACCACGTTGAATTACATTTCCATTCCCCTTAAGCTCCATTACCTGCTTGATGCAACACAAAGCATAACGTTCGGGTATACCGCGGGATACTTGTTAGACGTACAGAGCAACGTTGAAAAACATATTGAAAGGCTTGACCGTACTGAAAATAACACAAACTATAAAACCGGTGGTTATGTAGAAGGTTTTAAAACTTTCAATTCACAGTTAAGCCTTGGTTACAGTCGAATGCTCTACAGTAATTTCCGGATCAACGGCGAGCTGTTTTTCGGATTAACGGATCTTCGGAATAATACATTCTTCGGAATAAATGCAACCGAAAGATCCAGTGGAATCAAAATAAGTCTTACATACGACCTGATAAAAAAATGAAAATGAATACGCGGTACATATTTCTTTTAACGGTTCTGCTGGTTTTTGGCTGTCGTAAAAAGGACTATCCCGAGGCGTCGGAATCGCGCGAAAACACGTTCTTCGCGAAACTGCTTGTTAATGGCCAGGCAAAGGAATTGCAAACGGGTATTGACAGGTATTATATGTACACGTCGCACGTGATGGATTCTTCGGGTGTGTATAATTTAATTAGTGAATTTAAGCAGCCCGGCTGCGCGAATTGTCCTAATAGTCTCAGAATTCAGATCAACGACCCGAAAATTTCCATTCCCCACAGCCCCATTATTATTGATTCGGTGCTAAAGGTTAAAAGTTACAGTTATCTTTCGGGTATGGTGGATATAGGTTACTCGTACAGCTTTACCGGTAAATTTAACAAACAGGTTGCGTCCGTTCACTGGGATTTCGGAGACGGCGGCACTTCATCGACCCTTAACCCTGCACACACCTTTAAAACAGGTGTTTATAAAGTCGCGCTGACCATTACAGCTCCGGATAACAGTCAAAGCACCATTATAAATAATCTTTCTGTTAACACCCCCGGGGATATAAACTGCTACGTCAGCGGATCAGTTGCAAACAATGTTACCTCTTTTTTAGCACACCCCACTGGAGCTATTCCTGCTTATCAGTATAGCTGGGACTTCGGTGATGGAACCACGGGGACCGGAATAAATCCGGTTCACACCTACATCACTCCAGGAGGTTATGGAGTAACTCTGAAGGTGCTTGACTCACAGCTTAATACCAAAACATGTTTTTACAATACCTATACCACAAACGATGCTTCGGCCTGCGCAACTAATTTTTCATACTCTTATCCAACTTATGTTGGAAAACGCCTGGGATCAAAAGTAATGGTTTCTTACATCGATGAAAACGGCGTTGTATTTACTTCCGATCATGAATTACAACCCGACAGCTCAAAACTTGAGATCCTTTCCGTGGAAAATTTCGTTAAAAATGAAAACAATGAGCAGGTAAAAAAAGTCAAATTAAAATTCAACTGCATATTATACAACGGCTCCCAATCGATTTCTCTGAAAGGAACGGAAGTAATTGCAGGATTTTCTTACAAATAAAAACCAGGTATGAAAACATTCAGATTTTTAGCTTTAGTCTTGGCTCTATTCCCAGTAATTGCAATAAATGCCCAGTGTGCTGTGGTACCGGGTGCTAACACCACTTTCTCAGCTGACACCTTATACTGTGTTAACGCTTCTTCCGGGACGGTTTCGGGGACAACATATACCTGGACCTTATACATGGATCCGCTTAACATATCCGGTGTCCCCAGCGGGTCGGTGATAAACACTTCAACAAGCTACAATCCGCCCCCGGTGCAGTATACAGCCAATGGCCTCTATCTGGTAGAGCTGATTGCAAGGAACAGTCCCACCTGCCCAAGTCAGACGTTTACCACGCATGTTGTTGTTTGCACCTATACCCCTAACTTCACATACACCTTAACCTCTGGCGCGGCAACATTCAGCACCAATGCTGCGGGCGCCGGGCTTAACGCGACTAACTGGATGTTTGGAGATGGGTCTTCAGGAAACGGCAACCCCATCACACATACTTATTTCAACGGAAGTTACTCACCGACGCTTCTGGCCATTTATGCAAATTATACCTGTGTTATCGCGGTAACCTCCTCTGTTATAACGATCACCAATAATCCCTGCAATGCAGACGCCGCGTTTACATACACAACCGGCAGTGGGGGGGTAGTGAGCTTTTCCAATACAGCGGCAGGCGACACTAGTGTTGCCCGTTTGTGGAATTTTGGAGATGGCAGCACCTCCACGCTTAAAAATCCCGTTCATACATACGCTATTGCCGGTAATTATAATGTGACCCTGGGCACGTTTCATCTTTTCAATCCCTCTTCCTGCAATGATTCCAGCATCATAAACGTGAATATCACCGGAATTCCATGCATTGCAAATTCCAACTTTTCTTTGTTTCCGATCGGACCTCCTAACTCTCACGTATATAACATCGTTCCTCAGTATCCCTATAATTTTTCTGCAGTAACATGGGATTGGGGCGATGGAAGCACAAGTAATACTCTTTACACAAGCCATACCTATTCAGCGGCTGGTAGTTATGATATTTGTCTCACGGTTACAACATCCTGCGGTTCAATGTCCGCAAGCTGCATGAGCCAATACCTGGCAAAAGGTACTCCGGCCGACCTGGTTTATATAAATACTACGCCTCCGGAATTAGTTACAGGTGTTGAAGAAGCTCCTTACAGAACCAGAGTTGTAACTGTTTTTCCTAATCCCAGCAGTGATGGCCTTCTATACATACACTCTGAACCCGCAGCAGGCATACTTGAAATGAGAGTGCATAACTTGTTGGGTAAGGAGGTGTATCACGATGCGTCTCCGTCCAGCGAAGAATCGTTCCCTGTAAACCTAAGTATCTTAAGCAGTGGAATTTATTTTTTACAATTCGTATTCCCTGAGAAAATTGATACGTATAAATTTATTATCAGTAGATAATAAATTTTACAAAAAAAACGGCCGGCAAATCGCCGGCCGTTATGATCCATAAAAATCAACGTCTATTTTTTGCTTTCAGCCGCTTTGGCATCGGCTTTTACCTTTGCCTCCTCCATCTCTTTTATACAGCGTGCTTCCGCGTCATCTACTAATTTCTGCACTTTCTTATCCACTTCTTTTTTAGCCAACTCAGCGGCTTTCTTCGCGGCAACCTTAGCAATCGGATTTTTTGCTTCTTCTATAAGTTTATCTGCATTGGCATACCCCTCCTGCTTTTGTTTCTCGGCCTGCGCCTGCGCTTCCGCTTTTTGTTTCTCACACTGCGCTTTAGCCTGTTCAAGAATTTTTTGCGCCTCCTCGGCAGCCTTGTCGATGGCGGTATTCAGCGCCTGGGTTGTAACAGTAGAAACAACGCTCGGGCTTCCCTCTTCTCCTTTCATTCCTGTTTTGATAGTTGGATTGGTAACCGTACCACCCATGGATACATTCACATTGATCTTCTCACCAACCGAAATATTAGTCCCCGCTTTTTTATTCGCCTGGGCCATTAACCCTTCAAGTGCGCTGTTGGCAGCACCACCAAACATCTTGCGCGGGATCTCCATTTTGTATTTATAATCAATGGTCTGATCAAGCCCGGTGCTTCCGCTAACATTGGTTTTGATCCCCGCAATTTTTACATCGAATGGCTCAAGATTCAACCGGCCGTTCTTAATAAAGTAGTTGGCGTTAACATTATCCACTTCCATATTTTTAAGCTGGTCTATTTTTAAAGCCTCGCCTAATTTCACAAACGGCGGAAAACCACCTACGCTTACTTTATTTGTTTTAAATACACCGCGCGCATCCACGGCATTCAAATCCGGCTCCATCTTTTCATTCATTGAAGTTTTGAAGTTTTCCAATGTCGCGGTGAACATGCCTTTTGCGTATTGACCAATAGGCGCCAGTTTCTGAACGGTATTAAAGGTTTTAAATGTAGTCTGGATATCAAAGTTCTCCATTTTCATGCTCATCCCGACGGTTGGTTTCTTAATGTTAGTTGTTTCGTAATAGCCGTTAATGGTAAGCGCGCCGCCGATCACGTTCATTCTTAAATTGGTCATGTCAACCTTCTGATCACGTATCACAATGTTTCCGATCATATTATCCAGCACAAGATTGCTGTATAGTACTTTATTGATCTTTGCATCGAGGTTAAAATCATAATTTGCAGGAACGGCAAACACGGTCATCGCGGCGGTATCGGCAGCGGTTGTAGCCGTGGCAGCTGCGCTTGTATCCGCTGGGCCCATTAGCTCATTCAGGTCCATCAGGTTGCTGTTAAGCGCAAATGATCCTTTGATAAGGTCGTCTTTAAAAATATACTGCAGCAGGTTGTCGATCCTTCCTGAGGCTTTAATATCACTTTTTCCCATCAGGGCGTCAAAACTGGCCAGCTCCACAAACTGGGTGGTGAAATTCAATTTCAGCGTGTTTAATTTTATTTCATACGGCAGGGTGCTGGTTTTATAGTCCATCTTGTCGATCTCAAAAGAACCGCTTGCCTGGAATTTATCAAATTCCTTTTTATCGATCGCGCTCATGTTTCCATTGGCGCTGATATCTGCTTTAATAGTTCCGCTTAAATTATCTCCTTTATCAAGTGGAACAAAATCTTTAACCGAAGCAAGGTCGATCAATCCTTTTATGTTTGCCTTTATGCCAGGGTCTGAAATAGGAGTTTTCACGTGTGCGACAATATCAATAGGGTTTCCGGCCATTTCAATGTGAAATTTATTCACATCAACAGTTGTCGCGTCTAATACACCGGTAGGGTTCAAAACCTTTACATCAATGTTGATGTTATTAACAGATTTAGGCAGGCTTGGATATTTGAACATAGCATCCATGATGGACAGGTTTATTCCAAACGCAGGCATTTCAGAGGCGTTGTATCTTCCTTTTGCGTGCCCGTCCAAAGCAAGTTTCCCCGAGGTTTTTATGGAAGCAAAATCCTTGCTGTAAACGCTTGGGATCAGTGATAAAATAGCTTTAAACTCTGTTTGTTTCGCCGCAAATTTAAGATCCATGTCAATGTTTGTATCTGGCATTAATATGTAGCCGTCAAATCCAAATGACAGATCATTCAGGCTTAACTCATTTTCTTTGAAGGTGAATTTCATCTTCGGCATATCCATGTCAAGATCAGCTTTCATCTTCGTGTGCACATCATTCAGGTAAGCCACGCCGTCCATTTTATAAGTTGTTTTTGCAATGTCCAGCAAATTATTCATCACAAAATTATCTTGTGTGAAGTCTCCGTTTAAACTGTAGTTAAAGTTCTCCAGCCTGGCATACATGTTTCCATCCTGATCATCATATACGATAAATGCTTCGGTGATCTTAAACTCTTTCAGCTTCATGGCAAATTTTGTTGCCGATGTGTCAGCTACGGCAGTTGCGGTGTCGGCGCTTGGTTTTGCGATGTCGTAATTGGCTTTGCCGCCTTTAAGAACTTTTACCATAATCCGGGCCTTATCAATAACAATGGAATTGATCTGGTATTGATCCCCGCTCAGAACACTTTTAAGATTTATGTCGGTTTTTAACTCCCCTATATACGCCAGTGTATCATCCTTAAATTCATCCACCCCAATTATACTTACTTTTTGAATTTTAAACCTGAAATCAGGAAAAGAAGAGATCAGGCTCAGGTCAAAATCTCCAAAATCTACTTTTGCGTTTAGGTTGGCGTTGGCCTGTTCTTTAACAATGGCTATGATCTTATCTTTAAATATAAAAGGCGCGGCTATCAATAAAATAATAATAACCAGTAAGGAAATTCCGGTCCATTTTAGAATCCGCCTGAACAGGCTTTTTTTAGGTTTTTGGCTCGACATAGTTCTGTTAAATTTAGGAATGATAAAAATAAGAAGAATTAGCAGAAGAAAATTATTTTAAATAATAGCGCCTTCCGAATTATAACTTATTGGCTTTATTGCATTTATATAAAAAAGTTACTTTTATTTGTTAAATTTTAAAAGGCGCCCAACCATTGTACATCTATACTGGTATTTGTTTATATACCCATAAAAATGAGTACAATAAGTGGTAACGGTACCTTTCCTTTTTTCTTTTAATATTAGGGGCATAGATTGTTAACCCCCTAAGTGTGTTTAGTGAGAAAATTAGTTACCACACAAAACAGGCAGTTCGACAGGCTGCCTGTTTTTTTATGCCTGACCTTGTCCACGTTTCACAGACCGCTCCTAAAGGAGCTTTGTATCAATCCGAAAAGTTGTGGAGCTAGAAATAAAGCTTGAAAGCCTTCTAATGAGCCATTAACCAAAAGCTGTCTTGACCGTTATTTGTTTTCCGGGAACTTGCTAAAGATTAGTGCATGGCGGACTGAGGGAAGGTGTATGAGAGACCGAGAGAACGCAATGTCTTGTCCTGAAATAGGTTGACACTAAAAAGTCAACAGATGAACATAAAAAAGGCAAAAAAAGGACCTGCGTACAAATACGATGCAGCCCTAAGACGAAAAA
>Ga0208492_1000222_pt1 | contig 55374 bp, 45 predicted proteins | sample Subbioar_CSW14AB_FD_184820 | JGI IMG/M metagenome (GOLD analysis project Ga0208492, IMG submission 184820) | Serpentinite rock and fluid subsurface biosphere microbial communities from McLaughlin Reserve, California, USA - CR12Mar_CSW14AB (SPAdes) | ecosystem: Environmental > Terrestrial > Deep... | reverse complement strand
CCGCGCGTAGCCCCACCCTTGATGTCCTTGACGCGATTTGGAGAGCACCACCCCGACGCTCCGCTCGTGACGGCGCGTTCTCCGCTCATGGGGCGCTCGGGATAGGAAGCGCGTCGCTGTTGCGCGTGGAGCGCAGGTAGGGCGGTAGACTTGGAGGCATGAGCGGCTTCGAAATGCGATCGCGCGCCTTCGCCGTCCTCACCGCGTGCGTCTGCGGCTGCGTGAACGGCGGAGGCTTCGACGACGGCGAACGTGGCAGCGAGGACGCGCGGACGACCGACGCTGCCGCGATCGACGCGTGGGACTCCGCGACGACGGACGACGCCTCGGGAAGTGACATCGTGGAGGCGACCGACACCATGCCGGCGAAGGACACCGCGCCCCCGGCCGACGTTGGTCCATGCAAGACCACCTGCGGCGGCAACGAGTGCGGCCCCATCCCCGATCACTGCGGCGGCACCGTCACCTGCGGAGACTGCGGCGGCGCGCCCGGCGAGTACTGCGAGACGATCGCCTCACCGATCTTCCGCACCGGCGTGCACAACGCCATCGCGGCACTCGCCGCGACCAGCCCCTCGTACCTGGACGTCGCCGACGTGGTCGGCGGCAACTACCGCGTCCTCGACAACGTTGCCTTCGTCACCGCGCTCGTCGCCGAGATGTCCAAGAAGCCCGGGCTCGTCTGCATCCCCGATCCGGTCGACGGCACCGAGATCCGCGTCCGCCCCGCCACCGTCGACGCGGCGGAGAACTATCACGTGATCATCAGCTCCGGGTACACGGCCTACAAGTACACGTCGACCTGCAAACCCGCGGGCTTCTGACCGTTCAGTTCGCGGCGCTCGCGGTGCCACGGCGCGGCTCGACGCTGCGCCGCACGCGCTGGAGGAAGCTCGCGATCTCGGGCCACATGCGGTCGGGCGATCTCCGGAGCTCGACGAGCGAGCGGGCGTTGATCAGCTGCGCATCGGGGAGCTCCGCGGCGAGCGCCTCGGCATCTCGGAGCGAGTGAAGCCGATCGCCTCCGTGGCCGATGACCAGCGTCGGCATGGTGAGCTGTCGACGAATGCGGCGCGGCGGGACGACGGGGCCGACGAGGACCCCGTGCAACACCGCGGTGATGACCTCGGGCGGAGTGGCGATCAGGTTCATCACGCTCGCCATCCAGAACGCGCGCGGACGCGGGAGGCGTCCGAGGAACCCTGACCAGGCGCTCACGATCGGGCGCGCGAAGTCGACGGCGGTGAGGGTGGGCACGAACATCATCGCGGCGAAGGTCGTCGACCACTCCATCACCGGCATCTCGAGGAACAGGCCGAGGACGCGCCCCGGCGCGATCGCGGCCACTTGCAGGGCGACGACTGCCCCGAGCGACACGCCACCGACGAGCGCGCGATCGATGCCGAGGTGATCGAGGCACGCGAGCGCTTGCTCCGCGCAGAAGTCGATCCGGTGCTCACGCGGGTCGGTCGGTTTGTCGCTCTTGCCGTGACCGAGCAGGTCGAGCAGCACCACGCGGTAGCCCTCGGCGACGAAACGATCGGCGAGGTCGCGATAGAGCAGCGTATCGAGCAGGAGCCCGTGCATGAGCAGGAGCGGCGTGCCCTCGTCGCCGTGCACCTCGTACGAGAGCCGGTGACCGCCGTAGTGGAACTCGCCGGAGCTGCTCGGGACGCCGTTCGCCATGATTGTCTTCTCCTCGCATGCGCGGTGACTGTGACGCACTGCGCTATAGCGCGATCGCGTCGGGGCGACGACGTCCAAAAGGCGTGGAGGAGGAAGCTTGCGTCGAGTGCGGCCCTCTCCCTCGCTACTCTGTGCACGGGGAATGGTTCACTTGCTCAGTCGACACGACCGAGAGCGCGCTCCGAGCGAGGCCCTCAACCTCGCGCGCGTCGTCCTCGACAACATGTACCAGTTCGTCGCGCTCCTCGACCTCGAGGGCAACCTCCTGGACGTGAACCGGACGGCGCTCGATGGAGGAGGCCTCCGTCGCGATGCGATTCTCGGTCGACCCTTCTGGGAAGCTCACTGGTGGACCGTCTCGCGCGAGACGCAGGAACAGGTCCGCGAGGCAATCGCGCGCGCGGCACGGGGCGAGTTCGTCCGCTACGAGGTCGACGTCCTCGGCGGCGCCGCGGGGAGCGAGCTCATTACGATCGACTTCTCGATCAATCCCGTCCGCGCCCCGGACGGCAGCGTGATCTACCTCCTGCCGGAGGGGCGGAACATCACCGAGAAGAAGCTCGCGGAGGCGGAGCTCGCGCGCAAGACCAGCGAGCTCGAACGTCTCAACGAGCGCCTCCGGGAGTTCGATCGACTGAAGACGCAGTTCTTCGCAAACGTGAGCCACGAGCTACGCACGCCGCTGGCTCTCGTCCTCGGCCCGGTCGAGCGCTTGCTCGCAGACGAGCGGACGGCCCCGGACGCTCGTGAGGTGCTCGGGGTGGTCGAGCGGAATGGGCGCACGCTTCTCAAGCACGTGAACGACCTCCTCGATCTCTCGCGTCTCGAGGCAGGACGCATGCCGATGCGCTACGCGGAGGTCTGCGTCTCGTCGCTCGCCCGCTTCGTCGCGTCCCACTTCGAGCTCCTGGCGAGTGAGCGCGGGATCGAGCTCCGCGTGGTGGTGCCGGACGATGCGAACACCGCCGAGATCGATCCCGAGAAGATCCAGCGCGTCGGCCTCAACTTGCTCTCCAACGCGTTCAAGTTCGTGCCGGACGGGGGAACGGTCGTCGTCGCGGTCGACGTGGGGCGTGACCAGGTGTCGCTTCGTGTGGAGGACTCGGGGCCGGGTATCCCGCAGGAGATGACGACGCTCGTCCTCGAGCGATTCCGGCAGCTGGACGGGTCCACGACGCGCACACGCGGAGGCACCGGCCTCGGGCTCTCGATCGTCCACGAGTTCGTGCAGCTGCATCTCGGAACCGTCGAGATCTCTCGCTCTCCCTTGGGCGGCGCGCGCGTGACCGTCACGCTGCCTCGCTCGGCGCCCGAGGGGACCTCCATCGCTCCGGCGAGCTCCGTCGATCCCGATCTCTCACGCCAGACCCTCGCCGAGCTCGGTGCGAGTGTCCATCGCTCGCCGCCTCGCGTCGCTTCGAGCGACGTGAGGCCGCTCGCGCTCGTCGTCGAGGACCACCCCGAGATGAACGACTTCGTGGCGCACGCCTTGTCCGAGCGCTTCCGCGTGGTCCAGGCGTTCGACGGCGGCGACGCGCGCGCGCGCCTCGCCGAGCTGCGACCGGACCTCCTGGTGTGCGACGTGATGATGCCCGTGATGAGCGGTGTCGAGCTGGCGCGCGCGGTGCGCGAGGACCCCGCGTTCGACGAGGTCCCCATCGTGATGCTGACGGCGAAGGCGGACGACGAGCTCCGCGTGCGCATGCTCGGGTCCGGGGTCGACGACTACGTGCAGAAGCCGTTCTCACCCGCCGAGCTCCTGGCGCGCGCGACGCGCCTCGTCTCGGAGCGGAAGCGCGCCGCCGAGCTCCTGCGAAGGAGCGACGCGCGCTACCGGAGAATCGTCGAGACCGCGCGCGAGGGGATCGTCTCGCTCGACGCCAAAGGATGCGTGGCTTTCGCCAATCGCGCGATGACAACGTTCCTCGGGACGACGGTGCTCGGAATGCTCGGCGAGCCCTTGCTCGACTTCGTGGTCGACGACGATCGTCCCGCGATGCAAGCCTGGCTCGCGCGCCTGGACGACGGGGCCGAGCCCCTCGAGGCTCGGTTCCGACGGCAAGACGGCGCGATCGTGTTCGGCCTCGCGCGGGCGACGCCCGACCCGGAGGCCCCGGAGCTCGGAAGCGTGTTCGTGACGGTCGGCGACGTCACGAGCCTGAAGCGGGCACTCCGTGAGAAAGAAGCGCTCCTGCGCGAGGTGCACCACCGGGTGAAGAACAACCTGCAAGTCGTCTCGAGCCTCCTCTACCTCCAGACCACGCAAGAGACGTCGACATCGCCGAGCGACGCACTCCTCATTGCCCGCAATCGCGTGGAGTCGATCTCCCTCGTGCACGACGTGCTCCATCAGGGCGAGAATCTCGCCGCGCTCGACTTTGGTGCGTACGTCGAGGGGCTGTGCCGGCGGCTCGCCGAGGTCTACGTGCGTGGCGGAGCGCAACGCATCGAACTGCGCGTTCAGATCGAGAGCGCGCCTTCATCAGTCGACATGGCGGTGCCCTGCGGGCTCGTGTTGAACGAGCTGATCTCGAACGCCTTCAAGCACGCGTTCCCTGGCGGGCGCAGCGGTGAGGTCTCCGTCTCCCTCCACGTCGAAGATGACCGCTTCGTCGTCGCGGTCAGCGACAACGGGGTCGGTATCGGGGACGTTTCCGGCGCGCCGGGCCTGGGGCTCCGGCTGGTGCAACGTCTGGCCCAACAGGCGCGGGCGACAGTCGAGCTCACGTCGCGGACCTCTGGCACGACCATCACCCTGACGATCCCGCGAGCGGGTGTCCCGGTCAGCCCGGCCGTGGACGAGTAGGTCACACGGCGAAGACGGTCGGGGAACCTCAGAATCCCGGCGAGTCGACGCCGTGGGTGGGATCCTCGGGCGCGACAGGCGGTGGCGCAGGCGCTTCGGTCTTCGATTCCTCGGTCTTCGGCTCTTCCGCCTTGACGACTTCCTTCACTGGCGCAGCCGGCGCCTCGGCGCTCGCCTTCGGAATCGCAACGGGAGCTGCGAACTGAGGCACGGCCTTCGCGGGTTCGGGCTTCGCGCTCACGACGGGCGCGGCCGGGACGATCACCAGCGGCTCGATCGGGAACATGTTCGGTCGCGTGTCGAGGACGTGCGCGATCACGGTCCTGGCGGGCGCGGTCGCCGGTACCGTCCGGCCATCGATCACCACCATCGCGAACACCGCGACGACCGCCGCGAGCTCGAGCGTGTGCACGAGGTGCTGCGTCAAACGCCGACGCGGCTTCGGCTCCTCGGGGACGATCCGGGGGAGGGCCTCGGCCGGCGGGAACTTCGGCAGCACGTGTCCCGCACGGAACTCGTCGTCCTGGATGTCGAGGAGGTACGGCCGCACGGACGGCTTCTCGAGGAAGTGGTGCGCGGGGTGTGCGCGATCCGGCGGCGGCGGCACCGGGGTCGCGATGATCGGGCGCCTTCCCTTGGGCGGCGGCGGCGGGGGCAGATGCTTCATGACCGAGCCCTCCGACCGCTCCACGAGTGCAACGCGCAGGCCGCGCAGATTGGCGGGAAAAATCAGACGAAGATGGACCCTACCGATGGGGTCCCGTCGCGCGACCTTCGCGTCGTGCGCGCATGCACTGCACGCGGTAGCATCCGACGAATGCGCGCTCTTCTCGTCTTCTTGCCCTTGGTGCTCTTCGGTTGTGGCAGCAGCGATTCCGGCGGGACCCCGCCGACGACGGATACCGACTCCGGCACGGTGGCCGACACCGCTCCCGCCGACACCAAAGAGGCCGGTGGCACCAGCTGCACGAGCGCGCGAGAGACCGCCATCGGTCCCGTCGACAAGGTCTCGGGTGGGATCGTCAAGGTCATCGACGACACCGCGGGGGTGAAGACGGTGTTCATCGACGCGACGGCAGGCGGCATCTCCGGTGGCAAGACCAACCCGTGGGTCTACGTGAAGCTCGCGACGGGCACCCGCGCCGACCTCACGGACAAACAAGCGTTCGACTCGGCCGAGTGGGACCTCGCCCTCAAGCGGCCGATCATCCACACCAACTCGGGCGACGCCGGCCCGGGCAATGGCGGCGCGAAGATCGTCTCCAAGGCGTTCGACGCGGTGACCCTCGCCGACGCGACGGGCCTCAAGGTCGAGACCTGGTTCGACGCGGAGTGCACGCCGCTCACCGATCCGACCGGCAGCGTGAAGACCACGTTCGACGGTTGGTATGCGTACGACGACGCGACCATGAAGGTCACCCCGAAGGACCTCACCATCGTGGTCCGCGCGGCCAACGGCGACCTCTACAAGCTGGCGATCACCACGTATTACGGGTCGGTGAGCGGTGGCACGTCCGTGGCGGGCGCGAACTACATCGTCAAATACGCGGCGCTGAAATGAAGCGCATCGCCGCCGTCGCGGTCGCGCTCCTCGTCACCGCTCGAGCGGGGGCCGAGGAGTGCCCGAAGAACCGCCCGACCGACCCGAGCCCGCCTTCGGGCTACCTGTTCGAAGGCACACCGAAGAGCTACGCCACCCCCGAGGGCAACGCGCGCGTGTGGTGGACCGAGACCGGCTCGCACGCGCCCATACTGACGAGCACGCGCAGCGACGGCGTACCCGATTCGGTCGCCGTCGTCGGCGAGGTGCTCGAGAACGCGATCGCCAGCTACACCAAGCTGGGCTTCAAGCCCGCGCTGCGCGACGGCGACTACCCCACGTGCGCCTCCAACGGCGGCGACGACCGGGTCGACGTGTACCTCGTGTCGTTCAAGGGCGCCGACGGGCAGACGGTCTCCGAGCGCTGCACCGCGGTCGGCACCACGCAGAAGTGCCCGGGGTTCATCCTCGTCGAGCGGAACTTCCTCTCGAAGGGCTACGCGTCGGCGCGCGAGGGAGCCGAGACGGTCGTCGCCCACGAGTACTTCCACATGGTGCAGAACGCCTACGACCAGAAGATGGACCGTTGGTGGGCCGAGGGCACCGCGCAGTGGTCGACCAAGCAGCTCTACCCTGCGCTGCTCGATCTCGAGCGCAACCTTCCGGCGTTCTTCAGCGAGGTCTCCCGACCGATCGACACACCACCCTCGGGCGTCACCAGCGGGTTCCTCTACGGCGCAGCCATCTGGCCGGTGTTCCTCGGTCAACACCAGGGCACCGAGTCGATTCGCCTGGTGATGGAGGCGGTCGGAGCGGGCAAGGGCACCGTGCTCCCTGCCACCGACGAGGTGCTCGTCGGCAAAGGCACCTCGCTCGCCGACGAGTTCGCGACCTTCGCGGTGTGGAACGCTGCGACCGGCAAGCGCGCCGGAACGGACGGCTACAAGGACGCCGCGAAGTACCCGATGGTCGCCGCCGAGGCGTTCCCCGACGGCGCGGACGCCGTGCTCACGGGCATCACCGCGGGCATGGCCGCGCGCTACTACACGACCACCGATCCCGCAGCGCGCACGATCGCGCTCGAGGCCGACGACACGCGCCTCGGCGGCCTCGCCGTGCCCATCGAGGGCGGCAAGGTGATGATCGGCAAGGCTACGAAGCTTCCTGCGACGGTCACCGGCGAGGCGATCATCGTCTTGGCCGGGCGCTCGCCGAAGAAGACCGACGTTACCTGGACGCTGCGCGCGACGGCACCCGCCGTCGACACCGACGCGGGCACCACGCCTGCGCCCACGGGCAACACCGAGTCGAGCAGCGGCTGCGCGACGGGGCATCGCTCCGCCCAGGGCGCGTGGCTGGTCGCGATTGCACTCGCTGCGATGACTACGCGTCGTCGTCGCTGAAGCGCATCGATCTGAGACTGAAGTCCGTCCCGGCGACGTCGATGGATTCGAGTGAGCATGATGTGCGTCGACGGCGTGTGCCGCGACAGCATCTGCACCGGGAGCCCGGTCACCGATTCGCTTGTCGTGGCTCGGTTCGATCGCCCGCGACCACGGCCCGGCGGCGCCGACGCTGCCACGCGACGGCACCGGCGAACGCCCCAAGGAGCCACGTCGCGTCGCCGGAGGTGCGCGCTGTGCGACAGCCGCAGCCACCCGACTCTTCGTCGCCGGCGCCCGGGGGTTGCACGCACTTCCCCGAGCCGTCGCACACCAGCGGCGCGACGCAATCGCTGGACACCGCGCAGGTGTCCTTGCAGCGACCACTGCTCTCGCAGCGGAAGGGGGCGCAGTCGGTCGTGGTACCGTCGGCGCCGGTGACGATGTGATCGCCGTCGCAGGTCGCGGCGGAGACGCACTTGCCGGACGCCACGTCGCAGCGGGTGTTCTTGCCGCAGTCGGCGTCGGCCGTGCAGCTGGTCTTGCAGGCCTTGGCGCCGCACGCGTACGGCTCGCAGACCTGCGTCTCGCTCGCCGGACACCCGCCCTTGCCATCGCACTTCGCGGCGAAGGTCGCGACGCCATCGGTGCAGGTCGCCTCGCGACATGGGGTCGTGGTCGGCTCGTACGCGGCGCACGAGTCGCGCACCGTGCCGTCGCACTTCGTCGCGGCGCACGGGTTGGACGCCGTCCCGCCGGCGCACTTCGGACGGGTGCTGTGCGCGTCGCCGGTCACCGGTGCACAGCTGCCCTCGGCCCCGGCGACGTCACACGCCTCGCACTGGCCGGTGCACGCGCTCGCGCAGCAGACGCCGTCGACGCAGAAAGCGCTGGCGCACGCGTCGGCGAGCGTGCACTTCGCGCCGTTGGCGCCCTTGGTCCGGCAGGTGCCGCCGTCACACCACGCGGTCGACGCGCAGTCGGAGTTGGTGGCGCAGGTCGACTTGCAGCTGCCGGCGCTGCACGCGTATGTGGCGCAGTCCACGCCGGTCGTCGACGTCTTGCACGCGCCGAGGCCGTCGCACAGCACGCCCTTGGCGACGTTTCCGTCGCAGGTGCTCGCTCCGCACGACGTGCCCGACTTGTAGAGCCGGCACCCGCCGCTGCCGTTGCAGAACCCGTCACGGGCGCAGGTCGACATGCCGTCGTCGGGGCAGGTGCCGTGCGGATCCTTTCCGTCCGCCGCGGGGCCGCAGGTCCCGTCGGCCCCGCTGGTCTTGAGCGCGGCCGCGCACGCGACGCAGGTGCCGCTGCACGCGGTGTCGCAGCAGACGCCGTCGACGCAGTTGCCGGTCGCGCACTCGGAGTTGCTGGCGCAGGCGCCGCCGAGCGCGAGCTTCGTCTGGCACTTCGAGTCGGAGGTCCGGCAATAGGCGTTGGTCGTGCAGTCGAGATCGCTCGCGCACGTCGTGCCGCACCCCGCCGAGCTGCCGCTGCACGTGAAGGGCGCGCAGGTCGGCGAGCCCGTCGCGCCGCGCCCGAGCAGCGCGCACGTGCCCTTGGTCGCGCCCGAGCAGGTGTCGCACGCGCCATCGCACGCTGCGTTGCAGCACACGCCGTCGACGCAGAACCCCGACTTGCACTCGCGACAGCCGGCCACAGCGCAGTCGGTGACGAGGTTGCACGACTGCGCGTTGTCCTTCTGAGCCTGGCAGATCTTCGCAGGCGTGCAGTAGAAGCCGCCCGCGCAGTCGGTGTCGGTCTCGCACGTCGTCGGGCAGGTGCCGGCGCCGCCGCATAGGTAGGGCGTGCACGAGGGGACGCCCGGGCTCCCCACGGCGATCGGCGTGCAGGTCCCGAGCTTGCCAGTGGCGTTGCAGACGTCGCATCCGCCGCCGCACGAAGTGTTGCAGCAGTAGCCGTCGACGCAGAACGAGCTGCCGCACTCGGTGCCGACCGAGCACGCGACGCCGTTGGATTTCTTGCAGTTGCCCGCGCCGTCGCAGGTGCCTGCGCAGGTCCCGGGATCGGTCCCGCCGGCGCTGACGTTCAGGCACCTTCCAGGGGTGATCGTGCAGGACTTGCAGGTCCCGTCGCACCGCGTGTCGCAGCAGACGCCGTCGGCGCACGCGCGCGTCGCGCACTGTGCGTCGGACGTGCAGGCGGCGCCGGGGAGGATGCCGCTCGAGACCAGGCGCGCGCGGGCGCGCTTCACCATGAAGGGAGCGGTGCCGTCGAAGCGGGTGTAGGTCACGAGCATGTTGCCGCCGCCACGGCTCGCGGCCCACGGCCACTCCTCGCCGAACGCGCTGTTCGCCACGGCGACGCCGCTCGGATCGAGGACGGTTCCGTCGTACTTGACCCACGTCGCGTACACGTCGCCCCGGTAGGTGCCGGCGGGCGCGGCGCGGAGGTCCATCCAGAACACCGCGGTCCCCACCGTGTCGCCCGGGTCGACGACCACGGGAGCCTGTTGGATGCCGGCGACCGTCGCCAGCGCGATCGGCGAGCTGTCGAGGACGCTCCCCGCGGTGGAGATGCGCGCGGCATAGATGTCGGCGTTGCTGCTATCGCCCGGATCGTTGCGATAGTCGGTCCACGCCGCGAGGTAGTGCTGGCCGTTCCAGGCGAGCCGCAGGCTCGACCGCCGTGCGACCGTCGGGCCCGGATCGATCAGCGCCGAGTCGAGCACCACGCCGGCCTTCGAGAAGCGCTTCAGACCGACAGCGTTCACCGAGCCGTTGCTCGAGTTCACGCCGATCATGCAGTTGGTGCCATCACAGGCGATCCCCTCGCCGCCCACGTAGCCGGAGCCCCAGCCGGTCGTGGGAGGAGCCACCACCAGTACGCCCGACGGATCGAGGACCGAGCCCGCCGGGGTCACGCGGCGTGCGTACACCCCATCACCCGTGCCGCTCTGGGTCTGGCGGTTGGTGACGACCACGTAGTTCGTTCCGTCGAACCCGACCGACGAGAGGTAGTGGCTGTCGGTGCCCACGACGAGCGGGACCTCGGCCGCGAGGACGCCGGTCTTCGCGACGAATCGCCCGTACACGTCGCTCGCGCTACCGAAGCCCGGTGGCGCCGGATTGCGGCTGTCGATCCACGCGACAAGGAAGTTCGTCCCATCGAAGGCGACCTGGGGATTACGCCCCTTGCCGAGCGTGGTGACGGCGAGGCCGGCGGGGTCGAGGACCGTCCCGGTCGGCGCGACGCGGGTCGCGTAGATGTTGGTGGCGTTGCCGGTCGTGCTCGTCGTGCCGCGGAAGTCCGTCCAGGCGATGAGATAGTTCGTGCCGTCCGACGCGACCGAGACCTCCACCTGACGGTTGGCCGCGCGCGACAGGGCGAACGGCGTCGTGTCCACGATCGCGCCCGCCTTGCTGACGCGCGCGGCCTTCTTGGCGTTCGTGACGAGCGCGTTGGTGCCGTCGAAAGCGATCGCGCCGGCCGAGTAGTAGCCGCCTGCCGTCAGGACCTTGACGGGCGTGCTCACGATCGCGCTGGCCGAGAAGCTCGCGACCCACGTGTCCGAGGCATACGTGCTCGGCGTGGAGTCCTCCCAGCTGACCACCCAACCGCCGCCCGCGCCGGTCAGTGACGCCGGACCGTTGCCGACGTCGGTCGCCACGAGGACACCCGTCGCATCGAGGATGGCCTTCGCCGGCGTGACGCGCGCGGCGTAGATGGCCGTGGTGAATCCGCCGCGGAAGTCGTTCCAGGCGACGAGGTAGTTCGTTCCGTCGAAGCCGATGGAGGGCTTGCTCTGGGACTCGGTCGCCGCGCTGATCACGAAGCCGCCCGGATCGAGGCTCGCGCCTGCCTTCGACACCCGAATGCCGTAGATGTCGCTGTCGGCGCCGCGGGTGTCCGCGAACGCGATCATGTAGTTGGTGCCGTCGAACGCGACGCTCGCGCCGTTTCCAGTCGTCGAGACCGAGGTTTCGGTCGCGCCGACGACGCCGAGGGTCTTGCTGATCATCGTGTACGCCAACGCGGTCGGGTACCCCGACCCGCGCTGACAAGCGACGAGGCAGTTGGTGCCGTCGCAGGCGATCGACGAGTACGACGCGTTCGGGAGGAGCGCGACCTCGGAGGTGTCGATGACCGCGCCGGCGGACGACACGCGACGAGCCTTCAGGTTCAGTTTCCCGCCCTCGTTCTGCTCGTAGAGGACGATGTACTCGGTGCCGTCCCACGCCACCTTCGGGCGGAACCCGTAGCCGACGAAGACTCCGTACGCGTCGAGGACCGCCCCTGCCTTGCTCACGCGCGCCGCGCGAACGACGTAGTCGCCGTAGCTGTCGGTCCAGACCGCGAGGTAGTTCGTGCCGTCGAACGCGATGCTCGGGTCATCCGACGAGGGCACGGTCTCGACCGGCGTGTCGAGCGTCAACTCGCCGCCGATGGTGGGATCGAGCACGACCGGGAACGCCGCCGACGCGATCACGTCGGCCGGGACGACGAGCTCGATCCTACCGTCGCGGTAGGTGGGGGTGATGCGCGTCGAAGTGCCGCGCGCGTCGACGAGGGTCGCGACGCCGTATCGGACACCCCCCGTGCCAGCAGGTGACCCGCCGCCGAAGTGGAGCCCGTGCTCGGTCGCTCCGAGGAACGTGCCGCCGCTCACCGCGACGTCGACGACAAGGTCGCCTCCGCCCGGGGGCGCGGCCTCGAGGCGCCAGCTCTGCTCCACGCCGTCGTCACGGTTCTCGAGCTGCTCGACGAGCGGCCCGCGTGCGATGGAGACGACCGACGGCTCGACCCGCGTGCTGCCGGCCGAGGCCAGGGCGGCGCCGCCGCGGCGGATCGCTACGGTCTCGAACCTGGTCGCGGAGCCTCTGGCCGTGCGCGGACGGACGGTGAAGGCGCCACTCGCCTCGACCGCGCTCTCATAGCTCGATCCGCCGCCGGTGATCCGACCGCCGTCGTGCCTCCACGCGTGGCGCACCCGCGCCATGACGCTCGCGAGGTCGACGTCCTCGGACGGCTTCGCGGCGGCGGTGACTGCGACGATCGACGCGTCGGGAGCGTCGTGCGGTGCGGTGCCCCGACCGGAGCAAGCGGCGACGAGGGCGGCGGCGAGGACGATTGATCGCGGCGTGAAGGAGCGTCCCATCGGCTCCCTCGTACATTCCCTGCACCGCCTTGGCTACACCTTCGTCGCCGGGGGTCACCAGGCACGCCCCGAGCGGCGAAGTGGACTTGTGAGCCTGCCATGAAACCCGTCGGCGCCGTCACCAGCGGCCCGGACTGCTGGTATGGTGCGCCGATGTCTGCTTCCTCGCGTCGCTTGGTCTTGTGTGGTCTCGTCTTCGCGGTGATGGGCTGCCCCAAGAAGGAGGAGGCCCCCGCAGAGAAGCCCGCAGCGGCAAAGCCTTCTGCGAGCGCCCCGGCTGCGCCCAAGATCGATCTCGAGTCCGCGAAGGTGGCGTTGCCCGAGACCCAAGGCACGCCCGAGAAGAAGACCGCCGACTTCGGCGGCGGCGAGGTCACCATCGAGGTCTGCGCGCTCGACACGGCGCTCCCCCCAATGGCCGATCCGACCTGGGAGCGCGCGCTCCCCAGCATGACCGCCGCGCCCGACGGCTCGCTCTACGTGCTCGATCCGAAGTTCAACGTCCGCCACTACGTCAATCGGGCGCACAAGGGCTGCGAGCTCGTGCTCGATCGCACCTTCGGCAAGGACGGCCTGCTCGATGCCGGGTTGAGCGACAATTACCAGCTCTCCTCCGATGCCAAGGGCACGATCTACGCGGGCAGCGGCAGCATCGGCATGAAGGGCAAGAAGATCGTCGACGGCAAGGTCGACAAGTTCTGCGACGGCACACTCCGCATGCAGCCGTCCTCCACGCTCGTGCTCCTCGGGGGCAACCAGCTCCTCGACGACCTCGACAAGTGCCGGGGCAAGAGCGTGTCGTTCCACGAGGGGTTCGATCCGAAGGCGCCCGCGTGGGCCTCGCCGAGGCCGGTGGGTCTCTACGGCGACGAGATCGTCGTCCGCGGAATGGACCTCGAGAAGACCAAGGAGGTCCGGAAGATCGGCCTCCACGGCGCCGACGGCAAGCAGCGGATCAAGCTCGGCAAGGCCGAGGGCGACGAGTCGATGTGGTCTCCCGATGCGGCGACCACCTGCGCGGGCGACCTGTGCGTGTTCGAGATGACCCGCGGGAGCCCGTCCATTCTGCGTTGGAAGAAGGACGGCACCTTCGTGAAGAAGCTCAAGCTCGACGTGGTCGACTTCTCGGGCCGAAGCCTCGCTGCCGCCGGCGACACGCTGTGGGTCGCAGGCGGCGGTGCGGCCAAGGCTCCGGGCATCGTCGGGGTGATCCTCCGCGTCCGGGGCGTGAAGTAGCCGCTACTCGTCGTCCTTGATCTCGCGCGTGAGCAACAGCCGAATCGCGTCGAGCAGCGGTCTGCCTTCGTGCAGCACTGCGTAGACCTGGTCGCTGATCGGCATCGAGACGTCGAGCTTGCGCGCGAGCGCGTGGGTGGCGCGGGCCGTGTAGTAGCCCTCGGCCACGGAGGTCTGGGTCGCGAGGTACGTGGAAGCGTCGAGCCCCTCGGCGAGCTTCTTTCCGAGCGTGCGGTTACGCGACAGATCGCCGCTGCACGTGAGGAACAAGTCACCCGCGCCCGCGAGTCCGAGGAACGTGAGCGGCCTGGCGCCGAGCGCGACCCCGAGCCGGGTGATCTCGGCGAGGCCGCGCGTGATCAGGGCCGCGAGCGCGTTGTGACCGAAGCGCAGCCCGTCGCTCGCCCCAGCCGCGATCGCGATGACGTTCTTCGTCGCGCCGGCGACCTGCACACCGATCACGTCTTCGGAGGCGTAGATCCGGAACAGGGGCGCGTGGAGCAGCCGCTGCACCGTGTGCGCCGCATGTTTGCCGATCGACGCGGCGACCACGTCCGTCGGGAGCCCTCGGCCGACCTCGCGGGCGAAGCTCGGCCCCGAGACCATCGCGATCCGCTCCTTCGCGACGTTGGGCCACACCTCGCTCAACACCTCGGTCATCAGGCGGAGCGACCGCTCTTCCATGCCCTTCGAGGCGATCGCGATGGTCGTCTGCGCTTGCAGATGCGGGAGCACCTGCGCCGCGACCTCGCGGAGGTATTGAGCGGGGGTCGCGAAGATGAGCAGCTCGGCGCCTGGGACCACGGCCGCGAGATCGGTCGAGGCATGCAGCTTCGGCAAGCGCACCCCCGGCAGGTACTTCACGTTCTCACGCGACCGGACCACGTCTTCGACCACGCTCTGCTCGCGCGACCACAACGTGACGTCGTGGTCGTTCCGCGCGGCGTGGGCCGCGAGCGCCGTGCCCCACGCGCCTGCGCCGATGATTCCGATCGAGGCCATGCTTCACCTCGTGCTCACCGCGTCGATTCGCTCGAGCAGTGAGTTGTAGTCGATCAGGTGACGGAGCCCCAGGAACTGCTCTCGTGCGCGGATCGCCGCGTGGTCGCCGAGCGCCTGGGCGTGGTCGGGGGCCGAGCGCAACAGACGGATCGCTCCGGCGAACGCGTCGAGATCGCGTGGGTTCTTGAGCAAGAGCCCGTCGACTCCGTCTTCGATCTGGTCTGTGATCCCGCCGACGGCGCTCGCGACGATCGGGCGGCCCTTCCACATCGCCTCGGTGACCGTGAGGCCGAACCCCTCGCGCAGGCTCTTCTGCACGATGATCGTCGCGTGACGCTGGAGCGCGTTGACGATCGCCGCGTTCTCCTCGACGTCCGCGGTGGGGAGGTTGGCGAGATGCGCGCGGCGTCGCACGTGGTGGGGGAGCGCGCGGTACGCAGCCGCGACCTCGTCGAACACCCGCGCGCCGTCCGGATCGTCGGCCACCGCTCGCACGTTCGGGCCTGCGAGGATCAGGTCCGCACGGAGCTCGGGCGCGATGGCGACGAACCTCGCGAAGCCCTCGAGCACGCCGAGCGGATCCTTCAGCGTGTCCCATCGCGACACCTGCACCACCAACGGGTCCTCCCATTTTGGAGGTCCACCCAGGCTCATCACGTCGCAGCCGCGGTCGACGCGACTCGGGGAGCCGTCGTTGCGGGTGAACGTCGGCGCGGTCGTCCCGGGCTCGCCGCCGACGAGGCCGGTCGTGACCAGGATGGCCCGCACCGCTTCTTCCGACAGCAGCTGGTTCTTCGGCGCGAAGGGATCGATGGAGGGAGCGATCACGGCGATGCGATCGCGCGCGATGAACGGGGGTGCATAGGCCAGCCGCGAGAACACGAAGTACGCGACCTGCCGAAGGTACTGTCTCAAGAAGCCCCATCCGAGCGTCGACTCCTGGTTGGGCTCGTCGGTGCCGATGTGGCAGCGCCAGACCACGATCGCCCCGACCCGCGCGAGATGAGGAGTGAGGCCGAGCGTCTGCGGATCGTGCAGGATGACGACGTCGCGCGGACGTACGCGCGCGAGCAGCTCTTGCGCGTTCCGTTCGAGGGTCGCTTCGTAGATGTTGCGGGCCGAGTCGTCGAGCGGTGACCCATCGCCCGGCTCGCCGTGGAGTGCGTTGTGGATGCGCTTGGTGACACGGAAGAACTCGGGCGGGCCCGTGATGATCACCCAACGACTGTCGACGCCGATGGCGCGGACGTACGACAACAGTCGAGGGAGCATCTCGGCGACACCGCCCCCGACCGCGGTCGAGCTCACGTTCCAGATGACCCGTTCGGCGGCGCGCGCTCGCAGCGATGCCGCGAGCTCCTCCACGCGGTGGACCGTCGCCTCGCCGACCAGCGCGCCAAAGCGCCCGATCGTCGCCGGGTGAATCGGGATTTCCACGAGGACGGTCACCGCACCGATGGGATGCGGGATTCGTGCGAGGGCACTCGCGAGCCGTCCAAGGGAAAACGAGGCACGACGCATGCTCAGAAGGAGAGCGGAGGTGGAACATGCAGTTCGGGCGCATCTTCGCGTCGGCCTCGGCGCTCGCCCTCGCGGCGCTGTCGGTCGTCGGGTCGGCATCGGCCGAGACAAAGGTCCAGAGCGTGAGGCTCGACCCTCACGGGCAACCGAGTGGGGTTATCCTGAGCGACGGCAGCCAGCTCTGCGGGGAGATCAACCAGAAGCTCACCCGCGTAGCCGTGCCGGGCGATCCGGTCCGAGTAGAGCTCGCGGCCGGTGACCGCATCGTGCTCGTCAACGAACGCACGAGCGAGGGGGCGACGATCGGTCCGCGCGAAACGGTCGATTTGGCCCCTCTCATCGCACGCCCGACGCGGTACGGGATCGGCGGCGGCCCTCCGCCCATGCCGCCGCAGGGGCAGACCCCCTACGTCCACCTCGACGAAGCGAGTCAACTCGAGCACTTCGCGGTGGTCACCCGCGTCGCGCTCGTGCTCAAGGCGCCCAGCGGCGCGCCGGCGGGTCTGCTGATGGAGGACGGGACGCAAGTCCACGTCGTGCCTCGCCTGGCCGGTGTCCTCGCGCGATTCAAGCCGGGCGAGAGCCTTCGGGTCGAGGGCCTCGGTACCAAGAACGAGCACGGCAAGTCGATGTGGGCGCTCGCGATCACCCGTGATCGAACGGTGTTCCTCGATGTCGGTCGCGGCATCGGCGCGCCCGAAATCGGCATCGGGCCGCGTCCCCAGCCGTGACTATTTGATTCGTGCGATCCGGACGCGAACGCCCGCGGCGACGTCGGTGGTCAGGGTGAGGTGGAGCTCACCCGCCGCCGTCGCGTCGAGCGACAGCAGCTCGACGCCGCCGGTGCGGATCGTTCCGCTCGGCGTGCTCGCGGGCTGCAGCTTGGGGCCGAGCATCTTCTGACCGTGGAACTGCGCGAACACGTCTGCGCCGCGCTGTTTGTCCGTCACCGGATCGCTCACCGTCGGCAGGTAGGCGAAGCACGCGTTCTTCGGCGCGACGCCGCCGGCGGTCTCGCGGTTGCTCATCGCCAGCGTCGTGTAGAAGTCCATCGCCACGTCGGCCGCCTGCGCCTTGCCGACGGTGGTGATCGCCGTGGCCACCGAGTCCTTGCTGTCCAAGAGCGCACGGATGAACGTCGGACCGCCCTTGTTCTCGATGGTGCCGTCCTTGTTGGCGAGGTCGCCACCGCCGCGATCGTAGAGCCAGCGGGTGAACAGGTACGCGCCGCCGCGCATCGATCCGTCGCGTTTGCTGTCGTACTTCGCGCGGTCCTTGAACACGTCGGCGAGCGAGAACGAGTCGATCTGCTGCAGCCCGGCCTGCGTCACGTAGAGGTTCCCGGCCTGGTAGCCGATCACGTCTTGCGCGAGCGCGCCGAGGCCCTCGGCCATGTACCCGCTGTCGCCCCAGTCGGAGAGGCTGTTGCGGATCACCTTGCGGTTGTAGTGCATGAGGTGACCCGTCTCGTGCGCGAGGATCTCCTTCATCGCGGCGGGCGTGTTGTACGGCGGGGCGATGACGTCCGGGGGCGTGAGGTAGAGGAACTCCCCCTTGTTGCCGGTGGGGCAGCCGGTGAGCTCCTTCAGGTCGCACCCGCTGAAGTACGCGACGGCGGTTGCATACGTGAGCGGCGTGAAGACGAGGCCGATGCGGCCGTCGCCGTCGAGGTCCGACTCGACCCCGAACACCGCGCGCTCGCGGGGGAGGATGACGTCGTCCCAGTCCTTGAGGAACTCGTCGACGAAGGTCTTGTCGAGCTTCGCCGGATGCGCGGCGGTGACGTCGGCCCACACCACTGCTGTCTTCGAGACGGCGTACACCTCGGCGTCGATCGTCTCGCCGCCCGTCTCGAGCTTGCGTTTGGTGCCCACGGCCGGCGCGGTTCCCGTCGGAATGGGATCGGACGGCGGCGCAGCCTTGCTCCAATCGGCGCTCGACACCGAGCAGCCGTCGAGCAGCCGGGCCGTCGTGTCCCCCTCGATCGGATCGAGGGCGACCGAGTACGGGTACGTGCCGCTCACCTTGTCGAGCTTGGTGGACCCGAGCACCACGACGAACTTCTCGTTGCCCGCCGGCGTGCCGAGCTTGATGCGAGCGACACCGTCGTCACCGACCGTGAGCTCCGCGGCCTCGCCCGCGGCCAACCCGAGCGGACCCGGTGCGGGCGTGTCGGTGCCTGCATCGGTGTTGCCCGCGGGCGTGGTCGGATCGGGTTTCCCGCTGCAAGCGAGGAGCGTCAGGGCGGCAAGAAGGAAGGCGCGGCGCATGTCCCCGTCAGTCTACGTCGCCGCAGAAGGAAGAGCGAAAGCCCCAGCGCGCCGAGCCATCCGGCCGAGCTGGCGCCACCGCCGTACGTGCAGGACGAACCGCTGCCGGTGGACTCGTCGGCGTGCAGCGCCGATGTTCCGGCGTCGGGGCTGCTCCCACCCGGATCCTGATCGGTCCCGTTGGGATCCGTCTTCGGATCCTTGTTCGGATCCTGATCGACCCCGGTCCCCGGATCGACCGGCAGCGACGCGGCGGTCCATCGCGCGAGCGCGTTGTTCACCATGCGTTTGGCCACGTCGCTCTCGGGCTCGCTGGTTCCGTGCGCCCATCCGTCGAGCGCCCACGAGAAGCTGATCGCCGACATCGCGACGACCTCCGCGCGGCCGCCCCCTGCGAGGTCTTTCGCGTAATAGCCGGCGGAGCCCTGAGGGGAATCGTCGCCGGACTTGCGAATCGTGCCGAGCCGCACCTGACCCTTCGGTCGACACCAATCCCACTCGGGATCGCCGAACTTGGTCGAGTCGACCTCGTAGCCCATCACGTTCTTGATCCGATCGCCGTACTTCACACCCGTGCCGGCGAAGAGCCAGTGCGTCGGGTTGGTGATCTCGAGATCGCCCCACGGATAGCCGGGAAGCATCGCGGTCGACTGGGTGCCGGTGAGGAACATCGCGGGGTGGCGCTCGTCGATGCCCTTGTCCGGGTAGTACGCGAGCTGCCGCCAGCCGCGGGTGACGAGCCGGAAGTGCTTCTTCGCCTCTTCGATGTTGCCCGCGGCGAGCGCCGCGGTCGCGGCCTTGTTCTCCGGATCGCGAATGAAGCTGTTCTTGTACCCGATCACGGTGCTTATCTCGCCGCCGCTGCCGGGCTCGAAGCGGATCTGCCAGCCGAGCGTGTTGCCCGTGAGGAACAGGAAATTGACGCCGGAGTCGCGTGCGGCGAGCCCGCCCTCGAACATCGGACGCGACCAGTACTCGGCGTGGCCGAGCACCAACACCGCCTTGCGACCCTTCATCAGCGAAGGATTCGCGTGAATGTCCTGATCGGTGACGAACGCGACGTCCCACCCGAACCGCTCGAGGAATCGGAGCGCGGGATACTCCAGGGTGCCGACGTCGGCGGTGCCGCCGCCGACGAGGAACGGACGATCGAACGACACCTTCACCGACGCCGCGTACAGCGAACCCTTCACCGGGGTCGTCGCGGAGTTGAAGTCATAGAGGCTCTTGCCGCCGCGATCCTTGCCCGGCCACGCGTTGTACGCCTGGTGCGTCGCGGTGGAGACGACCGCGAGGACGGGGAGCTTCGCGGCGAGCTTGTCGTCGCGTACGACGAAAAATGTCGTGGCCTCCTTGCCGTCGTTGCGTTCGATGCGCGCGACGTACAGGCCGGGCGTCCACGAAGCGTCGGTCGGGATGGTGGCGCTGTCCTTCCACTTCGCCTCGGCGAGCCCGAAGTCGCCCTCCGGCGTGGGGTAGGGTTGGGGATCGGCCGGGAGGCCGGTGAGCACCTTCACCTCGCGTTGGCCCTTCCCGCCGTACCAACCGAGGCGGAACACGCGAATGGAGTAGCCGGTGGTCGACCGCACCTTCAGCGTGACGGTCTCGCCTTGGGCGATCGACCACCGCGCGGGGTACACGTCGACGACGCCGTCGCCCGCCGCGGTGCCGTCGATGCGCGCCGGCCACCGTCCGTCGACGCCGGGCTTCGCGTTCTCGTCGGCGATGACACCGGCGCTCGCCACGCCCGTCGCCAGACACAGACACGCCGTCACGAGGGGACTGACGTAACGAACCATGGTGCCGACTGCGATGAGGCGCACAGCGGCGGTGTTGCTCGGCGCGGCTGCGAGCGCGGGTCGAGGGTGCGGCATCATGCGACCATGCGCGATGACACCAAGAAGCCCGTTGCCCAACAGAACACCAGAGGGAGCCGAAGCGAGCTGCGTGACCTGCTCTCGCAGTTCCACACCGCGATGCTCGTGACCATCGATGATCACGGCTATCCCCGCGCGCGTCCGCTCGCCATCGCCAGGGTCGAATCCGACGACCGGGTGTGGTTCGCCACCCCCGAGCACACGCCCAAGGTCGCCGAGATCGCCGCCGACGCGAAGGTCGCCGTGCTCTGCCACCGCAGTCGCGACGAGGCGTGGGTCTCGTTGTCGGGCACCGCGCGCCTGATCCGGGATCCGGCCATGGCCCGTTGGCTGTGGGACGCCTCCATGAAGGCCTGGTTCACGGGCCCGGACGACCCCTCGCTGCTGCTCATCGAGGTCCGCCCCAAACACGCCGAGTACTACGACGCGCAGAAGCCGATGATGGCGCGCGCCCTCGAGATGGTGAAGAGCATCGTCTCGAACGAGCCCCCCAACATGGCCGCGACCAAACACGTCGAGATCGATCGGCTATCGGAGCCGGGGCGCATCTCGCACTGACGAGCGGAGCGTTCGTGGCGTACGCCGTGCACGGTGGGGCACGATGGCTTCCGCCGGCGCGCACGCTCCGTATGTTGCTCCGTCCAGAGGAGTCCCGAGGCAGCCGCAGAAGAAGGCGCTCGCACGCTACGCGACTCGCATCGGCATCCCGATCCTCGTGGTCGCTGCCGGCGCGGTCGGGGTCGTTCGTTATCGTCGTGCGCACGCCGTCGAGCCCGTGCGATACGAGCTCGGTCGTGTCGACCACGGTGGCATCGCGGCGAAGGTGACCGCGACTGGCGCGTTGTCGGCGCTCGTGACGGTCAGCGTCGGCAGTCAGGTCTCCGGGCGCATCGAATCGCTGTTCGCCGATTTTGGCTCGACCGTGACCAAAGGCCAGGTCGTCGCGAAGATCGAGCCGTCGCTCTTTCGTGCCGCCGTCGAGCAGGCAACCGCGAACGTCGGCGCCGCGCACGCATCGGTCGATCGTGCGCGAGCGCAGGCCGTTCAAGCAGACAAGCAGTTCGTCCGCGCGCAGACCCTGTTCGGCCAGGGGCTGATGTCGAAGGCCGACTACGAGACGGCGGAGAGTGCGCTCCGCGTCGCCCGAGCCGACGTGAAGTCCGCCGGTGCGGCCGCCGAGCAGGCGAAGGCCGCGCTCGCACAAGCGGAGTTGAACCTCAAGTACACGACGATCGTCTCGCCGATCGACGGCACCGTCATCTCGCGCAACGTCGACGTCGGGCAGACGGTGGCCGCGACCCTCCAGGCGCCGGTGCTCTTCACCATCGCGCAAGACCTCACGCGGATGCAGGTCGACACCAACGTCGCCGAGGCCGACGTGGGCAAGGTGCGACCGCAGATGCCCGTGACGTTCACGGTCGACGCCTACCCACGACAGAAGTTCGACGGCATGGTGCGGCAGGTGCGCGACAACGCGACCACGGTGCAGAACGTCGTGACCTACGACGCGGTGATCGACGTCGACAACACCGCCCGCCTCCTCAAGCCGGGCATGACCGCGAACGTGACGTTCGTCTGGGCGACCCGCGACAGCGTCGCCCGCCTTCCGAACGGCGCCGTCCGGTTCAAGCCCGATGCGCCGACGCTCGTCGCGATGACCGGCATCGATCGGTCGGCCGCGCCGCCGAAGCGCGAGCTCGCCGCCGACGAGCGGATCGTCTGGGTCATGCGTGCCGGTCACGCTGCGTCGGCCGTCGTTCGGATCGGTGTCAGCGACGGCACCGTCACCGAGCTGCTCGGCGGTGACGTTCGCGAAGGCGACGACGTCGTGGTCGAGGCCACGATGCCGCCCAAGAGCCCGTGAGGAGCACCATGGCCGAAGAACCGGTGATCCTGGCCGAGGACCTGTGCAAGGTCTACCAACTCGGCGACGACACGCTCTACGCGCTCGACCACGTGAGCCTCACGGTCGAACGCGGTGACTTCGTCGCCATCATGGGGGCGTCGGGGTCGGGCAAGTCGACGCTGATGAACATCCTCGGTTGCCTCGATCGGCCGACCAGCGGTCGTTATCTGCTCGCGGGTCGCGAGGTGTCGCTCTTCGATCGGGCCGAGCTCGCGATGGTTCGAAACCAGATGCTCGGTTTCGTGTTCCAGAGCTACAACCTGCTCCCGCGCACGACCGCGACCGAGAACGTCGAGCTTCCGCTCGTCTACGCCGGGGTCTCCCGGTTGGAACGCGCCGAGCGGGCCGCGCGAGCGCTCGAGCGCGTCGGACTCGGCGATCGACTCCACCATCGTCCGGCGCAGCTCTCCGGCGGTCAGCAGCAACGCGTCGCCATCGCCCGCGCGATCGTCAACGAGCCGCAGATCGTGCTGGCGGACGAGCCGACCGGGAACCTCGACTCGAGGACCAGCGAGAGCGTGATGGCCCTCTTCCAGGAGCTCTGGCACGCGGGTCAGACGATCGTGTTCGTCACCCACGAGCGCGATGTGGCGGCCCACGCAGCGCGGCTGATCACGCTGCGAGACGGTCGAATCCTGTCCGACGAACGCCAGACGGCGAAGCCGGCACTCCCCGTGAGGGCTGCATGATCTTCGGGCAGACCGTCGCGCTCGCCGTGCGCGCGCTCCTCCGCAACAAGACCCGATCGTTCCTCACCATGCTCGGCGTGATCATCGGGGTCGCCTCGGTCATCTCGATGGTCGCCGTGGGGGAGGGCGCGAAATCGCGGGTGGAGAAGGCCTTCGCGGGGATGGGCACGAACCTGCTGATCGTGCTCTCCGGATCGACCGCCGCCGGCGGCGTGATGGGCGGCTTCGGCTCGATGCCCACGCTCACCTGGGACGACCTCGCGGCCATTCGCAAGGAGGCGCCCGCCGTCGCCCTCGCCGCGCCGCAGCTCAATACGCGCGTCACCGTCCAGTCGGACGACGCGAATTGGACCACGACCGTGACCGGCACCTCCCCGGAGTTCTTCACCATTCGCGCGTGGCGTTTCGCCAGGGGTGCGCCGTTCGGAGGCAGCGAGGTCGAGGCCGGTGCGAAGGAGATCCTCCTCGGGCAGACCGTCTCCGATCGCCTGTTCGGCCCCGGCGTCGACCCGATCGGCCGCACCGTGCGGCTCCGCGCCGTGCCCTTCACGGTCACCGGGCTCCTCGAACGCAAGGGGCAGTCGCCCTTCGGCCAGGACTACGACGACACCGCGATCATGCCGTACACGACCTTCCAAGCGAAGATCCAGGGGAGCCTTGGCAAGTTCATCCCCGGGATCATCGTCGTCAGCGCGAAGTCGAACATCGACACCGCGCGCGCCGCGAACGAGCTCAAGACGATCCTGCGCGATCGGCATCACCTTTCGTCCACCACCGAGGACGACTTCAACGTCCGCAACCTCACCGAGATCGCCAACGCACAGCAGGCGGGCACCAAGGCCCTCACCGGGCTGCTCGCAGCCATCGCCGTGGTCTCGCTGGTGGTCGGCGGGATCGGCATCATGAACATCATGCTGGTGAGCGTCACCGAACGAACGCGCGAGATCGGTCTGCGCATGGCCGTCGGCGCCAAGCCGTCGCACGTCCTCGCGCAGTTCCTCGCCGAGTCGATGGCGCTCTCGATGGTCGGAGGGCTTCTGGGGATCGGCTTCGGCACGGTGCTCGCGAGTTGGCTCGCGGCCCAGCTCGGATGGCCGTTCGCGCCGCGGGTGGACATGATCTTCGTCGCGTTCTTCTTCAGCGTGCTCGTAGGCGTGGTCTTCGGCCTCTACCCGGCGCGCAAGGCCGCGCGCTTCGATCCGATCGAAGCGCTCCACTTCGAGTGACTGTCGACTCTCAGGGAGTCCCGCGGCACTTGCTCGGCGCCGCGACGACACAGCTCTTCGCGGCGTCGGGCTGTTTGCCGGCGAAGCGGTCGCGGATGAAATCGGTGATCTCGGGGAGCGACCAGGTGGTGGCCTGCGTGTGCGAGGCGCCGTCGCACTCCAGGTACTCCATCTTCATGCCCTGCTTGCAGAGCGTGGCGAAGCTCTCGCGCTCGATGGGCGTGTTCACCAGCTGGTCGGAAGCCCCGGTGACGAAGAGCACGCCGTAACCAGGGTAGGCGGGCGCGGGCCGGGCGACCTTGGTGGTGGTGAGGCCATTCTCGACGAGGATGCATCCCCAGGGCGCATACGCGCGGAGCGTGTCGTTGCTCTTGCCGGCCTCGAGGAGCGGCGCGGCGAAGATCGCGGCCAGATCCTTCGGTGCGCCGAGGTCGGGGCTGCACGACGCGGCCATCGCCTTGGGGATCTCGACGTCGCCCGGCGGGACGAACACCTGCGAGAGCTTGCTTTTGACGCCGTACCAGTCGCTCGATGCGCCGAACAAAGCGGCGACGTTCTTGCTCGCCTGGACGAAGCTCGAGAGCGCCCGTTGGGATTCGCCGAGCAGGTCGGCCGGGGGAACGGTCGCGACGACCCCGACGTGGGTGAGCTCTCCGGCATAACTCGCGGCGACGCGATCGACCCACAGCGCGGCGTGGCCGCCTTGCGAGCCGCCGAGCGTGGCGAAGCGCGTGGTCGCGCACACCGGCGCGTCGCCCTTCGCGAGCAGCTTCCCCACGGCGCGAACCGCGTCGAGCGACGCGATCGCGGTCGGCTCGGCGACCAGATAGGGATGGAGGAACCCCGTCGGCGCGCCCATTCCGCGCAGACCGATGTAGTCGGGCGCGACCACCACGTACCCGAGCGACGCGAGCGCCGCCGCGAGCGTGCGGGTGTCGTTGCCCTTGGAGGGCGCGCAGGAGTCGTTGAACCCCGCGGTGCCGTGGAGGAGCAACACGACGTCGAGGTTCGCGCGCTGCTCGAAGTCGGACGGCCACCCGACCAACGCCGTGGCCTCGAGCTTGGTCCCGCGATCCTGCGTGACGTAGGCGATCTGCTGCATCTGCACCTCGTGCGACTCGGCGACCTTCACCTTGCCGACCGCGAGGACGACGCCGCTGGCGGAGCTCGAGATGGTCTCGACGGCACCCTTGGCGGTGACGTCGCCGAGCGAAGGATCGTTCAGCCAGCCGAACGTCGGCACGCCGCACCGTTCGAAGGCGACGTTGGTGACCCTCGGCGTCGCGGTCGCACACCCAGAGGCCGCCGCGGGCGGGTCGGAAGCATTGGAGGAACAACCGAGGGCGAGGGAGAAGGCGAGGGAAAGGAAGGTTCGCTTCATGTCAGCCGGAAGATGAGTGAGAGGTTGTTGGCGGGCATCTCGACCACTTCGTCGAGATGCAGCCTGTTTGCCCGAGCGACGCGGGTCACGTCGTCGAGATCCCGTACCCCCCACGACGCATCGCGCGCGCGGAGCGAGCGATCGAACGACTCGTTGCTCGGCGCGGTGTGCTCGCCGTCGCGCTTGTACGGGCCGTAGAGGAAGAGGATTCCTCGTGGCACCAGGTGCAGCGGCGCCTCGGCCAGGAGCGCCTGGCAGGCCGCCCACGGCGCGATGTGGATCATGTTCATGCACACCACCACATCGAACGGATGATCGACGGGCCACGGCCGAGACCTCACGTCGAGCGTCAGCGCAGGATCCACGTTCCCGACGCCGGCCTCCGCACGCCACGCGTCGATGCTCGCGCGCGCATCGGAGGATGGATCGCTCGGCTGCCACGACACCGCGGGCAGCCGGGACGCGAAGTACACCGCATGCTCGCCCGAGCCGCTCGCGATCTCGAGGACACGCGCTCCAGCGGGCACCACCCGTGCGAGCACCGACAGGATCGGGTCGCGGTTGCGCGTGGTGGCCGGGGCGAACTGGCGGTCTTCCGGAGAAGGCACGTGGGGCGACAGGTTGCCACGCCGAACCAAGGGAAGCACGGCCTCTCCGCTCGATTCCCTGAGACCGATCGCTTACGAACCCCGGATGCCCTTCTCCACGACGTCCCCCCTCGACGGCGAACCGCTCTCCCAGGTCGAGGCCACGCCCGCCGAATCTGTGGGCAAGCTGGTGGCCCGCGCGCGCGAGGCGCAGGGGCGCTGGGCGCAGAAGCCGCTCGAGGAGCGGATGGAGATCGTCTTCCGGGTCAAGGATCGCATCCTCGACGCCGGCGAGGAGATCGCGCGTGTGCTCCGCACCGAGTGCGGCAAGCCCGAGGGCGAGGCCTGGACGGCCGAGGTCGTGCCGAACGCGGACCTCGTCGAGCACTGGATCGACGGCATCGAGGAGGCGCTCGCCCCCGAGGAGATCACGCTCGATCCGATGACCTACCCGGGCAAGAGCGGTGCGATCCACTCGGTGGCGCGCGGAGTGATCGCGCTCATCACCCCGTGGAACTTCCCCATCGCGATCCCCCTCCGCACCATCGTCCCCGCGCTGCTCGCGGGCAACGCAGTGGTGTTCAAGCCGAGCGAGCACTCGCCACGTGCAGGCGCGCTGATCGGCAAGCTGTTCGAGGGAATCCTTCCCCCCGACGTCCTGCTGATCGTGCAGGGCGCGGGCGACGTCGGCGCCGCGCTGATCAACGCGAGCCCCGACCTCGTCGTGTTCACTGGCTCCGTCCCCACCGGCCGCAGGATCGCCGAAGCCGCCGCCCGTCTGCTCATTCCGGTGAGCCTCGAGCTGGGCGGAAAAGACGCCGCCATCGTCCTCGAGGACGCCGATCTCGAGCGCGCCGCGCGCGGCATCGTCTGGGGCGCGTTCAACAACGCCGGACAGAACTGCGCCTCGATCGAGCGCGTCTATGTGCACGAGAAGATCGCCAAGCCCCTCATCGATCGGATGGTCGCGCTCACGCGCGAGCTCCGTATCGGCGATGACGTGGGACCGCTCACCACCCGCCAGCAACTCGAGATCGTGCAGCGTCACGTCGACGGCGCGCGCGAGCTCGGCGCGGAGATCCTCTGCGGCGGCAAGGCCACCGGCAAGGGGCTCCTGTTCGAGCCCACCATCGTCAAAGTCGCGGCCGACGAAGAGAGCCGCGTGCCGCTGATGACCGACGAGACCTTCGGGCCGGTGCTGCCCATCGTGGTGGTCAAGTCGGAGGACGAGGCCATAAAGCGCGCCAACGACTCGCGCTACGGCCTCACCGCGAGCATCTGGACCAAGAAGACGACGCGCGGCGAGCAGCTCGCCGAGCGCCTGCGCGCAGGCGTGGTCACGGTCAACAACCACGGCTTCACCGCCGCGATCGCGGCCGCGCCGTGGAGCGGCGTGGGCGAGAGCGGGTTCGGCGTCACCAACAGCAAGCATGCGCTCCGCGAGTTCACCCGCCCGCGATTCGTCCTCGTCGACAAGTCGAGCGCGAAGTCCGAGCTGTGGTGGATGCCGTACACCGCGAGCCTCGTGAACACGGTCAAGGCGATGGCCATCCTCCGCAGCGCGTCGCGCAGCCTCGGCGAGAAGCTCCGCGCCCTCGTGATGCTGCTCTCGAACGCACCCAAGCGCTTGATGGGCCGCTGACCTCCGGGCACGTGCCCGGCCGATCGCGGCACGTGCCGCCGAAATCCGCGCGAATCGCCGCGAAAATTGCGGGATCGGCGCTGGTCACGGATCCTGCAACGGGCGGCGCTCCATGCAGGCCAACGGCTACGTTCAAGGTTCTTGTCCGAAGTGTAACGGTCCCGTGTGGACCAGCGCCGGGGGCGGACTCGGCTACTGCCCCAATTGTCAGGCGCAAGTGACGGTCAACGTCTCGGCGGCACCGCAGAACCCCGCCATTCCCTACGGTGCTCCGCCCGCCGCGGGTGCACCGGCGCAGAACCCCTTCGCCAACATTCCCGGCGCGCGTCGACCGGGCGGCACGCCGGTCGTGCCGGTGATCTTCGGGATCCTCGTGTTGGTCATCGGCAGCGTCGCCTTCGCGTCGCTCAAGTCGTTCGTCTTCAAGAAGAAGGGCACCGCGACCGCGTCCGACGTGGGCATCGATCCGAAGTCCGCCGACCCGGCGAAGATGATCGAGGGCACGCGGGCGCTCGCCAGGAAATGGCGCTCCGACGCGGAGTTCTACTCGATCAACGTCGTCGGCCTGAAGAGCGACGGGACGGTCGACCTGAAGGACGGCGGCACCGTCACCATCACGTTCTACTCGCGCTCCGGTGTTACCTCGTCGAGCGCCAACGCTCGCAAGGACTCGGTCAAGAAGTTCGTCTTCAACGACGACCGCGTCGACTACACCGCCATGTGGGGCACCAAGAAGCCGTGGAAGGGCGTCACGCCGACCCCGACGCCGACCTGCAACGGCAAGAAGCTCTCGAAGGCGATGAAGGACGACGACGTCTCGCTCGACAAAGGCGCCGTGCTCTCGATCGATCCCCGCTGGGGCTTCGCCTGGCACGTGGTCTCCGGCTCGAGCAACCTCTGGTACGACCTCGAGGACTGCTCGGGGAAGAAGCTCAAGCTCTCGGGCGACGAAGACGACGGCGTGGGCAACGAGGACTGAGCGCCCCTCGAGTCATTCTGCTGGGACGAGCGCCGGGTCGAGCCCGGCCTCGCTCGGGAGGAGCGGGGTCGCGAACGGCACATCGGACGTCGGCCACATGAACGCTGCGACGAACAGGTAGGCGTCGAGCGCGTAGTGGATGAGCAGCGCGCTCAGCACACCGAGGTAGTAGTACTGGTTCGAAGTAAGCCCGAGGGGGTCGAGCCGGATCATCCCGGCGATCCCGCTGAGCAAAACGATCGTGGTCACGAGGCACGCGCCGTAGAACCGGGCCGGCGTGCGGGTGAGCCTCGTCACCGTCTTCGACTCGACGAGCCCGGCCTCGGTGCGCGTCTGCTGGAACAACGCGATCAACGCCATGTACTGGAACGAGTGCCACGCGTTGACCGCCTGGAACGCGAGCTCCAGCCGCGCCCCCGAGGCGGTGAGCGGGGTGAGGAACGCGATGGTCGACGTGAGCGCGATGAGCGTCGTCGGTCCGCGCTGCAGCGTCTTGTTCCGCACCTCCATCGCGGTCTTGATGACGAAGGCGATCGCGGCCGTCCCGAACGCGAGTGAGACCGTCCAGTAGGTGAGGGGAATCTTGGCGAACGACGGGATGAGGATCTCGACGTCCCCGAGCACGAACGTGCCGTGCACCAGCTTGTAGCTCGCGATGGGATAGAACGAGAGCATCAGCACCGCGTGGTCGATGAGGCGCGAGAGCGGCCCGTTCTTGCGGCCGGAACGCGCGCGGTACACCTCGGCGATGTACGCGTTCTGCTGGAGTACGTGGATCGACGCGGCGAAGATGAACGCGCTGAGCAGCACCTGGAAGTGGCGAACCACCATCAGCGCGACGAACGTGGGGATGCCCACCGCGCACGCGATCAAGAGCCGTCGGTGACCGCGACGGAACCGCGGGTCGAGGAACGTCGCAGCGTAGGTCGAGAACAGGTGCGGCCCGCCGATGAGCGCAGTGACGCCGATCCCGATGAACGGCGCCGCCGCGCCGGCCCACACGGCCGTGAGCACCAGCGGCACGAGCACCGCGCTGCCGATGAGCCAGGTCGAGTCCCAGCGCGCGCTCTTGATCCATCCGGATTCGTTCACGCCCCGTGCGATGCCCGCTCGGGCCGATCGCTCGCGACGCGACCAGGGGGGCTAGTAGTGACCCTTCTTCTGCTTGCGCGACTGCTCGCGATCCCGCTCACGCAGCTTGCGATCGGCCTTGCGCGCGCGGTTCTTCGCCGACGACGCGCCCTCTTCGGTTCCCTTGAGCGACGCGAGCGGCCACAGGGTGTGCTCGATGCGCGCCAGCCCCGCAGAGACCACCGCGGCCACGACGTCCTCGGCGCGCTTGTAGCATTGCGCCGATTCGTCGAGCGGCACCTCGCCGTCGAGGTTCACCTGGACACCGGCGTGGCGATACTGCTCGTTGACCTTGTGCTGATCGAGCAACCGTGACGCCTCGCCGCGCGACATGCGTCGTCCCGCGCCGTGGTTCACCGAGAACCCGCTCTTGGAGGCGCCGGGCAGGGGGCGCAGCACGTAGCTGTAGTCCCGGTTGCTGCCAGGGATGAGCACCGGGTGCCCCTCGGCCTCCCACTGCGTGCCGACCAGCGCTGGATGCCCGCCGGGAAACGCGCGCGTCGCGCCCTTGCGGTGGACCCACACCTTGCCGAACTCCGGGTGCTCCTCGGCTTGCACGAGGTTGTGGCTGATCTCGTAGATGAGCTCGAGATCCTTGCGGAACACCTTCCTGAACGCGGCGGCGATCTGCTCGTAGAGCACCAGCCGGTTGACGATGGCGTAGTTGGCGCCGGCCGCGACCGCGTTGCAGTAGTCGCGGAAGTGGCGCGACTCGGGCGTGAAGTAGCCGAGATCGAGCTCGCGGATGGCGGGGTTCTCGTCGCGGGCGAGCTCGAAGTAGTTGGTCGCGAGGCCGTGACCGAACCCCCGGCTGCCGGTATGGACCTGCACGAACAGCGTGCCGGTGTCTTCACACCGCTGCAGCTCGATGAAGTGGTTCCCGCCGCCCAGCGATCCGAGCTGATCGAGACCGCGCTCCGGCTTGCCCTTGCCGCCCCACGGCACTTGCCAGTCGTCATCGACTGGGATGCGGTGCCGTTCGGCGTGCGACCGATCGAAGGTGGCGCCGTACTCCTCCACATAGTGCTCGGCGCCGCCGCGGATGATGTCCTCGATCGCCCGCTTGCCGAGGTTGCCGTAACGAACGCTGCTCCCGCCGGCGCCCATCGACACCCGCTCCATCACCTCACGGTTGAATTCGAGCTTGCGATCGGGCGTCGCCGCCTCGGCCGGCACGTCGCTCTTCGCGCTCATCATGCCGCAGCCGATGTCGAAGCCGACCGGCCCCATCGCGACGGCGCCTGCGTCGCGATCGGTCAAGATGACGCTGCCGACCGGCACGCCGTAGCCGAAGTGGACGTCGGGCGTGATCGCGACGAGCTTGGTCCCTGGGAACTGCGTGGCGTTGACGATCTGTTTGTAGAGGGTGGGCTCGGCCTCCTGCAGCAACGTGGGCGTGAGGAACAGCCGCACCTCGACGTCACCGATGTCTTCGGTGCGCAGGCGGTAGTAGCCCTCTTCGGTCAGGAGGGCTCGTCGCTTCCAGTCCTCGATCAAAGGCACGCGCCCTTCGATGCATCGTCGACGCCCGCGGCATGGGCAGCACAGGCGTTGCTGTACGTCTTGCCGTCGCAGCCGCAGACCGGATCGTAGAGGCCGGAGCACGCGCCCGGACGCGTCTCGCAGGTCCCGGTCCCGTCGGCGGCGCCGCACGCGACGCCCGGGCTCGGGTAGTCGCACCATTCGGTCGCGGTGCACTTGCCGCCGAGCTTCCCGCCACAGGTCTTGCCCGTTCCCGCGCACGTTCCGGCGCTCGCCACGCTGGTGCTCGCCATCTCGGCCATGCACGGATTGCCGTAGTCCTTGCCATCGCAGCCGCACACCGGGTTCAGCTCCTTGGTGCAGCTCGTCGGGATGAGCTTGCAGGTGCCGGCGGCGTCGGGGACCTTGCAGGCGCCCGTGGTCATCGCGCAGAACGAGCCCGCGGGGCAGGCCTTGCCTGCGATGCCGCCGCAGAACCCGCCGGCGTCGGTCGTCGTCGCGTCGCTCATCGCCGAGTCGGTCGCGGTATCCGTCGCGGAGTCGGCCGGTGTCCCGTCGTTCACCGCCGAGTCGACCACCGCCGAGTCGACGGCGCTGTCGGCCTTCGTGGACGTATCCACCGCCGCGTCGACGGTGCCGCCGTCGGACGTACTGCTCCCGCAGCCGAACAAACCGAGCGCGCCCAAGACGATGCCGAGAGGAAGCGACTTCATCGGTCCAGGATACACGCCCGTCTTCGATGCGTCGTCACGGGGCGACGCGTTGGAGACGCGCCCGACATGCATCGACTCGGGCGGGCCGGGGCCTCGCAAACAGGAGCACCGTGGTTTGCGGGCGTTTGCCACCGAGCGCTGCCCAATGCGCCACGTCCCAGCGAGCAGCCAGGGCGAGCTCGTAGTCCTGTTGCAACGCAGCCACCCAATCGGCGGGCACCAGCAGGGCCAGGGGAGCATCGAGCAGGGGAACACACGCCGAGAGTGCCGGGACCCGATAGAGGTGCGCCACCCGGTGATCATTCAAGCCGAGCAGATCGATCACGCGATGCCCCCCCCAGTACCGGCTGCTGCCCGCGCCTTCGACGGCGATGACCGCCTCGGGGGGCAGCGTCGAGAGCCGTCGGGCGGGTGACGTGTAGAGCGTCGCGATGTCGGCGCAGTGTCCGGCGTAGCTCGTGCGCGCTCCGAGGAGCGAGGGGATCCTGGCGCCGAGCAGCGCGAACAGCGCCAGGGCGTACACCCGAACCGAAGCGTCGAGCGCTCGCACGAGCTCCTCGAGCCCGACCGCGACGAACGGGGCGCCGAGCGGCGTGAAGGGAAGGAAGTAGCGCGTTCCGTAGAACTCCACGTTCTCGCCCACGGTGCGAGTGATCGTCACGGCGAACAGGGTGACGCCCGTGGCCACGATGACGATCAGGGCGCGACGAGCCCGCACGTCCGCCGCGCGCACGAGCGCGCGAACCCCGAGCGCCATCAGGATCGCCAAGATCGCGGTCGCGACCGCTCCTTCCGCCAAGATGACGTGGGTCCACAGGTACGCGAACGCATTCGAGAGCCGCGGGACGCCTGCCTTCACGTGAAACGTGTTGGGCAGCGGATCGCCGACCAGGGCCAGATCGAGGAGACCCCAAGCAGCGACGATGGCCCCCATCGGCGCGACCACGCGCACGGCGTCGGAGGCGCGCTCCCGCGCCGGCCCCTCGCGCACTGCCGCCGCGGTGGCCGCGATGACGACGAATGGGATGACCTCGAGCCGTGCCGCCGCCGCGATTCCGAGCCACAGACCCGCTCGGAGCGGGGCGCGCGCATCATTCGCGAGGAGCGCGTGGAAACCCCACGCGAGGCAGGCCGTGGTGAGCGTCACCTCCATCGCGCTGGCCGCGCTGAACGCGAACCCCGCCGAGAACATCACGAGCGCGATCGTCGCGAGGCCGGCCCGGCGTTGCCCTGAGAGGGTGTACGCGACTTCACCGAGGCCGGCTGCGGCGACGACCCCGAAGAGCAGCGAGACGAGCTTGGCGGCGATGACGGGGGACACACTGGTGATGCGCGCGAAGAGCGCGACCGGCAGTTGCGTCAGGAGCCATGCGAGGCTCGAGAAGCCGGCTTCCGGAGCTCCCTCGTTGTACGTCGGTCGTCCGTCGCGCAGGAGGCCGCGCGCGTATACTTGGTGAATCCAGGCGTCGTCGAGCGGGAACTCCCGAAGCGCAGTCTCGTCGGACGAGACCAACCACACGAACATCGTGCATCCGAGGGCCGTCGCGAGCGCCCAGCGCAGCCGTCGGTCGTGCGTCACCGAGGTCAGGTCAGTCGCCAACGCAAGAGCGAGCTGGCGGCGTCGCGCGCGCAGTTGCGACAGTAGCCCATGCCTTCGAGCCGCTCGAGGGCGGCCTTGGCGTTCTTCTTCTGCGTGGCGTCGAGGCCCTTGCCCTCACCCTCGACGAATGTGACGAAGTGCCGGCACAGATCGGCGATCGCCTTCTGCCGTTCGGCGAAGGTGGTCTCCTTGAGGCGCTTGAGGTGCTGCGGGAACACAGTCTGGTTCTTCACCTGCTCGCCCGGGTGATCGATCGACCACGCGGCGACCGCGCTGATGATGCCGCGACGGAAGTCCGTGGGGTCGCCTTTGACGCCGAGGATCTTCTCCACGTGCTGCATCAGCGTCGGGTCGGGATCCTCGTAGGCGCCGGTGACGCTGTTCTTCACCTTCTCGCCCTTGGTCCACACCGACACGTGCTTCACGTAGCGCTCGAACAGATCGATCCAGGAGCGCTCCTCCACGAGCCCCGAAGCGACGCGGAATTCGTCCTCCCATTTGTCGAGGAGGCGCGCTTTGCAGAGGTCGCGGAACACCCTGGTGTCGTGATAGCCGCCGGCCATCGCCTCCTGCTGCAACCACTCGTACTCGGTCGTGCGATTCGAGAGCTCGTCGAGCTCGTCGAGCACGGCGACGGGCGACAAGCACGAGAACCGCGGGTCCTGCGCGGCGTCGAGCAGCACGCTCTTGAGCTCGCGAGGCGACGCGCCGACCCGACCCTCGTAGATCGGGTAGCTGTGACTCTCCTCCCAAACCTCCTTGATCGAAGCGCGGAGGATCTTCACCTGGTCTCCGTCGAGCCGCTCGGGGACCGTGCCCTGCGCGTAGAGCTCGGCCTTCTCGGCCGCAGTCAGCGTGGCCACGATCGGCGCGACGTCCTTCTCGAACCGCTCGGGGGCAGGCTTGCGCATGCGCGTGAGCACCGCGAAGAGCGCGGCGACGTAGGTCGCGTGCGGGGCGACGTGGCGCCGGACCTGCGGCGCGATCTGCGCGTCGTAGATGGACTTCTCCTCGATCCACGAGCGGAGGTAGCCCGTGCGCAGCAGCTCGAGGCGCCCGCGGAACGACGCCCACTCGGGGTGCTCGCGGAGCGCTGCGAGGTGCACCTCGTTGGCGCTGCCGATCATCACCGCGTTGAGCTGCACTGTCTGGTTCTGCAGCGCGACCTCGCCGGTCTCGACCGAGAGCTGCAGGTACTTGTAGGCGTCGAGCGGTCGTTTGAGCAGATCGCTGAACTCGAGCATGCCGCCCGCGGCGTCGATCAGCTCGCCGAACGCGTCGAACAACGTGATCGCCTGCAGCGACGCGGGCAGCGCGGCGAGCGAACGGTCGGCGGTGATCTGCCGCTCCCCGGCGTCGACGCTCATCTGCGGTCCGATGGTCACCGCACCCACGCGATACCGACGCGAGATGAAGTAGCGCTCGACGCTCACGTGCCGAAGCACTTGCTTGAGGTCGCCGCGGTAGCTGTTGAGGAGCGCCTCGTAGACCTGCTGGCTCTTGTGCGCGAGCCGGCCGCGCATGAGCCATTCGGGCGGCGGCTCGGTGACGGAAGCCGCAGCGAGCGCGCGCTCGATGATCGGGTGACGCGCAGCAGGCGGCAGGAGGAACAGGGGATGGTCCCGGATTTCGTTGTGCAGCTTGGCGTCGATCAGGTCTTCGTCGAGGTGCGCGAACGACTGCTGGTCGCGGGCCGCGCCGGCCTCCCCGCCGAACCCGATCTTCGTCTTGATCGTCTTGGCGCTCGGGAACACCCAGTGGAACCGGTAGAGCGCGCCCTCGTCTTGCAGCGAATAGTGCTCGAGCGCGCGCATCAGACAGAGCGCGATGGTCGACTTGGACGAGCCGTTCGGCCCGTGCAGCAGGATGAGCTTGTTCGGCCGACCCTCGCGGCCGAAGTTCTCGAAGATGCGGAACAGCTCGGCCTGCACGTCCTCCTGGCCGACGAGGTGCTCGCGCTGCACCGCAGGCTCCGCGAACGGCAGGTCGAACAACTTGTATCGGGTGCGCTTGCCGTACGGTTTGTCGACCGTCGTCGTGCCGTAGTGCAGGAACATGTCGCGCACGTAGCGGCTCGCGTCGCGCCCGTGGCAAGCGGGGTCCTTGGCGAACAGCTCGAGGTACTCCTGGAACGACAGCACGCGTCGTCCGACCTCGAAGCTCTGTCTCACCTCGGCTGCGATCGCGTCGAGGTCTCCCGCGAGATCGAGGGCAGGGGTGTTCTTTCCGTTGCTCGCGTCGCGGGGCGCATCCTTCGGGGTGCGCACTTCTTCGCTCTGCTCGGGCATCGCCCACGAGCCTACTCCAACCCTGCCCGCGCTGCCGGGGTCCCGTTGCCTGCTACGCTGTGCCTCCGTCATGGTGCGTCCCTCGCGTCTCCCATGGATGATGCCGCTCTGGGCTTTGCCGCTCTGGTCGGGACTCGTGCTGATCGTCGCCGGCTGCGAGCCGTACCGTCGTCACGCCGAGTACGGCATGGGTGAGTCCGAATGTCCCCCCGGGGCGCAGTGGGATGGACTCCGCTGCGTGCGGCCGGTCGAGTGTCCAGCCGGCTCGCGCTTGGAGGACGACCGCTGCGTCGCGCTCGCTCCCGCTCCGTCCGCCTCGTCGCCCGATCCGATCGTCGGCGCGTTCACGGTCGCGGGCGCGCGTCCGGATGGGGCGACGTACACGGGGGATGCGGCGGTCACTGCGCTCGCGCAAGGCGGTCCGTACAAGGTCGTCTGGACGGTCGCGGGCTCGTCCTACGGCGGCATTGCCACCAAGCGCGGCGACATCCTCTCGGTCGGTTGGGGCGACGACGGCCACGGGGTCGTCGACTTCGTCGCCAAGGGCGACGGCACGCTCGACGGCGTCTGGTACGACGGAAAGTCGCTCGCCCCCGGCCGCGAGACCCTCGTCGGTGGCCTCCCCAACCTCGCCGGCGTCTACACCATCGAGAAGGGCATCGGCCCCAGCGGCGACGCGTACTCCGGCAGCTGCGATCTCGCCGTGACGGGCGAGCTGCACGTGCTCATGTGGCACGTCGGCAAGGACACCTTCCGGGGCTTGGGCATCCGCAGCGGCGACGTCCTCTCGGTCGGCTTCAGCACCGCCGCGAGCGGCGCGTTCGGGGTGGTCCAGTACCGCATCCAGGGCAACAAGCTCGTCGGGCGCTGGGGCGAGTGGTCCCAGAAGGTCCCCACCCTCGGCAGCGAGACCCTCACGCACAAATAGGGCCGATCAGCCGCCCATCATCTCCATGAAGGGGCCTGCGCCGAGCAGCGAGGTGCCGCCGTCGATCAGCAGCGTGGCGCCGGTCACGTACGCGCCCGCGGGCGAGACGAGGAACGTCACCGCCTCGCAGACCTCTTCGATCGTGCCGTATCGCCCGAGCGGCAGGCGGCCCTTGAACTGCGTCTCGCTCTCGCCCGGTGTGAGGCGGCTCATGCCCTCGGTGCCCTCGATCGGACCCGGCGCGACGGCGTTCACGCGGATGCCCATCTTCGACCACTCCAGCGCGAGATCGCGCGTGAGCTTCTCGATGCCTGCCTTCGCAGCGCCCGCGTGGCACTGCAGCGGCATCGGGATCTCGGCCTGGGTCGCGGTGATGCTGACGATGTGCCCGCCCTGCTTCGAGAGGTGCTCGAACGCTGCGCGACACGCGTTGAACGTTCCGCAGAGATCGATCTCGATGACGGTGCGGAACCCGTTGGCCGAGAGCGCCGCGGCCGGCGCGAGGAAGTTGCCGGCCGCGCTGTTGACGAGGATGTCGAGGCGCCCGAACGCGGCGACCGTGTTCTTCATCGCCTCGTCGATCGCGGCGAACTGACGAACGTCGGCGGGGAAACACCTCGCCTCCCCGCCCGCCGCCGCGATCTCGGCAGCGACCTTCTCGAGCTTCTCCGCGGTGCGACCGAGCAGCGCGACCTTCGCGCCCTGCGCGGCGAACCGCTTGGCGATCCCCGCGCCGATCCCGCTGCCTCCCCCGGTGACGAACGCGACCTTCCCCTCGAGTAGCCCGGATACGAAGACGCTCATGGCGGGAGTCTACAGTCGACAGTCGTCAGTCGTCAGTCGTCAGTCCAGAGGCTCTGCTTTGCTGGTCGAGGGTCAGGGCAGCACGATCCGCCCCGGCGCCGAGTTCTCGCCGTGCTGCGTGTGGCACGCGTTGCAGTCGCCGATCGACTGCTGGGCGACCATCTTGCGGACCTTGCCGTCGGCGGTCTGGATCCAGGCGGTGTAAGGGAACGGAACCGACAGCTTCGTGTAGAAGTTGCCGACGTCGTTCGGAACGAGCTTCAACACGCGCCCGTCTGCGCCCTTGACGTAGACGTCGGCGCCGTCGCTGCCTGCGCAGCGGTCCTTCTCGTCGGACGAGGCGAACAGCGTTCCCGCGACGGAGAACCTCGGCCCCTCGCCCCGGGAGTGGCATTGGATACACGCCATGCCGGGGTTCATGCGCTCGTCCTCGGACTCGCCACCGGTCCAGAGCCGACCGGACTGGCAGACCTCCGGCGCGACGTAGGACAAGTCGTAGGGATTGCACGACGCGAAGCCCGCGACCGCGGTGACGATCGCGAGCAGACCCGAGCGACGACGGCGACGCGCGAGCACCACCCCGAACACCGCGAGCCCCCCGAACGACCAGCCACCGTCGCGGTGCGTGCGCGCGACCGTTGCCCCGCCGCACCCGTATTCGACGGGCGGCGCGCCGATGGCGATGCCGCTCGCCCCGTTCGGGTCCTTGCCCTTCTTCAGTTGATCGATGTCCGACGTGCCGTCGCCGTCGCTGTCGACCTTGTCGGTCGCCATCTTGTCGAGCGCGGTCTTCAACGTGCCGGTGTCGCCGGCCCGGAGGCCGCGATCCATCATCGCGCGGCCGAAGGCGGTGGTGACGGTGCCGCTGCTACCGCGACCGCCTTCGTGACAGATCGCACATGGTGGAGCGAACGAGAGCCCGAGGTCGGACTTGATCGCGTCGGGGAACGTCGGCGACGCGGCGGCGCTGCGTACGAGAGCGAGCATCGCGACGGTGGTGGTGATGGCTAGGGAGGCGCGCACGGCTCGGTTCCTCACAGGTACGCGTGGAACTGGAACAACAAGGTCGTCGCGCGCACGTCGCCGGTGGGCGTCGGCACGTTGCGAACGATCGCGTCGGCGCGAACGTCGAGGTGCGGGAGGAAGAACCACCACGCCGACAGCCAGCCGCCGACCGACGTCTTCGCCCCCTCGCGCGCGTCCTTCAGCGTCTCGCCGGTCACGAGCACGTGCACACCCTGTTTGACCTCCCAATCGGCCTGCAACATCGAGGCGAAGCCGTACCGCTGGTCGACGCCCGCGGGCGCGCTGAGGAGCATGTTCGCTTCGGCGAGCAGCACGACTTGCTCGATCACCGCGCCACGCAGCATCAGCCCGTGTGCCTGGCGGTGGGTGGTGACTCCCGTCGCCTTGTCGCGCAACGCCCAAGTGCCGAGCGTGTTCGCGCCGACCGCCCAACGCTCGCCGAGCGCGTACTCGGCGAACCCGACCCAGCCACGCTCGCGATATGCGTCGGGACCGACCTGGTAGTTGCCGGCGATGCCCATCACCTCGCCGCGCAACTTCTCTCCGTTGTAGGCGATCGACGCTCCGTGCTGCTGGCCGTCGTTGATGTCGGTGCGCGTCGCGCGCCTGACCCAGAGGGTGTGCTCCACGTTGCGCACCCCGAAGGGGAGGTTCATCCGTCCCGCGCGCACCAGCCAGAGATCCTCCTTGAACGCGAGCCCGAGCCAGTACTGGCGCGCGACGAGGTTGTCGGCCTCGCGGCTCGTGACCTGCGCGTTCCGCGCGCCCTCGTGCGCGTACCCGAGCGACGCGCCGGCGCGGAAGAGGCTGGCCTTGATGAAGCCCTTCAGATCCGACTCCATCAGGATGTACCGATTGGTCGCCGGCACCCCCGTCACGGAGTTGTGCATCAACATCGAGCGGAAGCTGCCGCCGAGCGACAGCCACTCCGGCTCCTTCACCGCCCCCCAGAGGAATCCGGCCGTCGAGCTCGGCTCGTCCTCCTGCCCCTCGGGCACCTTCTTGTACTTGGTGCGGAGCAAGAGGTCGCCTTGGGCGCGTCCGTATTCGGTGAGCACGCCGCCGCCGGTCGGATCGGCGTGGCACATCGCGCACCCGGTGTACGCGTGCCGGATCATCCAGGGATACGCGCTGGCCTTGCCCACGCCGAGGAACACGGCGACGGCGAAGGCGCAGGCGACAGCGAGGCGCGCCAAGGGGGCGAGCCTCTCGTCGAGGCGGTGCATGGTCGCTCGTCAGTCCTTGACGTTGAACTGGATGGAGACGTCGACCTCGTCCTTCACCTTGACCCCGAGGTAGCTCGGCTCCGGGATGTCGTGGTTCTTCATGCTGACCCGGACCGTGCCGGTCACCTTGTACAGCTCACCCTCCTTGGTCGCGGAGTAGGTGAACTTCGTCGACTTGTTGACCCCGTGCAGCTTCAGCAGGCCGTTGGTCTCCGCCTTCACGGTCGCACCCGCCGCGGGGAACTTGAGGTCGGCGCGGCTGACGACGAGCTCGGCGTCGGGGAACTTCTGCACCTCGAGGTACTTCTCCTTCATGTGCTTGTCGCGCAGCGACATGCCCGTCGTCATCGCGGTCAGTTGCACGACGACCTTCACGTTCTTGCCGTCGTCGACGGTCCACAGCGAGGAGCCCTTGCCCTCGATGTTCATGCCGCCGGGGCCACTGGCGTTGAACTTCACGCTGGCGTCGCCGGTCTTGGTCAGCGCCGCATCGGCAGCGGTGGCAAGCACGAGCGAGACGAGAGCAAACCCTGTGGTCAGTGCGACTCGGTGACTGCGTTGCATCGTGGCGTACCTCCGAACGGTGACTGGGGCGAAGTTTACAGACTGTCCGATGAAGACGTCGCGAGCAGGCAGCCCGTCGGAGAAAATCGAGCAACGACCGTGGGACGGAAAAACTGTGAGCGCAGTGGACGCGGATTTTGCGCGAGCGTCACACGCGGATGACGGTCGTCAGCTCTGCTTTGGAACTGATGCAAAGGCTGCCTTGTTCTGCATTCGTCGTGGAACAGAGAGCGCGATGTCCACGCGCACGCTCCTCGGTCTCGCACTGCTCGTCGCCGGTTGCTCTGGCGCAACCAACTCGAACGACTCTTCCTCGGGGTACGTCGACGACTACGACGCAGCCACGTCTGGTGGCTCGGCCGTGACTGGGCTCCCATGCGACGTCGCCAACCTCCTCGTCGCGAAGTGCACGTCGTGTCACTCGAGCCCGCCGATCGGCGGCGCGCCGTACGCGATCGTTTCGTACGAAGACCTCAGCAAGGCTTCTCCCGATCACCCCGGCGAGACCGTCGCGCAGCGCAGCCTCGCGCGCATGCAGGACACCAAGTCTGCGATGCCTCCGGGCGGAGGCGCGACGTCGGCCGAGATCGCGGCGCTGGAAGCGTGGATCGCCGGCGGCATGCCCAAGGGCGACTGTTCGTCGACGGTCGACGCGGGTCCGAGCCCCTGGACCGCACCCGTCGGTTGCGTGAGCGGGAAGAAGTGGACCGGCGGCGATCGCGAATCGCCGTCGATGCACCCCGGGGGTGCGTGCATCAGCTGTCACGTCACCAAACGAGTCAATCCTGCCGACGCGCCCTCGTCCCTCGGCGGCACCGTCTACTCGAGCGCGCACGAGACCGACGACTGCAACGCCGTGAGCGCGGACGTCTCGGGGGCCGTCGTCGTGGTCACCGGCGCGGACGGGAAGGTCTTCAACCTCACCGTGAACTCGGTTGGCAACTTCTACACGCTCTCGAAGGTCGCCACGCCCTACTCCGCCAAGGTCGTGAAGGGCGGAAAGGAGCGGGTGATGGTCGGAAAGCAGACCAGCGGCGACTGCAACACCTGCCACACCGTCGATGGAGCCGGGGACCCGAAGGCCCCTGGCCGGATCATCCTGCCCTGAGTCGTCTCCCGCCCCGGACTTGCTAGAGTGCGCCGCCATGCGTGCGCTCGTCACCGCCAGCTTCGCGATGCTCTCCATCGTCGCGGTCGCGCTCGGTTGTCCCAAGCCTGGGGCGGTCGCCGAGGCGGTGCGTCCCAAGCCGTCGGTGTCCGTTCCCGGCGAAGCGCGTTGCGGTGTCTCCAAGGGGCACGCCGAGCCGCTCGTCGTCGAGTGGCCGTCGAGCGTCCGCGCCAAGCTCGAGGCCCTCACCAAGAAGAGCCTCGTCGCGGTGCACTGGGAGGGCTGCGAGCTCGAGGTGCTCTCGCACTGCAAGGTCCCCGGCACCTACGCGTGGACGCCCATCACGCGCAAAGAGGATCGCGTGAGCATGCGCGACCAGGACGAGCTCTGGGCCAACGTCCCCATCGGAGCAGGAGGCCTCGAGAGCAAGCTCGCTCGCTCCGGCGCGCTGCACGTGCGCATGACCATCGTCGGCCGCTGGGAGGCCGATCACGACGTGATTCACGCAAACGAGCTCGCCGGCGAATGTGACGGCGCGACGCACGTGGTGACGGCGATGGCCGCCGGCGCGTTCGATTTCTGGGCAGGGGCCGAGGCGACGGTCGCCGGCGGCGCATCGGTCGCGACCATCGGCGTCGGTGGCAAGAGCGCGTCGTCCGCGGAGCTGATCAACCGCGACGGCGACAACGCCGCGTGCGAGAAGTCGTCGAACGCCGACAAGCTCCCGCCCGATGGGTGCGGTGCGCTGCTCCGCATCGAGCTCTCGAAGGTCGGCGCCGCCAAGCCCAGCGAGACGCCCGAGTGCACCGGCAAGACGGCGTGGGACGGCAAACAGTGCGCTGCGCTCGTCGTCGGCAGCGGCCTCGAGTGCCCGACCGGCTTCACGGTGGTCGGCAACGAGTGCAAGAAGGTCGGCGCGGCGCCCGTGGCCTCCGTGGGGGCGACCAAGCTCTGCACGTATGGTGACCCCATCGAGTGCACGAGGCTGTGCGAGGTCGAGAGCGACGCTGCGAGCTGCAACGACCTCGCGCTCATGCTCTCGCGCGGCGACGGCGTGACGATGGACGAGAAGAAGGCGACCACGTTCTACCTCCGCGGTTGCGACCTGGGCAGCGCCTCTTCGTGCAACAGCGCCGGCACCCGCCTCGAATACGGGCGCGGCACGCCGAAGGACGAGGCGACGGCGGCGACGCTCTACGCCAAGTCCTGCGACGCCGGGTGGCCGAGCGCCTGCAACAACCTCGGTCGCATGGTGATCAACGGGTGGGGCGTGCCCAAGGACGAGCCGCGCGCCGTCGATCTGTTTCGCAAGGGCTGCGGGCAGGGCGACATCGGCGCGTGCGCGAACCTCGGATGGTGTTACGTCCGCGGCCGCGGCGTCAGCGCCGATCGCGCGGCCGGCGTGGGCCACCTGAAGAAGGCCTGCAACGGCGGCAACGGATGGGCGTGCGACCGACTCAAGGACCTCGAGCACGCGCTCTGAAGAACGCGAACGCGAACGGAGACGCGAACGCGAACGCGAACGCAGGCGCGCACGCGAACGCGAACGCAGGCGCGCACGCCCACGGGCACGCGTCGCCGCCTTCACTGTCGCCTCGGGTGTCGGCGGGGGGGGGCGAGGTTGCCGGAAGATCGGGAGGACCAGGCTAGGCCTGCAGGCCAGGCCTACTCGGTTGTTGCCGTGCCATGTAGGCCCACCAAGCAGGCCTGAATCCCCACAAGATCGGAAGAGAGCAACCGGCACCGGCGCCATGCCTCCGCGTCGGCATCCGCGTCCGCGTCCGCGTCCGCGTTCGCCTTCGCGTTCGCCTTCGCGTTCGCGTTCGCGTTCGCCTTCGCGTTCGCGTTCGCGTTCGCGTTCGCATGCGCGTTCACCGCGACGACTCACGCGAGCTTGCGTCGCTCTCGCCACGCGCGTGACGCATCCAGGCCGAACCGCTCGAGGCCCGGCACGATCGCCTGCTCCATCGTCTCGAAGAAGATGGTTCGACCGCGCTCGTGCGGCGACAGCCCGAGCGCGAGCTCGTCCTCGCTGAGGCGATGCTCTCGCGTCGTCTCGGGCGCGAGCACGCCCTCGATGACCGCGAACGCGTGCTGCAAGTAGCGCTCGAGCGAGCGCATGACCTCGGGCCGCTCCTCCAGCCAGCCGCGCCACGACTCGAGGTAGTGGAACCCGAACTGGCCGTGCAGCACCTCGTCGGCGAGCAGCCGTCGCGTCGCGTCGCGGAGGAACGCGTCCCTGGTCGAGTCCATCTCGTCCACGAGGCGCGCGATGGCGACCATCTCCGAGAGGCAGGTGGTGTAGACGACGTTGCGCAGCGCGCGCTCCTCGACCGGGCACCCCTGGTGGGTCGCGAGCGGAGCCACCGTGACATCGGTCGTGCACGCAGGCTCGCCGCCGAGCGCGCGCACCACCTCCGCGCAGGTCTCGGTGTGCCTCAGCTCGTCCTGCGCCATCCGGAGCATCACGAGCTTCGCGTCGAGCGACGCGTTGGCCTCGATGAGCTGCAGCGAGAGCGCGCCGAACACCGCCGTCGAACGGTGCTCGAGGGCCATGCGTTGCGTCCACGCGTCGCGTGCGGTCGCGACCGCGCGGGGATCGTACGCCGACGCGTCGAACGAGCCGACCAGCGCGACCGTGCGCCGGATGCCCTCGTCGACGAGGCGGTACTCCTTCTCGATCGGCGTTCCCGAGAGGACGGCCGTGACCTTGGCGCGGAGCTCGTTCACGTCGAACAGCGTAGCGCGATCAACCCGCAGCTCACGCGAGCGGGAGATCGGGCGGGGGCAGGGGGCCGACCATGATCGGGTACTTCTTGCGGCCGGGAACGCAGACCTTTCCGTCGTACGCGCTCTCGCCCTTCTTGCAGACGCGCGGGGCAGAGTCCGCTTTGGCGTCCCACGAGCACCGGCAGGGGCCCGTGCCCGTCGTCGGGTCTCCGGTGACGATGCTCTCGGGCTCGGTCGTTCCACTCGTTGCGGGCGCCGGCGTGACCGGCGCGACGGGCGTCGCCACCACGGGCTTCACCTCTGTCGCGGCTCCACATGCCGACGTGGTCGTCGCCAGCGCGAGTGCGCGTGCGACCCTCAAATACCGGGGCAGCTCGGTCACGGAGTGGAAGGATACCTCAAGCCGCGAGCGGCGCGTTCTCCTCGCTCAGGACCTCCGCGAGTTGCTTGCGCGCACGGTGCAGGCGCGACATCACGGTGCCGATCGGCACGCCGAGCGCGTCGGCCGCATCGCGATAGCTGCGCTCGCCGACATCGACCATCAGCACCACGTCGCGGAACGCGCGGGGAAGGTCCTCGAGCGCCTGGCGCACCTTCGGCGACAGCTCGCGCATCTCTGCGCCGAGGGCAGCGTCGTCCTGCGCAGTCCAGGCGCACGGATCGATGGCGAGGGCCTTCACCGCGTCGCGCTCGCGGCGACGGCGGCGCCAACCCGTCACGAACAGGCTGAACACGATCGTCTGCGCCCACGATTTGAGGTTCGTCCCCGGCTGGAACTGCCCACGGAACTTGAGCGCGCGCTCGATCGCGTCTTGGACGAGGTCCTCGGCCAGAGCCTCGTTCCGGGTGAGTCGCAAGGCGCGCGCGCGCAGCTCGGGCCGCAGCGCGACGAGCTCGTGTGCGAAGAGGTCTCCGATTCCGTGCGATTGGGAGTGGAACGTGTCGAGCATCGCGATCCTTTCGGGAACAGACGTCCCTTCGCCTCGCGGACGCGAGACGATTCCGAGTCGAAACAGGTCGAGGCAAACGAGCGGAGCGCTCGTCGCCGGAGTCGTGTGCCTACCCGTTGAGCAAGGGCCGGACCAAGCCGCCGATCGCGAGAATTCTCGAACGATCCCTGGTGGTGTGGCCGCTCGACCGCTGCCACTTTGACACGCCGATGGGGCTGATTCGCCAAATGTCGCAGACCCCAGCCCGGCGACGCGGTCGTCGAACTGGCATCGAATCGCGCCCACATCCCGTCGGATATGGGTTGCCCGACCCAGCTCGGTACCGTAGGCCTGAGACTGACGATGCCCCGCCGCTCCGACGTTCCTGGTGCACGTGATAGCTCACGTAAGGAGAAGCCGGTCGACCCGGCCGCGCTCCGCGCCACCATCGAGCGGGCCTTGAACCGCGAGGATCCGGATGGCGAGGTCATCCCGATGCTCGAGCGTCTGCAGCGCATCGCGCAAGAGGGCAGCGACCACCGTCGCTTCGCCGACCGTCGCCTCGCCGAGCTCCTGCTCGAGGCAGAGCCCTGGCGTGCGGCCATCCACCTGCGCCGCCTGATCGAGCAAGGTGGCGAGAACGACGACGCGCTGTGGGCGTTGATGGGCCTCGCCCAAGCCCTGCTCGGCAATCACCGCTTCGCTGCCGGCGCATATCGTCGGGCGCTCTCCATCGATCCGGGCAACCCGTGGTACGCCCACAACCTCGGGCACCTGCTCGACGTCGCCCTCGATCGACCGCACGACGCGCTGAGGCACCTCGAGCTCGCACACAAGCGCGTGCCCGATGCCACGGCCATCACGTGCTCTCTGGTGCATGTGTTGTGGCGCCTCGGCCGGCCGGTCGACGCGCGTCGCGAGCTCCGTCCGCTGCTCGCGCGTCACGGTCACGATCCCGACGTGTGGGCCCTCGCCGCGCAACTCGACCGCGACGATGCCGAAGCAGCGCGCAAGAAGAAGCGCTCGGCGTCTCGTCGGAAGAAGCCCTAGAAACAATTCCTAACGCTCCGTGCTGACGCTGCGGTGCTATGGTCCCGGCCCAACCATGGCACGCCGTGCAATTGCAGCGATTTCGTGCGCGCTCGCCGGGGCCTTCCTCACGGCGAGCGGTCGCGGTGGCGCGCAGCCGGCGACGGTCGTCACCGCCCCCTCGACCTCCGTCTCCGTCGACGAGAGCACACCGCCCCCGCCGGGGAAGCCGAGCAAGACGGTCGCGGGCTGGAAGGGTCTGTGGGCCGAGCTCCCCAAGGGAAGCGCCGACCTGCGCATCGCGCTCGCCGAGATCGAACGCGCCGAAGCCGCCACGCGCATCGCGTACGGCGCCGTGCTGCCCACGATCACTGCGTCGGCGTCGTGGAACTACTCGTCGCGGCCCCAGTTCGTCGCCGGAGCGGTCGCGTCCGGTGGCATCCTGCAAGCGCAGCTCACGGCCTCGCAGGTGCTGGTGAACCTGCGAGCGTTCCACCAGATCGGCACCCAGAAGATGCTCGAGGAGGTCACGCACCTCGACGTGTTCGAGGTCCGACGTCGCCTCGGCCTCGGCCTGGCGCGCGCAGCGGCGGCGATCGCCGCGGCCGAACGCCTCACCGAGGGCAATCGCACCTCGCTCTCGTTGTCGCTCGATCGATTGCTGCTCACCAAGAAGCGCCTCGCCGCCGGCGTGGGCGACGCTCGCGACCTCGTGCGCGCACAACAGGACGTCGCCACCGCGCGCTCGGTGATCGCGCCTGCCGACGAGGGGCTGCTCCAGGCCGAGGAGGGGCTCGCCACGTTGATCGGCACGCCGGGCTCGATCGGTCTCGGCGTCGATCTCGAGGGCCTCGACCGAGAAATTCGCGATTTCTGCGGCGAAGCGGCGAGCACCGACAAAGATCGCCTCGACGTCACCATCGCCAAGAAGAGGATCGAGCTCGCCGAGCGCAACGTCGACGACATCACGCTCAAGTTCGTCCCGACGCTCACGGCGCAGGCGAGCGCGGGCATGGCCGGCATCGCGTTCTCGGGGCCGTTCACCAGCGTCGAGACAATCACGGTCGTGCTGTCGGTCCCTCTCTTCGACGGTGGCGTGCGCTATGGCGAGAAGCGCGACCGCGTGGCGCTCGTCGAAGAGGCGCGAGCGCGCGCGGTGCAGGTGCAGATTACGTCGATGGTCGAACGGGCGCAGGCGCGTCGAGCCCTCGACGTCGCGCTCGCCGCACAGAAGTCCGCCAAAGAGGCGCGCGATCTCGCCGCCGAAGCCGATCGACTCGCTCAGGCCGCCTACGCCGGTGGTGTCGGCACCAACTTCGACCTCATCGATGCGGGACGCCGCCTCCGCGAATCCGAGACGCAGCTCGTGCTCCGCGATCTCGACGTGGCCAAGGCGCGCCTCGCGCTTCCGTTCGTGGAGGGCACGTGCGCCGGCATCGCCAAGAAGGCCGGCTCCTGATCCTCGCCCTTGCCGCGGCGCTCTCCTCGGGCTGCCGCTGCAAGGGCGACACGAAGGTCGGCGACAAGCGCGCCTTCGCGTGCGCCGAGGTGCCGAGTCGCGACACGCACGAAGAGACCGATCTCGGCGACGGCAAACGACTCGTGCGCGACGGGGTTCGGGCGATCGTTCGCGGCGTGCCCGACGATGCGCCGACGGTGGTCACCTCCTTCGAGGGAGCGACGGGAGCGACCGACTCGGAGGGAGGAAGTGCCGGCGTGCTACCTGCACGCCGGCCGATCGAGCTTCCGGTCCCCAACGGAGTGGCTGCGGTCGTCGTCGTGGGCCTCGGCAGGCTGGCGCGCGAGCCGCTCGCAGCCGCGCTCTCGGCGCTCGCCAAGAAGGCACCGCTCGTCGTTGCCGTTGCCGGACCCGAGGACGAGGTCGATTTCGTTCGCGCCGCGATCGCGGACGCAGGCAAACGCGTGGTCGACGGAGGGGTGGTGCGCGCGCTCGCGATCTCGAACCTCGAGCTCGTGGTGGTGCCCGGCTCCGACGATCCGAGCTCCATTGCGGAACATGGACGCGGCTGCGTCGTCCGGGTCGAGGACGTGCGGGCGCTCGCCAGCAAGCTCGGTCCACCCGTGCAGGGCAAGCCGCGCGTCGCGCTGGTCCACGCCGCCCCATCGCGCGATCCGCAGAAGCCCATGGCGAACGACGCATTGAACGACGTCACCGCGTGGCTCGTCGGCGGTCCGCTCGATCGTGACGGCGCGGTCGAGCTGGCGATTCCCCCGGGGGTTTCGGCGCCGCTCCTGCCGGTCCCCCGAACCACGGCGCCGAGGACCACTTCGACGCCGAGCCTCGTTCCCCCGGGGTTCCTGCTCCTGCGGGGCGACGGCGGCATCTTGCTGATCAAGCGCGTGGGCTGAGCTGAGTGCAATCTCGCTCGACCTTTCGCGTCGGTTCCTTCACGATTCGAATCCGCTCCATGCCGAAGCTCCCCTTGCGCGCGCGCGCCGTAGTCCTTCTCGCTGCGTCGATCGTCGTCGGTATCGCCGCGGCCTGCGGCGGCGGAGCCAAACCGGCGAACGAGCCGGCGCCCGTCGCATCGGCGTCCGTGGCTCCGACCGCGACCACGCCGGCCTGCTCCGATGCACCGGCCAACCCCGCCGAGGTCATCGCGAAGGAGCCGGCGCTGTTCAACGCCTGCTTCGCGTCCGCGGGGAAGCTCGATCCGAACCTCTGCGGCCAGGCGAAGATCGCGGTGGAGATCGGCAAGGACGGGCGGGTCTCGCGCGCCGAGGTTGCGTCGTCGACGCTGCCCCCCGGCGTGACCGATTGCCTCAAGGCACGCCTCGGCGCGATCCAGTACGCGTGCCCGAAGGAAGGCTCCGGCACGTACACCGTACCTTTCGGGCTCCCCATCGGCTCCCCCACCGGTGCCTGTCCCGGCCTGCCCGCCCCGACCGGGTCTCCCTGACGCTCCCTTCGCTTTCCACGCTCGCGCGCAGAGTGCTGACCGAGGCACGTGTCGAGCGCGGCGCCACGGTGCTCGTCGCCTGCTCCGGAGGCGTCGACTCGCAGGTGCTGCTCGACGTCCTCGCCCACGTCGCGCGGCCGGAGCGAGGCAAGCATCACACGGCGCCGGCGTGGTTTCGCGTGGTCGCGTGCGGCATCGATCACGGGCTCCGCGAAGAGGCCAAGGACGAGCTGGCGCTCGCGGCCGCGCTCGCGGAGGCGCGGGGGGTTCCGTTTCTTCCAGTTCAGCTCCACGTTCCCGCCGGGTCGAATCTCCAGGCCCGGGCGCGCGACCAACGTCATGCTGCCCTTCGTCGCGTCGCGGCCGAGACGGGCGCCCGGTACATCGCGACCGGCCACCACCTCGACGACCGCGCCGAAACCGTACTGATCCGCATCCTACGCGGAGCCCCCATCGAGGGGCTTGCGGTACTCCCCCCCGTGACCCAGGACCTACTCCGTCCCTTGATTCGAGCTCATCGCACCCAAATCGAAGCCCATGCACAACGCCGGAGGCTGGCCTTTGCGGTCGACCCGTCGAACGCAAACCACCGATTCCTCCGCGTTCGCGTGCGGGAACAGGTGATGCCCGTACTCCGTTCCGTCGATCCCCGCATCGTCGAGCACCTCGTCGGTCTCGCCGAGGGCGCCACACATACCCACGTCCCGCCTTCGGCGGATCGGTGGAATTTTGGGACCGAAGGGGGGGCGCCGACATCACATCCGTCACAGGACTTGCATCCCTGTCCAGCCGTGCCCGACCAACCGCCCCCCGAAGGCCCCGCCACCGCCCACTTTGACGGCGGGGGGGTGCATGCTACCCGTAACTCTCGAGCCCCGCTCGCTTCGCGCCCTCGGCGCGTGGCACCCGTGAAGAGGCAGCCGTGAAGCAATCGCACAAAGCCCTGTTGATGTGGGTCCTCCTGATCCTGATGTTCGTCGCGATCTGGAGTTTCTTCAGTGACGTCCCACGGTCTCAGCAGGTCCCGTTCAGCGAGTTCATCACGGACGTTCGCCAGGACAAGGTCGAGTCGGTCAAGATCAAGGACGGCGGCAAGACCTACACCTACCAGCTGAAGGGTGATCCGGCCGGCAACCGCGCAGAGCGCGTGACCATCGGGATCAACAGCGAAGAGGTGAACAAGGAACTGTTCGCCGCCAACCGTGCGATCAAGGTCACGGTCGAGAAGGAAGACGCGTCGCCGCTGTGGGCTTCGGCGCTCGTCACCTGGCTGCCGATGGTCTTCCTCCTGGTCATGTTCTACCTGTTCATGCGCCAGATGCAGGCCGGCGGCGGGAAGGCGATGTCCTTCGGCAAGTCGCGCGCGCGCCTCCTCAGCGACAACAACAACAAGATCACCTTCGCCGACGTCGCGGGCATCGAAGAGGCCAAGGACGACTGCGAAGAGATCATCGCGTTCCTCAAGGACCCGAAGAAGTTCCAGCGCCTCGGCGGCCGCATCCCCAAGGGCGTGCTCCTCATGGGCAGCCCGGGCACCGGCAAGACGCTCCTCGCCAAGGCCCTCGCGGGTGAGGCCGGCGTTCCGTTCTTCTCGATCTCCGGCTCGGACTTCGTCGAGATGTTCGTCGGCGTCGGCGCGAGCCGCGTTCGCGACCTCTTCGAGCAGGGCAAGAAGCACGCGCCCTGCATCATCTTCATCGACGAGATCGACGCCGTCGGTCGTCACCGCGGCGCAGGTCTCGGCGGCGGTCACGACGAGCGCGAGCAGACCTTGAACCAGCTCCTCGTCGAGATGGACGGCTTCGAGTCGAACGAGGGCGTCATCATCATCGCGGCGACCAACCGCCCCGACGTCCTCGACCCCGCCATCCTCCGCCCCGGTCGCTTCGACCGCCGGATCATCGTTCCCCGCCCCGACATCAAGGGCCGCGTCGAGATCCTCAAGGTCCACACCAAGAAGACCCCGCTCTCGCCCGACGTCGACCTCGAGGTCGTGGCGCGTGGCACCCCCGGCTTCGTCGGCGCCGATCTCGAGAACCTCGTGAACGAGGCCGCGCTCCTCGCCGCTCGCCAGGACAAGGAGTCGCTCTCGATGATCGACTTCGACATGGCGAAGGACAAGGTCCTCATGGGCGGCGAGCGTCGCTCCATGGTCATCAGCGAGCTCGAGCGCCGCACCACGGCGTGGCACGAGGCGGGTCACGCGCTCGTCGCCAAGCTCCTCGCTCCGAACACCGACCCGGTCCACAAGGTCTCGATCGTCCCGCGCGGCCCCGCGCTCGGCGTCACCCAGCAGCTCCCCGAAGAGGACCGCCACACCTACTCCAAGGAGTACGCCGAGGCCCGGATCGCGGTGCTCATGGGCGGCCGCGTCGCCGAGGAGATCGTCTTCGGCCAGCTCACCACCGGCGCCGGCAACGACATCAAGCAGGCGACCAACCTCGCCCGCAAGATGGTCACCGAGTGGGGCATGAGCCCCGAGCTCGGCCCGCTCGCCTACGGCGAGAACGAGGAGAACCCCTTCCTCGGCCGCGAGCTCTCGTCGCACCACGCGACCTACTCGGGCAACACCGCCAAGCTGATCGACGACGAGATTCGTCGCATCGTGATGCAGAACTACGACAAGGCGCGCGCCCTCCTCAACGACAACAAGGAGAAGCTCGACCGCATGGCAGAGGCCCTCCTCGATCGCGAGACCGTCGACGGCAGCGAGATCGACGCCATCCTCGAGGGTCGTCCGCTCCCGCGCCGCGAGCGCGTGAACATCCCGACCTACGCCGACAAGCGCGACCAGAAGGAGAAGCGCAAGCCCGCGAGCATCTTCGGTACGCCGAAGCCGGTTCCGAGCGGCGGCTGATCGCAGTCGCATGAGTCGAAGGCCGGAGCTCACCCTCCGGCCTTCGATTTTTTTGTCTCAGCGCCGCGTGTAGACCAGCGAGACCGAGTCGCTGAAGGCGAGCCTCCACGCAGGCGCCTTGTCGAGGTAGTCGCGGAGGGGTTTGGTGCCCTTGTGCCTCTGCGCGAGGAGGACGGTGTCGAAGGGCAGCTCGACTGCCCAGGCCTCGAACACCTTCGGGTCGGTCACCGCATCGTAGTATCGCTTGACGTACTGGTCGGGGTAGAGCGTCTGCGCGCGGGGATCGATGACCACGCCGCGCGGCGGGAACTGCGCGTAGATCAGGTAGGACCCGTAGTTGTACGAGTGGAACAGCCGCGCGTCGGGCTGGTTCTTGCGCAGATACTCGACCGCTCCCACCGGCTGTCCGTCGAAATCGAAGCCGACGGTCTTGTTGAGGAGGCCGTACGACTCCGTCATCACGACCGCCGAGGCCAACCAGGCGATGGCCGGCAGACCGACCGAAAGCACGCGGTGGCGGAGCGGTGGCGCGGCGAGCTCGGCGAGGCCCGCGAGCGTCCACGGCATCGCCGCCATCACCGGCAGCAGGGCGAAGCGCGCCCAACGCAGGCCGGGCACCAACAAGAGCCCGAGCAGGAGCGCGTCGCTGGTCAGGATCGGACCGTCCGGATCGCGGCGCCTCGCCCGCACGAGCCCCCACCATCCGAGCGCGCCGATGAGCCAGCTGTACGCGGGCAGCACCGCGACCCGGTGATAGAGCAACTCGAACGGACTGCGAAGCTCGTTGATGTGCTGGAGAATCGCGCTCCCCCGCAGCGCTCGGAAATTCAACACGAGGATGCCCGGCGCCGTGAGCTCCGGCGCCAGCACACACCCGAGCGCCACCCCGAGATCGATCGCGATGCGACGACGCGAGCCGCGCTCGAACATCCCTTCGAGCGCGTGCGCCGCGGGGACGACCGCCGTCCACCACACGAGCCCGTGGAACGGTGCGAGCAGCGCTGCGATCAGCATCGGGGCGAGCCGGCGTGCGAGATCGCCCCGCCCTCCGTCGGGCTCGCCTCGGGCCTCGCGGCGGAACCAGTGGGCCAGGGCGATGGCCAGGAAGGTGGCGAGCTCGGCGCGCGGCTCGCTGCGATAGGCGAGGGCCGACAAGAGCACCGCACCCCCGACGATGCGGGCGGGCGCCGAGGGCGTGAGCCGCCGCGCGACGTGCCCCGCGAGCATCGTCGTGGCGACCAGGGTTACCAAGGCCGTCCACCACAGCGCAGTCATGCCGCCACGACCGTGGATGAACGCCACAACCGCCTCGAACGCCGCCTCGTGATCGTGGATGGCGTGCCCTCGGAAGGGGAACGAGAACAGGTCCGCAGTCTGCCGGCCGTGGTTCCGCAGGACCGCCTCGCCGGTGCGGATCTGCCAGAGCATGTCGGCAGCCCCGAGTGGCTGGAGTCGAGCCACCACGGCGAGTCCCCCGACCAGCAGCGGCGGCAGGACGAGCGCGGCCACGCGCCTGATTGGGGAGGTGGGAGCGCTCAACCCCCCGCATCATAGCAGTGGTGACGGAGGGATTTGCCGGCGGCGACCGGTCCGGCTAATGACTTCTCCCTCATGTCTGGCCACTCCAAATGGGCGACGATCAAGCACAAGAAGGCCGCAACCGACGCCAAGCGCGGGCGGATGTGGACCAAGATCATCAAGGAGATCCAGGTCGCCGCCCGTCTCGGCGGAGGTGAGGTCAACGCGAACCCGCGCCTGCGCAAGGCCGTCGCGCTGGCGAAGGCCAACGCGATGAACGCCGACAACATCACCAAGGCGATCAAGCGCGGCACTGGCGAGCTCGAGGGCCAGAGCTACGAAGAGGCCACCTACGAAGGCACCGGCGCCGGCGGCACGTTGTTCGTCGTGGCGACACTCAGCGACAACAAGAACCGCACCGTCGCCGAGCTCCGCAAGATCTTCGAGAAGGCTGCCGGCACGCTCGGCACCTCGGGCACCGCGGGCTGGGCGTTCGACAAGAAGGGGTTGATCAGCATCCCCCGCGCCGCCGCCGACGAAGACAAGCTCATGGACCTCGCCGTCGGCGCCGGAGCCGACGACTACACCGACGAGGGCGACACCTGGACCATCGCCACGCCGCCCGATCAGCTCGACACGGTCGCCAAGGCGCTCGAGGCCGCGCAGATCACCGTGACCGAGGCGAAGCTCGGTTGGGTGCCGAAGACCAAGAAAGAGGTCTCCGGTCGCGAGGCCGAGATGTGCATGCGTCTCGCCGACAACCTCGACGACCACGACGACGTGCAGAACGTCTACGCCGACTTCGACATCTCCGACGAAGAGGCCGCGCGCCTCGGCGAAGGCTGATGCCTTGATCGTCCTCGGGATCGACCCCGGCTCCCGTCACATGGGCTGGGGCGTCCTCGAGGTGAACGGCACGCGCCTCACGCACGTCGCCCACGGGATCGTCCACGCGAAGGACGACCTCACGCTCGCCGAGCGGCTGCTGATCATCGACGACGGCCTGCGCGAGCTCCTCGCGCAGTACAAGCCGCGCGAGGCAGGTGTCGAGTCGATCTTCTTCGCCAAGGACGCGACGTCTGCGGCCAAGCTCGGTCACGCGCGGGGGGTCATCCTGCTCGCCCTCCAACGCGCCAACGTCGAGATCTTCGAGTACGCGCCGGCCCTGGTGAAGCGCGCGGTCGGCGCGAGTGGTCGAGCCGACAAAGCGCAGGTCGCGCGGGTCGTGCAGGCGATCCTGGCGCTGCGCGAGATCCCGAAGGCCGACGCCGCCGACGCGCTGGCCCTCGCGATCACCCACGTGAACTCCGCCCCCGCGCGCGCGATCGCGGCTGCTGCCCGCCGCCGCTGACCTCAGTCGTCAGTCGTCAGTCACCAGTCATCAGCCGAGAAGAGAAGCACTCTTCTCTCGGTCGTCGGTCGTCTGAGTCGTCAGTCGAGAAGAAGCCGAGAGGAGAGGGATTCACCACGGAGTCGACCGAGCGCTCCGCCGCTCACCCCAAGGGCGTGAAAACGAGCGCGAGAATTCACAGGGAGGCACGGAGGCTCGGAGGTCGAGATTGGTCTGCCGATCCGTGCGCAATGCCTCTCCTCACTGTGTAGGCGCAGAGCTGGTCGTAGTGTGGATTGTCCTTGTTCATCGGATGCAGAGGCTGGTTCGGCGCGAAGCCC